>Ga0307312_10002109_pt1 | contig 10414 bp, 9 predicted proteins | sample ER_DNA_202_FD_194489 | JGI IMG/M metagenome (GOLD analysis project Ga0307312, IMG submission 194489) | Bulk soil microbial communities from the East River watershed near Crested Butte, Colorado, United States - ER_DNA_202 | ecosystem: Environmental > Terrestrial > Soil > Floodplain | place: USA...
CGGTATCGCTTAACCCATCGACGACGATAAACAGCGCAGCGAAAAAAAGGAGCAGATGCCAATCGACCAGCTTCAGCACATTGTGCGTGTCGCGTCGCGCCAGCACCATCACCAGCGCTGCGCCAGCCATCGCCGTCCACGCCAGGTTCAAGCCAGCGAGGAAACCGGCAAAGATCGACACGAACACAAGGCAAACAAGCACGAACAAACCGCGGTCGAGTTTTGGGACGACATGGGCAGAACGATCAATAGCTGTCTGCCGCAACACTTTTCGAAAGCCAAAGCGCAAAATGAAAAAATTGATCGCCAAGCCCATGACCGCCGCCGGTAGGAGGGATCGCGAAAATTCCGGAAAAGAGATATGCGAGAAATGTCCAATGATCATGTTTTGCGGATTGCCTACCAGCGTGGCCGCACTGCCGATGTTTGCGCTGGTCGCGAGCGCGATGAGGAACGGGAGTAACGGTAACTTCCCGCGCCGGATAACGGCCACCACAAGTGGTGTGAGCATCAAGCAAATCGTGTCGTTCACCAGCAGGGCGGAGAGAATTCCCGAAGTGAGCGTGACGTAAAGCAGTAGGCGCGCAGGAGTTCGCGAGAAATTCAGCACCAGTTCCGCGGCCCATTCGAAAAAATGCGCGAGATACAGGTAGGCCGAGATCAGCATCATGCCCAGCAGCAGCACGAGCGTGTCGTAGTTGATGGCGCGATACGCGCGCTCCGGCGTCATCACGCCGGTACTAATCATCAGCACCGCCCCTAACAACGCGGCAGCCGGGCGGTTTAACGGCAGAATCTTGAGTTGACGGCCGCTGATGAGAACGTAGGTGATGGCAAAGATCGCGCTTGCAGCCAGCTCCCGTTGCCACTGATTCACACTCGTGCATAACGGATGCTAGGCTGTCTTTCAACGGCGCCATGTTCGTTTCGCTTTCAACCAACGTTGGACATTGAACGTTGAACGTTTCTCTGCGATAACCTTTTGCATCACCTATGAGAAGCATGACTGGATATGGCCGCGCTGAAGTGGTCCACGCCGGACGAAAATTTAGCGTTGAGCTCAATTCGGTGAACCGAAAGCAGAGCGATATCGTGATCAATTTGCCGCGCGACCTCGGAGAGCTGGAACCGCGCATTCGCCAGGCGATCAATGAAAATATCTCGCGCGGCCGAACAAATGCCACGATCGTTCTTCACGGTGGCCCAAATGGCACGCGCAATCTGGCGCTCGACACCGAGTTGGCCCGCTCTTATCACGAAGCGATGCGGGCATTGCAAAAGGAATTGAACGCCCCAGGGGAAATCACGATGAGCACAATTCTGCAGGCTCCTGGAGTGATGCGCTTTCCTGAACAGGCGCTTAATCCGGAGGACGCATGGCCGGCCATTGATCGTGCATTACATGGTGCCCTGGCCGATTTAATCAAAATGCGCGAACGCGAAGGGAAACATCTGGCCAAGGACTTGATCCATCGCCTGAAGGCAATTCGCAAAAAACTCAAGGAAATCCGCACATTTCATCCCGATGTGGTCAACAGATATCGTGCCGTCCTTCTCGATCGCATCCAGAAAGCTGGCCTGCCGATTGCGAGTGACGATGAACGTTTGTTGAAGGAGATATCGTTTTTTGCTGATCGCGCAGATGTGTCTGAGGAACTAGTCCGTCTGGAAAGTCATCTCACCCAATTCGCGCACCATCTGCGCAGCAAAGAACCGGTGGGACGCACACTGGAATTCATCACCCAGGAAATGTTTCGGGAGCTCAACACGCTCGGCGCAAAAGCAAACGATGCGGCCATTTCTCAGCGCGTCATCGCCTGCAAGGCCGAGCTGGAGAAGATTCGCGAGCAAGCCCAAAATCTTGAGTAAGAAATTCAGCCGCCACGGAATTCTTTTTGTGGTTTCTGCTCCATCGGGCGCGGGCAAGACCACGCTCGTGGAAAGGATTCGTCGAACCCCCAATCTTTTTTACTCCGTCTCGTGCACGACGCGAACGCCGCGTGTCGGTGAGATTGATGGCCAGGATTATCGATTTTTTTCCGATGCAGATTTCGGCGAGCGAGTCGCGAAAGGAGATTTTCTGGAGCACGCACAGGTGCACGGAGACCATTACGGCACCTTGCGCGAGCCAATCGTGACAAATCTAAAGAGCGGAAAGGATGTTTTGATCGACATCGATACGCAGGGCGCTGCTGTTATTCGCAACTGCGGCGATCCAGTGATCCGGGACGCTTTGGCCGATGTATTCATCATGCCTCCCGATCTCGAGGAATTGCGCAGGCGTCTGTTGCAACGTGGAACGGAAACCGCACAGCAGATCGATTCGCGTCTGGCCACCGCAGCTCGGGAGATGGAACATTGGCGCGATTATCGCTATACTATTATCAGTGGATCGGTGGAGGAAGATTTGCAAAGGTTCCGGCAAATCATGGAGGCAGAAAGCTATTTGAGCCGCCGATTGATCGAGAAATGATTGCAGAAGGCAGAGACTCCAAGAGGAAACGCGATAAGGCGAGCGCGCGAAAGGTTGTGCGTATTCGACCGGGTATGAAATCGGTCGTGCTCGGTGTGACCGGCTCGATCGCCGCGTACAAATCTGCTGAGCTCGCCAGTTTGCTGGTCAAACAAGGCCACGAAGTTTTTGTCGTCATGACACGGGATGCGGCTGAATTTATTTCTCCACTCACGTTGCAGACGCTTTCAAAAAATCCTGTGACAACCAGCTTCTTTGACGAGAAGGAAAGTTGGCGTCCCGGGCACATCGAGCTCGCCGACCGCGCGAACCTGTTGCTGATCGCGCCGGCCACTGCGCACATCATCGCCGAACTCGCGCACGGTCTGGCCGATCATCCGCTTGCAGCCATCGCACTCGCGACGCGTGCTCCGATTCTGCTCGCGCCGGCCATGAACGGAAAAATGTGGGCGCATCCTGCTACGGTCGACAACGTGGAAAAATTGAAAGCGCGCGGCGTTGAATTTATCGGACCAGAAGAAGGAATGCTTGCGTGCGGCTACGAAGGCATTGGCAGACTTTGGAAAGTGAACGACATCGCGTTCCGTGCGGAGTTCCTGCTCGCGCGCCAGGATAATTTGATCGCGTGAGATTCCTCATTACGGCCGGGCCCACGCGCGAGCCGATCGATCCGGTTCGTTACATTTCGAATCGCTCATCCGGAAAAATGGGCTACGCCATCGCGGAAGCGGCACTCACTGAAGGGCACGATGTCACGTTGATTTCAGGTCCGGTGACTCTTGAGCCGCCGCGCAATGCAAAGTTGATTTCTGTTTCGACCAGCGACGAAATGTTCGAAGCAGTCCACCGGCATGCAGACGAATGCGACATATGCGTCTTGTGCGCGGCCGTCGCCGATTACAAGCCGGTAAACGTTTCGTCCACAAAAATCAAAAAGCGCGGTGCGAAGTTTTCGCTCGAACTAATTCCCACGCGCGACATTCTCGATTCGTTAGGCCGCCGGCAGGACCGACAATTCGTTCTTGTCGGTTTCGCAGCGGAAACAGATCACGTGGAAGAAAACGCCGCTAAGAAGCTGCGCGCAAAGAATTGCGACATCATCGTCGCAAACGATGTAAGCGGCGCAGATTCGGGAATAGAAAGCGACGTGAATGAAGTGACAATTTTGTTTCGAGACGGCGAAAAAACGGAAATTTCGCGCGCGCTAAAAAAAAATATCGCGCGCGATCTCGTAAAAATATTTTTAAATTTCGCAACAAAAACGTTTGACAAAAAAAATGTGATGATTAACTGAACTCGTTTAAGTGAAGTCATTCCCAACTCTTCACAGAGTTCCGCGCGTGTTGCGGATGAAAGGGGGGAATTAGTCGATGGCGAAGAAAAAGAAAGCAGCAAAGAAAAAATCAGCGAAGAAAAAGAGGCATTAACGCCCCACGCTTGATTAACGGCTCCGAAATGCTTTCGGAGTCACAACCCTAACTTCAACCCCGGGAGGAGAATTTATTTTCCTCCCGGTTTTTTCTTGCGTGCGCTGTGTCATTCCCAGCGTAGTCGAGGAATCTCTGATTGTGATTCTGGAAAGAAAATCGAGATGTCTCGACTTCGCTCGACATGACAAAGCCAAGCAAGATTTTTGTCGCTGAGGAGTTGAGAGGTTGAGCCGCTGAGCGGAAACGTTATTCTGAATCGATTCAACTTCTCAACCACTCAAGGGGTCAACTTCGCCATGAAGCATTATCTCGATGCGGCTGAAAAAGCCGCGCGCGCGGCCGGTAAGTTGCTTCGGAAAAATTTCCGGCGGCCACAGCGGGTCAATGCCATTGCAGCACACGATATCAAGCTCGAGATCGACGTTCAGGCACAGGAGTTAATTACCAGGCTCCTTCTGAAAGAGTTTCCCAAGCACGCGCTTTACGGTGAAGAAGGAATCGTGGGCGATCAATCCGGCGAACACCAATGGATCGTCGATCCGCTGGATGGCACCGTGAACTATTTCTATGGCATTCCGCATTTCTGTGTCTCGATTGCGCTCCGTCTCCGCAATGAAGTCATGGTTGGTGTTATCTATGACCCCATTCGTCGGGAAATGTGGAAAGGACAAAAAGGCGAGATTCCAAAATTGAATGGCGATCCCTTCCACGTAAGCGATCGCGCAGATCTCGCTGAGGCCGTCGTCTCCATTGGGCTCGCCAAAACCGCCGAGACGATCAACACAAACTTCCCGTTGCTCCAGCAAATGATTCATCGCGTGCGCAAATGCCGGGTACTCGGCAGCGCTGCGCTCGACTTGGCTTATGTCGCCTGCGGACGACTCGACGCTTACATTGAGCAGGGAATCAGCCTGTGGGACATCGCAGCCGGCCGGCTCCTGGTTGAAAACGCGGGTGGAACTGTCGATCTTCGCCCGCGCGAGGACATGAAAGATAAATACAGCATCATTGCGTCGAACGGCGTTATTAATCTTAAACTCTGATGGCCATGAGTGTTCGATGCGGAATTGGCTACGACGTGCATCGCCTTGTTGAAGGAAGGAAGCTGATCCTTGGCGGCGTCGAGATTGCGCACTCGCGCGGATTGGAAGGACATTCCGACGCGGACGTCTTGTCTCACGCCATCGCAGATGCATTGCTCGGCGCGATCGGCGCCGGCGATATCGGCCAGCATTTCCCAAACACGGACGAATCAATTCGAGGAATCAACAGCATCGAAATTTTGAAACACGTGAGCAAATTGCTCGCGGAAAAGAAAGCCTGCGTGCTCAACATCGATGCAACTATCATCGCCGAAGAACCGAAGATCGCGCCCCACGTTTCCGCAATGCGGAAGAAAATTGCGGATGCCATCGATGGCAGCGAATCGAATCTGAGCATCAAGGCGACGACAAATGAAAAGCTCGGATTCATCGGGCGCGGCGAGGGCATTGCCGCGATGGCGGTGGCAACCGTTGAAATGGAATGATGCATTAGGTCACGAGAGCGCCCACCAAAACAGTTATGGTGAGCGAAGCGAACCATCCCTCAATCGAAGCGATGACTTTCTGGAACAAAAAAGCGTGCCATGCTCTTGTGAGATACCTCGCTTCGCTCGGGATGACACGTAGCAGAGAAAATGTCGCTCCGGTTTTTTAACACCTACTCACGTAAGATCGAAGAGTTCGAGCCGCGTGATCCGGCAGCGCGAACGATCAGTATTTACACTTGCGGACCGACCGTTTACAGCCGCGCACACATCGGAAATTTTCGCGCTTACATCTTCGAGGATTTGCTTCAGCGCCATCTGGAGCTACGCGGTTACAAGGTGCATCGCGTGATGAACATCACCGACGTCGACGACAAGACGATCCGCGGTGCGCGCGAAGCCAGAGTGCCACTGACGAAGTTCACCGAGCAATTCAAACAAGCGTTCTTCCAAGACGCAGAGACATTGCGGATCAAACCCGCCAATAAATTTCCCGCTGCAACCGACCAGCATTACATCGACAGGATGATCGAGATGATCAGCGAGCTCATCGCGCGCGGTCTCGCTTATCAAGCGGAGGACAAATCAGTTTATTTTCGTATCAACAAATTTCCGAATTACGGCAAGCTCGCGCACTTCGACCTCACGCAATTGCAATCGACGGGACGCGTGAAGCACGACGAATACGACAAGGAACACATCGGTGATTTTGCGCTCTGGAAAGCGTGGGATGACGAGGACGGCGATGTGAAGTGGGATTCGCCATGGGGACCAGGCCGGCCGGGCTGGCACATCGAGTGCAGCGCGATGGCGACAGCGTTGTTAGGTGATCAGATCGACATCCATTGTGGTGGCGTCGATAACATTTTCCCTCATCACGAAGCCGAGATCGCCCAAAGCGAAGGCGTGACGGGAGAGAAATTCGTCCGTTACTGGCTCCATTGCGCGCATTTGCTGGTCGACGGCCAAAAAATGGCGAAGTCGTTAGGCAATTTTTACACCGTGCCGGATGTTCTCGCGAAAAACTACACCGGGCGTGAGCTTCGTTACGCGCTGTTGCGCGTGCATTATCGGGTGCCGCTCAATTTTACCTGGGAAGGAATGAAAGAGGCGAGAGAATCGTTAGGCCGAATCGACGAATGGCTGACGCGACTCAAGGAGAAATCCCAGGAAGCAAACGTCCAACCTCCAACGCAGAAGTTTGAAGAAGCGCTGGATGACGATCTAAATATTTCCGCGGCATTAGGATTTCTGTTCGAATCGGTGCGCGAAACGAATCGCGCCATGGATGAAAACAAGCTCGACGCCGCCTCGGCAAAAGCATGGCTGGATTGGTGGAAACGGGTCAATACTGTCCTCGACCTCGAACCAGAGACCGAACTCGCGGTCCCAGCGGAAGTGGTGCAGTTGGCAGAACAGCGCGAGAACGCGCGACGCGAAAAGAATTGGAAGCGAAGCGACGAACTGCGTGATCGAATTTCTGCGCTAGGATGGGACGTACGCGACACGAAAGACGGCCAAAAACTCACGCCGCGGGGTACAACGTGATCTGGGAGCGCGGGCAATAGGCGTGGAATTTGCGCTCGCGCGATGCGAATGATTCACTCATCGTTCCGCATATAGACTCATGTTTGCGCCCGCCGACTTCCTTGACCTCGAACACACGGCTCATCCGAAGTTGTTCGAAAACCAGAATTACGTCTGGGACGCGCTCAAACAAATCGCCAGTTACCTCCAATTTCGTTTGAAGCCTGCAATCCTCGGCGAGCTAATGGGCAAGCCATTTATTAGCAACCATGTTTTTATTGGCAGAGGAACGGTCGTCGAACAGGGCGCGATGTTGAAAGGCCCGGCATGGATCGGCGACAACTGCCACATCCGCAGCGGCTGCTACGTGCGCGAAAACGTGATAGTTGGCAACGGCGTAGTCATGGGAAACTCCTGCGAATTCAAAAACTCCATCCTGTTCGACGAAGTACAGGTGCCGCATTTCAATTACGTCGGTGATTCGATTATTGGTCACCACGCACATCTGGGCGCAGGCGTGATTCTCTCCAACGTAAAGCTCGATCACGCCGAAATCGCGGTCGTAACACCCGATGGCCACATTCCGACGGGCCTCAGAAAATTCGGCGCAATCGTTGGCGATAGAACGGAGATCGGCTGCAACGCAGTGATCAATCCCGGCTCGGTTATCGGTCGCGATTGCATGATTTATCCAAGCGTAAACTTTCGGGGCGTTCTCCCCCACGAGAGCGTGGTTAAGTTGCGACAAGAACTGCAGGTTGTTGAACAACGCGATCGTTAGGCAGAGACGCGATTGCTAACCGAAGAGAGCAAGGTAGCCGACAATGTTACGAGCAGAACCATCAATGGCGGATGGGGGGGGATTCGAACCCCCGGTTCGACAAAACGCCTCTTGCCTAACGATTCTCCCTCGTAAATGGACATGAGAAAACATCGTTGAAGCAGGCGCTGGAGATTTGTCGCGCATGGCACAAAGCCGCGCTGAAAGCGCGCAACGGTAAGCTGAGCGTGGACGCTGCGCGCGAAGTGATCGCGCAAGGTGTCAGCGATATTTTCACGACGGCAAACGTCGAATCCTTGCCGAGCGCGCCCATCAAATCGTGGTGCGAGACATGGACGGAAGCCAAAGCGATCGAAACTGAGGAATCCACGCACGCGCGTTACAACCGCGTGATCGAACGCTTCACAGATTTCCTCGGTGAAGCGAAAAACAAGCGCGACCTTTCTACGCTGCAAGCGAGCGATATTGCGCGGTTTCGTGATCGTGAGGCCAAGGAACTATCGCGCTCGACTGCAAACTTGAGCGTGAAAGTGCTGCGAATCTGTCTCGGTGAAGCGGTTCGGCAGGGATTGCTCGCGGTCAATCCCGCTGTGCGCGTCAAACTGCTCAAATCAACTGCAGAATCGAAGCGGCGCGCGTTTACGCTCGACGAAATTAAACGCGTCTTGAAAGCGTGCGGTGATGATACCGAATGGCGCGGCCTGGTGCTGTTCGGCCTGTATCTCGGACAACGGCTCGGCGATCTGGCAAAGCTCACGTGGCGCGCAGTCAATTTGGACTCCGGCGAGATTGCGTTTACCACGCGCAAGACCGGACGGCGCATCGTGCTTCCGCTGGTGCAACCGCTTGCCGATTACTTGGCATCACTGCCAGCGAGTGACAACCCAAACGCTTTCATTTTCCCTCGCGCAGCGAGCGCGAAGCGCACAGCCTCGTTATCGAATCAGTTCCGAGATCTTCTGGTTGCCGCCGGACTCGTTGAGCCGAGACCCCGCGGACATAAAAGCACCGGCAAAGGCCGCAACCAAGCGCGCGAAGCAAGTGAGATTTCATTCCACAGTTTGCGCCACAGTGCGGTGACAATGCTAAAAGCAGCCGGCGTGTCCGACTTTATCGCGCGCGAGATCGTAGGGCACGAGAGCGCCGCGGTTTCGCGCCAGTACACGCACCTTATGACAGATGACAAGCGCGCGGCAATGCAGCGGTTGCCGGACGTGACAAACATCTAAAAACGGATTCCGGCGCTGATTTGCGGCTTTTCCCGTGAATGATAATCTGAAAATGGCATATCCCTGACGGCGTGCAGTCGAGCACTGCGGGGCGAGCCATTCGAGACTCGTTGGGCCGGCGCATAGTTTCTCGACAAGTCCTCGGCAAAAAACAAGGCGAGGCCAACCTTCTCGGCCTTTGGGTACGGCAACGGCAGCACCGCATTCGCCAGTCACTTTTAAATCGCCTTGCTCATGTCGGGACAATGACGGAAAAGGGCGGTTGTCTGCGAAGAACGATCCGTCGCTTCCGCCTACAGATGCGAGCGCGAGTCCTGGAGGCAGATATCATGGCGGCGCGTCTCTTAGCGCTGTTTTTGGACTGAATCCAATTCATTGTTGAAATGTGAGAGCACGAAATTTTGTGCTTGACATTTGGGATTACCTTCTGGCTTCCTAGAAAAAAACCCCGATTTTACGTCGGGCGCAGCCTGTACCCTACGTAAGGTCCAACCTAACCTAACAAAAGGAGAAACCATGATCAGAACCGGACATTCTAAGTTCGGATTCCTGCGCATGACTCTCGGAGCCTGCGTCGGAATCCCTCTCATCATCGCCTCAAGCGCATTTGCCCAGAACCTCCCGCCACTGTCGACGGACATTGGTGCTGCCCCGACGCCGCCCGGCGCGGAAGCCGAGCGCGTCATCGTAACGGGTTCGAACATTCCGACGGCAGAAGAAGTGGGACCGAACCCGGTTGACACCTACAACCGCCAAAACATCAACAAATCAGGTTATATTACCACCGAGCAATTTCTCCTCAGCCTGCCGATCGTGAACGCGAACGTCGTTCCGATTTCGAATAATGAAAACGGCTCCAACACCGCTGTGGGTGCGGCGACAGTTGCGCTCCACGGTTTCGATGCCAGGGCCACTCTCATCCTTCTCGATGGACGCCGAGTCGCTCCCTATCCGACGGGCAACAACCCCGGCCTGGTCAATGTGATGTTTGTCGATTTGAATTCGATTCCTGAAGCCGCTATTGAGAGCATCGAAATTCTGAAAGACAGCGCATCCACCACGTATGGTGCGGATGCGGTGGCCGGCGTCGTGAATCTTAAGATGCGTCACAATTACGATGGCGCGGAAGCGAGAGTGGAATACGGCAACACGCTCGATAAAGACTCGGGTCTATTCGACACATACGGCATCTTCGGTGTTGGCAAGGGAGATACCAACATCACTGGCGTCGTGAATTACTATCATCGCAACTCCATCGCCAACCGCGATCGCGGTTTCTCGGCCAATCCGCCGTTCCTGAGCTCGAATAACAGCCCGTATAACCTTCAGCTCAGCAGCGATGTGGCGGGGGCCGCTGGTGGCAAGAATTTAAATCCGGGTGGGACTGAATTTGCAAGTGCACCAGATTTTACAAACGGGCTGTCCCCGGCAAACAGGTATCTCTAC
>Ga0307312_10002111_pt1 | contig 10408 bp, 10 predicted proteins | sample ER_DNA_202_FD_194489 | JGI IMG/M metagenome (GOLD analysis project Ga0307312, IMG submission 194489) | Bulk soil microbial communities from the East River watershed near Crested Butte, Colorado, United States - ER_DNA_202 | ecosystem: Environmental > Terrestrial > Soil > Floodplain | place...
TGATCGTGACTACGGGAGGGCGCGGCGCAAGGTCGGCCGCGCTGTCCTCATAGCTCTCGGGCTCCTCGTCTTCGTCCGCCGCATGCTTGATCGTGAACTCGCGCTCAGGCGCGAGCTCGGCGGCGATCAGCTGGACCTCATCGTCGGCCAGGGTCTGCGTGATCGTCACGGCCTTCCCCAGCCCCATCATGAACATGATGATCTTGGGCGCCGGCACTCCGAGGGCCTGCGAAAGATCGCGAACCGTGACGCCCGACGGCACTGTGATCGGCCCGGTCGGGGCGACCACCTCGCGTGGCGTCTTGGGCCGCGACGCCTCGCGCTCGCGCTGCTGCTGCCGCGCGTCGCGGGGGCGTGCAGCCGCGTTGTCGATCACGACACGGCGCTTGCGTCGCTGGCCTGCGCCGCCCTGGCGAGGGCGCATCGGCCGGTTGGGTCTATTTGAGCCTGATTCGTTGGCCATCAGATGTTCAAGTGTAGAGGGATGACAGTTTCTGATCGATCTGGACGGTCTGCCGCAGCGTCCGGTTGAACGCGCGGCGCGAGACTGCCCGCTCGAAGCAAGCGAGCCGACGGCAGGTATAGGCCCCGCGACCGGGAATCCCCGTCCCCGGCACCAGCTGCCCGGCCGCCGCCACGAAACGCAGGAGCTCCCCCTGGGCAGCTTTCCGCCCGCAGCCGACGCAGCTTCTGATCGGTCCGGTCACGCAGCTGGGGGATGCTCCTCGGTGTCGCCAGGCGCCGATGTCTCTTCGACCGGGATACCCACCGGCACCTGCTCGGCGTCCGCGAGCTGCGGAACCACATCGGGCTCGACCGTCGCGAGCTCTGGTGCGTCGTCTTCGACCTCCGCGACGAGGTCGTCAGCCGCGGCTGCAACGGCTGGGTCGTCGGCCACCGCCGGAACGTCGGCACTCTCAGCGCCGTTCCCGTCCTGGAGTGCGAGCGCCTGGTGCGCGGGCAGCCCGCAGTAACGTGAGCCGGGGAGCGCCTCGTTCGGGCAGCGCTTGCCGTTGGAGAGCACCGCCGAGCAACGACCGGTGAACTCCTCGCCCTCGTTGGCTCCGCCGTATGCCGCAGCGGCTTCCGCCTGAGCGAATTCCGTGTCGGACTGGATGTCGACCTTCCAGCCGGTCAGCCGCGCGGCGAGGCGTGCGTTGAGACCTTCCTTGCCGATTGCGAGTGCGAGCTGGTCATCCGGAACGATGACGGTCGCCTCCTTGGTCTCGTCGTCGACGAAGACCTCGCGCACACGTGCGGGAGACAGCGCCTTCGCAACGAATCGCGCCGGCTCTGGGTTCCACGGAATGATGTCGATCTTCTCGCCGCGGAGCTCCGACACGACCATGCGCACGCGCGAGCCTCGTGGGCCGACGCAGGCGCCAACCGGGTCGACGCCCTGGGCGTGCGACTCGACGGCGATCTTCGACCGGTACCCGGGCTCGCGGGCGACGCCGCGGATCTCGACGAGCCCGTCGGCGATCTCCGGCACCTCGAGCTCGAAGAGGGTCTTGATCAGCTCGGGATCGCGACGCGACAGGATCACCTGCGGTCCCTTCGTGCCCGATCGGACCTCCGTGATGACGGCCTTGATGCGCGAGCCTTGCTCATAGCGCTCGCCGTCGACTTGCTCCGAACGCGGCAGCAGTGCCTCGACCTTTCCGAGGTCCACGAGCACGTTGTTGCGGTCGCCGGCCTGCTGGACGATTCCCGTCACGACCTCGGTCACGCGGTCGACGTACTCGTCGTACATCATCGAGCGTTCGGCCTCGCGGATCCGCTGCAGGATCACCTGCTTCGCCGTCTGCGCGGCGATGCGCCCGAAGTTCTCGGGAGTCACGTCCTCGCGCTTGATCAGGTGCTCGGGCACATCGGACCAGTCGACGTCGAGGTCGTCGTCGGAGATGAGCGTGTGCGAGCGCTCGCCCGTCTCCACCTCGAGCGCCTCGAGCTCCTCGAGCTTGCGCTCGCGCGCTTCTTCGATCAGACGCCCCTCGATGTCCGCGGGCAACTCCACCGCAAAGACGCGGAAATCACCCAGCTCGTCGATTTCGACGATCGCATGGCGCGCGGCTCCCGGCATCTTCTTGTACGCGGCAAGGAGGGCATCCTCGAGCGCCGCGACGAGCGTGCCGCTCTCGATTCCCTTCTCCCGCTCGATGTCTCGAACGGCCTCGACGATTTCCTGGCTCATCTCTTCCCCGCTTCCTCGATCAGATTGCCCCGCACGATCGCGTCATACGGGATGTCCACGGACTCGGCTTCAGTCTTCACGGTCACGGTGCGCTCGTCCGCTGCGACGACCTCACCGCGTACTCGGTTTCGCTCTTGGGTGCGTAGCGCGACGCGACGACCGACGGCGGCGCGGAAATGGGCAGGCTTGCGGACGGGCCGCTCGAGACCCGGCGACGAGACGTCAACGGAGTACTCGCGGAGGTAGTCCCGGAGCACGTTCGTGACGCGCTCGCAGAGCGCATGGTCGACGCCCTGGACGTGGTCCACGTACACCGTGAACCGCTCAGGGCTCGTGAGCTCGACTGCGAGTACCTCCGTGCCCGGAAGCGCGCTCTCGACCTTCGGTCCAATCTCCCGCGTCAGTTGCTTCTCCTTGTCGTGTGTGGCTGCCATCGCCTTGCTCCTGTCACAAAAAATGGGCCCGCAGGCCCACTTCGCGAACAGCTCGAAATGTGGTGTTTGCAGGATAGCAAGCGAATCAGGCTGGGGCACGGCAATTTTGCCCCTCGTTGCACGGAAAACGGCCCCCTAGGCTGTTTGACGGTCAGTCGAGGACTATGGTCACCGGGCCGTCGTTCACGAGCTCGACCGCCATTCGCGCCCCGAAGACGCCTGTTTCGACCGGCGCGCCCTCCGCGGCGAGGGCCGTGCAGAACTCCTCGTAGAGAGGCTCGGCCTGTTCGGGCGGTGCTGCGTTCGTGAAGCTCGGGCGGTTGCCCTTGCGGGTTTCGGCGACGAGCGTGAACTGGCTCACGACGAGCGCGGACCCCACCGTGTCGAGGAGGCTGCGGGCAAACCTACCGCGGTCGTCCTCGAAGATCCGTAGGTGCGCCACCTTCCGTGCGAGGTGCGCCGCGTCGCTCGATTCGTCCTCGCGTTCGATCCCGAGCAGGACCACCAGCCCCGCGCCGATCTCGCCGGTCACGGCACCGTCGACCATGACTCGGGCTTCGGAGACCCGCTGGCAGACCGCCCGCATCGGCCGCTCATCATCTCAGCCCGGCGCCTGTCGCTTCCTTTCCCGCGCGCCGCACTCCGGCCCCTAGGTACGCGCGCGACCCCACCCGGGTGGGGGTCCTCACCCACCACCCACTGCGTCCGACGCTACAAGTGAATTGCGCGCATGTCTGCCACGGGAGCGCGCCGGATGTAGGTCAATTGCGTGGAGCGTCCTGGCCGCCCTGCTCGGCGTCGCGCTGGTTGGGCTCGCCGCTCTCGTGTTCGAGGTCGAGGATGCGCGACGCGTAGTGCTCGTTCTGCGGTCGCAAGGAGCTCGCCAGCTTGTAGTGGCCGTTCGCTTCCGACTGCTTGCCCTGCTTTTCCAGCGCACGCCCGAGCGCGTAATGGGCGTAGTGGTCGGCCGGCGACAGCTCCAGCATGACCCTGAACTCCTGCTCGGCTTCTTCGTACCGCTGAATCCGTAGGTACGCAATTCCGAGCGCCTCCCGAATCGATGCCTTCTCGGGCTCGCGCCGCTTCGCCTTCTCGAGGGCGACGGTCGCCTGGGCGGCCCGCCCCTTCTTGAGGTGGTTTCGTCCTTGCTGGTAAAGGTCGTAGGTCTCGCTCATGTCGGTCGCAGGTAGGGAAAATTCTCCTCCACCAAGTCAAGCGGATACGTCAAATCGCGTGTCTTCCCGATCTCTACGGCGATAACCGTCTCACCGGCTTCGATTGCCGACTGAAACGCATGCTCCAGCTCGTACGGAGGATCGTCGAGGCAGAGGCGCTCGGCAACGGCGGGCCCGAGCCCCCAGAGCGGTGCGGCCGACCACGGATTGTGCGGGTCATCGTCCCGGAAGGCCTCGATCCGGGCCCCGTTGCGGCGAACCGCCTGACGGTCTGGTCCCGGTGGCGGGTCGGTCCGGACAGCCACCGCGCCTGCTGCACCCGAGCCGGCGAACTCGGCCGCAAAGCGGGCGATGTCGCCACGGTTGTAGACGGTGTCCGCCGCGGAGACGAGCACAGGCGCCGTTGCGCCGCCCTGGAGCGCCCGTTGTACGGCATCGGCGGAACCGAGCACGGCCGGCTGGCGCACGAAGCTGAGCTCGAGCCCGAAAGCCGAGCCGTCGCCCGCGAGTCTCTCGACCTGCTCGGCCAGATACCCGGTCACGACCCAGACGCGACGGAGGTCGGCCGCGGCGAGCTCACGGAGGAGAACGGCGACCACCGGCCTCCCATCGATCGGCAGAACCGGCTTCGGCCAGCGTTCTGTGAGCGGGCGGAGTCGCGTACCCTTCCCCGCCGCCATCACGACGGCATCCACCGGCTAGCCGAGCCCGAGTGAACGGACGGAGAGGAGACCTCGGGCACGGTCGGACGTGGTGAGGCTCCTGCGTAGACGGCGCTTCAGCTCGCGCAGTTCCTTGCGCGCCGCACCTGCCGCCTGCCGTGCACCTTCCGGCGGGCCGTACCGCGCGGCGGTCGCTGCCTGCGTGAAGCTGCCTGCGTCGACGCCGAGCTGATCGCTGACCGTGCCGCCCAACTCCCGGAAAGTCGCGGCTTGCAGCGGCGGGACCCGCTGGTCCTGGAGGAACTCCGCCAGCTCGCGCGCGCACGCGACCGCAATGCGACGTGGGTCACGCGTCAGATAGCGCAGCTTGCGACGTCCCGTCTTCATGAGGACGATGACTGCCGCCGCGCCGGCGGCCAGGAGGAAGAGGAAGAACAGCAGGCTTGGCGTGCGTTTCTTTTGCGCGGGGCTGACAGGACTGCCGATGCCGAGGGGAAGGTCTCCCGACCGAGGGTTCCGCCGCAGCCGGTCGCGCAGGTTGGCTCCAGTGCCGGCGCCGGTGCCGAACACCTCTCCGCCCTTGACGAGTCCCGCGAGCAGCTTCGCGGCGCCCTCGGCGTTGAATCCGCGCGAGGTCGAGCTGTAGGTCCCACTGAGACGCCCGCGCCCGGGCGTCGGATCGAACGGGAGCCAGCCGAACCCGCGGAACCACACTTCGACCCAGGTGTGGGCGTCGTGGTCGGTGACCTCCCAGAAATCATCGTGGTAATGCCCCGGGACGAAGCCCGCCGCCACGCGCGCCGGGATCCCGAGGAGCCGCAGCATCACTGCCATCGCTCCGGCGAAGTGCTGGCAGTACCCGCTCTTCGTGCCGAGGACGAAACCCACGAGAGGCGGCAGGCCCGGGGTCGCGCCGGGGTGCTCGGAGTACGTGAAGCCTCCAGTCGACCTGAGCCACGTCTCGAGCGCAACGGCCGCGGCGTACGGCGACCTCGTCTCCCCGGCCACCTGACGTGCCCGTTCGTACATGGTCGCGTAGGGGAGCAGTCGTCCCGTCAGCAATCTGGACAGGCGAGCGTCGCGCCCCGCCGTCGCGAACGGGGGCGCGGTCACTCCGGGTGCGAGATCCAGTTCCCGGCCCGGTCTGGTGAGCGCAGTTGGGTACGAGGGCGGTACCCGGACGAGCTCGGCCGGCGTCGGTCGTGGCGCGTAGCTCCAGACGGCGTAGCGCTGGTCTCGGTGAAGGCCGCCGATGACGCGGGAGACGCCCTGGCCTTCGTAAGCCGCGGCTTTGCCCAGGTCGTTGGAGACCGGGAGGCTTGCCCCGATCACATGGTTGTCCCGGAGAGCTACAACCGTGACCTCCTGGCGAAAGAGGTTCGAGCGCTTGCGTGCGGGCGCAGGCGTCAGCTCGCGACGCTGTCGCGCAGACTCGGGCCAGACGTCCTCGAGCCAGCGCGTGCCGTCGAACCGGTCGAGCACCGTTGCACGCCAGTAGTACGACCGGTGGGGGGCGCGGATCGTGAGCACCGTCGTCCTCTTCTTCGGGAAGCTCACGCCGCCGTACTGGGCGTCCCAGAGGTACCTGACGCTCACAGCTTTCTGCGGACGCGTATAGAAGTCCCAGTGCTGCCAGTCGAGGAACGCGCTCTTCGCGACGGCCGGCGAGCTCGAGAGCGCCAGGGCCCCGCCGAGCACGGCGCCCGCCGCGATCAGCGCCAGCCGGCTTGGTCGTGCGGTCATCCCTGCGAGCAGCGCGAGTGCCACCGCCAGGATGGCGAGCCCGCGGCCGAGCTCGTTGCCACCGGAAAGCAGCGTCGCGGGCCACCCCGCGGCGAGGAAGAAGAGCACAACGGCGAGGAGCGCCCTGCGCGCAGCGACGGCGAGCCCGACGGCAAGGGTGAATCCGAAGATCGCGACGAGGATGACGGCGTGCATCTGGGGATGCTCAGCCGGGTCGAACGGCACGCGGTAGTCGTAGAAGTCGAGGAAGCCGCGAGAGAACCGGGAGCCGAGCGGGCTGAAGAAGGCGTCCCCGCCCGGCCAGAGCGCCGACGGCGAGACTGAGAAGGCAACCCATGCGGCGAGCAGCGCGGACATCGCGATCGCCGTCAGTCGCAACCACAGCGGACGCAGGAGCACCGGTGCGATCGCGAGCAAGGCCAGCGCGAGCGGGCGGCCTCCTCCCGATCGAGGCTCCTCGAACCGAAGCCAGTCCACCGCGATCACGAGCGACGCCACCGCGGAGAGCAGGGCCGTCTTAAGCATGTGCGCTCGCAGTGGAGGGCTCGCCGGACAGGCAGGCTGCCAGGTCGTCGCCGGCGCGAATCACGGCCACGGGAATCCCCGCGGCCTGCAGGCGCAACAGAGCGGGTTCCGGGCGGAGCGCCGCACCGTTGAAGCTCGCGGGGTCGACAAAGGCGATCGACACCTTGCGGCGCGAGAGCGCACGCTGGATCAGCCGGTCGACGAGTGCGGGCTCGAGCCTCGCCGTCACGACCACCAGCTCGAGCGCGCGCGCAGCGGGACCGTCCTCTTCCGCAAGCAGCCGTGCGACCGACGTGTCGCCGGTCGCCTCGACGGCTGCGAGTAGCTCGAGCGCGCGACGCCAGTCCGCCGCGGGCGAGTGCACGTGCTGGACTTCACGCCGCTCGGAGTTGATGACCAGCACTCCTCGACGTCCACGTCGCACGTAGGCGTCGAGGATCGACCCAGCCGCCCGCACTTGCACGTCGAAGCTCTCCCCCACCACGGCCTTGGCGTCGGCGTCGAGCAGAACGGCGATCTCGTCACGCGGCGAGTCCTCGAGCTCCTTGACCATCAGCTGACCACGGCGCGCCGTCGAAGGCCAGTGCACGCGCCGCAAGGATTCGCCTTGCTCGTACTCGCGCACGCTGTGAAGCTCGAAGCCGCTGTGCCGGCGCAGGAGCAGGCGTTGGCCGTCATGTGAGCGTGTTCCGGACTCGGTGAAGAGCGGTCCCAGGCGGACCAGGCGCGGGTACACGAGCAGTGCGCCGGGTGGGGGCAGATGCACGATCGCCTGCTCGAGCGCGAACGGATCGGCGAGCTCGGCGCGCACGTCCTCGAATGCGTAGCGCCCGCGCGCGACTTTCTCCAGGACGTAGCGGACGCGCAGCCGCCGCCCGTTCCGTCTCAGGACATGCCGCTGCTCCCCAAGCCGGCCGACCCGTTCACTGAGCGTCACGGACGCCGGCAAGACGTTGCCGGTCGGACGGAGCTCGGCCACGACAGACACGTCATCGCCTTCGACGTGCTCACGCTCGCCCCACCCGTGTCTGACCTGGAACGGCCGGTCCGAGAGCCGCACCCAGACCCAAGCCACGCCGACGACCAGGAGCAGCCCGGTCGCGACCGGGTAGAGAGGCTTGGAGCCGAAAGCCCAGGCGGCGACGTAGACCCCGAAGCCGAGCGCGAAGATCACCCGACCGCGGTTCGTGAGCATCAGTGGTTCTGCCGGTCTCGCTGCCGAGTGCCTGGGTCGCGAGCACCAAGCGATGCGAGGACGCAGGGAGCCCTCGGGCTGGATTGTCGGAGGGCGACTGAGGACGCGGCAGCGCGCCGCGTGATCGCGGGCCAGGTGCCGGCGCGCGGGGCCGGCGGAGCCACTAGACCGGAACTGGGGTCTTGTCGAGCGTCTCGCGGACGATCTGCTCGCCGGTCAACCCGGTCGAGCGGGCCTCCGGAGCAAGGATCAACCGGTGGGCGAGCACGGCGACCGCGACCGCCTTGATGTCGTCCGGCTCGAGGAAGGTCCGGCCGTCGGCGAGCGCGCGCGCCTTCGCAACTCGGAGGATCGCTATGCCGGCGCGAGGGCTCGCGCCCAGGTAGAGACGCGAATCGCCACGAGTCGCTCGGAGGAGCGCCACCACGTAGCGGTTGAGGCTCTCCTCGACGAAGATCGCCTTCGCCTCGTCGGCCAGCGCGATCGCATCCGCGGCGTTCGCCACGGGCTCGAGCGCGTCGAGTGGCGGGTCCGCAGTCTGCTCCGTGAGCATCTTCGCCTCCTCCGACAGCGGCGGGTAGCCGATGGCGATCCGCATCGTGAACCGGTCGAGCTGCGCCTCTGGCAACGGATACGTCCCCTCGTACTCGATCGGGTTCTGGGTCGCCATGACCATGAATGGCCGGGCGAGCAGATTCGTGACACCGTCCGTCGTCACTTGCTGCTCCTGCATGCACTCCAGCAGAGCTGCCTGGGTCTTCGGTGACGCGCGGTTGATCTCGTCGACGAGCAGCAGGTTCGCGAACACAGGCCCCGGCCGGAACTCGAACTCGTTCGAGCGCTGGTTGAAGACATTCACGCCGGTGACGTCGGAGGGCAGCAGGTCGGGCGTGAACTGCATGCGTGAGAACGACACGTCCAGCGAGCGCGCGAGGGCCTTGGCGAGCATCGTCTTCCCAACCCCCGGAAAGTCCTCGAGGATGAGATGGCCCTCGCTGACGAGGCAGAGCACGCAGAGGCTGAGCGTCTCGTCGGGCGCATGAACGACTCGACCGAGGTTGTCGACGATCGCGCGGATCGTCTCCGCCGAAGGGATGCTCTCCAGGCTCTGGCTATCGGGCTTGCTCACGCAACAGCTCCTCCGCTGCATCTACGATCGCCGTCGCAATCTGGTCTTTCGGGGCCTTCGCGACCCGGCGCTCTCCGGCGGCCGTGATCAGGACGACCTCGTTGTCCCCGGCGTCGAAGCCGATGTCGCTGCGCGAGACGTCGTTGTAGACCATCAGGTCGACATGCTTGTGCTCCAGTTTCTCGCGCGCGCGCGCGAGGCCGCGATCTCCACGGTCGGCGGCGAAGCCGATCAGCACCTGACCGTCGGTTCGCCGCTCACCGAGCGTGCGCAGGACGTCGGCAGTCGGCTCGAGGGTCACCTGCCACGCCCGCTCGTCCTTGGGGCGCTTGCCCTCAGCCGCTTCTGCCGGCCGGTAGTCCGCGACGGCCGCGGCCATGAGCACCACGTCTGCGTCCCCGCGCGCGACGGCCTCGTCCATCATCGCCGCGGCCGTGGGGGTTTCGACCACCTCGACCCCGCGTGGCGGCGCAAGCGCGAGATTCGCAGCGAGCAGCGTGACCTCGGCGCCGCGTCTCCGCGCTTCCTCTGCGAGCGCGACGCCCATGCGGCCCGAGGACCGGTTACCGAGGAAACGGACTGCGTCGATGGGCTCACGGGTCCCGCCTGCGCTGACGAGCACGCGGCGGCCGGTGAGCGAATCGGACTCTCCGAGCAGTTCGCGGCTACGCCGGAAGATCTCCTCGGGCTCCACCATCCGGCCTACTCCCCATTCGCCTTCGGCCGTCTCCCCTTCGTCGGGGCCGACGAACAGCACGCCGCGGGCCCGAAGAGCTTCGACGTTCGCCTGGGTCGCCGGGCTGGCCCACATACGCGGATTCATCGCCGGAGCAAGTAGAACGGGCCCGCGGTGAGCGAGCGCGGCCTCCGCGACGAGGTTGTCCGCAAGTCCGTGTGCGAGCTTGGCGAGCGTGTTCGCGGTCAGCGGCGCTACCACCAGCAGATCGGCTCGCGTCAGATGAACGTAGAGATCGTCGGAGGGTGACTGCCGGGCCAGCGCGAAGAAGGTCTCCGCTCTGACGAAGCGCTCCGCGCCGTGGGTGACCAGTGGGACGACCTCGTGTCCGCCTTTCACGAACAGGCGAACGAGATCGCAAGCCTTATAGGCGGCGATCCCCCCGGTGACGCCGACGAGCACTCGAGCCATGCCCGAATTCTGCCTTTTCGGCAAAGGAACGACCAGAAGCTGAGGAGAGCGCTACTTCGGGTACTTGTACTTGAGCTTGCCCTCGGCGACTTCCTCGAGGGCCATGGTCAAGTAGTTCTTCGAGCGCGATTCCACCAGGGGCGGCGGAGCCTGGTCGAAGCCGATGCCCTCACCGAGCTGGTGGTGGTAGTCGTTGATCTGGCG
>Ga0307312_10002112_pt1 | contig 10408 bp, 11 predicted proteins | sample ER_DNA_202_FD_194489 | JGI IMG/M metagenome (GOLD analysis project Ga0307312, IMG submission 194489) | Bulk soil microbial communities from the East River watershed near Crested Butte, Colorado, United States - ER_DNA_202 | ecosystem: Environmental > Terrestrial > Soil > Floodplain | place...
TTCAGGCTAACAACCGGCCGGGCGGGCCGCCACCCCCGGCCGTTCGGGTGATGGCTCAGGCGGAGAAGGCGTTGACCCGCTCCGGTATGACCCGGACGATCACGCGGGTGAGCTCGTCGGGTTCGGGCGGCGGGTCCTCGCCGAGGTACTTCTGCGACAGCGCCCTGGGCAGGGACTTGCCGGGGTCCCCGGTCAGCTCGGCGGTGCCGCGGAGCTCCACCGACTGGTACGGGTTCGCGAGGTCGAACACGGTCAGGCTGACGCGCGGGTCCCTGGTCAGGTTCAGCACCTTGCGCCGGGATGCCACGGCCGAGAACAGCACCGTGTCGCCGTCGCGCAAGATCCACACCACTGAGGCCTGCGGGCCGCCGTCGGGATTCACCGTGGCCACGGTCGCGAAGTTCTTACCGTCCAGGAGCTTGCGTGTCGTCTCGTCCAGCACCACTGCCACCGAACCTGTTCCTCTCCTGAGTCTCTTGCCTGACCCTCGCTGCCCAGAACAGGCCGCGGCGCCACGATCTTCCCGGCATGACGAGTGCCGGGCGACTTCGCTGGCCGCCGGGCAATCTGAATTTCGTATCGGTACGCATGTGGCCTCTCGTGTGGCACACTGCGACAATGCGTAGCCGATATGGGCTGGAGCCGCGTCAGGCATGGGCCGCGCTGGCGGCGGCGGGATGCCTGATCCTGGCCGCTTGCGGGGGCAGCAGCCCTTCGGCGCAGCCGGCCAGTTCGAAGCCGGCCGTGAGTGCCACCGCGGCAGCCGAACCAGTCAGCGGGCCTGCGGCGGTGGCCGCGATCACGGCCAACTGGAAGACGGTCTTCAACGGCAAGGCGCCGATCCCGCGCCGGCTCGCCCTGGTGCAGAACGGGTCGCAGGTGGCCGCGTTCGTCGAGGCTCAGGCCAAGACCTCGTTCGGGCAGGCCGCGACCGGGTCGACCGCGACGGTTTCCTCGGTCGCGATCACGTCACCATCGCAGGCCACGGTGCACTACCAGGTCCTGCTGCTCGGCACGCCATTGCTGAAGAACCAGGTGGGGACCGCGGTATACCTGGACGGTATCTGGAAGGTAGCCATCGCGAGCTTCTGCGGGCTGGCCTACCTGCAGTACCCGAAGGGGAGCGCCAAGCTTCCCGCTGTCTGCCGGAGCTAGCGGAGTGGCCGATACGCTCGCGCACGCCAGGCTCGGCATGCTCACCCCGCGGCGCCGCCCCCTTGCCCTCGCCTGCCTGTGCACGGTGCTGTTCCTGACCTTCCTGGACAACACGGTCGTCAGCGTCGCGCTGGCCAGCATTCAGTCGGACCTGCACGGCGGAGTCTCCGCGCTGCAGTGGGTGGTCGGGGCGTATGCCCTGACGTTCGCCAGCTTGATGCTGGCCTGCGGGATGCTGGGCGATAAGTTCGGCCGCAAGAAGATCATGCTGGCCGGCGCGGGCGTCTACTGCGTCGGCGCCGCGCTGGCCGCGGTCGCTGGAAGCATCGGGCTCCTGATCGCGGCCCGGGCGGTCATGGGGCTGGGAGCCGCGGCGAGCGAACCCGGCACCTTGTCGATGATCCGGCATCTGTATCCCGACGAACGCAGCCGCAACCGCGCGCTCGGGGTCTGGGCCGCGGTATCGGGGTTCTCGCTCGCGCTCGGCCCGGTCCTGGGCGGGGCGCTGGTCGGGGTGTGGAGCTGGCGGGGAATCTTCTGGTTCGACGTGACCTTCGGCCTGGCCGCGCTGGTCGTAGCGGCCATGATCCTGCCGGAGAGCGCCGACCCGCGGGCGGGCCGGGTCGACGTGCCCGGGACCGTGCTGGGCGCGGGCGCGCTCGCCGCCCTGATCTTCGGCATCATCAACGGCGAGAGCGCCGGCTACGCCGCGCCCAGCGTGCTGGCGCTGTTCGCCGTGTCCGTGGTCGCGACTGTCGCTTTCGTACTGTGGGAGCGCCGCGCCCCGTTCCCGCTGCTTGACCTGAAGTACCTGCGGGTTCCCTGGTTCACGACCCCCAACGTGGTCGCGTACTGCACGTATTTCTCTACGTTCGCGATCTTCTTCTTCACCGCGCTGTACCTGAGCGTGATCGCCGGCTATTCCGCCTACCGCATCGCGGGCCTGTTCCTGCCGATGACCGCGATGATGATCATCGCGTCGCTGCTGGCGGGCCGGTGGACCTCCGTGGCCAGCGCCCGCCGGCTGCTGGTCTCCGGCTGCCTGCTGTTCGCCGCCGGGCTGCTGCTGACCAACCTGGCGATCAGTCCGAACCCCGCCTACCTGCCGCTGGCCGCCGCGCTGGCCGTCGTCGGCGCCGGCATCGGTACCTGCGTCGTGCCGGTCACCTCGTCCGTGCTCGGGGCGGTACCCGCCGAGCGGTCGGGCATGGCCGCGTCGGCCACCAACACCAGCCGGGAGTTCGGCGCGGTCACCGGCATCGCCATCCTCGGCGCCGTCGTCAATGCCGAGCTGCAGTCCGGGCTGGTCAGCCGCATGACGCACCTGGGCGCCTCGCCCGCGCTTCAGCAATACGTGCTCCAGGTGATCGAGACCGGCTCGGTATCCCTCCCCCATGGCGGCTCAGCCGGGGGAAGCAGCCCGCTCGACCAGATCATCCAGGCGGGGTTCGCGGCCTTCACCGGCGCGCTGCACTCAGCGCTGTATCTGTCGGCCGCGCTGCTCGCGGGCGCCGCGCTGCTGTCCGCAGTCACGTTGCGCCAGCGCCGCCATTAGGACAGGCCGTCAGAGGTCGAGGCGGTCGTTTTCGGCGCGCATGCCGGCCAGCAGCCGCTCGACGCCTTCGCGGGACAGCGAGCGCCGCCATTCGCTGAGCGTGCCTCGCACGACGAACCCGCCGGCCACGGGTTCCACCGAGGTGACTGCGGCCCCGCCAGGCAGCGCGGGCAGGGCCATGCTGAAGGTCGGGGACCATAGGGCCAGGCGCAGGTCGCCCAGGCGAAGGGCGCGCGGGCGGATCTGGATGGACCGGCCCTCCGCGCCCGTCTCCACCTCAAGCCGGGCCCACGGCGCGCCGATCACCCCGACCTGCGGGAGGCCGTCTTGCAGCACCAGCTCGAGCTGGGACGACACGCTGGCCAGCCAGCGGGACGCGGCGGCGGCCGGCATGAACCCCTCGCAGAGCACCGGGGCGGCCACCAGCACCGGCCGCGTGCCCGGCCGCAGGTGCACGTTCTTGACCGTTATCTCCATCCGCTCGAACTGGTAGCCGTCCCATTCGACGTCCCGGGCCAGGATGCGGGCCTGGCCGTACTGGCCGATGATCCGGGCGAGGTCCGAGCCCTCCAACGAGATGTCCTCCAGGACCAGGGTCAGGTCGCCCTCGGGGAACCGGAAGGTCCGCTTCTTACCGGTCAGCCAGGTCCTGGCCGCGTCCACCAGCATGCCGAACGGGTCGCCGGGCAGCGTCCGCGGCTGCGGCAGGCCCAGCGAGGCAGCCGCAGCCGAGGATGCGGAGAGCATCCCGGCGACGCTTCGCCGCCACTCGTCGGCCCAGGATCGGTCAAACGGCCACCAGTCAGCCATAGCCCCATGCTGGCACAGTGCTGACGGTTTATCCCGGCTCGCGCTCGTGGCCGGCCTGGATGCGCAGGCCGCGATAGGCTTCGGGGGCGGGGATCTCGCCGTTCAGGACCCGGTACACCTCGCGGCAGACGGGCATCTCCAGACTGTGCCGCTGGGCCAGTTCGTGCACGGTGAAGGCGGTGCCGACGCCCTCGGCCACGGTCCTGGTCGCGCCCAGGATCTCGTCCAGCGTCTTGCCCGCGCCGAGCTGCTCGCCGAGGGTCCGGTTGCGGCTCAGCGGGCTCATGCAGGTAGCGATCAGGTCGCCCATCCCGGCCAGGCCGGAGAAGGTGGCCGCCTCGCCGCCCATCGCCACGCCGAGGCGGGTGACCTCGGCCAGGCCGCGGCAGACCACCGCGGCCCGGGTGTTGTCGCCGACGCCGAGGCCCTGGGCGATGCCGGTGGCGATCGCCACCACGTTCTTCAGCGCCCCGCCCAGCTCGCAGCCGATCACGTCGTGGTTGGTGTAGATGCGGAACAGCCCACGTTGCATGACGGACTGCAGCGCGCGGGCCACGGCGAGGTCCTCGGTCGCGATAACGCTGGCCGCGGCCTGCCCGGACATGATCTCCTTGGCCAGGTTCGGCCCGGTGAGCGCGGCGGGCGGGTGGCCGGGCAGCTCATCCTTGATGAGCTGGGTCATCCGCAGCAGCGAGCCGCGCTCGAACCCCTTGGCCAGGCTGACCACCGGGATCCACGGCCGCAGGTACGGACGGACGTCGGTCACGATGGCCCGGAATCCGTGGGTGGGCACGCCGACCACGAGCAGGTCGGCGTCGTGCACCGCCTTCTCCAGGTCCGCCGTGGCCTTCAGGTTGGACGGGAGCGCGAACCCGGGCAGGTAGCGCGAGTTGGCGTCGCGCTCGTAGATCTCCCGGGCCAGTTCGGGGTCGCGGGCCCAGACGGTGCAGTCGTTGTGTCCGGCCAGCAGGGACGCGACCGTCGTCCCCCACGACCCGGCGCCAAGTACCGCGATGCGCATGCCCGACCACCGTTCTGTAGATCACGTGCGATTAGCTCTCCATAATCGGCCCGGAAGCCGGGTGCTGGCCAGTCCCGGACTTCGGGCATCGGGCACAATGAACGGTCAGTGAAGGGCTAGCCGAGGAGGGGCGGATGACGGGACAGGCACTTTCCGGCCGCAGGATCGTCGTGCTGGGCGGGACCGGAGGGCTCGGCCACGAGGTCACCGCGCGGTTCCGGGATGACGGCGCGTCGGTTGTGGTCGCCGACGCGCGGCCGCCGCGCGAGGATCGCCGGCACGAGGGCGTGGAGTACGTCATCGTGGACGTGCTCGACGAGGCCAGCGTGGCGGCGGCGTTCGCCACGTCGCCGCCGCCCGGGGCCATCGTCAACCTGATCGGCGGATACACCCCGCCGCAGCCGCTGTCCGGGCTCGACGTCTCGGTGCTGCGGCAGCAACTCGAGCTGAACCTGGTGACCGCGGCGATCGTCACCAAGCACGCCATGCCGGTGCTGGCCGCGCAGGACGGCGGGGCGCTCGTGCACGTGTCCAGCCGGGTGGCGGCGGAAAAGGGCGAGAACGGGTTCGCCTACAGCGTGAGCAAGCTCGGGGTGGTACGGCTGGTCGAGGCGGCGGCCGCGGAGGGCCGTGAACAGGGAGTACGGGTCAACTGCATCATGCCGAGCATCATCGACACCCCGGCCAACCGGGCGGCGATGCCGGACGCCAAGCACCACCGGTGGCCCAAGCCGTCTCAGCTGGCCGCCGTGCTCGCCTTCCTGGTCTCGGACGAGGCCATCCTCATCTCCGGCGCGGCCATCCCCGTCTACGGCCGGGCCTAGGTCGATGAACGCCATGCGATTCGATGCCGCCACGTCGCGCCGGGTCGAAGCCACCTACACCACCCCGGATGTCGTGGAGCAGCGCCGCATTATCATCGGCGCGCTGTCGTTGCAGCCCGGCGAGCGGGTTCTGGACATCGGTTCAGGGCCCGGCTTCCTCGCCTGCGAGATGGCCTCGGCCGTCGGCCCGTCAGGTTCAGTGACGGGCATCGACCCGAGCCAGGACATGCTGTCGCTGGCGGCTGGGCGGGACGCACCCGCCCACGTCACGTTCGGGCCAGGCGACGCGACTGACCTGCCTTTCGCGGACGCCACGTTCGACGTTGTCACCTCGACGCAGGTGTACGAGTACGTCGCCGACATGCCTCGCGCCCTGAGTGAGGCGCGCCGTGTGCTTCGGCGCGGCGGGCGCTTGCTCGTCCTGGACACAGACTGGGACTCGATCGTGTGGGCCTGCTCCGACGCCGACCGCATGCGCCGCGTCCTGGGCGCCTGGGACGAGCACCTCGCCGACCCGTATCTGCCGCGCCGGCTCGCCGGGCTGATGGCGGACGCAGGCCTGGAGGTCACCGACTGCCGGGTGGTGCCGCTGCTGAACACCAGCTACTCGGAGAACAGCTTCAGCGCGGGGCTGATCGGCTTCATCACCGCGTTCCTGGCGGGCCGCGGTGGCGTGACCCCGGACGAGGTGACCGCGTGGGCGGACGACCTGACCAGCCTGGGCCGTGACTACTTCTTCAGCCTCAACCGCTACCTGTTCATCGCCTCGAAGTAGCCTTCGCGCCAACCGAGGCCGGCGGCTGGACAGACGATCGTGGCCAGTCCGGGATGGACTGGCCACGATCGTGACGGTGCGAGCGCGGACCGGGCCGGGCGCGAGGCTCGGGCCGGGCCGGGCTCAGTAGTTGGCGGCTTCCAGGGTGCTGCGGAGCTTCGCGGTCCGGCGCCACGCGGCGACCATCCGGCGCTCGGCCCGCTGCTCACGCCTGCGGGCCCGGCTGAGCGCCCGCAGCCTGCGTGAATATCGCAGTTGCTCGGCTTCTTGCAGTCGGCTGCGCGTTCGTTCTCGCACAACCATTTCGGTACTCATGGCTGACATCTCCGTTGTATGCATTGTGTGCGGTACGCGGTCGCGCGGCTCATGTTCGCCGCGCGACCGTCTCTGGCTGCGTGGCCCCGTTCTACGCGGCCACTTCGGTCTTGCGAGGACGCCCGCGAGGGCGCTTGCGCGGCACGATCGCGCCGCGGATCAGCAGCTCGCCACCCCAGACACCCCAGGGCTCCCTGCGCTCGAGCGCACCGGTCAGGCAGGCCAGCCTGGCCTCACAGCCCCGGCACATCGCCTTGGCGGTCTCCACGTCCTCGGGAGACTCGGCGAAGAACAGCTCCGGGTCCTCCGTGCACGGAAGATCCAGGCCCACCGGGAGCGCGGCGGCCGAACTAGCCACCGACATGATGCTGACCTGATCGAATACCTGCCTGACGTCTGGCTCCTGCCGTGCCGCCACTGAACCGGGCGCCTCGAACCCCGTCGCGCCCGTCTCGCTGACGGTGGCATCGCGCCATTGCATCGGTGCCATCCCCTCTCGCTATGCCGGTCCTGTTGTCGTCAAGCGATTGCTCGCCCGTCTTGGGACCTAGGCCTTGAATCACTAAGGCCGCGGACCCTGTGTTCGGATCCGCGGCCTCGAGAGGAGCTCCTGGCCGGTCTGGCTCTTTAGACCGGCCCTCTATCTCGAGGTGGACCCGATGCGCCCTCACCAACGGTGAAGATGCTGGTCATGTAGTTGTGGATATTCGTCTGGCCACCAAGCGCCGTAACGGCGACCTTCTGCGCCTGCGGGACCATGACCGCGACCTTGCCCCGAACACGCGGAAGCGCCGGAGCGCCAGCGGCGGCGGGCAGGGCGGTGGACGGCCCGGCAGCGGGCACACTCGTCCCCGGCAAGATGGCCGACGGCAGGCAGGAAGCACCCAGGCGCGAAGCCCAGCTCGGCTCAACCAGAGCGGTTGAATTGAAGTTCGTCACGTCGGGCACCTCCCTCCGGAGTGATCGGCATCTAGCCCACGGACATGTCGAAAAGCCTAAGTGTTGCCCCCTATAGGGGGCAACACTTTTTTGACCTGCGATTTTAGCGATCTTGAGTCGGCTCGGCTGACCTGGGGCGCGACCGGATCAGCCCTTCCTGCATGACCGAGACGACCAGTTCGCCGCCGGCCGTGAACACCTGGCCGTGGGCCAGGCCCCGGGCGCCGGAAGCCACCGGGGACTCCTGCGCGTACAGCAGCCACCGGTCGGCCCGGAACGGCCGGTGGAACCACATAGCGTGGTCCAGGCTGGCGCCGGAGGTGCGGCCGTCCAGCCAGGACAGGCCGTGCCCGAGCAGCACCGAGTCGAGCAGCGTCAGGTCCGACGCGTAGGTCATCAGGCACACGTGCAGCAGCGGGTCGTCGGGCAGGTCGCCGTCCACCCGCAGCCAGATGAGGTTCCTCGTGGTCCGCAGCGACGGATCACTGGCCGCCTCGGCCGACATCGGGCCGATCGACCGCAGGTCGACCGGGCTCTCACGAACCTGGGGAGGAACCTGTCCCAGCAGCCGGGCCAGCCGGTCCGAGTTCCGCTCCACCGCCTCGGGCGGCGGGACGTCCGGCATCGGGTCGGCGTGCTCGGGACCCGGTTCGGGATGGTGGAAGGACGCGGACAGGGTGAAGATGGTCTGGCCGTGCTGGACCGCCGACACCCGGCGGGTCGTGAAAGAGCGCCCGTCCCGCACCCGGTCCACCAGGTAGACGATCGGCACCGCCGGGTCACCCGGCCGGATGAAGTACGCGTGCAGCGAGTGCACCGGGCGGTCCGGCGGCACGGTCCGGCCGGCCGCGACCAGGGCCTGCCCGGCCACCTGGCCGCCGAAGACCCGCTGCACCCGCTCCTCCGGGCTGCGGCCGCGGAAGATGTTCACCTCGATCTGCTCGAGGTCGAGCAGATCGATGAGCCGGTCGAGCGCCTTACCCATGGGGCCTCATCTTTGCAGGCGCACGCCATCGAGGAAACGCGACCGTTGCCGCCCGCCGCGCCCCCCGGGCGCGCGGGCCGACGACCAGGACAGGCACAGGTGCTCGCGCGCCCTCGTCACCGCCACATACAGTAGCCGCCTCTCCTCCTCGACTGCTTCGGCCGTCCGGGCGTGCACGATCGGCATGAGCCCCTCGACCAGCCCGGGCAGCAGCACCGCGTCCCACTCGAGCCCCTTAGCCGCGTGCATGGACGCGAGCGTGACGCCGTCGACGGCGGGCGCGTGGCCGAGGTCGGCCCGCATGGTCAGCTCGGCCGAGAAGTCGGCCAGCGTCGCCTCCGGCCCGGCGGCGTGCATGTCGTCGGCGAGCTGGGCGATCGCGGCCAGCGACTCCCAGTTCTCCCGGACCGAGGCGGCGCCGCGCAGGCCCGACGGCGGCCGCGGGGTCAGGCCGATACCGGTCAGCACGTGCCGGACCGAGTCGGGCAGCGAGTCACTGGAATCGCCGGCCGCCGCGCCCCGGGCGGCCCCGCGCAGCAGCACCAGCGCCTGGCGGACCACGGGCCGGTCGTAGAAGCGCTCGGCGCCGCGGATCACGTAGGGCAGGCCGGCTTCGGCCAGCGCCAGCTCGAACCGCTCGGTGTCGGCGTTGACCCGGACCAGGATGGCGATCTCCCTGGCGGGCACCCCGGCCGTCATGAGCGTCCGGACCCGATGGGCCAGCCCGGCTGCCTCCGCGGCGTCGTCGGGGTACTCGATAAGCACCGGGCGGGGGCCGGGCGGGCGCTGGGCGGCCAGCGGCGAGGCCGACCTGACCAGCTGGTTGGCCACCGCGACCACCTGAGGCGTGGACCGGTAGTCGCGGACCAGCCGGACCACGGTCGCGGCCGGGAACTCCGCGGTGAACCCGGTCAGGTAGGTCGAGGTGGCGCCGGTGAAGGAGTAGATCACCTGGTTCGGGTCGCCGACCACGCACAGGTCGTCGCGGTCGCCGAGCCACGCCTCGAGCAGCAGCTTCTGCAGCGGGTTCACGTCCTGGTACTCGTCCACGACGAAGTGCCGGAAGATGTCGTGTACCTGGCCGGCCGCTACCCGGCTGTCGATCAGGATGGCGGCGGCCAGCTCGAGCACGGACTCGAAGTCGATCAGGTGCCGTTCCCGCCGCAGCTCCTCGTAGGCGGCGTAGACAGCAGCGAGGTTGTCCGCCCCGGCCACGGCCGAACGTCCCGCGGCGGCCGCGGCGGCCGGGTACCCGTCCGGGCGGACCTGGATGACCTTGGCCCACTCGATCTCGGCGGCGGTGTCGGCGAGCGCTCCCGGGGTGCCGTCGAGCCGGACCCGGGCCCGCTTGGCCGCCTCCCGGACCAGGCCGGCCTTAGAGTCGATCAGCTGCGGCGGCCGCCCGCCGACCACCCGCGGCCAGAAGTAGTTGAGCTGGCGCAGCGCGGCCGCATGGAACGTGGACGCGCGGACCTGGCCGACGCCCAGCTGGCGAAGCCGGCCGCGCAGTTCGCCCGCGGCCCGCACGGTGAAGGTGAGCGCCAGCACGTGCGCCGGGTCCACCGTGCCGGACAGGGCCGCGTAGGCGATCCGGTAGGTGATGGCGCGGGTCTTGCCGGTGCCCGCGCCCGCCAGCACGCAGACCGGCCCGCGGGCGGCCAGGGCCACCTGGCGCTGCTCGGGGTCGAGCCCGGCCAGCAGCGCTTCGGATGTGCCGGGCATCACATCTGCCACCCCCCTTTCGTACCGCATCCGGGAACGCAACCGGCCCCGCCGGTGTTACAGAACCTGGACTTTGCTGAAGCGAACTCAAGGAGGCAGTGGGTGTCCGGCCAGCTGACGATGTACACCACCCCGTGGTGCGGCTACTGCCGCAACCTGAAGAGGCAGCTGGCCCGGGACGGGATCGAGATGGTCGAGGTCGACATCGAGCGCGACGAGGCCGCGGCCGAGTTCGTGATGTCGGTGAACGGCGGCAACCAGACCGTGCCCACTGTACTGTTCCCTGACGGCACCGCACTGACCAATC
>Ga0307312_10002113_pt1 | contig 10406 bp, 6 predicted proteins | sample ER_DNA_202_FD_194489 | JGI IMG/M metagenome (GOLD analysis project Ga0307312, IMG submission 194489) | Bulk soil microbial communities from the East River watershed near Crested Butte, Colorado, United States - ER_DNA_202 | ecosystem: Environmental > Terrestrial > Soil > Floodplain | place: USA...
CTGCTGCCCGTTGGGCAGGTTCCGCTCTGGGTCGCGGCGGGCTATGTGCTCGGCGAGCTCCCGGACTACGTTCGGGCAAGTCGGCACCCGGAGCGACTGCTCGTGCCCGTCTGCGCCTCGTGGCATGCAGTCGGTCCCGTGTGCGTGCTCGCCCTGGCGGGCGAGCCCGCGTTCAGCTGGCACGACTGGCCGCTCTACGTCGGCGCTCTCGGGGCGCAGTTCCTGTTCGACTGGACGGCCGCGGGGCTTCGCGACAACCTCGCCCACGGCGTGCCCATCCCCAAGCTCGCCTCCTACCTCGCGCGGGTCCACGCCGTCGATCTGGCGCTGGCTCCGATCGGCCTTCTCGTCGCCTCTGCCGCCGTCTCCTCGGGGCAGCTGCTCGCGGTGCTGGTCGTCCCGCTCGTAGCGCTGCTCGCAATCCTCACCCGCGAGCGCCGTGCGCGCATCGATCACGCGCTCGAGCTGAGCCGTGCCTACCGGGGCACCGCTCGGCTCGCCGAGACCTTCCACGAGATCCTCTCCGAGGAGACGCTCGAGGCGACCCTGACGAGAATCGCGGATGTGCTGGGCGACCTGATCTCGTACGACGCCTTCTCGATCGCGGAGGCGAACGAGCACGGAGACGGGCTCGTCCCTCTGCTGACGCGCGGCACCGTGCCGTCGGGCAAGGAGCATGCGACGATCGAGGTGCCGCTGATGTCGCGAGGGTCGTGCAAGGGCCTGCTCAGCGTCCATCGGGCCGCCGCCACGAGGCCGTTCGGCCAGGACGAGATCCAGCTGTCGCGCTGGTTCGGCGACGCTGCAGCCCTGGCCCTCGACAACATGCGAATCCGGACGGCGCTCGAACAGCAGGCGAACTCGGACTCCCTGACCGGGCTCGTCAACTACCGCTCCTTCCAGGAGCGTCTCCGCGGGCACGTGTCGCGGCTCCGCGAGACAGGCGGGACCCTGGCTCTCGTGATGCTGGACATCGACGATTTCAAGCGGATCAACGACGTCCACGGGCATGCCACCGGCGACGACGTTCTCGTCGCGATCGCGGAGCTGCTGCGAAGCGTCGCACGCGCCGGCGACGAGGTCTGCCGGGTGGGTGGGGAGGAGTTCGTGGTAATCATGCCGTCCGCGGACGCGTCGGCCGGGCTCCTGCTGGCGCAGCGAGTCGTCGACGGGCTCTCGAGCTGCGAGGTCGGGCATGTGGGCGAGATCACGCTGTCGATCGGGGTCGCCGAAGGCCCGAGCCATGCGGCGAGCGCCCGCGAGCTGATCGCATGCGCCGAGGGGGCCATGATGTGCTCGAAGACCAGGGGCAAGAATCAAATCGCCGAATACGACGGCGAGGCGCTGGTTCGGCCCGACGCCCGCGGCCGGTCCCGTCGCCGCGAGGACGTACGGTCGATCGCGCACCTGAAGCTGCTGCAGAGCCTCGCCGGGAAGCTCAGCCGGCTGAACGACGTGACGGCGATCAGCGAGGCGATCGTGGGCGAGCTCCGCACACTCTTCGATTGCAACAGCTGCCGCGTCTACGTCAGGTCGGAGGAGCTCCTCGTGCCGGCGGCGTGGCACGGAGATCTCGCCTACGCGGACGAGAGCGCGGAGGCGCTCACGACGGAGATGGGCGAGGGCATCACCGGGACGGCCGCGCTCCGGGGCCAGTCGCTTCTCATCTCCGACGCTGAGCGGTGCGAGTTCGCCGTCCACGTTCCGGGCAGCCCGCACGTCGAGGAGTCGGTCGTGGCGGTGCCGCTCCGCTGCGGCTCTCAGGTGCAAGGCGTCATCGTCCTCTCGAAGCTCGGGCTCGAGCAGTTCGACGAGGACGACGTCCGCCTGCTCGAGGTCCTCGCGCCACACGCCGCGGCAGTGATCCAGAATGCCGTTCTCTACGAGACGGTCCGCGACGAGGCCGAGAGCCTGGAGCGCACCTTCGTCTCGACGGTCGAGGCGCTCGCGAATGCTCTCGAGGCGAACGACGCGGACACCTCCTCCCACGCCCGTGCAATCACCGACCTCGCGCTCAGCCTGGGCCGCCGGCTCGAGCTCGACGAGCAGTCCCTGAAGCGGCTCCAGCTCGGAGCGCTGTTCCACGACATCGGCAAGATCGGGATTCCCTCGGAGATCCTCACGAAGCCCGCGCCGCTCACGGCCGAGGAGCGCCGGCTCATCGAGGAGCACCCGGCGCTCGGAGAACGGATCCTCGAGCCGATCGACCGGCTCGCGGACGTCCGCCCGATCGTCCGGCACTGCCACGAACGCTGGGACGGCGCCGGCTACCCCGACGGATTGCAGCGAAAGGAGATCCCGCTCGAGTCGCGGATCATCCTCGTCGTCGACGCGTATCACGCGATCACGAGCGACCGTCCCTACCGCGCCCGCAGGTCGCACGCGGAGGCGTGCGAGTGCCTACGCAAGGAGGCGGGGCGCCAGTTCGACCCCGCGATCGTGGCGGCGTTTCTCTCGCTGGCCGAGGAAGAGCTCGCCGCTGACGTCGAGCTCGTCGCCTAGCCGCGGGCCGGCGGGGGCGCCGTGTCGGCAGGCTCCGCCTGCCGCTTGAAGAGTGATACTGCCTTCGATGGCAGTGGCCGGGGCAAGGCTGTCGGGCGTCGCCTGGAAGGGCTCGCTACGCATGCCTGCGACCTGCGGCGCGCACCTGCTCGCCGCCTCCGGGTTTGCGTTTGCCCAGCCCCTCTTCGATCTTCTCGGCAAGAACCCCGAGTTCTTCGCCGTCCGGGGCTCGACCGCGGGGGACATCGTGCTCTTCGCGCTCGTCGTCACGTTCGTCCCCGCGCTCGCGCTCCTGGCGGTCGAGCTCGCGGTTGCCGCCGTGAGCCCGGTTGCCGCGCGCTTCGTCCACCACGTCTTCCTCGCGTTTCTTGGAGCGATCTTCGGCGTCCAGGCTCTGAAGCGCCTGGGCCTGACCGGGACAGCCTCCCTCATCGCCGGGGCCGTCGTGATCGGCCTCGCGATCGCGCTTGCGGCCTGGCGGCTCCGTCCCGCGCGCTCGTTCCTGAGCCTGCTCTCCGCGGCGCCGGTCATCTTCCTGGCGCTCTTCCTGTTCGACACTCCGGTCGAGAAGCTCGTCTTCGCGAGCGGCGGCGCCCAGGCCGCGGCGATCGAGGTCCACGCCACCACCCCGGTCGTCTTCCTGCTCTTCGACGAGTTCCCCGTGATCGACCTTCAGGACAAGGGCGGAGCGATCGACGCCAGGCGCTTCCCGAACTTCGCGCGGCTCGAGGCGGGGTCGACGTGGTTCCGCAACACGACCACGCTCTCGGCGAGCACGACGGTCGCGGTGCCGGTGATCCTGTCGGGCCAGAGGCCCGTGAAAGGGGCATTGCCCATCTACCGGGACCATCCGAACAACCTCTTCACGCTCCTGGGATCGCGCTACCGGATGAACGTGACCGAGTCGCAGACGCGGCTCTGCCCGCAGCGGCTCTGCAAGCGCAAGGGCGGCGACGCGGCTTCGAGGCTCTCGTCGCTCTACTCCGACGCGCGGGTCGTCTACCTCCACCTGGTCGCCCCTCCGGCACTCGAGGACCGGCTGCCCGTGATCGACGAGTCATGGGGCGATTTCGGCTCCAACTCCACCGCAGGAGCCGCTCTCGCGGGCAGCCGGCCCCTGCCGAAGGTCGACCTCAGCACCTTCTACCTCAGCCGCGTCCGCGACTTCAACCGCTTCGTCGCGTCGTTCAGGACGCCGGGCAACGGGCGGCCGACGCTCTACTTCCTGCACGTGCTGCTCCCGCACGCGCCTTGGCTGTACTTCCCCGACGGCAAGGTTCGCGCCGTCACCAAGACGAACGCGCCCGGCCGCACCGGTGAGCGGTGGTTCAACGAACAGCTCGCGGAGCAGGCCTGGCAGCGCCACCTGCTGCAACTCGGCTACACCGACCGGCTGCTGGGGACGTTCCTGCGGCGCCTGCACAGGACCGGGCTCTGGGACAAGGCGCTGGTCGTCGTGACGGCGGACCATGGGATCAGCTTCCGCGGGGGCGATCTTCGACGCCGCCCGACGAAGAGGAACCTCGCCGAGCTCGCCTTCACGCCGTTGTTCATGAAGCTGCCCGGCCAGCAGCAAGGTCGAGTCGTCGGCGACCGGCACGTCCTGACGCTGGACATCCTTCCGACGATCGCAGACGTCCTGGGAATCAAGATCCCCTGGAGGACCGATGGCTCGTCGGCGCTGGCCGGAGGCCCCGGCTCGAGCCGCGTGGACATCGCGGGAGTCGCCGCTCCGTACGCAGCTGCTCTCGCGCAGCTCCGCTCCTCCCTCGACCGCCAACTCGGGCTCTTCGGCACCGGCAGCTGGGGGCCGCAGTTCTCGGGGACCGGGAGCTACCGCGGACTTGTAGGCCGTTCCGTCGGCTCGCTCCGCCTGGTGAGCTCGGTCGCAGCCTCGGCTAACCTCGACGCGGTCGGCAGCAGGCTCGTGGGGTCGCTGCCGCGGCGGTCGCGCCTGATCCCGTCACCGCTCGCCGGCTCGATCTCCGGGCTCCACCCGGGCGACGCCCTCGCCTTCGCGCTGAACGGCCAGATCGCCGCTGTCACGGAGGTCTACCGCGATCGCGTCGGCGGCTCGCTGCGCTTCTCGGCGCTCGTGCCGGAGTCGGCCTTCCGCGCCGGACGCAACGCCGTCCGCGCGTTTCTGGTCACCGGCAGCGCCTCGGCCCCGCAGCTCCACGAGCTGCGGGCTCGGCCGTCCTACTAGTCGTTCTCCGGCTCTTTCGCCCGCTCGGCGGGCACGAAGAGGCGGCAGTGCGGGCACTTGAAGCCGCGTGAATCGGGCGCCGAGGACCCGACCAGGAGCTCCCCTTCGAACTCCTTCCCGCAGTGCGGGCAGACGACGTGTCGAGACGACTGGGCCACGAGCCCAAGCTAGCAGCAGTGGGCCAGGGGCTCCAAGTGGGCGAATCGGTGGCCGCCTGCAGCGTCGTTTGCCAGGGTCAGGCCCAGCCGGGTCGAAGGCCTTTGCCGGACCCCGGGTGGGATCTGTAAGTTGCCCGGATGCTCGCGCGGCTCGCCCACGTGATCGTCCGGCGCCGCAGGCTCGTGCTCGTGGCCTGGGTCGTCCTGACGCTGTTCGGTGCCTTCTCGGCTTCGCAGGTCTCCAAGCGCTGGTTCGAGAGCTTCTCGATCCCGGGCTACTCGGCCTATGAGGCGAATCAGCGCACGCTGCACCGCTTTGGCAGCGGCGAGCAGGCGCCGCTGGTCGCCGTCTTCCACTCGAACGGGGACGTCACGAAGGCGACGGGGCTCGAGCGCGCGGTCAAAGCCGCTGCCGCGGTCAATCCCGGTACGCGCACCTCGTCGTACTGGTCGACCGGGAGCCGGGCCTACGTCTCACGCGACGGCCACACGGCCTTTGCCGAGATCTACCCGCCGGGAACACCGAGCTTCAACTCCAACGTCCATATCAAGCAGGTACGCGCCAAGCTCAAGGCGGCCACGCCGGCCGGTGTGCAGGCAATGCTGACAGGGCGCGACGCGCTCCAGGAAGCGAGCTCGGGCAGCAACGGGCCGAGCGTGCTGACCGAGGCGCTGATCGGCGGCGCGGGAGCCCTCGTGATCCTCTTCTTCGTCTTCGGGACGCTGCCCGCGGTGCTGATCCCGATTTCGGTCGCGATCGCGTCGATCCTGAACACGTTCACGCTCGTCTGGTTGCTGACATACGTGACGGACGTCTCGATCATCGTCCAGTTCCTGATCGCGCTCGTCGGCCTCGGCGTGGCGATCGACTACGCGTTGCTGATGATCTTCCGCTTCCGCGACGAGCTGCGCGAGGGCGAGGATGTCGAGACCGCGCTCGTCGAGACGATGACGCATGCGGGGCGCTCGGTGATCGTCTCGGGCTCGACGGTCGCGGTCGGGCTGCTCTCGATGATCGTCCTGCCGCTGCCCTTCATCCGCTCGATCGGGATCGGCGGGATGCTGATCCCGGCCGTCTCCGTGATCACGGCGATCACGCTCCTGCCCGCGCTGCTCGCGACGCTCGGCACGCGGATCAACAGCGTCCGGCTTCTGCCGAAGCGCTTCGTCGACCGCGGCCATCCCGAGGACGGGCCCTGGGGCCGCTGGGCCGAATTCGTCTCGAGGCGCCCTGTCTGGGTGGCAGCCGTCGGTCTGGTGATCGTCGGCCTCCTCGTCTTCGAAGGCTTCCAGCTCAACCCCAGCGAGGCGCAGGCGAAGTACTTCCCCGGCAAGGGCGACGCGATCGCCGGCCGCACCGCGCTCGCGAATGCCGGCATCTCGGCCGGCGTGATGAAGCCCTTCGACGTGCTCGTCGAGCACGGCGCGAGCCCCGAGCCCGTGGCCGCGAAGCTGCGTGCCACGCCCGGAGTCGCGGGCGCCGCGGCGCCGAGGGCCTGGCGCAAGGGCGGCGACAGCATCGTCGAGGCGTTCTCGGCCTCCGACGGCGCTTCGAACGGGACGAAGCACACCATCTCGCGGGTCCAGTCCGAGCTGAAGGGCACGGACGCGACCCTCGGCGGCGTCGCGGCCGAGGACCGCGACTTCGTGCACGCCGTCTACGGCAACTTCCCCTACGTCCTCGGTTTCGTCGTCCTGCTCACGTTCCTGCTGCTTGCGCGGGCCTTCCGCTCGTTGCTGCTCCCGCTCAAGGCGGTGATCCTGAACCTCGTCTCGCTGGCGGCGGCCTACGGGATCATCGTCTTCATCTTCCAGCAGGGCCACGGCGCGAAGGCGATCTGGGGCGTCGACGCGACGCAGTCGATCATTCCGTGGATCCCGCTGATGATCTTCGCGTTCCTGTACGGGCTCTCGATGGACTACGAGGTCTTCATGCTCACGCGGATGCGCGAGGCCTACGACGAATCCGGAGACACGCGCCGCGCGATCACCCTCGGTCTGGCCCGTACGGGCAAGATGGTGACGAGCGCCGCGCTCGTGCTGATGTTCGCGTTCTTCGTGCTCTCTTCCGGCCCGGGGGTCGACATCAAGCAGTTCGGGATCGGGCTTGCCGCGGGGATCATCTTCGACGCGACCGTGATCCGCGCACTCCTCGTGCCGGCGCTGATGCGCCTGATGGGCCGCTGGAACTGGTGGCTGCCGCGCCGGGCCGCGCGCGTGCTCTTAGTGCGGCCCGCCGAAGAGCCGGTCTAGCTCCCAGAGCGCGAGCCGCTTGTCGAGGTAGAGCTCGCGGTCGACGATCGGGACGTCGACGAGCGTGCGCACCGTCGAGGGGAAGTCCCACGGCGGCGCCTCGAGGTTCAGCGTTCGCCAGCCGCCGAGCTCGACCGGCCCGTTCGTGGCGCGGTCGGTAAAGGTCGTCGCGAGCAGCCAGCGTGCTCCGGTGCGGCGAAAGGCGGCCAACGCCCTGTCGATGTCGTCATCGGGAAAATGGACGAGGACGTCGCGGCAGAGGATGAGGTCGGCCGGTGGAAGGTCGTCGAGCGTGATGTCCGCGTGCAGGAAGCGGCGGCCGGGTCTCGCGTAGCTCCGGGCGAGCTCTGCGGCCAGCTCGGGCACGACCTCGACTCCGATGTACTCCCGGACCGGCAGGTCGGTCGTGCTCAGCCAGCGGAAGTCGCCGCAGCCGGCGTCGAGCAGCACGTCGACGCTGAGCTCCGTGAGCAGGAGCGGCAGCTCACGCCGGAGGCCGGCGGTGCGGACGAGCTCCGAGCCGGGGCCCGAACGCGACTCGGCGGACATCCACTCGCCGCCCTTGTAGATCCGGCCGAAGACCGCTTCGTGGCTCGTCACAGGCGGCGGATCTCGGCTCTCGTGCCCATCGCGATCAGCGGCGCGGCCGCCGGGCGCAGCCAGTGGAGGAGCGTGAGCAGCTGCGGCAGCGGCAGGCTGACGCAGCCGAGCGTCGGCCGGCCGGTGCTTGCGTGCAGGAAGATCCCGGAGCCGCGGCCGGGCACGATCGGGCTCCTGTTGTAGGCGATGACGGCCAGGTGCTGGTACGCGGTCGGCGAGCGCGACATGTCCTCGCTCGTCACGCGAAAGGGCGGGTCGGTCCCGCAAGGGACGTGTCGGAAGCGGTTGTACCAGCGGGAACGCGCGTCCTCGACCCACCAGTCGCCGCAGACGATGCGGTGGTAGCGGTAGCGGACGCCCGGGTTCGCCGCGATTCCGTACATCACCGGCACGAAGCCGAACGCGCCGGCCGGCGTGGTGCGGTCGCCCTCACGCTTGTGGTCCGAGACGCCGCGCTGCCCGAGCCAGGCCGTCCACGGACCGGCGACCGCGTGCCAGCAGCCGCCGGCCTTGCGCCAGATGCGCAGCGACCCTTGCGTCGAGGTTCGGCGAGGCGCGACGACGGTGACGAGCTGCGTGGCGGAGCGCGTCGAGGCGATCTGGTTCGCGAGCGTGGCCGCGCAGGACGCGTCGGTTCGCGCGCCGCCGGCCGTGGCCGCCGCGAGGCAGAGAAGGAGGCAGGCTGCGAGCGCGATCCACCTCATCGCCCGTGCAGACTACGCGTCGATGAGGCTTCTGCTCCTGGTCGCGCTCGCTCTACAGCCGCCGTTCGCGCACTCCGTCTCGCGGGTGACCGCGGCCCAGCTTCCACACTCATGGCACCCGGGCTGCCCGGTTGCGCCCGCGCAGCTCCGGAGGGTGCGCCTGAGCTACTGGGGGTTCGACCGGCGCGCTCACACCGGCGCGCTCGTCGTCAACGTCTCGGCCGTCGGGGACGTCGTCCGGGTCTTCCGCCGCCTGTACGCGGCACGCTTTCCGATCCGGCGCCTGCGGCCGATCGAGGCGTACGGCGGCGTGGACGAGCGCTCCCTCGCGGCGGACAACACCGCCGGGTTCAACTGCAGGTACGCGGTCGCCTCCGGCCCGAAGCGCTGGTCGGTGCACGCCTACGGCCTGGCGATCGACGTCGACCCGGTCGAAAACCCCTACGTCGAGGGCGGCCGGGTGCACCCGCGGGCCGGGCGCGCCTATCTGAACCGCTCGCGCGTGCGACCGGGGATGGCCGTGCGCGGCGGCGTCCTCGTTCGCGCCTTCGCGGCGGTCGGCTGGGAGTGGGGCGGCCGCTGGACCGGCTCGCCGGACTACCAGCACTTCTCGAAGACGGGCGGTTAGGAGTTCACGGGTTGAGCCTGAACGGCGGGTACTCGTCGGTCACGAGCGCGAACGCGTAGCCGACGACGCGGTTGCCCCAGCGGAGAACGCCGAGCACGAAGTCGAACAGCCCTCGCGGGTAGCGGCCCGTGAAGAGGATCGCGAACCACGCGATGATCACGCAGACGATCGCGGCCAGCCAGAGGAAGAAGAGCACGATGTAGTGCGGGATCGCGAGCAGCCACTTGACGAGGGGCAGCCAGCGGTTGAGGCCCTCCTTCGCGTCCGGATAGGGGAAGTCGAGCCTGACGGACTGGTGCTCGTCCGTCGACGGGTACGTGTCGTCCATCAGTGCGAGGTAGACGCCGATGCGGTTCGAGAATCGCATCAGCTCGAGGTTCCAGTCGTACCACCAGCGCGGGTACTTCTGGCGGAAGACGATCATCAAGAGCGGCGCCAGGAAGAGCAGCCCCGCCGTGCCGCCGGCGACGCTCCAGCTGTGCTGGCCTTCGGCGTAGCTGCCGTAGCCGCTAAGCGCTCCCGCGACGATGAGGATCGGGATCGCGACGATGATCCGGAATGCGGTCGTGAGCCGGTTGAGGTCCCGGTCTGGGTAGTCCACGTCGAACTGAACCGGATACCCCGGTCCGGCGGTTGGTTCCATCTCCATTTGCTTGCCCTCCTGCGCTAGGGAACCGCTTCGGCCGAGTCTAGGCCGCCGAGTAGCCGAAGAGCTAGCCCACGCAGCGTTTCCTCACCGTAGGCGTGGCTGCCGTCGAGGTGGGTCAGGATCGCGACCGAGACGCGCTCGTCACCGCGAGTGAGCAATGCGACCTGGTGGTCGACCCAGCCCGTTCCCGAGCCCCAGCCGCCCTTGAAGTAGAGACGCCAGCCGGCCGGCTTGACGCGTGCGATCCCCCAGCGCTGCGACGGCGTGATCGTGCGCAGGAGCCGCAGCGCGTAGGCGCGGTGGCGAATCGGCGTGAGCGTGTCGATCCGTAGGAGGTAGCGCGTCTGGTCGGCGGCGTCGATACGGCTCAGACCCCAGACGCCGGTCACGGGAGTGAAGCGGCGCATGCCGGCACGGCGGGCAAGCCTTCGGAGGCGGGCGCTGCCGACGATCCCGAGCACCTTGCCGGCCGCCGCGTTGTCGGAACGCCGGATCATCGGCCCGAGCAGGGCGCGGTCGGCCGGGCGAAGCGGCCGGCCGCGGACAGAGGGGAGGTCGAGGTAGGCGACGAGCAGCATCGCCTTCAACACGCTCGCGGAGGGGAACGTCTCGGCGGCACGCCAGCCCCACGAGCGCGTCGGCGTTCGGACTGCGAAAGCGATCACGCCGCGCCTGTGCGACGCGTAGGGGATCGCCGAGCTCACTG
>Ga0307312_10002114_pt1 | contig 10404 bp, 8 predicted proteins | sample ER_DNA_202_FD_194489 | JGI IMG/M metagenome (GOLD analysis project Ga0307312, IMG submission 194489) | Bulk soil microbial communities from the East River watershed near Crested Butte, Colorado, United States - ER_DNA_202 | ecosystem: Environmental > Terrestrial > Soil > Floodplain | place: USA...
CGCTCGATCGCTGTGCCCCAGTGCGGATGCACGGCCACGCCGAGGTCGCTCGAGTCCGCGATCTCGGCCACCCGGTCGATGCCTTCGAAAAGCGTCGGCCAGGCAGCGTCCGGAATCTCCGCGGCGCCCGAGTAACCGCTCTGCGCGAGCACCGGTGCGAGGACGATGAACTCGGCGCCGCCCGCGGCGAGCCACCTGGCCTGCCGTTTCACCGAAGCGAGCTCATCGGCGCGGCGAGCGCTCTCGTGAAGCACCGCAGTGACGTAGCCGCCCACGAGGCACAGTCCGCGGGAATCGAGCAGCGCTCGCGCCTCGGCCGGGTCGGCCGGAAGGAACCCGGGCGGCCCGGCCTCGGTCGCATGAACGCCGAGCGCGCGCATGTCGGCGAGGACGCGCTCCGGTGCGAGCTGCAGGCCCCAGTCGGGCACCTCGCTGACGCCCCAGGAGATCGGCGCGGCCGCGAGCTTCATCTGCGTCAAAGAGATTCGCAGTCTAGAGTCGGGTCGAGTGAAGATCGCGATCCTCGGCGTGGGCCGCCTCGGTGCGTTCCACGCCAGGGTCCTGCGTGGGCTTCTCGGCGTCGACGAGCTTCGGATCAACGACGCCGACGCGGCCCGTGCGGCGGCGCTCGCGAAGGAGCTCGGCGCGAAGCACGCGACCTCCATCGACGATGCCCTGTCCGGCGCGGACGCCGCGGTCATCGTCACGCCCACCGGCACGCACGCCGAGCTGATCGACCGCGCGCTCGACAAAGGCCTCGCGGTCTTCTGCGAGAAGCCCATCGCGCTGGACCTCGAGTCGACCAAACGTATCGTCGACCACGTGGAGAAAGCGAAAGGGCGAGTACAGATCGGTTTCCAGCGCCGCTTCGATGCGGGATTCCAGGAGGCGCGCCGTCGGGTGCGCGGTGGCGAGATCGGGACCGTCTACAGCTTCCACATGACGAGCCGCGACGCGCTGCCACCGCCCGATGCATACATCCAGACGTCCGGTGGGCAGTTCGTCGACCAGCTCATCCACGACTTCGACGTCACGCGCTGGATGTTCGGCGACGAGGTCGACGAGGTCTACGCGACCGGGTCGACCCTCGGGTACCCGCAGTACGCGCAGTGGGGCGACGTCGCCACCTCGGCGGCGGTGCTGAAGCTGCGCGGCGGTGCGGTCGGTCTGCTCCAGGCCGCGCGGCACAACGAGGCCGGCTACGACATCCGGGTCGAGATCTATGGCGCGAAGGACACGATCGCCGTCGGCCTCGATCCGCGGACGCCGATGTCCTCGGTGGAGCGCGACGGGCCGAAGATGAAGAACCCGGCATACCCGACGTTCTTCGTTCGCTTCGATGCCGCGTATCGCGCCGAGCTCGCGCATTTCCTTCGGTTCGCGCGAGGTGAGGTTGAGAACGCCTGCACCGTTCGCGACGGCATGGAGGCCCTCCGCATCGCACTCGCCGCACGCCGATCGCTGAAAGAAAGCCGGCCGGTCGCGATCAAAGACATGGCGTGACGGTCCGCGTCCGGTTCCTCGGCAGCGGGAACGCGTTCAGCGACGGCGGGCGGGCGAACGCCGCGATCCACGTCACCGCGCCCGGGGTGTCGCTCCTCCTCGACTGCGGCGGGTCGGCGCTTCCCGCGATCAAGAAGCACGTCGACCCGGCGACGATCGACGCCGTCGCGGTCACGCACCTCCACGGCGATCACTTCGGCGGCATCACCTTCCTCGCGATCGAGCAGCACTTCGCCGGGCGCAAGAAGCCACTCGTCGTGGGCGGCCCACCGTCGCTCGAGCAGCGCCTTCGCGCCGAGGAGCAGGCGCTCTTCCCCGACTTCTTCGGACCGACCACGCTTGGATTCCCGCTTAGCACGGTGGTCCTCGGTGCCGAACCGACCGGGCTGGGCGGTGCGCGCGTGACCGCGCTGCCCGTGCGTCATGTCCGTCTCGCGGAGCCGCATGGTCTGCGCGTCGAGGTCGCGGGGAAGCTCATCGCGTACTCCGGCGATGCTCGCTTCACGGAGCACCTCGTCGCGGTAGCCAAGGGCGCCGACCTGTTCATCTGCGAAGCGTCCTTCTACGAGCGCGACGACCCCGCGCACATCTCGTATCGCCAGGTGATGGAGCACCGCGAAGAGTTTGGGGCGAAGCGGATCGTGCTCACCCACCTCGGTGCCGAGACGCTCGCGCATCTTTCCGATCTCGAGCTCGAGCACACGATCGACGGGATGTCGATCGAGGTCTAGCGGGGAGACCGGCGAAAGGCCGGTCCCCCCAACTCGTTACTTGGCCGCGTCGACGTATTCGTTGGTCCAGGTCTTCGTGAGGTCGATCGTCTTGCCCTTGACGTTGTTGTTGTACGTCTGGAGCACTTTCAGGATGAAGTCCGGCGCGCCGGCCGGCATCTTCCCGTCAGGGCTGAACATCGGCATGCTGCCCGTGAGCGAGGTGAGATACAGGTCCTTGTCGCCGGCGTAGTAGTCGGCGGGGAGCTTGTCGGCGATCTCCGCCGGGCTATGCGTCGCGATCCACTTCAGCGTCTTCACGTACGCGTTCACCACGCGCTGGACGACGCCCTTGTTCTGGGCGACCCAGTCCGCGCGCATGTAGATCGAGATGAAGGGGTAATCGCCGCCGAGCGCGGCGCGCGTGAGCTCGGGTGTCCGGAGGTCGATGAGGACCTTCGCATCGCCGGCCTTAATGAGGCGCGAGATCGTCGGCTCGGTCGTCATGCCGGCGTCGATCGTCCCCTGCTTGATCGCGGCAATGAAGGTGTCGCCCGCGCCGACCGCGATCGGTGTGAACTGGTCGGGGGTGATCCCCTTCGTGCTCGCGAGGTACTGCGTGAGACCGTGCGTGCCCGAGCCGATCGAGGTGACGCCGAGCTTGCGTCCCTTGAAGTCGGCCGGTCCCTTGATGTCGTTGGCCTTGGCCGTCGCGACCATCTCGGCCTCGCCGGGTGCGCGGAGGAGCTGCACGACCTCGACAAGGTTCTTGCCGAGGCCGGCCACGTCGATCGTGTGGTCGTACGAGCCGGACGACGCCTCGACCTCACTGGCGATCAAGGCGCTCGTCGCGTCTTTGCCGGACGGCTCATCGATGAGGTTGACCGTCAGGTTCTGGTCCTTGAAATAGCCGAGGGCCTCGGTGAGCTTGTTCGGCAGGTAGATCTGCTTGTTGAGCCCACCCACCATGATCGTGAGCGTGGCGGGCGCGGCGTTGGCGGCGGCGCTGCCGCTGGCGCTTGCTCCGGGGCTCGTGCCCGCGTTGTTGGGCGCGCCGCCGCAAGCGGCGAGGATGATCGTTGCCACAAGACCGAGTGTCGCGATGGTTCGCTGCATTCGTTCCTCCCTTTATTAGATGCGCACGTCGGTGATCGCGTTCGGACGCCACTTGATGAGACGATTTTCCAGCCAGGTCAGGGCGACCTCCGCGGAGAGCGCGACAACGGCGAGGATGAACATCGCGGCGAAGACCCCGTTGGGGTTGAAGGTCGCCTGCGCCGTCGCGATGATGAGGCCGATCCCGTGGATCGCGCCGAGGTACTCGCCGACGACGGCGCCGACGAGCGAGAAGCCGAAGCTCGTATGGAGGCTCGCCAGGATCCACGAGAGCGCGGACGGCAGGATCACGTGTGTCGAGAGCTGCCGCTCGCTCGCGCCCAGGATCCGAGCGTTGGCGATCATCACTTTGTCCACCTCGCGGACCCCCTGGAAGGCGTTGAAGAAGACGACGAAGAAGACGAGGACGACGGCGAGCGCGACCTTCGACCAGATGCCGTACCCGATGGTGATGATGAAGATGGAGCCGAGCACGACGCGGGGCATCGCGTTGAGCGCCTTGATGTATGGAGCGAAAACGTCCGACAGAAGACGTACGCGGCCGAGCGCGACGCCGAATACGACTCCGAGCACCACTCCGATGAGGAAGCCGAGGAACGCTTCCTCGAGAGTGGTAGCGACCTGAAGCCAGAGCGGTCCCTGCGCCGTGCCGTTTTGGATCCACGTCCAGAGCTGGCTCGCGATGCCCGACGGCCGGCCGTAGAAGAACGGGTCGATAAAGAGGCCGTCCTTATGAGTCGCATCGATGGTGGTGCCAATCTCCCAAGAGCCGAGGACGATGACGGCGAACGCGACGCGAAGCCCGTTGACGAGAAGCCGGCGGTTCGTCCGTGCGCGCGCACGCGCGCGGTCGGTGCTCGTCGGCTCGGGGCCGACGACAGCGCTACGCGACGCTGCGCTTAGAGCGCTCATAGCTCACGAGGACCTCGTCTCTGAGGTCATTCCAGATCTCTTGATAGATCCGCGAGAACTCCGGCTGAAAGCGGATCTCGGCGACGTTCCGGGGGCGTGGAAGATCGACACGGTAGACGCCTTTCACGGTCCCGGGCCCCGCCGTGATGACGACGACGCGGTCCGCGAGCGCGATGGCCTCCTCGAGATCGTGCGTGACGAAGACCACCGAGGCGCGCGTCGTGGACCAGAGCTGGAGAAGCTCGTTCTCCATCAGGGTGCGCGTCTGCACGTCGAGCGCGCTGAACGGCTCGTCCATGAGCAGGAAACGCGGCTCGTTAATGAGCGTCTGCGCGAGCGCGGCACGTTTGCGCATGCCGCCGGAGAGCTGATGCGGGTAGTAGCGCTCGAATCCGGCAAGGCCGACGCGCTTGATCCAATCCCGCGCACGCTCCTCGGCCTCCCGCTTCTCGACGCCGCGAAAGCGCGGACCGGTCGCGACGTTGTCGAGCACGCTCTTCCACGGGAAGACCGCGTCGACCTGGAAGACGTAGCCGACATCGCGCCCGACGCTCCGCACCGGTTCGCCGCCGACGAGCACCTCGCCCTCGCTCGGCGGCTCGAGCCCGGAGATCAGAGCAAGCGTCGTCGACTTGCCGCAGCCCGTGGGACCGACGACCGCGCAGAACTCGCCGCCCCCGACCGCGAGATCGAGGTCGCGAAGCGCCGTGTACGCCGTACCCGAAGGCGTCAGAAAACGCTTGGTGACATGCCGAAGCTCGATCGCCGGCGCTGACATTCGCGTCACGGTACTCGTCCGCCCGCGATCGCATTTGATGGAGACGGCAGCGCACTAAACAGCACGAACAGGGCTCGGTCGGTCGGCGTCTACTCCGCTATGACGTGAACCCGGTCCGGCCGAAGCGAGAGCGAGACCGCGCCGTCGAGCGTGGCGCTGCCACCCGGGTCCGGCTGATCCACGATCCACTCGCGATCGTCCACCTTCACCCAATAGCGCATGGTGTCCCCGAGGAATGCGCGGCGGACGATCGCGCCCGCCAGCGAGAGGCCGGTCGCCGCGACGTCCGGAGGCGCGATGGTGAAGCTCTCCGGGCGCACGCAGAGCTGGACGTCCTGCCCGATGCTGAGCGCCGCTTCCGGCCGCCGGACCTCCGCACGATTCCTGCCGAAGCTCACGGTCGCCGTTCCGTCGGCGAGGTCGGTGACCTTGGCGGGCACGAGATTCACGGCGCCGACGAAATCGGCGAGGAATGCGGTCTTCGGGTGGTAGTAGATCTCCCACGGCGCACCGGCTTGCTCCACCTTGCCGGCCCTCATGACCGCGATCCAATCCGAGAGCGAGAGGGCCTCCTCCTGATCGTGGGTCACGTACACGAAGGTCATGCCCAGCCGGCGCTGGAGGATCCGCATCTCGACGCGCAGCTGTTCCCGAAGCTTGGCGTCGAGATTGGAGAGCGGCTCATCGAGCAGCAGCACTTGCGGCTGGATCACGAGGGCGCGCGCCACCGCGACCCGCTGCTGCTGTCCACCGGAGAGCTGGTTCGGCCAGCGGTCGCCGAGGCCACCGAGTCCGACGAACGCGAGGGTCTCGTCAACCCGACGGGTGCGGTCGGCACCCGATACGTGCGCGACCTTCAGCCCGTACGCGACGTTGTCGCGAACGCTCATGTGAGGAAAGAGCGCGTAGTCCTGGAAGACCATGGCCGTACCGCGGCGGTGCACCGGAAGGTTGTTGACACGGCGGCCGGCGATCTCGATGTCGCCCTGATCGGGATCGTAGAAGCCCGCGATCATCCGCAGGGTCGTCGTCTTGCCGCAGCCGGAGGGACCGAGAAGGGTCGCGAACGTGCCCTTCGGCACCTCGAAAGAAACGTCGTCGACGGCGGTGACGCCGCCGAATCGCTTGGTCACATGCGATACGCGGACGTGAGCGGTTTCAGGGGTCATGAGCGAGGTGTCGGCTCAGGGGTAGGGGCCCCTGTCAGCGAGCGAAGCGAGCGTGCGCGACGAGCGAATCCGGACTGCCGTAGGCGCGTCTCCGCGGTTCGCTCCGCGCTCGGGGGCCCCTGCCCCCTGCCGCGAGATTGATCAGGCACGTGCCGCCCCAAGCGCGATCCGGCCGCGCGCGAGGACCGCGAAGAGCGAGAGCGCGATGATCGCCATTCCGATGTCGGCGACGGTATACGCGGTCGCGGCGCCCCAGTTGAGATCGCCGACGAGCTGATAGATGCGGATCGTCGCTACCGTCGTCGGCGGGGTGAACAGGAAGATCACGAGCGAGAGGGTGGTGACGGCGCGGACGAACGTCGTGATGAATCCGACCCGCAGCGAGCCACCGAGCATCGGAAGGATCACGTCGCGGAAGCCGCGAAGGCTCGACGCACCAAGACTCGTCGCGGCCTCATCGATCGAGCGATCGATCTGGCGCAGGCCCGCAGCCGCCGCTTGGTAGCCCACCGGTATGTTCCAGAAGACGAAGGCGATGATGATGAGCCAGCCCCGATCGACGAAGTCAAGCCACCGCTGGTTGAACGCCAAGAGGTACCCAAGTCCGAAGAAGATGCCGGGTATGGCGGCGGGCAGGATCAGGAGAAGGTCCAGCGCCTGCCGCCCCCTCCAGTTCCCACGCTGCACGAGCCAGCCCGCAAAGAGCGCGAACACCGCCGAGACCGCAGCCGCAACGCCGCTGAAGACGAGCGTGTTGCGCAGCGCGTCGCCGTTCGTTCCGCTCAAGACGTATTGGAAATGCTCGGTCGTGAATTGGAGGTTGTTCGGGAAACGCAGAGTGAGCGCGCTCACGACGAGGCTCCCGTACACGAGAAGGATGATGCCGGCGAGCGCGAGACACGCGACAAAGCACGCCCGGCTCACGCCAGCGCTCACCGGCGGCCGCGGCATCGATGAAGCCCGCCCGGAGATCGTCACGAAGGAGCGCCCGCCATCGAGCCGGACCTTAGCGAGGTAGAGCCCGAACGCCAGGAGAAGCAGGATGGTGCTCAGGGCAGCCGCGCTCGTGTACTCGCCGAAGCTCGAGATGAGGCTGTAGGCCTGCGTCGGCAACACGTAAAAGGTGCCGCCGATCAGCTGGGGGTTCCCGAAGTCCTCGAGGATGTAGATCGCGGTCGTGAGGATCGCGGCGCCGAGGCCCGGGCGTGAGAGCGGAAGCGTCACGGTCCGGAAGACCCGCCAGGAACCCGCGCCGAGGTTATGTGCGGCTTGCTCCATCCGCGGGTCGCTCCGCGAAAGAGCATCGGCGATGAGCTGGTACGCGAATGGAAAGAACGCGATCGTTTGAACTCCCCAGACGCCATTGAGCCCGTAGATGTTCGGCGCCTGGCCGAAGACTCCGTAGCTGATCACCCCTCGAGCGCCGAAGAGGAGCGTGTACGCGGCGGCGACCACGAACGGAGGCGAGAGCAGCGGCAGGATGCCGATGAGGCGGAAGAACGGCTTCCAGCGCATGTTCGAGTAGACCATCGCGTACGCGTAGACGAACCCCAGCACCACCGCCGTGGTGGTCGACAGAAGGGTCAGCTGGATCGAGTTGCGCAGCGGGACGAGCCACGTGCCCTCTTGAAAGAACTGGACGTAGCCGCCCGGTCCCGGAGTGAGGACGACCTGCACTTGTGGGTAGACGACGAACAAGAGCACCAGCGCCGTGACAGCCAGCAGCGCGAGCAGGAGTGCCGGCTCGCGCTGCAGGCTGCGCATCGTTAGATCGTGAGGACTATTGGATGCCTACTGTGTTCTGCCAGAGCTTCTGGATGCGCGTCTTGTTGTCGGTCGCCCACTGGCGATCGTAGTTGACGAGGCTGACGGAGGTGAGCGTCGGCGCACCCGGTGCGGGCGCGACGTCCGTCCTCACGGAGCCGCGGTTGCTGAGCTTGGTGTTGAGGTCGCCGGCTTCCTTCGTGAGGACCCAGTCGACGAATGCCTGCGCCCCGGCCAGGTTCTTGGTTCCCTTGACGATGCTCACCGCGCCGACCTCGAAGCCGGTGTCCTTGGGAACGGTGAGGTCGATCTTCGTCGGGTCTGGCGCTTTCGCGGTGAGGATGTCGTGACTCCAGTTCGGGGCCCCCGCAGCCTCGCCGTTCGTGATCGACATGATCACGCCCGGGGACGTCGGGCCGTACGAAAGGATGTTGGCGTGAAGCTTCTTCATGTAATCCATCGCCTTGGTCTCGTCCCTGCCGAACCGGAAGATCTGCGTGGCGATGAAGATGTAGCCACCGCCGGTCTTGATCGGGTCGGGAAGGATGAGCTTCTGCTTCCAAGCGGGGTCGAGCAGGTCGTCCCACGTCGCCGGCTTCTTGCCGCCGATGTCGCTGTTGAGCCTGCTCGTGTTCGAGACGAAGCCGAAGATCCCTGTGTACCAACCGGTCCAGAGGCCCGAGGCCTCCTTGAACTGCGCCGCGACGTCCTTCGCGTTGGGGGACTGGTACGCCTCGAGCAGCCCCTGCTTGCCGAGCGGGTCGTGGAACTCGCTCGAGCCGCCCACGAAGATATCGGCCTGGGGGTTGTTCTTCTCGGCGGTGATCTTCGTCTGAAGGTCGCCGGCGGCAGCCAGCGGCAGAGTGCTCACGTTCACGCCCGTCGCCTTTGTGAACGCCGCGAAGAGCTGGTTATTGGTCGACTCGTTCAACGCCGAGTAGATGGAAACGGAGCCAGTGGCTTTCGCGCCGCCGCACGCCGCGACGAAAGCTGTCGCCCCGGCCAGCTTGAGGAACGTGCGTCGATCGAGCTCCGGTGTCATGTAACCCCTCCCACGCTGTGGCCTCGCGCCGATACTACGCTCGTGAGCGTGCTACGGACCAAGACCGACACGCGCGACGATGCCGCCGGACGCAACCGCCAGGCCATGCAACGACTCGTCGCTGAGCTTCGCGAGCGCTTGACCAAGGCGCGTCTGGGTGGCCCCGAGCGCGCGCGCGAGCGTCACACGAAAGCCGGAAAGCTCCTGCCGCGCGAGCGCGTGGAGCGACTTCTCGATCCGGGCACGGCGTTCCTGGAGCTCTCGCCGCTGGCGGCGTACGGCATGTACGACGACGAGGCGCCCGGCGCCGGCATGATCACCGGAGTCGGCCGTGTCAGCGGGAACGTGTGCGTGATCGTCGCCAACGACGCGACCGTGAAGGGCGGCTCCTACTACCCGCTCACCGTGAAGAAGCACCTGCGCGCGCAGGAGATCGCGCTCGAAAACCGGCTCCCCTGCCTCTACCTGGTCGACTCCGGCGGCGCGTTCCTGCCCCGGCAGGACGAGGTCTTCCCCGATCGCGAGCATTTCGGCCGGATCTTTTACAACCAGGCACGCCTGTCATCGCTTGGGATCCCGCAGATCGCGATCGTCATGGGCTGGTCCACCGCCGGCGGCGCGTACGTCCCAGCCATGAGCGACGAGACCGTGATCGTGAAGGGCCAGGGCGCGATCTTCATCGGCGGGCCGCCCCTCGTGAAGGCGGCCACCGGAGTCGACGTGTCCGTTGAGGATCTCGGCGGGGCGGATATGCACACCCGCGTGTCGGGTGTGGCCGACCATCTCGCACTCGACGATCCTCACGCGATCGCCATCGCGCGCGAGATCGTCGCGCAGCTCGATCGGCCCACGTTCTGGGGAGACGACAAGATCGCGCCCGAGCCGCCGGCGCACGACCCCGAGGATCTCTACGCACTCGTCCCCGAGGACATCCGAACGCAATACGACGTGCACGAGGTCGTCGCGCGGCTCGTGGACGGATCGCGCTTTCACGAGTTCAAGGCGCTGTACGGCACGACGATCGTCTGCGGGTTCGCACGGATCGAGGGCTTCCGCGTGGGGATCGTCGCGAACAACGGCGTGCTGTTCAGCGAGTCGGCGCTCAAGGCCGCTCACTTCATCGAGCTCTGCAACCAGCGGCGCGTGCCGCTCGTCTTTTTACAGAACATTTCGGGCTTCATGGTCGGCCAGGAGTACGAGGCCGGCGGCATCGCCAAGGACGGAGCCAAGATGGTCACCGCGGTCGCATGCAGCAGCGTGCCGAAGTTCACGGTGATCATCGGCGGCAGCTTCGGTGCGGGGAACTACGGAATGAATGGGCGCGCGTACCAGCCGAGGCAGCTCTGGATGTGGCCGAACGCGCGCATCAGCGTGATGGGCGGGGAACAGGCCGCGACGGTCCTCTCCCTG
>Ga0307312_10002116_pt1 | contig 10400 bp, 11 predicted proteins | sample ER_DNA_202_FD_194489 | JGI IMG/M metagenome (GOLD analysis project Ga0307312, IMG submission 194489) | Bulk soil microbial communities from the East River watershed near Crested Butte, Colorado, United States - ER_DNA_202 | ecosystem: Environmental > Terrestrial > Soil > Floodplain | place...
CCAAATCGTCAGGTGCTGCCGCGGAGCGGGATCTGCTTCGGTCGCAGTGATTCCGGCAATGGCTGCGGGCCCGCCGGCTCGCGCCATTTGAGCATCAGCAATCCGCCGACCAGGATCAGCACCACACTCATCGCCTGCGCCAGCGAAAACATTCCCCCGAATCGGTCGTCCTTGGCCCGCACAATCTCTACCAAAAAGCGCTCCAGGCCCCCGAGCACCAGGTAGCAGGCGAACAGCCAGCCGGTCGCATGACCGTGGTCGCGTCGCCGCCACAGCCACCAGAATACGAACAGCATCGCGATCGTCTCATAGATCTGCGTCGGATGTACGGCGACGATGGTGTTCGGATCGGTCATCGTCGGAAAGTGCACGCCCATCGCCTGCAGATTGCCGACCGTGGTGGGGGGTAACCCGTTCGGGAATTTCATGCCCCACGACAGCGTGGTGGGGATGCCGTAGTCGTCGTTCACGAGGAAACAACCCACGCGCCCCAGCGCGTAGCCGAGCGCCAGCGGCGCCGCGCAGATCTCCGCCGTGAAGCGTGGGGGCACGCGCCGGCGCCAGCCGTTCAGGAGGATGCCGGCCGTCGCGCCGAGGAAGCCGCCGTACCAGACGAATCCGCCGCGGCGAAACAGCATGTCCGCGTCATGGGTCAGCAGCACGTACCACACCTTGGCGCCGACCAATCCGCCGATGACACCGGCGATGATGATGTCGGCGGCGTAGTCCTCGTCGAGCGCCCGCGTTCGCAGGTCGAGCTGGATCGCCCACCCCGCCATCAAGAACGCCACCATCATCATCAGCCCGTAGCCGGTGAGCTCGAGCGGTCCGAGGTGTATCGCGAAGGGGTAAACGGTCATGTCGTAATCTCAGCAGTTTCGAGACCGGGGAGCGGCAAGTCGGCGCGTGCGTCGAGCGTCCAGTCGCTCCGCTCGCCCAGGCGCAGCCGGTGCCAGCCGGCGCGCGCGATCATCGCGGCGTTGTCGGCGTTGAGGCGCGGGCTCGCGACCGCGACGCGCGCGACTCCCGCCAGGCGCTCCGCCGCCCGCGCCGAAAGCGCCCGGCTGCACGCGACGCCGCCTCCGAGCACGGCGGTGGAATACCCGGTGGCGCGCACGGCGCGCTCGAGCTTGGTCACCAGCACGTCGAGCACGGCGTCTTGAAATCCCCGCGCGAGATGGGCGCGGTCGCGCTCAAGATCCCTGGAAGCACGCACGGCATGCAGCACCGCGGTCTTCAAGCCGGAGAACGAAAACTCGAACCCTTCGGCGATCATCGGGCGCGGAAAGTTGAAGCGGGTCGGATCACCTTCCCGCGCCAGTTTCTCGATTGCTGGGCCACCCGGATAGCCGAGGCCGAGCAGCGTCGCGACCTTGTCGAAGGCTTCGCCCGCCGCGTCATCGCGCGTCTCGCCCAACAGCCGGTAGCGGCCCCAGGCGGGCACGTCGAGCAGCAGCGTGTGGCCACCCGACACGAGTAATGCCACGAATGGCGGGGTGAGATCGCGATCTTCGATCGCCGGCGCGAACAGGTGCCCCTCCATATGGTGGACGCCGATCAAAGCGCGATCCCCCGCAAACGCGAAGGACTTGCCGTACACGACGCCGACGAGCAGCGCGCCGGCGAGCCCGGGCCCGGCCGTGACGGCGACTGCGTCGATCGCCGCCGGCGCGAGTCCCGCTTCCGCGAGCGCGTGATCGACGACCGCGGGGAGCGCCGCGAGATGCGCGCGGCTCGCCAGCTCGGGCACGACGCCGCCGAAGACCTTGTGGATGTCCTGCGAGAGGATGACGAGGCTCGCCAGCTCGCCGTTCACGAGCACGGCGGCCGAGGTCTCGTCACACGACGTTTCGATCCCGAGGACGGCGTCAGCCACGACGGGTGGCCGGAGGCGTACCGCGGCGCCGCACGGTGACCGAGTCGGGGATCGCGCGGGCAGTGATGCCGCGCGGCGCGATCACGGTGATCCGCGCGACGCCGCCACTCGTGCCCGTGATGTGCGCGACGACGCGCAGCGAATCCCGGGTCAGACCCTGGACGCGCTCTTCGGGGCCGCGGACCGAGACCAAAACCCGTGCCGGCGTGACGATAAGGCTCGTGATCGCGCCCGCCCCCGTCTCGACCGGAATCCCGGCAAACGAGCGCTCGGCGATGCGGCCCATGTCGCCCGTCACCGTCACCTGTTTGGGCGAGAGTCGCACGATACCGAGGGGCATCGTATCGATCGATACGTTTCGGGTGAACTCGCCCGACACGTTGGTGATCTCCATCGGCACCGTCGTCACGGAATCGATCGTCGCGAGACTCTTTTCCGGGCCGACGAGCCGCACTGTGGTCGGGGTCATCGAGAGGCCGCCGTGCAGGACTTGTCCCGAATCGGGCATGACGGTGACCAGCGAGACGATCTTCACTTCTTTGCGGGCGACGCTGTCCAGCACCAGCGTGATTTCGCTCGGCCGGACTTCCATGACGCGGACGTCGGCGCCCTTGGGAAGCGCGAGCTCGACTTCCGACGGATCCAGATGGATCAGGTAGGTGGACGACGTGAGCGTGTCGGGGAGACGGCGCGTGATATCGCCCGCCAGCGACCGCAGCTTCAAAATCTGGCTGCCCTTGCCGGAGATCTGCACGCGCACCTTGGGCGGCTTGTGGATCAGCGCGCGTCCCCGTGGCAGCTGGACGTTCAGGGTCACGTCGAAGCTCGTCGTGACCGGCTGCTGCAGCTGCACCGCCACGTACAGCATCAGCGCGAGAAACAGCGCCGCGCCTTTGATCGGCCAGTTGCGGGTGATCAGCTGCAACAGGCTACTTTTCATTCAGCAGCCGCCGGATCAGCATTTCGTTGACAGGATCCTCCCAGTCCGCGGCCCCGATGACGCGTTTCACGATCACCCCATCGCGATCGATCAGATAGCTCTCGGGCACTCCGAAAATGTCGTACGCTTTCCTGATCTCGCCACTGGGATCGTGCAGGATGTCGAAGGTGAGCCTCAAATCCTTCGCGAATGCCATGATACCATGCGGATCCTGTGATCCCTCCGGGTGGAAGGCGTCGCCATCCACACTCACCGCGGCGATCCGGAAATCGGTTCCGGCCAGCTTCTTGTACAGCTTCTCCATGGACGGCATCTCGGCGCGGCAGGGCATGCACCACGTCGCCCAGATGTTGACCAGCACGACCTTGCCGCGATAATCGGCGAGAGACGTGGGCTTGTTCGCGCGCAGGTCCGCGGCGCCGAAATCCGGCGCCTGCGATCCGATCTCCACCGGATTGATCTGCGGCCGCAGCTTGATCGCCAGGGCCACACCGAATACCGCCGTCATCACGACGCCCGCGATCATCGTCCACTGCTGCCGGTTCGTCATACCGTCACCATGCAGCGGCGGCGCAGCTCCTGCACCTCACGTCCGGGGTCGGCGCTCGCGAAAATCGCGTGGCCGGCCACGAACGTGTCGGCGCCGGCCTGATGTGCCGCCGCGATTGTCTGCTTCGTGATTCCACCATCGACCTCCAAAAAACAGCGTGCGCGGTGCGCCGTGAGCAGTGCGCGGGAACGCTGAATCTTCTCATTCGACCCCGCAAGGTAACTCTGGCCGCCGAATCCAGGATTCACCGTCATGACGAGCAAAAGATCCAGATCGCGCACCACCTCTTCGGCGTGCGCGAGGGGCGTGGCGGGGTTGAGCGCGAGTCCGGCCATCATCCCGTGTTTCTTCACGGCCTCGAGCTGGCGCTGCACGTGAATCGTGGCCTCGGGATGAAACGTGAACACCGACGCACCCGCGGCCGCGAACGATTCGATGTAGTGCTCCGGCTCGACCACCATGAGGTGCACGTCGATCGGCTTGTCCGTCAGCTTGCGCAGCGCCTCGATCATGTTGGCACCGAACGTGATGTTGGGCACGAACCGTCCATCCATCACGTCCACATGCAGCCAGTCGGCTCCAGCGGCGAGAACCTGGCCGACTTGGTCCGCCAGGCGCGCGAGATCGGCCGAGAGCACGCTGGGTGCGATGCGGATGCCATTCGTCGTCATTGCGGACTCCGAGCCACCACCACGTCCACAACCGTGCCCGGTGCGGCTAACGTCCCGGCTGCCGGCCGCTGCCCGACGACCGTTCCCGGCGACGCGTCTGCCGTGCGCCGCCGCGTCACCGTGCCGAGCTGCAGCCCTTCATTCTCCAGCCGGGTACGCGCATCCCCCGACCCCATGCCGAGGAGATCGGGAATCGGGATCGTCGGCGCGCCGCGGCTGATGACGACGGTCACGCTGGCACCGGGCGGCAGCGCGGTGCCCGCAGGCGGCCGCGTGAGCATCGCCTGCCCGGTCGGCGCGTCCGCCTGCACCGACTCGGCCTGGCTCGCGACCAGGCCGGCGGCGGCGATCAGCGACTGCGCGAGCCCGCCGTCGAGCTTCGCGACGTCCGGTACCGGAATCTTGGGCGGGCCGGCGCTCGACACCAGACTGACTTTCGCTCCTTCCGGCGCGACGACGCCCGGGGGCGGATCCTGCCAGATGACGATTCCGGCGGGCGTGGTCGGATGCGGCTCTGCGCCTCCATCGGTGACCTGCAACTTGGATTTCTGAATCTCCGCCTGCGCTTCGGGGACCGTGAGTCCCAATACCCGCGGCACGGGCTGGTGGCCCGGCAGGAGCGGCGCGGGGAAGATCAGGAGGTACGCGGTGAGGTAACCGGCGAGCACCGTCCCGACGCCGATGCCCAACCACCTCCAGAACTTGGGAGTGACTTTGAAGTCCTGAAACGGCTCGAAGTGGCGGCGGATGCGCATCAATTCGCTCGCACGAGCCGGGCCGCGTACGCGCCGTCGATGCCGTGCCGCTGGGGCAGGGATTGGAAGTCGCCGGCGTCCGTGACGAGCTCCGCCGGCAGCGACACGTCGTCGCGCGGTGAGCGGGCGAATGTCGGATTGCGGCTCAGAAAATCTTCCACGACGCGTTCATTCTCCTCCGGCTCGAGCGAGCACGTTGCATAGATGAGCAGGCCGCCCGGCCGAACGAGCGGTGCTGCGGCCGCGAGCAGCCGCGTCTGTCGCGTGGCCGCGCGCGCAAACACCGCCGGGTCGAGCCGCCAGCGCGCGTCGGGATGGCGCCGCATGGTACCGGTCGCGCTGCACGGCGCGTCCACGAGGACTGCATCGACTCCGGCCGGGCGTATCGGCGCCGCCTCAAGATCGGCGGCGACGCAGCGAATTTCCACTCCTGCGCGCCGCGTCGTGTCCGCGAGGCGACCGATGCGCTCGTGCCGCGCGTCGCCAGCGAGAATCCGGGCTCCCCGGGCTTCGAGTGCGACCGCTTTGCCTCCGGGCGCGGCGCAGGCGTCGTACACCTGCTCACCCCGCGGGATCGCGGCAAAGCGTGCGACGAGCGCGTGGGCCGGGTCCTGAACGATGAATGCGCCCTCGGTGTAGCCCGACAGACTCGGGGGAAGGGGGACCCGGGAGGAGGGAGGGGTGGCGCGGACCTCGAGTCCAGCGCCGAATGGTGCGCGAGTGGTCTCGGCTCCAGCGCTCTGCAGCTCGTTCTCCAGCCGTTCGAGGCTCCAACGCGCCGGCTGAATGATCAACGGCGGTCGCGTGTCATTCCACGCGATGAGGCGTTTGGTTTCGTGGTCTCCGTAACGATCGATCCAACGCTGCTGGAGCCAATCGGGATGGGTGGATGACCCGGCCCCCGTCCCTCGTCCCCCGTCCCGATGCAGTTGTCGCAGAGTCCGGTTGACATAACCCGTACTCGCCTCGCCGACCATTTCTCGGGCGAGCTCGACAGACGTGGAGACCGCCGCATGACTCGGTACGCGCGTCAACCAGCGCAGCTGATAGGCGCCGAGGCGCAGGACGTCGTGGAGGCGGGGATCGGTGCGCTCGAGCTCCAGCACGCTATCGAGCTCGCGCTGCCGGCGTAGCACGCCTGCCGATAGCTCGTACGCGAGCCGGCGGTCGCGCTCGGACAGGGCGCTCAAGCGGCGATCGCGGGCGTCGGCGAGAGGGGTGCCGGCGCGAACGTCGCACAGAATCTCGAGAGCCGCCCGGCGGGCGGCGGTGGCGTTGATCCGGTAACTCCTTTTAGGGGAATCAGTAATTCCGGCCATGAAAGCTAAGGCCTCTCGGGCGCGGAAGTTGCGCCATGACCAGGTGTGAATCGGATTCGGCGGTATGGTTTTGTGGTCGCGCTGCTCATTATTGGAGCGGGGTGCCGCGATGCATTGCCACCCCCACCGGCTCCGCCACTCGCTCCTCCTCCTATGCCACCGCCGCCGCCTCCGCCGGTGCCGGGACAGGAGTACGAACCGAACAACAGCCTCGCGCAGGCGGATACTGTTGTCGTCGGCGACTCAATCGTCGGTAGCGTCCACCTACCGGGCGACGTCGATTACTTCACCGTATCACTCCAAGCCGGAACGAGTGTCGCCATCAACTCGACCGACCTCAGCCCGGTCCGGGACTGGTCATGGATCATGGAGTTGATGGACTCGACCGGTGTGACACTAGCGCAAAACGACGAGTACCAAGACTGGCTACCCGGCACGCGAATTTGGTATTCCGTCACGCGTACGGGCCTATACTACGTGCGCATCTACAATAAACCGGTATCGGCTGGTTGGAGTCCGCCGACTAGCGGGAGCTATCCCTACACGTTGCGCATCTCCTCTTTTCACCCCGTTGCGGAGCGCGAGCCGAATGACCACGCCACGCTCGCCAACGTCGTCGCGCTCGGAGATACCGTCTCGGGGATCCTCGTATGGGGAGACAGCGATTATTACGCGCTTGATCTGAACGCCGGGACGAACCTCAACCTCGCCGTCTCGTCGCTCGAAGTCAGCTGCACGATCGTGCCTGAGATACGATTGTGGACGTCCGACGGGAATGAGTTAGCCCGCCGCCAATCGTCACCGTATAACGGCAGCTGGAATCCTCGCCTCGAATACGTCATACCGGCGACGGGTCGCTACTACGTTTCGTTCGGTTCCGACCTTGGGGGTACGTTGCCGGGCAACCCGTGTTACTTCCTGAAGATCGGCACATTCACGCTGCCGCCTCCGGGACCAGCTGAGCCGATTCGCGTCATCGCGTCGGGCGGTTCTTACAGTGCAATTGCCAGCAGCCGCGTCGGGGACGTGTACGTGGCAAGCGGTATCTGTGAGACTCCGGAACGAAATTCGTACGGGGCGGTTGCGCGGCTCGAGGAAGACGGGAGTCTCCGCGTCATCGCAGATCAGCTGTCGGCCACGGGTGACCTCGCGGTCGATGGCTCGGGGAACATTCTCGTGCCAGGAATCAGCTCGAGACACGCCGTCGTCTGGCGCATTTCGCCGGCGGGTGATCGTTCGATCTTCGTGGAGTTAGCGAGCGCCGCTTGTGCCCTCGCGGTGGGACCCGACGGGGACGTTTGGGTATCCGAGTACGCTACCGGTCACACACTGCGCGTCGATTCGCTCGGGAACGTCAAGGGCAGTGCGGAGCTGGGATACTACGTGGACCGGATGAAGGTCTCACCCGGTGGCGTGCTGTACTACCTCCGGACCGGCTCCATGTACAAACTGGAGAACGGCGACACGACACGGCTCATCGATGGGGGAGCGCCGCAAGCATGGACCTTTGATCGGAACGGCGACGTGTATGCGGAGCAAGATAGGAATGGGGGATTGTACGGATACAACCTGCACAACAAGATCGTCCTGCTCGACCCCCGCTTCCAGCCCGTCGTGGACCTCGTGGCGTATGTGAACTCTCCGGTCGGAATCACGTTCGTACCGGATCGCAGCGGAGCACCGACGAAACGACTGCTCGTGCTGTACCACCCCGACGTGACAAGCCTCAGCACCGCCATTGGCGAGTTGAATCCTGCGGGAATTCGGGCGCCCGGGCCCTAGTCCAGCATCCCCTTGGTCGGCGACGACGGCATCGCGACTTCGCGGCGCGGCATGCGGCCCGCGAGATAGGCGGCGCGGCCGGCGATCGTGGCGAGGCGCATCGCGTGGGCCATCGACACCGGGTCCTGCGCCGCCGCGATCGCCGTGTTCATCAGGATCCCATCGACACCCTGCTCCATCGTGAGACACGCGTCGGATGCCGTGCCTACACCAGCATCGACGATCACCGGCACGTGCAGGCGCCGCTTGATCGTGCGCACGCTGAACGGATTGAGCAGGCCGAGCCCGCTGCCGATCGGCGACGCGAGCGGCATCACCGCGGCGCAGCCCGCATCCTCGAGGCGCAGCGCCGTCACGAGATCCTCATTCGTGTACGCGAGCACCTTGAACCCTTCTTGCACCAGCACCTTCGTCGCCTCGAGCAGGCCTGCGACGTCGGGGAGCAGCGTCTCTTCGTCGCCGATCACCTCGAGCTTCACGAAATCGTTGAACCCCGCCTCGCGCGCGAGGCGCGCGTAACGGATCGCGTCGGCGGCGTTGTAGCAGCCGGCGGTGTTGGCGAGCAGGAAGATCTTGCTGGGGTCGAGGAAGTGCAGGACGCTCGTTTCCTTGGAGCGGTCGAGATTCACCCGGCGCACGGCGACCGTGACGACTTCGGCACCGGACGCCTCGATCGCGCGCACCATCGTGTCCATGTCCGGATATTTCCCTGTCCCCACCATTAGGCGAGACTGGAATGTCCGTCCACCGATCGTCAGCGGCTCGTCGCGAATTGTCTCGACCGCAGTGGTCATCCGCCTCCCACGAAATGCACCAGCTCGATGGCGTCTCCTTCGTTCACCTTCACGTCACCCAGCGCGGGTCGCCGCACGATGCGGCGATTATGCTCGACCACGACCGCCCGCGGATCGACCTGCAGCTGGCCCAGCACGTCGAGCAACGACGCCCCCGGTGTGACTCGCTTTTGCTCTCCATTGATTACGATATCCATTCCCGCATCCTCCGCGCGGCCTCGGCCGGCTCGGCGTCGTCCCACAAGGCCCGGATCGCCGCGACACCATAGGCTCCGCTGTCTGTCACCTCGCGCACGCGATCGGGAGTGATGCCGCCGATCGCGATCACCGGGAGTCCGTCCACCGCCGCTGCGATCGCCTGCAAGCCCTCGAGTCCCAGCGGCACGCGTCCCGGGTGGGAAGCGGTGGCGAATACCGGCCCTACCACAAGATAGTCGGCCCCTTCTGTCCTTGCGGCCTCGGCCTCGGCCAAGTTGTGCACCGACTTACCGATCCACCACAGGGGATTGAGCGCGCGGGCGGCGGAGACGGGAAGACTGCCGCGGCCGAGCTGGACGCCGGCGGTTGGAACGGCGAGGGCGACGTCGAGACGATCGTTCACGAAGAGTCGGACGGTCTGACTGTCGGACAGTTGGATCCCGAGATCGTAATGCGCGCGGCCACTCAACTCCCTGCCGCGCGCGTGAAAGGCCAAATCTGAGCCGCCGCCGATAGCAAGCTCGCGCGCGATGTCCCTGAGGTCCGGCCGCCGGGCGATGCGCTCGTCGGTGATCGCGTGCAGCCGCGGCAGCGGCGATCTCATTTGAGCTTCGTGCCGGCCTTCACCCGCGCACCATGCAGCCAGTCTTCGGTCGTCATGCGCGCTTTGCCGGCCGGCTGCACCTCGAAGATTTCGACCGTGCCGCCCGCTGTGTCCTTGAACGGGCCTGCGGCGATCACCAGCGAGCCGTCCGCCGACAGCACCTCGCCGGGAGCGCCGGTACCGGGGAAGGGCGGCTCGTTCACTTTTGGATTGAAGAGCTTGAGCTCTACACCGTTTAGCTCGGTCCAGGCGCCGGGCCGCGGGTCGAGGCCGCGAATCAGGCAGCCGATCGCGCGCGCGTCCTTGTTCCAGTCGATGCGACCGATCTCCCGCGTCAGCTTCGGCGCGTAAGTCGCGCGCTCCTCGTTTTGCGGGACCGGCTGCGGCGGCGGGTCGCTCTGCTCCATCATCGACAGCGTTTCGACCAGAGCCTGCGCGCCCATTTCCGCGAGGTGCGCCGAGAGCTCGCCGCCCGTTACGTCGGTCCCGACGCGGTGCGGGATTTGATGCAGAATCGGACCGGCATCCATCGCTGCGTTGAGCTGGATGATCGTGACGCCCGTCGTCTCATGGCCGCGAATGATGGCCCACTCGACGGGCGCGGCGCCGCGCAGGCCGGGCAACAGCGACGGATGCACGTTCACCATCCCGCGCGAAGGCAGTTCGAGCAGCTCCTTCCTGAGGATGTGGCCGTATGCGACAACCACGCCAATGTCGGGCCGCGTTTCGCGCAGCCGCAGGAGAAAGGCACCGTCCGTCGGCTTCTCCGGCTGGAAGATGGTCAACTCTTCGGCTTCGGCGGCGACCTTGATCGGCGGAGGAATCAGCTTCGAGCGGGAACGGCCCTGCGAGGCATCGGGCTGCGTGACGACGGCGACCACGTCGAATCCTTCACCGACCAGGGCGCGCAA
>Ga0307312_10002117_pt1 | contig 10397 bp, 3 predicted proteins | sample ER_DNA_202_FD_194489 | JGI IMG/M metagenome (GOLD analysis project Ga0307312, IMG submission 194489) | Bulk soil microbial communities from the East River watershed near Crested Butte, Colorado, United States - ER_DNA_202 | ecosystem: Environmental > Terrestrial > Soil > Floodplain | place: USA...
GCGTCCCGCATGGCGGCACGACGCGCGCGAAAGGCGCGCGATATACACCCCGCTCAATTTGACGAGCGCGACGCGAGCGTCGCTTCCGCGACCTCTCCCGCGTTCGGGTTGCTGAATCACTCTTACTAACATCGTTGCATGAACGAGCGTCGTCGTCCTTCCCGTCGCGGCCGTGGTCCACGCCCGCCGCAGAATCGTGCGCCTGATGATTCCGGCGCAGAGCCGAATCCGTACCGTGATGCGTCGGATTCGGCCGACGCCGGAGGCACGGTGAGCGACACCGCGATTCCGCCGGAGCCATACGTGCCAACGGAGAGCGACAACACTCCCGGTGGCGGACCCGTCGACGGTGGAACGCCTCCGGAACGTGGCGCGCCGCCGCGTGACAGCGAAGGCGATATGCCAAGCGGCGGTGGCGGAGGTGGTGGCGGCGGAGGCGGCGGACGACACCAGCCGCATCAACGCGACCGGAACCGCGGCGGTGGCAACACGAACAACGGCGCACGGGACGGCTTTCAGCACGGCAACCGCGAAGGTGGGAATCGCGAGGGTGGGAATCGCGAGGGTGGGAATCGCGACGGTGGGAATCGTGACGGCGGACGGCGCGGCCGCCGGAATCGCGGACGCGGACAGAGGCGCGAGCAGCAGGACCGTGGGCCGGCGATCGCCGTCGTCGCCGATGGCGAGACGACTGGCTGGTTTGACATCGGTCGCGATGGTGGATACGTCCGCCGCGCGACGGCGAGCTATCTCGCCGAACCAGGAGACGCCTTCGTCCCGATGCACCTGATGCGGCAGCTCGGGTTGCGCCGTGGCGACAAGATCGATGCGACGACTGGCCGCGACCAACGCGGCCGTACGGTGGTTGCCGACGTCGTGAAGGTGAACGAGCAGGACCCAGCGCTGGCCGCACGGCGACCCGACTTCGCGACGCTGACGGCGTCGTATCCAGAGCGGAAGATGACGCTCGAGACGGGGCGGTCGGCGAAGGGTGGCCCCGAGGTGATCCGGCGCGCGGTGGACCTCATCGCGCCGATCGGTTACGGACAGCGCGCGCTCATCGTGGCACCCTCGCGCGCCGGCAAGACGACCTTTCTGCACGCGATCACAGAGGGCGTGCACCTCAACCATCCCGACGCGGTGCTCCTCATCCTGCTCGTCGACGAGCGCCCGGAGGAGGTCAGCGAGGCGATCAGCTGGAACACCGGCGAGGTTATCGCGTCGAGCTTCGACCAGCCAGCGGAGCGGCACGTCGAGGTGACGGAGATCGTGCTCGAGCGCGCGCGCCGTCTCGTCGAGGGCGGCAAGGATGTCGTCATCGTGCTCGATTCGCTCACCCGCATGGCGCGGGCGCACAACACGGCGGAGCGCGGCACGGGACGCACGCTATCGGGTGGCCTCGACGCGCAGGCGATGGCGAAGCCGAAGGCGTTCTTCGGATCGGCGCGCGCGGTCGCGCCTAACGCCGGGGGCGGCTCGCTGACGATCATCGCGACGGCGCTCGTGGAGACGGGATCGCGAATGGACGACGTGATCTTCGAGGAGTTCAAGGGCACCGGTAATTCGGAGCTCAAGCTCGACCGGTCTCTGGCCGAGAAGCGCATCTATCCGGCGATCGACATCGCGACGAGCGGCACGCGGCGCGAGGAGAAACTCTTCCGCCCCGACCAGCTCGACGCGGTCTACACGCTGCGCCGCGGACTGCAGCAGATGCCGCCACAGAGCGCGATGGAGTGGCTGATCAAGCGCATCGGCGCGACGACCGGGAACGACGCGCTGCTCTCCGGGCTGTGAGAGCCTGACTCTCAATTGACGGTCCGACTGTTTCGGTCCGTTGAGGGTCAGTAGTTCAATCCGTGGCCCTCATTTGATGACCACGGAGGCCGCGGAAGGTCGCGGAGAAGTCAGACGTAGATGCGAGTCTGAGCCGTTCTCTGTGCCCTCTGTGCCTCTGTGGTGATGGCCGTTGTCGTTGTAGTTGCCGCCCCTTTGCCGAACGACTGCCTAGCCGGCACCCGGGCTGGGTACTGATAGCGCCGGAAGTCACCAAATGCGGGCCCGCGCCTTGCACTTCGGGGCTGCGATATGCCCGCTTCCCCGCGCTGGGGCCGGACACTGGTGGCCACCGGGCTTCTGCTCGGTGCCGCTCCAGTCCTCCGTGCCCAATCGGCCGCTGACGATCAGCATGAAGACCCCGAGGTCACCAGACTGACCATCCGGGGCGTGAAGGCCGTTGACGTCTCCGAGTTGCAGAACAGCATCTCGACGACGGCATCAGCTTGTCGCAGCCTGCTGCTGCGCCCCTTCTGCTTCATCTCGAAGTCGCATCTCTTCTACGAGCGGAAGTACCTCGACCGGAAGGAGCTCCAGCGCGACGTCCTGCGCATACGCGTCTTCTACTGGAAGCGCGGTTACCGGCAGGCGGGGGTCGACACTGTCGTCGCCCCGCGCGGGTCGGGAGTGCAGGTGACGTTTCGCGTCACCGAAGGCAGGCCGACGATCGTCCGCAAGATCGCCGTCGGACCGCAGACCGACGTGTTGAGCGCGAGGGACATCCGGAGGTCCGTCTCGCTGCATGCCGGAAAGCCGCTCAACCTCCTGATGCTCGACTCGTCGCTGTTGAGCCTGAGCAACAAGCTCTGGGAGCGCGGCTATGCGGACGCGGTCGTGGCCGTCGACACGATTGCGGTCGACGATTCCGCGTACCTGGCCGACGTCGGCATTGTGATCGATCCGCGATGGAAGGCGACGGTCGCCGAGCTGCGGATCACGGGGAACGAGGTCATCACACCGAAGACGATTCGCAATTCGCTCACGCTGCGCGAGGGCGATCTCTTCCGGCGCTCCGACGTGATCGCGAGCCAGCGCAACCTCTACGAGTCGGGACTCTTCCGCCACGCGGCCATCCTCGTCCCGCCGCAGGGAGACAGCACGAAGATCGTCGAGGTACAGGTGCGTGAGGCGCAGCTGCGCGAAGCGCGCATCTCGGCCGGCTTCAACACAGCCGACTTCGTACAGGTCGACGGCCTGTTCCGCCACTACAACCTGTTCGGCGGCGCGCGACGGTTCGAGCTCACGGGAACGGTGGGCAACCTGCTCGCGGCACAGCTCAACAACACGTCGATCTTCAAGAACACGCTCGAGGACGTCAGCGACGACGAGCGTTCCACGTTCGAGCAGCCGACGTGGCAGGCGAGCGCGCAGATCCGACAGCCGTGGTTCCAGAGCCCGCGCAACACGCTCGCCCTGGGCGTCTTTGCACACCGCCGCGCGCTGCCTAACGTCTTCATCGACCGGGGGATGGGCGCCAATCTGACCTTCACGCGGGAAGTCGCGATTCGCACGCCGGCGAGCGCGACGTACCAGTTCGCGCTGACGCGCGTCGAGGCCGGTGACCTGTACTTCTGCGTCTACTACGGCGTCTGCGACACGACGTCGATCCGCGCGCAGCGGAGCAGACAGCGCCTCTCGCCCGTCGCCTTGACGGCCTCCGTCGATCGCACCAACGAGGCCTTCTCGCCGTCGTCAGGCATCCTCGGCACCGTGTCACTCGAGCATGCCTCCGGGCTGACGGTCTCGGACTACCGCTACAACCGGGCAAGCGCGGACCTGTCCGCGTACTACCGGATGGGCCGCGGCGTGCTCGCGGTCCACGGCCGAGCGGGAATCGTTCGCGCACTGAACAGCACCGGGACGGCGCTCGGCTTCGCCGGCGGGCAGGCCGACGACGTGCTCCATCCGAGCAAGCGCTTCTACGCCGGTGGGTCGCAATCGGTGCGCGGCTACGGCGAGAACCAGCTCGGCCCGCGCGCGCTCACGATCCCGGCGTCGAAGCTGGCGACGCTGGTCGGGTGCGACACGAGCTTCGCGACCATATCCCAATGTCTCGCCAACGGCCCCGTCTGCACGAAGTATTGCGGCACTGATTCAGCGACCTTCAGCGCGCTCAAGGACCGTGACTTCGTGCCGCGCCCTCTCGGCGGCACGTCCGTGCTCGAAGGGAACGTCGAGTACCGTTTCCCGATCTGGCGCGCGTTAGGCGGGGCGGCGTTCGTCGACGCCGCGTTCGTTGGAAGCGCGGGGCTGCTTCAGCTCGCGAGCGGCGACGGCGCCGTGACGCCAGGCCTCGGCATTCGCTACAAGTCTCCCGTCGGCCCGATTCGCGTCGACGTCGGGTACAACCCGGGCATCGCCGAGGATCTGCCGGTCTACACGGCGGTCACCAACGCCAAAGGGCAGAAGCAGATCATCGCGCTTGACGCCTTCCGGCGCTACGATCCCGTGCAATCCTTTTTCGATCACCTGACGTTCCACTTCTCGATCGGGCAGGCCTTCTGATGCCGCGCGCGCTTCGCATCGTCGCCACCGTGCTCCTGGTGCTGCTCGCCGTGATCGGCGTCGGCACTTGGCTGGTAACGGGGACCGACTTCGGCCGCGAGCGGATCAGGCGCTTCGCGCTCTCGACGCTCAAGGCGCGCGTGCACGGCAACGTCACGTTAGGCCGAATCGAGGGCAACCTGTTGACCGGGATGGTCGCCCACGACATCTCGATCACCGACAGCGCCGGGAATCCGTTCCTCGTCGCCGACGAGGTTCGGTCGCGGTACGGCGTCTTTTCGCTGCTCAGCAAGCACATCGTCCTCACCGACCTGACGCTGACGCGCCCGGTGGTCGTGCTCGACAGACCGCCCAACGGGAAGTGGAACTACAGCCGCATCTTCGCGCGGGCCGACACGCTTCCCAAGGACTCGACTCCTGGCTGGGGCTCGTGGGTCGACTTCAAGAACGTGAAGATCATCGATGGACGGATGACCGTGCGCGCACCGTGGCACGCCGACACGTCGTTGACCGCCGCACAGCAGGACAGCGCAGCCGGCGATTCGCGGAGTCACATCGTGCGCGTGGCTGGCGGCTACCAGAAGGTGATGACCTTCGAGCGCATCAACGCGAAGCTGCCTGACGTTCGGCTCGCCGACCCGGGCGAGCGCACAAAGCTCGTCCGCGTCGCCTCGCTGCAGATGGTCGCCGAGCCGTTCCGCCCGCCCGTCGTCGAGGTGCGCGACCTTCAGGGCGCATTCGAGTTCACCGGCGACTCCATGTGGTGGAAGGGCGCAAAGGCGCAGCTTCCCGGCTCGCGCATCAGCGGGGACGGGAAGTATGTCTACGGAAGCGGCGACATGAGGCTGCGTCTCAAGGGCGCGCCGGTCGCCGTCGCCGATCTGCGCTGGCTTTTCCCGCGCCTGCCGTCGAAGGGTGGCGGCACCCTCGACTACGCGATGGACTGGGTGGGCGACACGCAGGAGTACCTCGCGCAGAACGCCGACGTTCGCGTCGGCGACGCGCACTTGATCGGAAAATTCGGTCTCACGAGGCGCGACACGGTCCTCTTCCATGACACCGACCTCCAGATCTCCTCGCTCGACACGCGGCTCATCGAGCAGATCGTGCCTGATCTCAAGCTGCCACGGCGTGGCACGCTCGGCGGCCATCTCGCGCTGACCGGCGGCATCCACGCCATGAACGTCAACGCGAACCTCGTCTTTGACGACGATCGCGTCGGAACGAACCGCGTCCTCGCGGTCGGTGAAATCGGCGCGGTGCCTGGCGGCGGCATGCAGGCGCACAATCTTCGCGTCCGCGCCGAGCCGGTGCAGGTCGCGTTGCTCAAGTCGTGGATGCCCGGCCTGCCGGTGGCGGGGACGGTGAGCGGCACGGCGACGCTCGACGGAACGACGGCGACGCGTCTGACGGTCGTCGCCGACCTGACGCACGTCGAGGAGGGGGCGGTGTCGCGGATCGCCGGCCGGGGCGCGGTGCGGATCGGCGGCGGCACCTGGCTCGACCTCGACCTGCGCGCGCGGCCGCTGTCACTCGCCTTGCTCGGGCGCTTCGTGCCCGCACTCGGCCTGCGTGGCGTCGCCACTGGGCCGGTGCGCCTAACGGGGACGACGAATGATCTCCGCCTGACGTCGGTACTCCGCTTCGAGGACGGCGGCGAGATGGACGTGAAGGGTCGCTTCAACCTGGCGAGCGCACAGAAGTCGTACGACGTCCAGACGGCGATGCGGCTCTTCAACGCGCACCTCGTCATCGCGCGGCTGCCGAGGACGTCGATCACGGCGAAGGCATCGGTGGTGGGGCGTGGCTTCTCGCCGGCGACGATGACGATGACTGCGCGGGCCGACATCGCCGCATCGGAGTACGACAGCCTGGCGATCGACAGCGCGTCGGCGCGCATCTCGATCGCCAACGGGATGCTGCACGCGCAGAAGCTCGAGCTGTCCGGATCGCGCGCACTCTTCAGCGCGAGCGGGACGTTCGGGCTCGTCGCGGGCCGCGAGGGCGAGATCGTCGTCCGCGGCCAGGCGGACTCGTTGGGCCGCTTCGCGCGCTGGCTGCCGCACGACACGGGTACCGTGGCACCGCGACCGGCGCGTGTCGCACAAGCGCGCAGGAAGGCGCGCGCCGACTCGACGCGCCTCGCCGCCGAGACCGAGGTGGAGCGGGCGGTGACGGGCAAGCCCGCGCCGCGTGTCGCCGTCGATACACCGGCGACGGTACGGCGTGACGAAATCGGTGGTCGCGTCAAGCTGGCCGGGACCGTGAAGGGCGGACTGCAGCGCTTCGACCTGCGTGCACGGCTCGCCGGCGAGGACCTCACGGTCGCGGGCAACACGGCACATGCGGCGCGCGCCGACATCGCGTGGACGAACGCCCGCACCCCGCAGTCGACGCTTGCCGTCGGTGCGCAGCTCGACGCGGCAACGGCGGGCGGCTTCGCCCTCGACAGCATCGACGCGCGGGTATCGTACACGTCGCAGCGCACGGGACTGATGAGCGTCGCGCTGTTTCAGGACCACATTCACCGCTACGCACTCTCGGGCGACTACGCGCTGCACCTCGATCACAAGGAGGTGCATGTCGCCGACATCGGACTGCAGTTCGACACGAGCCTCTGGCACGGCACTCGACCGGCGACGATACGCTGGGGCGCGCAGGGCGTCGAAGTGCGCGGACTCGATCTGCGGGACCGCGGCAATGGCCGCATCGTTGCCGACGGACTGCTGCCGACGAAGGGCGAATCGTCGCTCAAGTTCGCGATCGACAACTTCGCCATCGAGAACGTTGCGAGCCTGCTGCAGAGCGATCTCGAGCTGCACGGACTCGTCTCGATCACCGGCGAAGTGCAGGGAACGCTCGCCGCGCCCACGTTCCGAGTCGGCATGGCGGTGCGCAACGGGAGTTATCGTGGCGCCGATGTTCCCGACATTCACGGGAGGCTGCAGTACGCGAACGGCTCGGTGACGACGCGTATGGTCGCGACACGGGGCGGAGGCGCACCGATGGCGATGCTCGACGGACAGATTCCGATCAACCTCGCGTTCTCGCTGCCTGCCGGACAGCAGCGCATCACCAACGGTCCGATCTCGGTCGATATCGTCGCTGACAGCCTGCCGATCGATCTCGTGTCGCGCTTCACCGACGCAGTGACGGATGTTCGCGGCCGTGCCGCCGGCAAGATCGTCGTGCGCGGGACGCTGCGATCGCCCAAGCTCGCCGGCGCGCTCGCCCTCGACCGCGGCGACTTCCGGGTCGCGTCGACGGGGATGCGCGTGCAGAACGTCGCCGGCTACATCCGGATGGTCAACGACACCGTGTACGTCGATTCGATTGCCGGTCGGAGCAGCGGACCGGTACGCCTCGCCGGGACGATCGGGTTGCCGACATTTACGACGCCTGTCTTCGACCTGACGTTCTTCGCGCAGAACGCGCGCGTGCTCGACAACGATCGCGGGCGCCTCCGCGCGGACGCCGAGCTCACGGTGGCTGGGCCCATAAAGGCGGTGTACATCAGCGGCCGCACGCGCGTGCGGAGCGGCGTCATGTATCTGCCCGAGTCGAACGACAAGACGGTGATCGGCGCCGGCGACCCGGCGCTGTTCAACGTCGTCGACACGGCGGTCGCCTCGAATCGCGAGCTGCTGCCGACCCAGTCGCCGCTCCTCAAGGGCGTCCGCATGGATGTCACACTCAACGTCTCGCGCGGCACATGGGTGCGCTCGCGGGAAGCGAACGTCGAGATCTACACGGCCGACGAAGGCCTGGCGGTGCACGTCGACCGTGCCAAACAGACGCTCGCGCTCGATGGCGTCGTGAGCACGGACAACGGGCAGTACACCTTCCTCACAAAGCGCTTCACCGTCACGCGCGGCTCGGCGATGTTCATCGGCACGACGGGATCGAACAGCGAGCCGCTCAACCCGACGGTGCAGGCGACCGGCGAGTACCAGATCAAACAGAGCCAGGGTCAGGCGCTCAACATTCGCGTACTCATCGGCGGAACGCTCCGCCAACTGAAGCTGTCGCTGGAGAGCGACGCGCAGCCGCCGATCTCGCAGTCGGATCTGCTCAGCTACCTCGCGTTCGGCCGGTCGTCGGGCTCGTTGTTGCAGTTGGGCGACGCCGGCGGCACGGCCGGCGGCGGGACGGGAACTGGAAGTGGGCTCGTGAACACTGGCGCGGCGTTCGCCTACAAGCGGCTGACGAGCGTCGCGATCGGCGTGCTGGCCGACCAGTTCGAGGGCGAGGCCTCACGATCGTTAGGCGCCGACGTCTTCAACATCACGCCGGCCGACGTACCGAACGAGATCTATACGCCGCAGGGCATCAAATCCCTGTTGCAAGGGACCGAAGTGGAGCTCGGCAAGTACGTCGATCCGCAGACGTTCGTCTCCGTGCAGACGCGAGCGACCGGGCGTCCGGGACTTCGCGCGCAACGGCGCACGGCGAAGGGCTTCCGCTTCGAGCTGAGCTTCGAGCCGCGCTACGAGATCATCGAGCCATCGCTCGACGCGACGACCTCGACGAAGCAGTTCGGCGTGTTCGGCGCGTTCCTCGTCCGGGAATGGCGATTCTGAACGGTAGGCGGTAGACGACAGCCGGTAGCCGGTAGACGGTAGCAACCGCAAGCTACCAGGGCCGTGCGCCTAACGTCCCCTCCTTTTGGCAGCCGGCGCCTTCGTCTTCCGCGTGACGCCGCCATTTTCTGTCGCTGCTGGCGATTTCTTCCGCGCAGTGCTGCCATTCTTCCCGAGCTCGTCCCACAGCGCGGCGATCGCGCGGATGCCCTTCGTGAAGTTCTCGTCGCTCATCCACTCGTTCGGCGCGTGGGCGTTCTCGCCCGGCAGCCCGAAGCCGACGAGCAGCACCGGCGCCTTGAGGATGCGCTGGAAATCGCCGACGACGGGGATCGAGCCGCCTTCGCCCGTGATGACGGGCTCCTTGCCGAAGGCCGCCTTCAACGCGCGCCTCGCCGCGTCGAAGAGCGGGCCTTCGAGATCGGCGCGCCATGGATAGCCGCCGTGGAGGTGCGTCACCGTCACCTTCACGCCCTTCGGCGCGACGCGCGCGACATGCGCCGCCATTGCCGCTTCGATCTCCCTTGGATCCTGATCCGGCACGAGACGACAGCTGACCTTCGCCATCGCCACCGCGGGCAGCACCGTCTTCGCGCCCTCTCCCGTGTAGCCGCTGAGCAGACCGTTGATCTCGCACGTCGGCCGGGTCCAGATCCGCTCGAGCGTCCCAAAACCCTTCTCGCCGCCGAGCGCCGGGGCGCCGACTTCCTTTCTGAACCCTTCGTCGGTGAACGGGAGCGAACGCATTTGCTCGCGAACTTTTGCCGGCCATTCGCGCACCTTGTCGTAGAAGCCGGGGATCGCGATGTGCCCGTCGACGTCGTGCAGAGTCGCGAGGATGCGCGCCAGCGCCATTGCCGGATTCACCACCGCGCCGCCGTAGCTCCCGCTGTGCAGATCGACCGACGGTCCGCGGACGTCGAACTGGAAGTACGCCAGCCCGCGCAGCGACGAAAGAATGCTCGGCAGCCCAGGCGCGAACATCGAGGAATCGGAGATGACGACACCATCACACTTCAACTGCTTCGCGTGCTGTTCGATGAACGGCGCCAGATGATCGCTGCCCACCTCTTCCTCTCCTTCGGCGAGGACGATCACATTCACAGGGAGCGAGCCGCGCGTCTGGAGATGCGCTTCGAGGGCTTTCACGTGCAGGAACAGCTGGCCCTTGTCGTCGATGGAGCCGCGCGCGTAGATGCGCCCGTTGCGCAGCGTCGGCTCGAAGGGCGGCGAGTCCCAGAGGTCGAGTGGCTCCGCCGGCTGCACGTCGTAATGACCATAGACGAGAATCGTCGGCGCACCGGCCGGTGCTTTTCGCCATTCGCCGATGACGACCGGGTGTCCGGGCGTTGCATGCACCTTCGTATCGAGACCAGCCTTGCGAAGCGCCGTCGCTACCCACTCCGCAGCGCGCGCAGTGTCGGCGTTGTGCTCAGATCGCGCGCTGACGCTCGGAATACGCAGCAGCTCGAACAGCTC
>Ga0307312_10002120_pt1 | contig 10394 bp, 9 predicted proteins | sample ER_DNA_202_FD_194489 | JGI IMG/M metagenome (GOLD analysis project Ga0307312, IMG submission 194489) | Bulk soil microbial communities from the East River watershed near Crested Butte, Colorado, United States - ER_DNA_202 | ecosystem: Environmental > Terrestrial > Soil > Floodplain | place: USA...
CACGTCGAACACGGTCTGGCCGTCGCGCCGGCCGCGGCGGTAGAAGCCGCCGCCGGTCTTGTTGCCGAGCAGCCTGGCGTCCAGCATCCGCTGCAGCGGCTCGGGGGCGGGCAGGACGTCGCGGCTCTCGTCCTCCGGGGCGAGCTCGTGCAGGTTGGCCGCCACCCCGACCATCACGTCCAGCCCGACCTGGTCGTACAGCCGGAAGGTGGCCGTCTTGGGCCGGCCCACCAGCGGCCCGGTGAGGGCGTCGACCTCCTCGATCGAGTAGCCGTGCTCCAGGGCGTAGCGGACGTCGTGCATGCCGGCGAAGCTGCCCAGGCGGTTGGCGATGAAGTTGGGGGTGTCCTTGGCCACCACCGCGCCCTTGCCCAGGACCCGCTCGACGAACGCCCGCATGCCCTCCAGCACCTCGGGGTCGGTGTCGGCGGTGGGGATCAGCTCGACCAGCTTGAGGTAGCGGGGCGGGTTGAAGAAGTGGGTGCCGAGGAACCGGCGCCGGAAGGCCTCCGAGCGCCCCTCGGCCAGGCTGTGAAGCGGCAGCCCGGAGGTGTTGGAGCTGACCACCGCGTCCGGGTCGACCAGCTTCTCGACCCGGGCCAGCAGCTCCTGCTTGGGCTCCAGCCGCTCCACGATGGCCTCGACCACCCAGTCGGCGTCGCCGCTGCGGTCCAGGTCCTCCTCGAAGGTGCCCAGGCGGATGCGCTCGGCCAGCCGTGGGCTGGCCAGGGCGGCCGGGCGCGCGGCCAGCATGCGCTCGAACCCGCCCTGGACGGCGGCGCGGTCCAGGTCCAGCAGGTCCACGGCCAGGCCGGCGTTGGCGGCGTGGGCGGCGATGGCGGCCCCCATGGTGCCGGCCCCGAGCACGGCGACGGAGCGGATGTCGTGGGTCAAGGACGCACCTCCAGGTGATCGGCGTTCCGAGGGTACGCTCGAAGCGGAGCGCACCCTGCGGAGGGACCCTGCCTTGAGCGACCAGCACGCCGCCGCCATCGACTTCTACCGCCTCGACGACCTCCTCACCGACGCCGAGCGCGAGGTCCGCGACCGGGCCAGGGCCTTCTGCGACAAGGAGGTCACCCCGATCATCAACGACTACTGGGAGCGGGCCGAGTTCCCCTTCGAGCTGGTGCCCAAGCTGGCCGCCCTCAACCTGGCCGGCGGGACCATCACCGGCTACGGCTGCCCGGGGCTGAGCACGGTCGCGGCCGGTCTGGTCGGTATGGAGCTGGGCCGCGGGGACGGCAGCGTCTGCACCTTCTTCGGGGTCCACTCGGGGCTCGCCATGACCTCGATCGCCCTGCTCGGGGACGAGGAGCAGAAGCGGCGCTGGCTGCCGGCCATGGCCCGCATGGAGAAGATCGGCGCCTTCGGGCTCACCGAGCCGGAGCACGGCTCGGACGCGGTGGCCCTGGAGACCAGGGCCCGGCGCGACGGCGACCACTGGGTGCTGGACGGGGCCAAGCGCTGGATCGGCAACGCCTCCTTCGCCGACCTGGTGATCGTCTGGGCCCGGGACGACGACGGCAAGGTGGGCGGCTTCGTGGTCGAGAAGGGCAGCCCCGGGTACGCGGCCAGCGTGATGGCCGGCAAGACGGCCAAGCGGGCGGTCTGGCAGGCCGAGATCACCCTGGACGGGGTCCGGGTCCCGGCCGCCAACCGCCTGGCCGACTCGCACGGGTTCGGCGACACGGCCCGGGTCCTGACCGCGACCCGCTCCGGGGTGGCCTGGGAGGCGGCCGGCCACGCCCTGGCCGCCTACGAGGCCGCCCTCACCTACGTCACCGACCGCGAGCAGTTCGGCACCCCGCTGGCCAGCTTCCAGCTGGTGCAGTACCGGCTGGCCAAGATGCTGGCCGAGGTCACCACCATGCAGCTGCTGTGCCTGCGCCTGGCCAAGCTCACCGAGGCCGGCCACATGACCGCCGGCATGGCCTCGCTGGCCAAGATGAACAACGCCGCCAAGGCCCGCCAGGTGGTGGCCGACGCCCGCGACATCCTCGGCGGCAACGGCATCCTGCTCGAGAACCACGTGGCCCGCCACCACGCCGACATGGAGGCCGTCTACACCTACGAAGGCACCGACTCCATCCAGAGCCTGATCGTCGGACGGGAGATCACCGGCGAGAGCGCCTTCACGACCCGCTGAGCCGCCGCCCGGCCCCACCGACCTCCTCCAGCATGGCCAGGGTGGCCGGGGCCTGGTCGCCGCGGCGGACGGCCGCGACCACCTCCCGGCTGGGGCCGGGGCCGGCCAGCGGGCGCACCGCCAGGTCGTCGCGGGGCACGGCCAGGGCCAGCCGGGGCAGGAGCGTGACCCCGGCCCCGGCGGCCACCATCCCCTGGGTGGCGTGGTAGTCGTCGGTCGGGAAGTCGAGCGTGACCCGCGGCTCGAACCCGGCGGCGTGGCAGGCGCGCAGGATGGTGGCCCGGTCCGAGCAGCCGGGCCCTCCGCCCAGCACCCACGGCTCGCCGGCCAGGTCGTCCAGGCGCAGCGTGCGCCGGCGGGCCAGGCGGTGGCCGCCGGGCAGCACGGCCAGCATCGGGTCCTCGAACAGCCGGTGGGCCTCGACCTGGTCGTCGAGCGGCTGGCCGGCCGGCACGGCCACCAGGACCAGGTCGGCCCGGCCGGCCCGCAGCCCGCCGACGGCCTCCTCGGTCGCCTCGACCAGGGCCAGCTCCACCTGCACGGCCGGGTGGGCGACCCGGAACGCGGTCACGGCGGCCGGCAGCAGCGAGCCGGCGGCGCTGGCGAAGGTCGACACCCGGACCCGGCCGGCCCGCAGCCCGGCGATCGCCTGGAGCTCGGCGTCGGCCGCGGCCAGCTCGACCAGGATCGAGTCGGCCCGGCGGACCAGCGCCCGGCCGGCGTCGGTCAGGCGGATGCCGCGGCCGTCCCGCTCCACCAGCCGGGTCCCGGCCTCGCGCTCCAGAGCGGCGATCTGCTGGGAGACCGCGGACTGGGTGTAGGTCAGCGCCTGGGCGGCGGCCGAGAACGAGCCGCGCAGCGCGACCTCGCGGAGCACCCGCAGGCGACGCACGTCCAGCATAAGCACCACTTATCGATGACTCGAGGAACTGTCATGTGAGCTGATGGCCTTTGCTGGATACCCATATCAGGGAGATGCCGAACACCTCCTCCCCGATCCGGGCCCTGGCCGGCCGCGACTGGCGGCTGTGGCTGGCCCTGGCCACCGTCTACCTGGTCTGGGGCTCCACCTACCTGGCCATCAGGGTGATGGTGGAGACGGTCCCGCCGCTGCTCTGCGCCGGCCTGCGGTTCCTGCTGGCCGGGGCCGTGCTGTACCCGTTCCTGGTCGCCCGCCGGGGCTGGGCCGCGGTGCGGGTGCCGGCCGTCCAGGTCGGGGCCGGCGCCCTGGTCGGCCTCCTGTTCCTGGCCGGTGGGACCGGCCTGGTCACGCTGGCCGAGCGCGACGTCCCCTCGGGGCTGGCGGCCGTGCTGGTCGCGGCCATGCCGCTGGTCGTGGTGGTGCTGCGCCGGCTGGCCGGCGAGCCCGTCCCCCGGGCCACCGCCCTCGGGGTCGTCGCCGGGTTCGCCGGGGTGGCCGCGCTGGTCCTGCCCGGCAACCGCACGCCCGGGGCCGGCGCCCTCGGCCTCGGGATCATCCTGGTGGCCACCGTATCCATGGCCGTGGCCTCGTTCGTCTCCGGCCGCCTGCCCGTGCCCGGCGACACCCTGGTCGCCACCGCCCTGGAGCTGCTCGCCGCCGGGGTCGTGCTGTGCGCGGCCGGCCTGCTCACCGGCGAGGCCGGCGACCTGGCCCCGGCCCGCGTCTCGGGCGCGTCCCTGGCCGCCTTCGCCTACCTGGTGGTGGCTGGCTCCCTGGTCGCCTACACCGCCTACGTCTGGCTGCTGGCCAACGCCTCCGTCTCCCAGGCCACCACCCACACCCACGTCAACCCGGTGGTCGCCGTCCTGCTCGGCTGGCTGGTCCTGCAGGAGCCGGTCACCCTGGCCACCCTGGCCGGCGCCGCCCTGGTCGTCGGCTCGGTGGCCGCCGTGGTGGGCCGCGAGTCCCCGGCGGAGCCGGCCCCGAGACCGTTCCGTGATCCTTCGGGGAGGGAACGGTGACCCGCAGCATGCCGGTTCGTTACCTGGGTCGCCGAGACTACGCCCTGTCGATGCGCCGCAACCGAACGAGGCGGCGAGGGCGACCCGGGCTGGGGGGTTCGGGTCGGAGCAGCAGGAGGGGGACAATGCAGCTCAAGGAACTCACCGTCTGGTGGCAGCAGCGCAGGATGGCCCGGGAGGGGCGTGTCGGTTTCGACTCGGCCGCCACCCGTGAGCTCTACGAGGCCCTCGACGAGGCCTCGATGCTGGCGCCGAGGCGCTGACGCGCAACGACCCTGACGGCCCGGGCGATCGCCCGGGCCGTTCGGCTACCTGTGGCAGAGTGACCACATGGCACCTGACCACGACCACAGCGCCGCCGCCGCCCACCGGGGCCGCCTGGCGGCGGTGTTCGCGATCACGCTGGCCGTGCTCGTGGTCGAGGTGGTCGGGGCCGCCCTCTCCGACAGCCTGGCCCTGCTCGCCGACGCCGGGCACGTGCTGACCGACGGGGCCGGGATCGGCCTGGCCCTGCTGGCCATCCGGTTCGCGGCCCGCCCGGCCACCCTGCAGCGGACCTTCGGCTACTACCGGCTGGAGATCCTGGCCGCCGTGGTCAACGCCGTGCTGCTGTTCGGCGTGGCCGGGTTCGTGCTGGTCGAGGCGTGGCGGCGCCTGTTCGACCCGCCGGAGGTGGCCAGCGGGCTGATGCTGGCCGTGGCCGCCGTCGGGCTGGTCGCCAACGCCGTCTCGATGTGGCTGCTGCGCGGCGGCCAGCGCCACAGCCTGAACATGCGCGGCGCCTACCTGGAGGTGCTGGGCGACCTGCTGGGCTCGGTGGCGGTGCTGGCCGCGGCCGTGGTGATCGCCGTCACCGGCTTCCAGGCCGCCGACCCGATCGCCTCGGCCCTGATCGCGCTGCTGATCCTGCCCCGGACCTGGCGGCTGCTCAGCGAGGCGGTGGACGTGCTGCTGGAGGCCGCCCCCAAGGGGGTCGACCTGGCCGAGGTGCGCCGGCACCTGGTCGAGACCCCGGGCGTGACCGACGTGCACGACCTGCACGCCTGGACCATCACCAGCGGCCTGCCCGTGCTCTCGGTCCACGTGGTCCTGGAGCGCGAGGCCGACGCCGGCGAGGTCCTGGACGGGCTGGGCGCCTGCCTGGCCGGCCACTTCGACATCGAGCACTCCACCTTCCAGCTCGAGCAGCCCGAGCACCGCGGCCACGAGGGAGCGACCCACCGGTGACCACCATGCCCACCCGCCGCCTCGGCGGGCTCCAGGTCGGCGCCATCGGGCTCGGCGAGATGCCGATGTCGCTGGCCGGCCGGCCCGACGAGGCCCAGTCGATCCGGACCATCCACGCCGCCCTCGACGGCGGCGTGACCCTGATCGACACCGCCGACGCCTACTGCCGGGACGGGTCCGAGATGGGCCACGGTGAGCGCCTGGTGGCCAAGGCCCTGGCCGCCTGGCCGGGCGACCGCGACCGGGTGCTGGTGGCCACCAAGGGCGGCCACACCCGGCCTGGCCGCGAGTGGGGCCTGGACGGGCGACCCGAGTACCTGGGCCAGGCCTGCGAGGCCAGCCTGCGCGCCCTCGGGGTCGAGGCCATCGGCCTCTACCAGCTCCACCGGCCCGACCCCAAGGTGCCGTTCGCCGAGTCGGTGGGGGCCCTGGCCGAGCTGCAGGCTGCCGGCAAGGTCCGGCTGGTCGGCCTGTCCAACGTCAGCGTCGACCAGATCAACCAGGCCCGCGAGCTGGTCGACGTGGCCAGCGTCCAGAACGAGTTCTCGCCCCGCTTCCGCCGCTCCGAGGGCGAGCTGGCCTTCTGCGCCGGCCGGCGGATCGCCTTCCTGCCCTGGAGCCCGCTGGGCGGGATCGGCCGTGGCGGCTCCCTGGGCCAGGGCCGCCACCGCGCCTTCGCCGAGGTGGCCGAGGCCCACGGCGTCTCCCCCCAGCAGGTCGCCCTGGCCTGGGAGCTGGCCAAGGCCCCGGCGGTCATCCCCATCCCCGGGTCCAGCCGCCCCGAGACCATCACCGACAGCCTGGCCGCGGCCAGCCTGCGCCTGAGCGACGACGACCTGGCCCGCCTCGACCGGGTCTGACGGGCCGGGCCTAGAGGGCCGCCGGGGCCTCGGCGTGCTCGCCCCTCGGCTCCCCGCGGGCCGCCGGGAGCAGGAACATCAGGAGGAAGCTGGCCCCGAACACGGCGACCTCGAACAGCAGGGTGCGCTGGAACGCCTGGGAGAAGTCCTGGCGGCGGGCGGCGTCGGCGGTGGCGGCCACGACCTGGCCGACCTGCGGCTGTCCCTGGGCCTGAGCCTGGCCCCGGGCGCAGCTGGCCGGGACGGCCGAGGGGTCCTTGGCGCTGGCCCGGTCCTCGAAGCAGGTCCGGAAGCCGGCCGCCACCTGCTGGGTGACCACCGCCGGGACCCCGGCGCCCTGGAGGCCGGCCCGCAGGCCGGGGATGAGGTCATCGGCCACGCCGGCGGCCTGGCTGCCCAGCAGCCCGAAGAAGATCACCCCGATGAGGGCCACCCCGACGGCCCCCCCGACCTGCTGGACGGTGGTGAGGACACCCGAGGCGGCGCCGGCGTCCTGGCCCCTGATGCCGGCCAGGACCACGGTGACCAGCGGGGCGATCACGCAGCCGAGCCCCAGGCCGCAGACCAGCAGGGCCGGCAGCAGTTGCCAGGAGTCGACGGCGCCGCCGTAGCGGTCGACCGTCCAGATGAGCCCGACCATCCCGGCGATCATCAGCAGGGCGCCGGCGCTGAGGATGCGCCGGCCCAGGCGGGGGGCCAGCCGGACCGAGGCCGCCGAGGCCACGGCCGACCCGACGGCGAACGGGGCCCCGGTCAGGCCGGCGTGCAGGGCGCTGAACCCGAGGCCGATCTGGAGCCACAGCGAGAAGGTGAGGAAGAACGCCGGGATGCCCATGAAGAAGATGCCGGCCACCAGCAGCCCGGGCACGAACGAGCGCTGGCGGAACAGGTCCATGTCGACCAGCGGCGACCCGTCGCGGGCCTTCTTGTACCGCTCGTAGACGCCGAAGCCGACCAGGACGGGCACGGCGGCGGCCATCGACAGGAACGTCCACAGCGGCCAGCCCAGGTCGCGGCCCTGGACCAGCGGGTAGACGAGCAGCAGCAGCCCGGTGGTGACGATGGCCACGCCGACCGGGTCGGCCCGCAGCGCCCTGGGGGCCTTGGACTCGTCCAGGAACCGGGTCGCCAGGGCCAGGGCGGCGATCCCGATGGGCACGTTGACCAGGAAGATGGGGCGCCACTCGAGGCCGAACAGGTCGGCCTCGATCAGCAGCCCGCCGACCAGCGGGCCGGTGATGGTGGCCAGGCCGATGGTGGCCCCGAACATCCCGAAGGCGGTGGCTCGCTCCCGGGGCGGGAAGGTGACCTGGATGACCGAGAGGATCTGGGGGAACATGATCGCCCCCATCAGCCCCTGGAGGATGCGCGAGCCGATCAGCATGCCCGGGCTCTGGGCCAGCCCGCACAGGGCCGAGGCCAGGGTGAACCCGGCCATGCCGGTCATGAACAGGCGCTTGCGCCCGTAGATGTCGCCGAGGCGGCCGCCGGTGATGAGCATCACCGCGAAGGCGAGCTGGTAGCCGGCCAGCACCCACTGGATCTGGGAGTAGGTGGCGTCCAGGTCACGCTGGATCGAGGGGATGGCCACGTTGACGATGCTGATGTCGACCAGCTGCATGAAGCCGGCGGTCAGCACGACCGCCAGGGCGACCCAGCGGCGGGGATCGGCGCCGCCGGGGGCCCGTCCGGGCTCGGCGGTCGCGGTCGGGCTGCTCACTGGCGCTCCTTCATGCCGGTCGGGTCGGTGGGGGAGAGGCCGGCCAGGAGGGTCGCCACCAGCTCGGCCGCCGGGTCGGGGCGGTCGCGGAAGGGGAGCGTCTCCGGCCCGGTCATCAGCTCGACGAACATCAGCTGCTCGCAGGCGCCGAGCAGCAGCAGCGCGGCCGCCGCCGGGTCGGCGCCGGGCGCGACCCGGCCGAGGGCCTGCTCGGCCCGCAGGTAGGCGACCACCGGCTCCCAGGCCCGGTGCGGCCCGGCGCCCTGCTCGGCCAGGCGGGCTCGGAACCGCCGCAGCAGCTCGGGGTCGGCGAACAGCGAGGAGCCGACGGGCAGCATGTCGCGGTAGAGCCGCAGGGCGCTGCGGGCCAGCTCGGTCAGGTTGGCCTCGACCGTCCTGGTCCCGGCCCGGCCTGGCAGGTGGCGCACCACCTCGACGAAGGCGGGGAGGAGCTTCTCGTGGACGGCCCGGACCAGGTCCAGCTTGTCGGCGAAGTGCAGGTACAGGGTGCCCTCGGCGCAGCCGGCCTCCCTGGCGATCTCCTTGGTGGTCGCCCTGGCCAGGCCCTTGGAGCGCAGGACGCGCTCGGCGGCGTCGACCAGCTGGGCCCGGGTGCCCGAGGCCGGGGATGAGGTGAGTGAGTGCTCAGTCATCGCCGGGGAGCCTATGAGTGGGCGCTCACTCATGTCAAGGCCCGACATCGCCGGCCGCCGCGGCGGTACAGTTCCCGATTGCCAAGCCGCCGGGTCAAGGAGCACGCTGCTGGTCGCCATGACCGCCAACGTCATAGGGTTACTGGCGCCATGACCGAAGGCCGGCTCGCGCCCGAGGAGGTCCGGACGCGGACCTTCACCAGGGTCGTGCGCGGCTACCGGCGGCGGGAGGTGCGGCGGCTGCTGGAACAGGCCGCCGCCGACCTGGACCGGCTGCGCAACGGCCCTGGCACCGACGGCCGGGACGACCGGCCTGCCCTGACCGCCGAGCAGGTCGAGGAGGCCCGGTTCCAGCCGGCCCTGGGCGGCTACGAGATGGACGAGGTCGACAAGTTCCTCGACGAGGTCGTGGATGAGCTGGAACGGGCCGCCCGCGAGCCCTTCCGGCCGGCCTCGGCGCTGCCCGCCCCGGCCCGCCAGGCCCCGTTCCCGGCCGCCGCCCCCGGCCCGCCGCCCGAGCCCGACTTCCCGCCCGCCGCCAAGGCGCCGCCGCCGGCGGCCCCTGTCCACCCGGCCGCCCCGCCGCCTCCGGCCCCCGGGCCGCCGGCGCCTCCGGCTCCGGAACCGGTGCCGGTCGCGTCGGACGAGGGGTTCTTCCCGCCGCCGTCGGTGCCCCTGTCGGCGGCCCCGTCGCCAGCGCCGCCGCCCCCGCCCCCGCCGGGCCCGTCGGTCCCGCGGGCGCCGGTGGCCACGGCGTCGCGGCCGCTGACCCCGTCGGAGGTGGAGACCCGGACCTTCGAGCGGGGCGCCCCCGGCTACCTGCCCTCGCACGTCGACCTGTTCCTGGCCAAGGCGGCGCGGGCCCTGGCCGGGCGCGACGGCGAGACCCTGACCCGGTGGGACGTGCTGCGCCAGCGCTTCCCGCTGGGCCCCCGCGGCTACGCCACCAACCAGGTCGACGCCTTCCTGGTCCGGCTGGCCGCCCAGTTCCCCGACCCGGACCCGGCCGCCCAGCAGGAGATCCTGCGCAAGCTCCAGGGAGGCTGACCGGCCGGGCTCAGGCCCGCAGGTCGACGACCAGCACCGGCTCCGAGGTGGGCCTGGCCGCCCCGCCCCGGCGTTCCACGGTCATGGCCACCTGCTCGGTCCCGGTCACCCGACCCTCCAGCAGCCTGGTCACCCGCCCCCCGGCGCCGGCCTCGACCAGCCCGGCCGGGCGCGGGCCGGCCCGGCCGACCACCCACAGCTGGTAGGTCCGGCCGGCCGGGGCCGGGGCGAGCCGGCTGGCCTCGAACACCGCCTGCCCCCGCCGGCGCGAGACGACCACCGCCGCCTGGCCGGTGCCGCCGGGCAGGGCGGCGACCCGGCGGGCGTCGGGGGCGGCCAGCACGGCCGCGACCAGGTCCACGGTCCGCTCCCGGCCGCCCGACCGGCCCGCCAGCCCGAGGTTGAGCGCGGCCAGGGAGACCACGGCCACCAGCAGCGCCGCGGCCGCAGCGAGCAGCGCCGGGCCCGGGCGGCGGCCGGCCCGCCGGGCCGCCGCGGCGTCACCGCGGCCCGGGTGGCGCGGCCGGCTTTCCCACCCGGCCAGCGGCGGCAGCTGGCGGGTGGCCCCGGCCTCGGCCCGCACCCGGTCCCACAGGGCCGCCGGCGGCGCGGCGGCGGCGGCCGAGCCCAGCCGGGCCAGGGTCGCCCGCAGCTCGCGCACCTCCCGGGCGCAGGCAGGGCAGGCCTCCAGGTGCCGCTCGAAGGCCGCCCGCTCGCCGCCCGCGAGCGCGTCCGCGGCGTAGGCGCCGGTCAGGGTGTGGGGCCCGGTGCTCACGCGCTCACCCCCAGGTGAT
>Ga0307312_10002121_pt1 | contig 10393 bp, 10 predicted proteins | sample ER_DNA_202_FD_194489 | JGI IMG/M metagenome (GOLD analysis project Ga0307312, IMG submission 194489) | Bulk soil microbial communities from the East River watershed near Crested Butte, Colorado, United States - ER_DNA_202 | ecosystem: Environmental > Terrestrial > Soil > Floodplain | place...
CGGCCACCGCCGCCGACTCGAAGGTGGCCATCCCGTCCCGGATCGCGGCCGCGGCACCGACGAGGTGCATCGCCAGCGCGGCGCCGCTCCCCTCGCCGAGCCGCAGGTCCAGCTCGAGCACGGGGACGAGGCCGAGCCGCTCCAGGATGACGGCGTGCCCGGGCTCCATCGAGCGATGACCCGCGATGAGCCGGGCCGCGATCGCCGGCTCGAGCGCCACGGCGATGAGCGCAGCGGCGGCGGTGATGAAGCCATCGAGCACGAGCGGGATCCGCGCCGCGGCCGCACCCGCGATCACCCCGACGAGGACGCCGATCTCGAGGCCGCCGACCGCCGCGAGGACGCCGACCGGGTCCGCCGGGTCGGGCGCATTGACGGCCAGCGCGAGCTCGATCGCCGCGATCTTGCGGGCCCGGCCGTCGTCGTCGACGCCCGTGCCGCGGCCAGTCACGAGCCCGACCGGCTCGCCACTGAGGACCGCCGTCAGCGCGCTCGCGGCGGTCGTGTTGCCGATCCCCATCTCGCCGACGCCGATGAGCTCGGCCCCGTCGCGCGCGAGGTTCCCGACCAGCTCGAGGCCGACGGCGATGGCGCGCACGGCCTCCTCCCGCGACATCGCCGGCCCCTCGGTCATGTCGGCGGTACCGTGGCGGATCGGCACCGCGACGAGGTGGCCGCCGGGCGGACGGCCCGGTGCGGCATTCGCGTGGGAGCCGCTCGCGTCGCCCGGGGAGGCCGATGGCTTCGACGGGATCGGCCAGGCCACCCCGGCATCGACCACCGTGACGGAAGCCCCGACCGCAGCGGCCAGGACGTTGATCGCCGCCCCGCCGGCGACGAAGTTCGCGACCATCTGCGCCGTGACCTCGGCCGGATAGGCCGACACGCCCCGGCGGGCGACACCATGGTCCGCCGCGGCGACGACGATCGCCCGACGCCCGACCGTCGCATCCGGCCGGCCGGTGATGCCGGCGAGGCGGATGGCGAGGTCCTCGAGGCGGCCCAGGCTCCCGGGGGGCTTGGTCAGCCGATCGAGGCGCGCCGCGGTCGCGGCCATCGCCGTCTCGTCAAGCGGACCGATCCCGGCCAACGCTCGGGCCAGGGCGACGGCCGGAGCGATCTCTGGACCCATCTCCGGGCTCACGCCGGCGGTCCCTTCAAGGTCAGGGGCAATCCCGCGACCAGCAGGTACGCCTCGTCGGCCATCGCCGCGACCCGCTGGTGGACGATCCCGACGAGGTCGCGATAGGCCCGAGCGCCCGGATGCATCGGGACGATGCCCGACCCGACCTCGTCACTTACGACGATGACGGGTCCCGGGCGCCCGGCGATCGCCGCGAGCGCGGCCCGGACCGGCCCCTCCAGGATCGGATCGATCTCCACGGCGTCGTCGCCGAGCAGCGTGCTCAGCCAGAGCGTCAACCCATCGATGAGCACCGGCTCGCCCGGGGCCGTGCCACCCAGTGCGGCGGCCAGGTCGTGCCCGACCTCGATCGTCGGCCACTCGGCCGGGCGTTCGCGCCGGTGCCGCGCGATCCGCTCGTCGAGCTCCGCGTCGCCGGACCACGCGGTGGCGAGGAACCAGACCCGCCCGCCCGCGGCCAGGCGGCGCGCCGCCGCCAGGCCGAACGTGGACTTGCCGCTCCGCGTGCCACCCAGCGCGAGGATCAAGGGCCGGGCCATCCGGACTCGATCAGGCCGCGACGATCGCGGCGACGACGAGGATGGCGGTACCCGACAGCTCGATCGTCGCGCCGAGGGCGTCGCCGTCGAGGCCACCGCGAGCCCGGGCGATCGCCCCGGTGACGAGGATGCCGAGCGCTCCGCCCCCGAGCCCGCCGACCGTCGCGATGCGTCCATCCGGCACGATGGCCGCGACCGCTACGGCCACGACGGCAGCCGAGCCGCCGGCGATGAGCGCATCGCCCAACCCCACGCGATCCGCGAACCAGCTGCCGAGCCCCGCTCGGCGGGTTGGTCCGGATCCGGTGTCGGACGCGGCGCCCCGGCCGCCGGGGCCGGCCCGTGCGCGGCGGCGGTCCGAAGCCCCGGCCCAGGCCCGGACCAGCGGGATCGCGACGACCGGGACGGCGCGCGACACGGTCGCGGCCACGATCCATGCCGCGGCGGCAATGCCAGGACCGGCTCCGGCGGCGAGGCTCGCGAGCGCCGCGACCTGGGTGCCGAGGACGAGGACCAACGCCGCCGCACCGCCGGCTCCAATGGCCGGATCCCGCCGAGCGGCCTCGGCCCGAGCGGGATCGGCCACGAGCAGCGCGTCGGTCGTGTCGGCCAGCCCGTCGAGATGGAAGAAGCCGGAGAGCGCCGCGACGAGCGCGACCGCGCCGATGGACCCGAGCACCGGCTCCCTCCCGGCGACCGCGATGAGCGGGACGGCGCCCGCGACCCCGAGCAGCCCCCCGACGAGCCCGAAGGCCGCCGCCCCGGTCGCCTCGGCCGACACGCCGGCATCGCGGATCGGAAGCCGCGTCAGCAGCGCGAACGCGGCACGGACCTCCGCACCGGGATCGCGCGCGGATGCGGTTGCGACGGGGTCGACGCGATCCTCGACGCTCATGCCGCCCCGGCCGGCAGGCGAACGAGCGCCGGGTCGACCCCGAACACGCCGCGGATGTGCGCCTCGTCGAGTGTCGCGGCGGGTGGGCCGTCGGCGACGATCCGGCCGCCGTCCATGACCACGATGCGCGGGAAGAAGTGGGCGGCCAGCGCCAGGTCGTGGAGGACCGCGACGATCGTCGTCCCGTCGCGTTCGTTGAGGTCGCGCAGGAGCTCCATGACTTCCACCTGGTGGCGGATGTCCAGGTGCGCGGTCGGCTCGTCGAGCACGAGGATCGAGGCAGCCTGGGCGACCGCGACGGCGATGAAGACCAACTGGCGCTCACCCATCGAGAGCTCGCGCGCGTCCCGTCGGCGGAGCTGGCCGACCCCGACGCGCTCGATCGCCGCCACCACCGCCGCGCGATCCGACGGCCGCAGCCCGCTGATCGGCGGCTCGTGCGGAAGGCGCCCCAGGGCGACGACCTCGTCGACCGGCATCGCGAAGGGCAGCTGCGCGAGCTCGGGGACGACGGCGATCGTCCGGGCCACGACCATCCGGTCGACGGTCGCGATCGATGCGCCACAGAGCCGGACGTTGCCGGCGCGCGGCGTGAGCACCCCGGTCAGGGCGCGCAGGAACGTCGACTTGCCGGCCCCGTTGGGACCGACGATCGCGATGCGTTCCCCGGCGCCGATCGCCAGGTTCGCGTCGGTGACGATGGAGCGCGAGCCGTAGGCGAGCGTCACGCCCTCGGCGGCGAGGATCGGCTCGATCGTCACAGCTCGTACCCCGAACGGGTGCGTCCGAGGAGGTACAGGAAGAACGGCGCGCCGACGAGTGCCATGACGACCCCGACCGGGACGTCGCCCGCCAGTCGAGCGCCCAGGTCGGCCGCCACGAGGAGGGCCGCGCCGACGATCGCCGAGATCGGGAGGACGCGCCGCGCGCTCGGGCCGACGAGCAATCGCACCAGATGTGGCACGACGAGCCCGACGAAGCCGATGAGGCCGCTGATCGCAACGCCGGCCGCCGTGGCCATCGACGCGAGGGCGAGGAGGATGCCGCGCTCGCGCCGGACGTCGACGCCCAGGTGACGGGCGGCCGAGTCGCCGAGCAGCAGCCCGTCGAGGGCCCGCGAGCGAGCGACGATGAGCGCACACGAGACGATGATCAATGGGGCCGCCACGACGAGCCGCGGCCAGGATGCGCCGGCCAGGCCGCCGAGCAGGAACGAGAAGATCTGGCGCAGGTCGGAACCCGAGACGTACATCGCCATCGTCAGCAACGCGGCCAGCACAGAACCGATCGCGTAGCCGGTCAGCAGCAGCCGAGTGAGCGCGCCCGGCCCGCCCGCGCCGCCGAGCCGGAAGACGACGAACGCGGCCAGGAGCGCTCCGCCGAACGCCAGGGCGTGGAGCAGGCCGAAGGCCAGGATCGCGATGTCGACCGGGAGCAGGATCGCGATCGCCGCGCCGAGCGCGGCCCCGGACGAGGTTCCCAAGACGAACGGGTCGGCCAGCGGGTTGCGCAGCAGGCCCTGGAACGTGGCACCGGCGACGGCCAGCCCGCCGCCGATGACCATCGCGGTGAGGACCCGCGGCAGTCGCAGCTCCCAGACGATCACCTCGGTGGGCGGAGCCCAGGTCGCCCCGAGGTCGATGCCGAAGGCGCGCCACAGGATCACGGCGATCGTGTCGGCCGGCGAGATCCGGACCGAGCCCAGGCCAACGCCGGCCAGCGCCACGGCCGCGAGCACGACGAGCCCAACGATCGCGACGACGACCGGACGTCCTCGGATCCGCGCGGCGAGGCCGACGGATCCGAGTTCCTGGGAGAGCGCTCCGGACGCCACCGGTCGGCTATGGCCCCGACGGGAGGGCGAGGTCCGGCCAGATCGCCGCCGTCAGGTTGCGCAGGCCGATCGCGAGGCGCGGTCCGGGTCGGGTGATCTCGATGTCGCGGACAGGACGGATCTGGCCGTCCTTGACGGCGGTCATGACGCTCCATCCGGCACGTTTTGCGACCTGCGCCGGCGTGGGCGAATAGAACGGATTGACCCCCAGGATGATGACCTGCGGATCGCGCTCGATGAGCGTTTCGAGCGGGATCTCATACGTGACCGGATCGCCGACGATCGGCGTTCCCCCGGCGAGCGTGACCATTTCAGCAAGGAACGATTTGTCGCCCGCTACGTAGATCTGGCCAGTCCCTTCCGTATAACCGACCTCGTAGTCGACGCGCGGCGGCGCCCCGGATCCCTTGGCCGCAGCGCTGATCGCGTCGATCTGGGGGCGCATCCCGGCCGTCACGGTCGTCGCCTCGGGGCCGTTGCCCACAGCTGTCCCGACGAGCTCGATGTCGTGGTAGACGCCGTCGACGGAGCCGGCGTAGAGCACGAGTACCGGGATCTTCAGTGCCCGGAGCTTGGCGATCGACTCGGCTGGGCTGAAGCCGTGACCCCCGGCGATGACCAGGTCGGCGTCGAGGTTCACGATCTTCTCGACGTCGACGCTCGAGAACGTCGCGACGTCGGGAAGGGGAGCCGCCTCCTTCGGGAAATCGCTGCTGTCGTCGGTCGCCACGACGCGGTCTCCGGCGCCGATCGCGAACAGCGTCTCGGTCACGGCGGGGGTCAGGGACACGATCTTCGTGGGCCTGGTCGCGATCTCGACGGCCGCGCCCTCGTCATCGGTGACGGCAAGCGGGAAGGTCGCGGCACTCGGCGCCGCACTGGGGGCGTCGCTCGGGGCAGGCGTGCCCGTCAGGACCGAGGCGATCGCGCCGGTCGCCTCCGGCGGGATGCTCGTGCTGCCGCCACCGGTGCAGGCAGCAACGACGAGGGTGAAGAGCAGGAACAGGACGGCGGGCAGCCGTCGGAACGGACTGGGCAAGATCGGGACCTCCGGGGCTGGGTGGGGCCGGAGGGGTCGCGAATCAACGCGAACCCCTCGCTTCGACGCGGTCGAACGAGGGGACCCTAGGGGGCGGTGCGCACGGTCCTGCCTACCTTTCTCTCGAAGGTTCGAGCATGCACCGCGGGGTCGGCGACCGGACTTCCGCCCCGGTCAGGGCGGTTCACCGTAGCGGGACTGTGCCGGAATCGCACCGGCTTCGCGACCACGCAGCGTTGGAGCTTGTTCGCGTCGGAGCGTAGCACAAGGTCGCTCCGGGTCACCGGATAAGTGGCGGTGCAGAGCGGGTCCCTAGGATGGCCCTCTCGCCCTCGCCCGCCGCGATCTGCCGCCGGGGGAGGTCATCGCCATGGTGGAGTCGCGTTGGTTCCGTCGAGCCGGTCCAGGGGTCGTGGCACTGGGCGCGCTTGCGCTCGTCGCCTCGGCGACGCTGGCCGCGGGAGAACGCCCGTGGGTGCCGCCGCCGTGTGCGGGCGACGCGATCACGGGGCCCATCCGGGCAGGGTCAGGCGCCTGGTTCCGGATCGACCCGAAGCTCGAGTCGGGCGAACGGCGCGGCCAGCGGCTGGTCGTCGGCGTCGCCGGCCGGGTCCGCTCCCGGGCGATCGGGCTGGACTCGGAATCGTTCGCTGCCGGACCCTTCGGCGGCCGAATCCTCGTCGGGACCGATGACGGGCTCGCGTCCAGGCTCTCGCTGCTGGACCCGGCGGCCGGCTGCGCCGCCACGATCGGGACCGCCTCAGACGTCATCCGACGAGCGACGCTCAGCCCGGCCGGGGACGCGGTGCTCGAGTTCCGGGTCGATCGGCGGACCCGCGCGGACCTCGGCGTCTGGCGACGCTCACTCCGCGATCCCGGGGACGTCCGCCGCCTGCTGCCACCGATCCGACCTGACGGCCGGTTCGGTCCGACCTGGTCGACGGAGTTCGCGTGGAGTCACGACGGCGCGGCGCTCGCCGTGCAGTCATGCGGCGAGGCCGCCTGCCGGTCCCGCGTCGTGGACCTCCGCGACGGGTCGGTTCGCGACATCGCGGATCCGGAGCTCGGCGAGCTCGTCGGCCTCGACCGCGAGCACCTGGTCGTCCGCTCGGCCTGCCGGGGATTGCCCTGTCCGCTCTACGCGGTCGCCATCGCCGACGGACGTCGCACATCCCTCGGCGATGCCGGAGCGGCGACCGTGACCGCGGATGCCGCCGGCCGCGCCTGGGCGGTCTTCGAACGCGACGCGTCGGGCGGGCTGCGGTCCGTCCGGCTCGATGGCAGTGCGGCGACGGACCTGCCGCCGGACCCGTCCGGCCTGCGCCTCATCGCGCCTGCTTCCCGTTCCGGATCCGGCACCGATCTCGCGCCCGGTTGGATCGTCACGGGGCCGGACGGCCGGCTCCTGCTGGATGGGCCGGTCGGCCCGCGCGCCCGCCGCGTTCCGGACGGCCTGACCGTCCCGTTCGAGGAGGTGTCGCGATGATCACGTTCCAGGTTCGTGCGCGGCTTGCGGCCGCCCTCCTTGCCGTCGCCGCGGGCGCCTTCGTCGTGCCCGTCGCGGCCGCCCACGGCCCCGACCCGGTGCTGAGCGGCGGACTCTTCGCCCAGAGCCAGTCGCTCGAGTTCCGTTGGCGAGCGGGGGCCGAGCCGCCAGCCGCCATCCGAACCGCCATCCGGGCAGCCGCCGACGACATCGGCACCACGCGGGCGTCCAAGGCCGCCACGTTCGTGTACGACAGCGCCGGCGCCAACCCCATCGGCTATGGCGCCGGCGCGACCTGTGGCGTCAACGGGCTCGCATGCTTCACGCGGTCGGCTCCCTCCGGCTTCACGCTGTGGCTGCGCGAGCAAGGCCACGCCTTCGATTGGGGGACGCTGCGCTGGTGCCAGATGTACACGACGGCGCCGAACGGCTGCTACGACGCGGAGACGATCTCGCTCGACGAGTTCGGACACGTCGAGATCCTCAACCACCACGTGAACTACAGCGACGATCGCGATTACGACGATGCCGTCGTCCAGACCTTCTCGCGGACCAAGCCGGGGACTGGCTGGAACATGCACGTCCTCGGTCGGTGCGACGTCGCGACCCTCCAGCGCGAATACGACGTCCTCAGCTGGACGACCGACTACTCGACCTGCCTCGACATCGACACGGTGCTGACGCTGTCCGCAAGCCCGGCATCGATCGCTGCTGACGCCAGCACGACCCTGACGGCGGCGCTCAAGGTGGTCGACCGGGACACGTACGAGCGCCTGGGCGGCAACCCGGTCAGCAGCCGGATCGTCAAGCTCCAGCGCCGCTCGGTCGGCGCGACGACCTGGGTCGCCGTCGGAACGATGTCAGCCGGGGCTTCGGGCACCTATTCCCTGGCTGTCCGCCTGGCGCGATCGTCCGAGTTCCGGGCGATCTTCTCGACCCCCGCGGATGAGGGCCTCAACGGCGACACGAGTCCGACGGTCACCGTCAGCGTGAGCGGGTGCACCGACCCGTGCCCGCTGTCGGCCGGCCGGTGATCCGACAGGTGGCGACGGTGCGATCGATGCGCTCCCATCCGAGGCGGGTCTCGACCGCCCTTGTCCCGGCCGTGGTGATCGCCCTGGCGGCCTGCGTCGGGTCGAGCGGTGGGACCGGGTCCGATGCGCCGCTGCCACCGGTCACCGCGACGGCGGCAGGCCCCGGCGTCACCGCGGCCGTGGCCAGTACGGCGCCGTCCTCGAGCCTGGCCGCGCAACCATCGGTTGGTGGCGGCCCGCCGGCCGCTCGCCTGGCGGCCGAGGGCGGCGAGCCGGTGGCTGGCCAACTCGGCACGTTCGTGTGGGGCGACGGCGGGTCCGACTCGCCGTGGCTCCCGGGCGCGCCACTGCACGTCGGGGCGGGCGAGCGACTCGTCCTCGCCTTGTCGCCGGCGACCGCGATCGGGTCCTGGCGAGCCCGCTACACCCGCGCCGGGGCGGGCGATCCCGCCGGCGCCACCTTGCTCGGACGTGGGACCGGCGACATCGCGCTTACCGCCCCAGCCAGGGGCAGCTGGACGGTCGAGATCGCGATCGACTTCGCCGACGCGCTTGGCTCGGCGAGCTACTTCTGGCGCCTCGAGGTGGAGTGATCAGTGCCCGGCGGCCCCGGCTGCCGGGCATCCCCGCCGGGTTCAGGCGGTGGCGGTCGGGACGGGCTCTCCCGCGGCGAAGATCGAGATCTGGGCGTCCTCGGGCAGCATCACGCCCATGACCTTCTGGAGGGTGAGCAGGTGGACGCACGATCCCCAACTCTCGAAGTAGTGGCAGGTGCAACGCCACTGGCCGGCATCGAGGGCGACGTGGTGGGTGTCGTTATCGCCGCGGAACGTGAGCGAAAGACGGTCGATCGTGATCCGATCGAGCTCTCGCGCGTAGCGATTCGCCTTCTCGACCTTGCCGATCAGGGAACTGTGCATCGCCGATCTACCTCCGTCGCCCGCGGGGGGCGCTCACGGGGCCGCCGTCCGGTCATGCACCTCGACCGGTGGTGGCGGTCGTGTGCCGACAGCCTACACCGCGGAACCCGCGCGGTCACCCCCGAATCGTCCCTGGCCTACGGCGCGTTCGTCCCCTCGCGACCGAAGTCGTCCTCGATCCGGATGACGTCATCGAGCTCCGGCGTGGACACCTCGACGAGCTCGCAGCGCTCGATCGCTTCATATCGATGGATCCGTCCTGTCAGGACGTGGCGATGCTCCCCGGGCCCGAGCTCCTGGGTGCGGACCACACCGTCGTCGTCCTCGAGGAACAACCGCAGCCGCCCGCTCAGGACGAGGATCGACTCGTCCTTGACCTCGTGGCGCTGGAGCGACAGCCGCCGTCCGGTCTCGATGACGAGGATCTTGCCGACATACCGATCGGTCTGCGCCCAGATGAGCTCGTGGCCCCACGGCTTGTCGACCCGGCGGCTGGCCGAGGCGTCGTCATCCGTGGGGCCGGCGGGCGACGCGCCGGCGGGTGGCTCGGTCATGCGCCGCGGACCAGGCGCTCGCCGGCGGCGAGCAACGCATCGCGCGTCGCGTCGGAGGTCGCCTCGGTGTAGATGCGCACGAGGGGCTCGGTGCCCGAGGCGCGGATGAGCAGCCACGACCCGTCGCCGACGTAGAACTTGAACCCATCGTTCGTGTCGAGCGCGATCGTCCGGACGACGGCCTGGCCGGCCAGTTCGGCCGGTGCCTGCGCGCGCAAGTCGACGAGCAGGCGGCGCTTCGTCTCCGGGTACAGCGCGCGATCGACGTGGACGTCGATCCGCAGGTACCGCGACGGCCCGGCGAGCTCGTGGAAATGCTCGATCGCGCGCGAGACGGGCCAGCGCCCAGCCGCCTTCTCGCGCAGGAACAGGTCGAGCAGGAGGAGGTCCGCGTAGATGCCATCGCGCTCCGGCAGGTGCATCCCGAAGCCGTACCCGCCGGACTCCTCCGCGCCCATCATCGCGCCGGTTTCGATCATCTTCGGTCCGATGTACTTGAACCCGACCGGCGTCTCGAACGTCGCGATCCCGTAGCGCTCACCGAGGCGCGCCGCCATCGACGTGTTGTTGACGCTCACGACGACCGGGTCGCGCCAGCCTCGATGCTCGGCCAGGTAATACATGAGCAGGCCGGTGACCTGCAGCTGGTGGATGAACGTGCCGCGCTCGTCCGCGGCCCCGGCGCGATCGGCGTCGCCGTCGAGCAGCAACCCGAGGTCATATCCGCCGCCGGCGATCCGCCCGAGCGCCTCGTCGATGTTGGGCCGGATGGGCTCGGGATTCACCCCGCCGAAGTACGGGTTCCGCTCCTGGTGGATTTCGTCGATCCGGATCCGCCCGCCCGACAGCAGCCGGCTGATCCATCCGGCGCCCGCTCCCCAGAGCGGCTCGACGAGCACCCGGATGTCGGCGGCCTTGAGCGCGTCAAGGTCGATCGTGCGGCGGACG
>Ga0307312_10002124_pt1 | contig 10387 bp, 7 predicted proteins | sample ER_DNA_202_FD_194489 | JGI IMG/M metagenome (GOLD analysis project Ga0307312, IMG submission 194489) | Bulk soil microbial communities from the East River watershed near Crested Butte, Colorado, United States - ER_DNA_202 | ecosystem: Environmental > Terrestrial > Soil > Floodplain | place: USA...
CGACATGGAGCGAACGGTCGGCATGCCGGCGCTCGCCCTCATCCGATCCGGCGGCCTGCTCTTCGTCCGGGCCGCGAACGAGGGCCGGACGGTCATCGAGATGTACCCGAAGGAACGGATCACCGCGGACTTCGACGCGCTCGCCGAGCAGCTCGTCAAGGCCCCGCAGGCACCAGCTCCCGCGACGAAGGCTGCCTTCCGGCTGTTCGGCGCCCGAGCCAAGGACGCAGCCCGCGCCTGACGGTCGCTCACGGCGGTAACCTGGCCGCCGGGAACGGTCACTCAGCCAACGTCACCGCAGGGGCGTTCAGGCGAAGGCGGCTGGGAGCACCTCGAACGGCCACCCTCAGCGGCGAGTTGCCGCTCGTTTACGGAGGCGCGAGGCGGAGCTCTGCGACGCCATCGCCCCGAGGTTTGCGTGAGCGAGCGAGCGGACCAGCCAACGCACGCATGGACGTTCATGCGGCGACGTTAAGACCGGTCCTGCCAGGACACTCCGCCTAACGGCGCCCCGGGCAGCTTCTGGGCCTTCTGGCCGGTTCGCTTGTCTACCTGCTCGACGCCGCGCAGGTAGAACCTGTTGACGAGGATCGTCTCGACATCGGGATCGCCGACCCGCTGCTCGCCATACATCGCGACGGCGTCGACGACCGGCACGAACATCTCCGTCGCCCGGTCGAGTAGCCGGTTCGGCTCCGACCCAGGGTGGAGGAAGACCGTCCCGACGATGCGAAACGGCGGTGCCTCGAGCGCGACGTCGTAGGCAACCTTGTGGATCTTGTACGCCGCCCGCTCGTCGTCACTTAGCTCGGGCAGCGAGCCCTCGCCGGCGAGCACGAGGATGAGGTCGTACGGATCCACGCTCTTCAGCCCGGGGACCGAGACCATTGGCGCGGAGCCGTCGATCGGTGCCCAGGTGACGTCGGCGATGGCGATCGCCTCGCGCTTGTTGAGCGCGTCGGACATCCGGCCCTCGACGGACATCCGGCCCATGAGCCGCCACTCCTCGGTCATCCCGTCGAATTTGATGCCCGGCCTCCCTCCAACGGGGACCGCCTTCGGGCCTGCGTCGCGAAGGGTCTCCGGGCGTGCGGCCTTCTTGCGCCGCAGAAAATTGAGCGGCAAGGCCCTACTCCTCGGCCGTGCCGGAGTTGTCGCGAATCGTCTCGACGACGGTTGCGTCGGCCAGCGTGGTCGTGTCGCCGAGCGCCCGGCCCTCGGCGATGTCACGCAGGAGTCGCCGCATGATCTTGCCGGAGCGGGTCTTCGGGAGATCGGGCGTGAAGAGCAGGAACTTCGGCTTGGCGATCGGGCCGATGACCTTGGCGACGTGCTCGCGGAGCTCGTGACCGAGCGCCTCCGACCCCTCCTTGCCGGCCCGCAGGATGACGAAGGCGAAGATCGCCTGGCCGGTGATCGGGTCGTTCTTGCCGACGACGGCCGCCTCGGCGACGGCTGGATGGGAGACGAGCGCCGATTCGACCTCGATCGTCGAGATCCGGTGGCCGGAGACGTTCATCACGTCGTCGACCCGCCCGAGGAGCCAGAGGTAGCCGTCCGTGTCGCGCTTTGCCCCGTCGCCGGCGAAGTACATCCCGGGGAATCGGCTCCAGTACGTTTCCTTGTATCGCTGAGGGTCGCCGTAGATGCCCCGGAGCATCGCCGGCCAGGGCCGCTTCAGGACGAGGTAACCGCCACCGCCCGGCGGGACGCTGTTGCCCGCACTGTCGACGACGTCGGCGTCGACCCCAGGGAACGGGAAGGTCGCGGAACCGGGCTTCGTCGTCGTGACGCCCGGCAGTGGGGTGATGAGGATCATCCCGGTCTCGGTCTGCCACCACGTGTCCACGATCGGCGCCTTGCCGCCGCCGATGTGCTCGTGGTACCAGAGCCAGGCCTCGGGGTTGATTGGTTCGCCGACAGAGCCAAGGACACGCAGGGAGCTCAGGTCGTGCTTCGCCGGGAAGCTCTCCCCTTGCTTCATGAAGGCCCGGATGGCGGTCGGGGCGCAGTACAGGATCGAGACCTTGTAGTCCTCGATGATCTGCCACCAGCGGTCCCAGCCAGGCGTGTCGGGCGTGCCCTCGTACATGATCCCGGTCGCGGCGTTGGCGAGGGGGCCGTAGACGATGTAGCTGTGACCGGTCACCCAGCCGATGTCCGCGGCGCACCAGTACACGTCGTCCGGCTTCTGATCGAAGATCATGCGGTGGGTGTACGAGGTCCCAACGAGGTAGCCGGCGCTCGTGTGGAGGATGCCCTTGGGCTTGGCGGTCGTTCCCGAGGTGTAGAGCAGGTAGAGCATGTGCTCGCTGTCGACGGCGACCGGCGGACAGTCGGCTGCCTGGCGCTCGACGATCTCGTCCCACCACACGTCGCGGCCGTCCTGCATCGCGCAGCCCTTCGCCACGTCGCCGAGACGGCGGGCAACGAGGACGTGCTCGATCGTCGGCGTCTCGAGGAGTGCCTCGTCGACGGCGGGCTTGAGCTCCGCCGGCTTGCCACGGCGCCAGCCGCCGTCGGCGGTGATGACTAGCTTCGCCTGCGAATCGTTGATCCGGCCGGCCAGGGCCTCTGCGCTGAAGCCGCCAAACACCACCGTGTGGGGAGCGCCGAGCCTCGCGCACGCCAGCATCGCGATGGGCAGCTCCGGGATCATCGGCATGTAGATGGCCACGCGGTCACCCTTCTCGATGCCGAGTTCCCGGAGCGCGTTGGCGGTCTTCTGGACCTCACGGAGAAGGTCGTCGTAGGTGATCGTCCGGGTATCGCCGGGCTCACCGATCCAGTGGTAGGCAACCTTCGAGCCGAGTCCGTTCTCGACGTGGCGATCGACGCAGTTGTACGCGACGTTGAGCTCGCCACCGACGAACCACTTCGCGAACGGGAGGTCCCACTCGAGGGTCGTTGTGAACGGCTTCGCCCACGTGATCGTCTCAGTGGCGATCCGTGACCAGAACGCCTCGATGTCGCGATCGGCCTCCTCGTACAGGGCCGCCGTCGCATTCGCCTGCGCAGCAAAGGCAGGGTCGGGCGGGAAGGCCTGACCCTCGCCGTAGAGGGCTTCGATCTCGGGGCGCTGGTCCGGACGCTGCTCGACGCTCACGCCTGCATTCTCCTCGTCGTATCTGGCGCGGCCAATTCTACGCGGACCTCGGAATGGGGCCGGTCAGCGGACGTCGGGCCAGGCTGTCGCGGCGACTCGCCACTACTCGCCGTCGTCGCCGCTGGATAGCTCTTCGTCCGTCGGGCCTTCCGGCGAGAGGATCGCCGTCCCGCCCTCGCCGGTGAATACCACGCGATGAGGTCGAGGGATCTCGATCCCGTTCGCGGCAAACGCGGCGAGCAACCGCTTGCGGAATTCGCCCGAAGCGGCCCATTGCTCCGCCGCCCGGACTGAGCCGAGGATCTTGAGGGTGATCCCCATCTCGTCGATCGACTCGACCCGCTCGACACGTGGCGGCTCCAGGATCCGCCGCTTCCAGACAGGGTCGTTTGCCAGCTCGCGGCCCACCCCGTCGACGACGTCGATCGCCTTGTCGATGTCGGTGCCGAACGCGACCATGACGTTCTGGTTGATCCGGGCCCACGTTCGAGTCCGGTTGGACGCGACCTTGATCTCGCCGTTGGGCACCGTGTGGACGATCCCGTCGAGGTCGCGCAGCGTTGTCCGCCGCAAGCTGAAGTCCTCGACGGTTCCCGTCACGCCGGCAATCGAGACAACATCGCCCTTGCTGTACTGGTTCTCCACCAGGATCAACGCGCCGTTGAGATAGTCGCGGACGAGGCTCTGGGCGCCGAAGCCGACGGCGATGCCGACGACGCCGAGGCCCGCGATCGCAGGCCCGATGTCGAGCCCGAGCTCGCGCAGGATCATCAGCGCGGCAATGACGAAGACGAGGAATCGGATGACGTTGCTGCCGAGCTCGTCGAGCGTTTCGATTCGCTTGCGGACCTCGATTGCCGAGAGCTCCTGGGCGGTTCCCTCAGCGGCTTCGCGGTCGAGCAGGGCCTTGACGATCCCGTGGAATGCAACCCGCCCCAGGCGCTGGGCAAGGAACGCAACGATGAGGACGAGGAGGATGTGGGAACCGTCGGTGCGCAGCCAGCTGACGATCTCGTTCCATGGCGGCTCGGTGAGGTCGGGCATCGGCGTGATGGTAGCGGTCAGCGGGAGCCACGGCCGCGCCCCTGGGCGCGTTACGCCTGCTGAGCCAGTGCGCGTCAGGACGCGGCGGCGACTCCCGTCGGCAGGGCGACGACACCCGAGCCCACACCGTTCGCCGTCGTCGCGGCGGCCGATGGGCCGGGGCCTCCCAGACGGAGCGAGATTGCCGCCGCGGCTTCGCGCGCCTGGGCCGCCAGCTCCGGGATCCGTCGCGGCGTCAGCCGGAACGCCGGTCCCCAGATATGGACGGAGGCAACCACGTTGCCGCGCGCATCGTGGACCGGGGCCGCAACGGCGTTGAGCCCGATCTCGAACTCGCCGAGGGCAGTCGCGTAGCCGCGCCGACGAATGCGGGCCAGCTCCTCGAGGAGCGGCTCGAGCTCCGTGATCGTGCGTTCCGTGTGGCTGACCAGGCCGCGCCGGACGATCCGCAGGACCTCGCGCTCGGCGAGGGCCGCCATCAGGACCTTGCCGGACGCAACGCAGTGAAGCGGCGTTGAGCGGCCGGTCCAGTCGCCGACGGCGATGAGGTTCGGTCCGTCCGCCTGGGCGACGGTCAGGAACGCGTCGCCATCGAGGATCCCGAGTCCGGTCGTCTCGTGGGTCAGGCGGGCGAGCCGCTCCAGCTCGGGCATCGAGATGCCGCGGAAATCGAGCGTCCGCTCGGCCTTCTCGGCCAACCGGATGACGACGAGCCCGAGTCGATACTTGCCGGTCTCCTCGTCCTGCTCGACGAGACCTCGCTTCTGGAGGGTCGCGAGCAGTCGCGATGCCGTCGACTTGTGGAGTCCGAGCCGGCGGGCAAGCTCGGTCACACCCGCCTCACCATCCGACTCGCCCAGCGCGAGCAGGAGGGCGGCGGCTCGATCGACCGATCGAACGGCGTTCCCGTCGAGGACCATGGCAGTGTCTCCTCAGTCCTTGGGTGGCGGGGCGTTCTTGCCCCGGGCTCGGGCTTCGAGAGCGGCATCGAGCGAATCGGCGAAGATCGAGACGATCCGATCGACGTAGTCGCCGCTCGCGTGGGCTTCGCAGAGGAACCAGGGCTCGCGCGAATCGGGCTCCGGCATCGCTCCCCGAACGTGCATCCCGATGGCGATGGCGTCATACAGGTCGTGGTCGGACGTCGCCCAATCGCGATACTCGGTCGGTGCGGTCTCTGCGAAGAAGATCCCGAACATCGATGGATGGCCGGTGAACGTGTGGGCAAGGCCCTTCTCGTTGAGGACTTCGGCCAGGCCGCCCTGGACACGACGGCCGGTCGCGTGGATCTTCTCGAGCGCGTCGGTCTCCTTGAGGATCGTCAGTGTCTTGACCGCCGCGGCGGCGGCGACCCGGTTTCCGGCGTACGTCCCGCCGTGGCTGACGTGGTCGGGTAGGACGCTCATGACCTCCTCGGACCCGCCGAAGGCTGCGGCCGGGTAGCCGTTGCCCATGGCCTTGGCGAACGTCGCGAGGTCCGGCGTGACGCCGAAGAACTCGGCTGCCCCGCCGCGCGCGAACCGGAACCCGGTCTTGACCTCGTCGTAGATCAGGACCGTGCCGAATTCCTTCGTCAGGGCGCGGATCGCCTCGTGGAAGCCCGGCTGCGGCATGATCGCCTGGGCGTTGCCGAGGACGGGTTCGATGATGATCGCGGCGATGTCGTCCCCGTCGCGTTCGAAGATCCGGCGGAGGACGTCCATCGCGTTGTAGCGGGCGGGGATCATCGTCCGGCTGACCGCCTCCGGGATCCCGCGACCCCAGGCGAGGGCGACTGGGTTCTCCTCGTCGCCGAGCTCGGCCATGTCGTTCGGCGTCACGCTGATGAGGGCGTAGTCGTGGACGCCGTGGTACTGGCCCTCGAACTTGACGATCTTGGTCCGACCCGTGTAGGCCCTCGCGACCCGCATCGCATGCATCGTCGCCTCGGTCCCGGACACCGTCATCCGAGCCTTCTGGACCCAACCGGTCAGCTCCTTGATCAGCTCGATCGTGCGAATCTCGTCCTCGCTCGTCAGCGAGAAGCTGACGCCCTTGCGCATCCGCTCGTTGACGTAGTCGTCGACCCGATCGTCACCGTGGCCGAGGATCACCGGCCCGTAGCCCATCCGCAGGTCGATGTACTCGTTGCCGTCCATGTCCCAGACGGTCCCGCCCTTGCCACGATCGACATAGATCGTGTCCTCGCCCCAGGCTCGGAAGTTGGAGTTCGTCCCGCCCGGCAGACTCTCCATCGCGCGGCGGTAAAGCTCGGCCTGGCGCTCGCGGCGAAGACCCTGGGACACCGCTCCGGTGGCGGGCTCGGTCGTCATGGTCACTCCGTTGCTACGGACTGGGCTGGTTCGGTGGATGGGACAGCCGTTGCGGGGTACGGAACGGCGGGTCGTCATCTTGTCACAGGGGCCGAGCCATCGTCAACGCGGATATCGTCGTCTCGTGGCGGTTCGCGTGCGATATCCGTAGGCGATGCTCCGAGGACCATCGGAATTCCGTGGCGCTGAAGCACCGCGCCAGGTCGCGGGCTACGATGCCGGCATGGTGCCTGGACTCCGACGATGCCGCGGGCAACGCCTTGGCTGAGGCCGCCGATTCCGATGCGACGAGCTACTGGCTGGCGGCATCCGCCGCGGGGCCCGATCGGCCGAGCCTCGCCTCCGATAGAACTGCCGACATCGTCATCGTCGGCGCCGGCTTCACCGGCCTCTGGACGGCGATCGCCCTGATGGACAGAGATCCAACCCTGCGGGTCGTCGTCCTGGAGGCCGCTACCGTCGGGTACGGCGCAAGCGGTCGCAACGGCGGCTTCTGCTCGGCCAGCCTGACCCACGGCCTGGCGAACGGAATCCGCCACTTCCCCGATGAATTGGCGGTTCTCGAGCGCGAAGGCGTCTCGAACTTCCAGGCCCTGGTCGAGTTCACGCGGGAGCACGAGATCGATTGCGACCTCGAGGAGACAGGCATCCTCGACGTCGCCGACCGGCCCCATCAGGTCGAGGAGTTCCGGGCCTGGGTCGACGAGGCTGCCGGGTGGGGTGAGGAGCTCGATTTCATGGACCGCGAGAGGATCCGGGCCGAGGTCCACTCGCCGCTCTGGCTTGCCGGGCTTCACCGACCGCCGGGACGCGATGCCATCCTCGACCCGGCGAAGCTCGTTCGGGGCCTCGCCCGGGTGTGCGAGGAGCGGGGCGTGACGATCCACGAGGGGACCCGCGTCACGGCGGTCGAACGGCACGCGGGACGGGTGCGCGTGGGGACGGCCGGTGGGCGGTTTGTCGTTGCCGGCCACGTGGTCGTCGCGACATCGGCCTACTCGGGCTGGCTGCGGCGACTATCGGCCCACTTCGTGCCGGTCTACGACTACGTCCTCGTGTCCGATCGGCTGTCGGCCGAGCAGCTCACCTCCATCGGCTGGGAGCGACGCCAGGGGATGGCCGACGCCAACAACCAGTTCCACTACTTCCGGCTGACCGCGGATAACCGGATCCTGTGGGGCGGCTACGACGCGATCTACTACTTCGGGAACGGGGTCGGGCCGCAGTACGACCGCCGTCCGACGACCTTCGCGAAGCTCGAGGCGCAGTTTCGGGTCACGTTCCCGCAGCTCGCCGACGTGGGCTTCCCGTACCGCTGGGGCGGTGCGATCGACACGACCTCACGCTTTACGGTGACGTTCGGGCAGGCCCTCGCTGGCCGGCTGACGTATGCCCTCGGCTACACAGGGCTGGGGGTCGGGGCGAGCCGCTGGGCCGGCGGTATCGTCCGCGACTTCATCCTCCGCCCTGACTCGGACCTGCTCCGCCTGCGGTTCGTCCAGAGCCGGCCGATCCCCTTCCCGCCCGAACCACTCCGATCCGCGGCGGTCCAGGCAGTCCGCTGGGAGCTCGACCGGGCCGATCGGAACGAGGGTCGGCGCGGTTTGCTCTTGCGAACGCTGGACGCACTGGGAATCGGCTTCGACTCGTAGGTCGCCGCCTGGCTGAATTGCCGCCCGAACGCACGGTATGCCTCTCACTCATGAAAATCGGGTTCAACGCGTTCAACCCTGTGCGCGTTTTCTGTCGTTCGAGCGTGAACGAGAACAGGCAGCGCACAGGGTTGAGCGTGGTCGAGCTGATTCTCATGAGCCAGCCGAATATTGGCGGGGAAAGGCCGCGACCTCAGCCCCGTGGCACCGGTTCGGGCGAACAGGCGGCTCAGGCGGCGGGGGCGGCCACCCAGGTCGGCAGCTCTCGCCGAAGCGTCGCAAGCGGCAGCGAACCGTGGCCGAGCAACGCGTCGTGGAAGGCCCGCAGGTCGAACCCCGAACCGTCCCGCGCCGCGATCTCGCGACGGAGCTTCTCGATCTCGCGGCAACCGATCATGTACGTCAGGGCCTGGCCTGGCCAGGCGATGTACCGGTCGGTCTCGATGACGGCATCGGTCTCGGACAGGCCGGCCCCGAGGAGGAAGTCGACCGACTGTTCGCGCGACCAGCGGAGGGCGTGAAGACCGGTGTCCACGACGAGCCGTGCGGCCCGCCAGGCAACGGCGTCGAGCATCCCGAAGCGCTCGGCCTCATTCCGGAACAGGCCCATCTCGTCTGCGAGCTTCTCGCTGTAGAGGCCCCAGCCCTCGACATATGCCCCACCGACGATCCTGGCACCCAGGCGGCGGAAGGTGTTGAGCTTCGGGTTCTCCATTTCCAGGGCGATCTGGAAATGATGGCCGGGGACCGCCTCGTGGTACGTCGTCGACGCCAGCTTCGTGTACTTCCGGCTCGGCAGGTCGTAACCGTTGGCGTAGTAGATCCCGGCACGCGTGCCATCGGTCGAAGGCGGGAAGTAGTAGGCGAACGGGGCGTCCTTCTCCTTGAACTCCTCGACGGCGCGGACCTCGATGCCGGCCTTCGGGAGCATCCCGAAGTAGCGCGGCGCCACCGCCATCGCTCGGTCGATGTCCTCGCGAGCGCGGGCGAGGAGCTCCTCCTTCGATCCCGGCTGGTTCGTCGGGTCTGCGGCAAGCGACGCCCGATAGGCCTTCGTGTCGGTGCCGAAGCCCGCGGCTCCGGCGATCTCGCGACGGCCGCCTTCGGTCACCTCGAGTTCCTCGAGGCCGATCCGGTGGACGTCCTCCGGCTCCAGGTCGAGCGTCGTCCAGGCGCGGATCTGGGTCCGATAGAGCGCGTCGCCGTTCGGAGCGGACCACAGTCCCGGCTCCTCGCGCGTCGCCGCGAGGTACTCGCCGCGAAGGATCTCGAGGAAGGCGGCGTCGGCGGGATAGACCTCGTCGCGGACGACCTCGCGGACGCGCTCGCGATCCTCGTCCGTGGCGACCTTGGCCATGGCCGGAACGATGGCCACGGAGATCGGGATCGCGAGCAGCCGCTCGAGCTGCTGGACGGTCCGCTCGGCGACGATTCGCGGCGCCGTCAGGCCCGTTGCGAGGCTTTCGCGAAGGATGTCCGCATTGGCCGCCATGAAGGCTGGATACGCCCGCAGCCTTGCGAGGAATTTCTCGAGGCGCTCCGGCGTGTCGGCCGACTGGAATTGGCAGATCTGTGGCAGGAGCGTCTGCGGGCCCCCGATCTGGTCGACGACGCGAAGTCGGTGTGTCCCCTGCTCGTCCTCTTCGACGCTGAGATCGGCGATGACGATCAGCATGTCCCGAGTGATCCGATCCTCGATCGACAAGCCGGTCGTTGGGATCGCCTCCGCCTCGGCCTTCGTCGCCTCCATCAGCCGTCGCGCCTTCGCCCGGCCAGCCGGACTCGGATCCTCGAGACGATCGGCGTAGCGCTCGTCGCCATAGACCGTCGCGGTCGTCGGATTGAGCTCGAGGATCCCCTCCCAGAAACGGTCGGACAGGGCGTTGACCGGCGAGATGGAGTGGTCGGACAGGGTCACTGAGGCCTCCGGAAAGGGATGAGGATCGGGAAGTTTCGGACAGGGTACCGTGCTGCAACCGGTCAGCGGGTGGCCGCAGGCGACCCGCCTTTCAGTCGTTGCAGCAGCCCCGACCCCTAACCCTCAAAAAGAGGCATCTGCTCGCCGGATCGCTCGACGAGCGGATCGAGCCCGACATATGGCTCGAGGTCGCCGAGATCCAGCGGATCCCGGGCGAGGAACGCGTTGATGTGATTCCACTTGATGATGTGCCAGTTGTCCCGGGCGATCGCCTCGCGCAGGAGCGGCGATCGTTCGAGCTTGTGGCGAACGAGCTCGGTCCGCTCGGGGGCGACGACCAGGAAGCGTGCGAGCG
>Ga0307312_10002126_pt1 | contig 10385 bp, 9 predicted proteins | sample ER_DNA_202_FD_194489 | JGI IMG/M metagenome (GOLD analysis project Ga0307312, IMG submission 194489) | Bulk soil microbial communities from the East River watershed near Crested Butte, Colorado, United States - ER_DNA_202 | ecosystem: Environmental > Terrestrial > Soil > Floodplain | place: USA...
TCTGCGGCGGCGGCAGGACTTCGACGCGCACCTTTGGTTGCGCGCCCAGTGTGGAGGCGGACAGGACAGCGACCGCCAGCAGAAGTCCGAATCTCGACATCACTAGAACAGGCGGTGCACCCGGAGAAACACGTTCGCGGGCTCTTTCGGGCTCGACACCGCTTTGGCGACGTATACACCCAAGATTCCGAGATCCAATCCGAGCCCGACGTCGGTCCTGAAGGTGCCGAACCGTGGGAAGCTACGGCTGGAGTACTGCAGCGTTCCCGACGGCGGCCCGACCAGCCATCCCCGTCCGGCGTCGACGAATGCAACGGCAGTCGGCTGCACCGTAAACCCGATCCCACGCAACCGGATCGGGCGGGCGTTCAGAAAATCGAAGAAGGATGAATGCAGCTCGTTGCGGTACTCGAGCTGCGCCATCGCCACGCGCTCGCACTGCGCCGGATTACCCGGAGGAGGCGCGACGCCGTCACTGCACTGGGAGACGTCCAAGGTTCCAGGCTGGAACTTCCGGAAATCGAATCCGGGAATGGTGCCGATGCCGCCCACCGAAAACCGCCGCTCGAGTGGGAGCTGGTCGCCGTGGAGCCATCCCCCCAATACGAGCCGGCCATTGATCCAGGTCGTCGGAGAGAGTCGGTTGTAGCGCCGCAAATCGAGCAGCATGCGGCCGTATGTCAGCTGGGTCGGAGCAACTGGACGCGCCAGTGGAGACGCAGTCCCCGCATCCGTGACCCGTCCCGATCCGCGCTCGTACTCGGCCAGGATCAGCCAGCCGGTCGAAGGATTGGTTTCGTCATTCCTGGTGTCGATGTTCGCGCGCGCCACACCGACGTGGAATCGACCCGCGTCCACCACCGGGTTGGCGCGCCACGGTTTTCCATTTCCGAAAACAGAAAAGACTTTCCTCTCGCTCACTGGAGTCCAGCGCTCATCGCTCCAGTCCACGGAGAGGCTGCTGCGCGTGCTCATGTTGAACGTGGCCGTCGCCTTCGCGCCGTGACGATTGAAGTAGTCTCGGAAATCACGCCTACCGAACAACGCCGCCAGACCCGCGTCCGGGTCCGGCAAGTGCCATTTCTCGACTGGAGTCACGACATCGTAGGAGGAGACACCGAGCCCGTACCCTCGCCCGCGCCCGACGCGCATGTCGCCCATGATCCGGTGGCCGAGGTTCTGGTCGTCCCAGTGAAATGTGTTTGCGCTCCTGATGATGCCCAGTACAGAGACGTTGAATTCGGCCGCGCCCGCGCTGTCGTGAAACGACGGCCCGATGTAAACGGGAAGGCCCTCGACCCTGTTGTACGTCTTCGCGGAGCTGATGATCAGACCGCTATTGCGGCTGGTTCGCGCCCACAGCCCGAGCCGCTCGGTGGTCGTATCTGTCGTGACGGTGTCGCCGGCCTGCGCACGCGCCAGAGCGGGAACGCCCAACATCACGAGCGTGCACAATGCTCCACGCACTCTGCTGGATTTTGTCATGGCGCCTTATACCCTCGTGGCGTTGATTCCGAGCCGCTTCATGCGCCGATAGAGATTCGGCCGGTCGGTCTGCAGCCTTCGCGCTGCATCAGCGACGTTGCCCCCGGCTTCCGCCAACGCTCGCGCGATCACCGTCCGCTCGAAGCCGTCCATTTTGTCGGCCAGGGACGCGGGAGTGCTGGCAAGCGACTCCCTTCGTCCCGCGACTTTTTCCTGTGCACGGGTTGGCGTTGTAATTGGGCCTTCGTCCTCGTCGCGATCGACGATTAGCACATCCTCCACCTGTTGTCCCGTCATCTGCGATCCGGGGTGCAGGATTGCGAGACGCTCGACGATGTTGGCGAGCTCCCGCACGTTGCCCGGCCACGGATAGTCGCGCAGCAGCTGCAGCGCGTCGGCTCTCCATCGAGGCTTTGCCTGGCCGCTTCGCTGAAGGAACTGCTCCGAGAAGTGCTCAACCAGCTCCAGGATGTCGTCGCCCCGCTCGCGCAGCGGAGGAATCGCGAGTGGGATGACCTTGAGCCGGAAGTAGAGATCTTCGCGGAATGTTCCAGCTTTCACTGCGCGCTCCAGGTCGTGGTTGGTCGCCGAGATGATGCGGACGTCGGTGCGGATCACCTTGTTGCCCCCGACGCGCTGGATCTCCTTCGCTTCGATCGCGCGAAGAAGCTTCGCCTGTGCGTCGGGACCCAGGTCTCCGACTTCATCCAGGAAGAGCGTGCCGTGGTGCGCCAGCTCGAAGCGGCCGATGCGCGTCTGAGTCGCGCCGGTGAATGCGCCGCGCTCGTGGCCGAACATCTCGCTCTCGACCAGGTCCCGCGGTATCGCCGCGCAGTTGACCCGGACAAATGGCTTGTCACGACGTGCGCTGCCATCGTGGATTGCGCTGGCGACTAACTCCTTTCCTGTTCCGGACTCCCCGGTGATCAGCACCCGCGCATCCGACGGAGCGACTCGCGCGATCATCTGCCGCACGGCCGCCATCACCTCGCTCCGGCCGACCATCTGCCCGCCGAAGCCCAGCTCTGCCCGCAAAGCACGGGCGACCCGCCGGGTTTGTCTCAGCTCGAGCGCGGACGAGACAGCGAGGAGAACACCTTCCGGGGTCAGCGGTTTCTCGAGAAAGTTGAAGGCGCCGAGCTTGGTCGCCTTCACTGCGTCGGCGAGACCCGCGCGCCCACTCATCATGATAACGGGAAGGTCGGGCGCGAGATGACGCAAGCGGGCGAGCGTAGCCATTCCATCGAGGTCGCCGGGCATCATGAGATCGACGAGCGCGACGTCCGGCTCACCCTCCTTGACGCGGGCGATGGCCTCAACCCCGCTGGGAGTTTCCGCTACTTCGTAGCCCTCACCCGTCAGCAGCGCGCCGACCATGCGCCGAATGTTCGGCTCGTCGTCGGCGATGAGAACTATCGGCACTTACGTGCTGCGATCCTGCGCTGAGCTGCCGCCCGGCGAGACCTGTCGGCTGTCGGGCGCGCCTCTCCCTTCCGACAGCAGCTTGGTGGTGAATCGCTGACCCTCGGTGATGCGCTCGACCTCGATCGCGATGGAATCGATAGCGTGCTCCATCCGCTCGAGACGTTCAGTGACCTCCGTCGGAAGGCGTGGGTTTCTGGATTCCGCATCCATCCTGCGCGAGTAAGCGCGCGCCAGCGGAACGCCGATGGCGAGCACGATGGCCACGACAAACGCGCCAAGGGGAACAATTATCGACGGTCCCATATCAGCCTTCCCTCACGGCGTTAGCGCCGTCAGTAGGTATTGTCAGTTGGATCTCCGTACCCTCTCCCAACGTGCTCGTCGCGTTCACGGTTCCATCGTGCGCCCACACCGCCTGGCGCGCAATGGCGAGTCCGAGTCCGGTGCCACCGGGCTTGTTGGTGACGTACGGCTCCCAGATCTGTTCCAGATTCTCCGCCGCGATTCCCCTTCCGGTGTCGGCCACCGAGATGCGCACCGCGTCGCGCCCGGCCATCCTGACCTGATTCGCCTTTACAGTGATGCGCCCGCCATCGGCCGAGGCGTCGACGGCGTTGAGCAGAACATTACTCAATGCGCCGGCCAGGGCACCGTTGTGGCCATGCACTCTCGGGAGATTATCGTCTATCTGGAGATCGAGACCAACGTTCGGCGGCACGCAGCTGCGCGCGGTGTAGCGAACAAGCTCGCCCATATCGACTTCCGCCGCCGGGCCATCGGGCAGCCTTCCAAACTCGGCGAAGCTCCTCGCCATCCGATCCAGTCGGTCTGATTCGGTCGCGATGACGTCGACATCTTCCTGCAATGGAGGGGGGGCGTGCCCACGCAGCCGCGCCAGCGCGAACCGTATCGGCGTGAGAGGATTCTTGATCTCGTGCGCGACCCGCCGCGCGCTCTCTCTGAACGCGTGGAGCCTTTCTGCTTCAATCGCCTGCCGTCGTCCGTGCGCCAGCTCAGAGACCATCTCGCGCATACTGCGTCGCAACGTCTCGAATTCGGGCGCTCCACGGACTCTGCTTGTCGTCACTTCGATGGTGGTTCCGTCATCTCCGTTGTGCGGCGCAGACCGAACCAGCTTCGGCTCCGGTGGCGGCGGCAGCTGTTCGCCGTGCCCAATCAGCTCCGTCCAGCGTACCAACTCGTCGAGCGGACGACTCAATTGCCGGCTCAGATGGCCCGCCACTCGTGACGCCACTCCGGTGAGCACGAGAAGGGCGAGAACGCCCGCGATTGCGATAACACGAACCGTGCGGGCGGCCAGGAAGCTGTAACGTCTCGCCTGTTCCACCGATAGCCGGAGCTCGCGCTCGTGCGCGTCGATTGCGCGCCGCTGGGACGCCGTCAAAGGGGCCTCGCGCGCAGCGGCGATTGCCTTCTCGCCGCTGGCCGCAACGCTGTCCCAGGCCGACCGCCCGGTCACGAATGGGAGGGCAGTGCTGACCGTTCCGCTCCACAAAAGCGTCAGCAAAAGCGCCGGCACGATCGCGAACAAGGAGAGGATCAGAACCAGGCGCGTGCGAAACCGGAGTTGATTCATGGGGGTTTACGTATAAATTATACCCGTACGGCGCGACTTCGAGGATCCGGCGACCCCGTCAACCAAAGGGTTGACGCGCTCGCATGGACCTGAAGACGCACCGCCTGCGGCGTCCGTCGCAGGATCAACAAGGCGTGCAGCCAGTGCGGCAAGGTTCGCAGGCACGCAGCCGCAGAACTGTAATCCCCAAAAAAATATGAGTCCCAGACCGCACCGGTCCGCGCCGACGAACGCGCGCAGGCAATTAGCCCCGGTACATCGCGGGCCACAGGCGATTTCGCCGATCCATCGTGGACCGCAGGCAATGAACCCCGCAACAATAGGCACCCAGCACCACGCCCCCAACGCCGCACTGCTCATCGACTTCGACAACGTCACGATGGGCATTCGCTCCGAGCTCCAGACGGAGCTGAAGAATCTCCTCTCCTCCGACATCGTCAAAGGCAAAGTATCCGTACAGCGCGCGTACGCCGATTGGCGGCGCTATCCGCAGTACATCGTCCCGCTGGCGGAATCCTCGATCGACATGATCATGGCGACCGCCTACGGCTCCGCGAAGAAAAACGCCACCGACATCCGCCTCGCCGTCGATGCGATGGAGCTTGTGTTCACGCGACCCGAGATCGGCACCTTCATTCTCCTCTCGGGTGATTCCGACTTCGCGAGCCTCGTCACCAAGCTCAAGGAATACGGGAAGTACGTCATCGGCGTCGGCATCCGCGAATCGTCGAGCGATTTGCTGGTGATGAACTGTGACGAGTACTACAGCTACAACGCCCTCGCCGGTCTCGTGAAGAGCGGCGAAGAGGAGGTCGTGAAGAAGGATCCGTGGGACCTCGTCACCGAAGCCATCACCCGCATGAAGCGGAATGGCGACGTGATGCGCGCCGACCGTCTCAAGCAGGTGATGCAGCAGATCGACAGCTCATTCGACGAGAAGAACCTCGGCATGTCGAAGTTCTCGCGCTTCGTCACTGAAGCCGCGCAGAGAGGACTGTTGACGCTGACCAAGCTCGAGAACGGACAGCTCGAGGTCGGCCCGCCGGGTGCAGCCCGCACGTTACCCGCAGGTCAGGACAGCACCGAGACCCATGCGCCTCGAATCGCTGCCCCCGCCGAAGAGGGCGACGCCGCCGAGAGGCCGCGCCGTTCGCGGAGAGGTGGAAGGGGACGCGACCGCGAAGGCCGCGGGGCGCGTACCGCGCCCGCGGTTGCCAGGATCGCAACCGAGTCAGAGCCGGCCGCGCCGCGTGAGGCTTCACGGCCCGCGGCCCCGTCAGCTAAAGCCGACGAGATTGGATCGACCGGGCTGCGTCTCACCCGCGAGGAGGCGTTCAATCTCGTTCGTCGCGCCGTTGGCAATAACGGATCTGCGCGCGCGAGCCAGGTTCGCTCCACTGCCCGTGAGCTTCTCGGACGGGACAGCGAGAGCCTGAGCGAACGGAATTTCCTCCGGATTCTACAAGATGCGCACGATGCCGACGTCGTAGACCTGCGCCGTCGTGGTGAGGACTACGAAGTCGCGCCCGCAGCACCGTCGACGCCGGTGAGCCAGCAGCTCGCCGCGGCCGAGCCACCCAAGCCGGCACCATCGGCGCCAGCGACGCCAACCGGAATGGGAGCGCGTAGTGCGCCGCCCAGCCGCGGTCGTGGACGAGGACCAATCGGCGCGCGCGTCGGAGTAATGCCTCCGCACCTTCTCTCCGTCGGTGTAGTCGAGACTTCGCGACCCGCCCCCGAGCCGGTCTTCACCGAGTCAGTACCAGATTTGCCGCTCACCGGCGAAGACGCTCTCTCCACCGATGGAGAAGCGAAGCCGCGCAGCTCCAGGAAGCGCGCGTCCGGTGACGAGGCGAAGCCGCGACGCGGCCGCAAATCGGCAGCCGCATCCGACGACGAAGGCGACAAGCCCGCGCCTCGGCGCAGTGCTCGCAAGAGCCGCAGCAAGACCGCTAGCGATTAGTGGGAAGGGTTCTTCCTCGCGCGTTCTTTGAGCGCGAGACCGAGATCGTAGCGCGCGAGATGCTCGGCACGGTCCTCGAATGTGAGACCGACGTGGGGCTCGCCAGCGGAATCATCGTCGAGACGGAAGCCTATCTGGGCGAGCACGATCTCGCCTGTCACGCCGCCGCTGGGCGTACGGCGCGAACGGAAGCTCTGTACGGACCGCCTGGCACCTCGTACGTCTACTTCATCTACGGCATGTACTGGTGCTTCAACGCCGTCACGCGCACGGAGGGATTGCCGAGCGCGGTCCTGGTGCGTGCGCTGGAGCCGCTTTCCGGCACGGCGCTCATGCACAAGCGGCGGCCTGGAATCAGGAACGAAGTCGACCTCGCCAATGGCCCGGGTAAGCTCTGCACCGCACTCGGCATCGTCGGCTCGATGAGCGGGAAGAGCCTGCAGCGCAAGCCGCTGGTAATTCGCGAAGGTAAGCCGGTGCCCGATGAGAAAGTCGAGGTGACGACGCGGATCGGGATCACCAAGTCGGCCGACTGGCCGCTGCGCTGGATCGTGAAAGGCAATCGGTTCGTGTCCAGGGGGAAGCTCTCAGGCTAGTGTCTCGGGGTATGGATCGGGACGCTTCGATTCGCATCCACAAAACCAAAGCAGGGAGATGTAAGCTTGGCAGCAGCTTCGCTTGGAGCTTATCCGTTGGCGTATGGAGCCTTGGAAGTCGAGTTCCTTGCGGACTCCTCGAGATCTCGAAGAAGCGGGCGATACCGAGCAGCCGCACACTCGAACGCCAGTATGGAAGCTGAGAAGCTTTCGGCTGCAAAGCTTTCAACTCCCTGCTTCGGTTTGTGGATGCCTGTAACAACTCGCCGATCCTTCCCCCGGGGCAGTATAAAAAAACGGCCCCTTGTGGGGGCCGTTCACTGCAATCGCCGGTCGCGCCGAGAGCTGCTATTACCGATCGATTGAGCTGCCGAAGTTCCAACGTACGCCGAACTCGAAGAACGAAAGAACACTCGAGAACAGGAAGCTCCTGTTGCTGGGAACCAGAGTTTCCTGCGCGAAGATCGCCGCGCGCTTCGTTCGAATCTGAAGACCCGCCAACCCGACAACCGCACCACGGCTTCGCTCTCTCTCGACCTCGTCGAGGAATGCGTTGGTGGGAAAGGTGTTGACGCTGTCGACGAATATTCGCGCATCGCCGAGCACTGCGATCATGTAGCCGGCACCTGCATAAGGAGTGATCCCGCCGAAGTGCTTCGGAAAGGCAACCCCGGCGACGGTGATGCGACGCATGTCGTTCACCCGCACCGTCCGCTGACCCGTGTTGGATGTGGGATCCAGAAACTCGAGATCGCGCTCGAAAATCGACTGGTTACCAGATACGTAAAGGCCGCCCTTGGTGCGCGTGATGAGCCAGTCGACACCGAAATCGACGGTCGACGCGTTGCCGTGTCCCGGCACCGAGAAGGTGTTGATCCCGGTCTTGAATCCCCAAAACCACGAATTGTCGAAGTTCCGCACTGTCTGCGCGTTCGCGCTCGCGGAAACAACGAAAGTGGCGACCAACGCCACGGCGACTGCTCTGAGCTTCTGCATTAAGGCGTCCTCTAGATTATGCCTAGCTTCGTCCCGACGGTCTTGAAGGCCGCGATGGCCTGGTCAAGATCGTCGCGTGAGTGGGCAGCGCTGAGCTGACAGCGGACCCGCGCCTGCCCCTGGGGTACGACCGGAAAGCCGAACCCTGTCACAAAGACGCCTTCGTCCAGCAACATGTCACTCATTTTGATGGCGGTCGCCGTCTCCCCCACGATTATAGGGACGATCGGCGTCTCACCAGGTAGCGGTTTGAACCCCGCCTCGGAGATCGCGCCTCGGAAGTAGCGGGTGTTATCGCGGAGCTTTTGCACCAGCTCCGGATTGTGCTCCAGCTGTCTGATCGCACCCAGCGCGCTGGCCGCTACGGTGGGCGGTAGGGCGTTTGAGAAGAGCTGCGGCCGGGATCGCTGGGTGAGCATGTCGCAGAGCGGCGACGGTCCCGCAACGAAACCTCCGGCCGCGCCGCCCAATGCCTTGCCGAGGGTCGAGGTGATGATGTCGACTTCACCCAACACGCCGAAATGCTCGGGAGTGCCGCGTCCGTTGGCTCCAAGGACGCCGGTTCCGTGTGAATCATCCACCGCCACGATCGCGTCGTAGTCCTTCGCCAGCTCGAGGATCTCCGGAAGCTTGCAGATGCTTCCCTCCATGGAGAACACCCCGTCCGTCCAGATGATGCGGCGCCGCGCACCCTTCGCACCCTCGAGCTTCGACTTCAAATCATCCATGTCGGAGTGCTGGTAGACCGCGGTCGTGCACTTGGTGATCGCCTTTGCGAGGCGAATCGAGTCGATGATCGAGGCATGGTTCAGCGCGTCGGACACGACGAAATCGTTCTGCTCGACGATCGTCGCCGTCAGCCCCTCGTTGGCGTTCCACGCGGAGACGTAGCTGAGTGAACCCTCGGTGCCGACGAGATCGGCGATCGCCTGCTCGAGGTCTCGATGAATCGTGAAGGTGCCGCAGATGAATCGAACGCTTCCCGTTCCGGCGCCGAACTGCTTGAGGCCATCGAGTCCTGCCGCCACCACCGCCGGGTCATTGCACAACCCGAGATAGTTGTTGGAGGACAGGATCACTACTTCTCCGCGTCCTTCCATTTGCACGCGGGCGTCTTGCGGCGAGGCCAGGTAGTTGAGGCGCTTGTAAACGCGCTCCTGTTTGAGCTTCTCGATCGCCGCGGTGAGCTCGGAATTGAATTTCGCGTTCAGTGCCACTTCGACCTCTCGGTGATTCGACGGTTCAGGCTATCTCGAAGATCACTTTCCCCGCTTCGCCCGATTTGATGGCCGCGATTGCAGCGTCCGCTTCAGCGAGTGGGAAGCGGTGGGTGATGACTGGCGCCGGATCGAACTCGCCGGAGCGGAGAAAGCGCGTCATCTGGTGCCACGTCTCGTACATTCGGCGCCCGACTACGCCGTAGATGGTGAGTCCCTTGAAGATGACCTCCGTCGCCAGATCGAAGTCGACCTTCTTCGACGGGATGCCGAGCATCTGAACCCGCCCGCCGACTCGCACGAGCGCGAATGCCTGGTGAATCGCGGCGGGTACTCCAGACATCTCGAGCACGACGTCGGCGCCGAAGCCGGCGGTCGCGGCCTTCACGACCTTCTCGGCTTCTTCGGGATGAATTGCGTGGTGCGCTCCCATTTTTTTCGCGAGCGCCAGGCGGGTGTCGTTCACGTCCGTCGCGATGATCTGGGAAGCTCCGGCCGCTTTGCAAATCCCAACCGCAAAGATTCCGATCGGTCCGCACCCGGTTACGAGCACGACAGCGCCGGGAATCTCGGCCGTGAGCACCGTGTGGAACGCGTTTCCCATCGGGTCGTGGATTCCCCCGATGTCGTACGAAATATTGTCGTCCAGGTGCCACACGTTCGTAGCCGGCATGGAGATGTACTCTGCGAAGCAGCCGTCGCGATCGACGCCGATGATCTTGGTGAACGGGCAAATGTGGGCGTTCCCGGTTCTGCAGAGGAGACATCGTCCATCGACGATGTGGCCCTCCGCGGTGACGCGGTCGCCTTCCTTCACGTCGGTCACGAGGCGCCCCACTTGAATCACGTCGCCGGCGAACTCATGACCGACGACGAACGGTGGCTTGCAACGTCCCTTCGCCCACGCGTCCCAATCGTAGATGTGAACGTCGGTGCCGCACACGCCCGCACGCCGCACGCGGATGAGAACTTCGTCCTCACGGATCCGCGGCTCCGCGACATCCTTGAGTTTGAAACCGGGCGACGCGGATTCCTTGACCAGCGCTTTCACGAGCGGCCACTCCGTTGAGAGTCGAGTAAAAACTTTTGCGACGCGGCGAGTTCTA
>Ga0307312_10002129_pt1 | contig 10372 bp, 9 predicted proteins | sample ER_DNA_202_FD_194489 | JGI IMG/M metagenome (GOLD analysis project Ga0307312, IMG submission 194489) | Bulk soil microbial communities from the East River watershed near Crested Butte, Colorado, United States - ER_DNA_202 | ecosystem: Environmental > Terrestrial > Soil > Floodplain | place: USA...
TCGGCGAGTGAGGATTCGCCAGTCGGCTCAGCCGCCTCCGGGCGGGCGCCGAGAACGAAGCGGGCGGTGTTCCAGAGCTTGTTCGTGAAGTTGCGCGCGCCGTCGAGCTTCGCATCGGTGAGGCGCTGATCGCTGCCGGGCGAGGTCCCGGCCACGAGCGCGTAGCGCAGCGCATCGGCCCCGATCGCCTCGATCGTCGTCAGCGGATCGGTCGAGTTGCCCTTCGTCTTGCTCATCTTTGCACCACCGTCGGCGCGGATCATGCCGTGCAGGTAGACGGTCACGAATGGCTCGACCCCGGTGCAGAAAAGGCCGAGCATCATCATCCGCGCCACCCAGAAGAACAGGATGTCGTACCCGGTCTCCATCACGGTGGTCGGGTAGAAGCGCGCCATGTCGGGGGTCTCGTCCGGCCAGCCGAGCGTCGAGAACGGCCACAGGCCGCTGCTGAACCAGGTGTCGAAGATATCGGTCTCGCGCGTGAGCTCCGCCGCGGGTCGCCCGCATTCGGCGCAGGCGTCGGGTCCCGCCTCTGCATCGGTCACGGTGATGTGCCCATCCGGGCAGTACCACGCCGGGATCCGGTGGCCCCACCACAGCTGCCGACCCACTGCCCAGTCATGGATGTTCTCCATCCAGTGGGCGTAGACCTTCTCGAAGCGAGGCGGCACGATCCGGGTGCGGCCTTCCCGCACCGATGCCAGGGCCCGCTCCGCGAGCGGCTGCACGCGAATGAACCACTGCACCGACAGGCGCGGCTCGACCACGGTGCCGCACCGCTCGCAGCGCCCCACCACCATCCCGTGCGGCTGCTCCCCCTCGAGGTCGCCCATGCCGCGCAGGCGCTCGACGATCGCTTCGCGTGCCTCATACCGATCCAGCCCGGCGAACTCGCCTCCCGACTCGTTGATGCGCGCGGCCTCGTCGAGGATGCTGATCGCGGAAAGCCCGTGCCGCTTCGCGAGCTCGTGGTCATCGAAGTCGTGCGCCGGCGTGATCTTCACGGCTCCCGTGCCGAACTCCCGGTCGACCGCCTCGTCGGCGACGATGGGCAGTCGGCGGCCAAGGAAGGGAAGGATCGCGCTCCGCCCGAATAGATGCTCGTAGCGTTCATCCCCCGGATGGACCGCCACCGCCGTATCGCCGAGCAGCGTCTCGGGTCGCGTGGTGGCGACGCTGATCCACGCCGCCGGGTCAGCTCGTCCGTCCGCGCCCTCGAGGTGGTAGCGGATGGTCCACAGCGTGCCCATCTCGTCGTGATGGACGTTCTCGAGGTCGCTGATGGTCGTGCCGCAGCGGGGGCACCAGTTCACGAGCGCCTCGCCCCGATAGGCCAGCCCGGCATCCCACAGGCGCTTGAACGCGACGCGCACCGCCCGGGCGCTGCCCTCGTCCATGGTGAACCGTTCGCGCGTCCAGTCCAGGCTGGCGCCGAGCCGCCGATGCTGTCCCGTGATCACCCCGCGCGTCTCATCCATAAACCGCCACATGCGCTCGAGGTAGCGATCGCGACCGAGTGACGCGCGCGTCTCGCCCTCCTCGGCAAGGATCCGGTCGAGCACGAACTGGGCGGCGATGCTGGCGTGGTCGACCCCTGGCAGCCAGAGCGTGTCGTCGCCGCGCATGCGGTGGTACCGGATCAGCACATCCTCGACCGTGGCGGTCAGCGCGTGCCCGATGTGCAGCGCCCCGGTGACGTTGGGTGGTGGCTGGGTGATGACGAACCGCTCCGCCCCGGGGCGTGGCTGGGCGGCCGGCGTGAAGGCTCCGCTCTCCAGCCAGCGGTCGTAGATCGCCGGCTCCACCGATGCAGCGTCGTAGCGCGGCGCGAGCGCGCGTCGTGTCGTCGCAGCCATCGGTCGTCCTCCTCGGAATACAACAAAACCCGCTCGTCGAAGGACGAACGGGTCGTGGTACCACCTTCATTCGCGACCGCCGGTGCGACCGCCTCTTTCCCGCGCTAACGGGCGGACCCGACCGGCTCGCGTGCGACCTTCCCTCGCTCGCTCCGTGGCGGGCTTGCAGCCCGTGACCCGCCTTCTCTGGCGGCCGATGGCGAGGTACTCCTCACGGTCAACGCCGTGGGCAGAAGTCTAGCACGGGCCCGAAACGGGCCGCCGATCTGCTACCGGGCTGGACGGCTGATCGTGACTCGCAGCGCACCATCGGGCTGGCGCTCGATCGTCGTCGCGCCCCGCTCCACGGAGCGGATGGCGGCCTCGAGATCGAAGCTGCCGGCATGCGTGGCGCGGTACACGAACTCGCCGGACGGCCCCAGGCTGAGCGTCACGGATCGGATGCCGTCGACCCCTTCGAGACCCTGCTTGAAGGCCGTGATCGCCCCGAAGCTGCCGAGGCCCTTCACCACGACCGTGGTGGCGACCTCCTCGTCACCGGCAGCGGTGACGGGAGCGGCCGCAGCGGCGGGTGCGGCGGTCTTTCCGCCGAGCTTCACGTCGAGCTCGGCGAGCCGGGCCGCGAGCTCGGCGTCGGTGGGCTGCTGCTCCGCCGGTGCGGCCGCGTCGGACGATGCGGTCGCGCCCCCGGCGGCGGTGGCGGTGCCGTTCGCGGCCGGCGTCCCCTTGGCGGGTGCTTCCGGCTGCTCCTCGGCAGAGGCCTCGCCCAGGCCGAGCGCAGCCATGCGCCCCGCGCTGGTATCGCCCGCGTCGGCGGATGTTGGTGTTGCCTCGGCTGGAACCTTCGGGGCGTGGGGCATCCGCTTCGCTGCGGCGGCGAACGCGGCCGGGTCGCTGATCTCGCCAAGCTGCGCGAAGAAGGCGTCGAGCTCCCGCTCGTATTCCGACACGCGGCCCCCCATCTCCTCCGCCTCGCGCTCGGCTCGCTTCGCGTCCGTCGAGACCTGCTGATCGAGCTGCTGGCGCCGCGCCGCGACGCGCGATTCGGCCTCGCTGCGAATGCGCTCTGCTTCGGTCTTGGCCCACTCCCCAACCGCGGCAACGTCGGCTTCGGCCCGGCGCCGGAGCTCTGCAACGCGCTCCTCGGCCTGGGTCTTGAGGCCGGCAACATGCTCTTCGACCTTGGTCCGCAGCTCGGCGACGTCCTTGGTGCGTGCCTGTTCGGCGACGCCGCGCATGGCGGCGATCATCTCGTGCAGGAACTCGCTCGTGGGCTGCGGCTCACTGGCGGCGGGTGGAGGCGCCGGCGCGGCTGTCGGGTCTGGCGTGGGCACGGGGGTCGCCTCCTTGGCGCTGGCCTGCTTGGCGCTCGCCATCTCGGGCGTTGCCTCCTTGGCGGTGGTGAGCTCAGGCTCTCCCGGCGGCGTCTGGCCTTCGGGCGTCTCGCTGGCTGGCGTCTCGCCTTCGGGCGTGTCGATAGCTGGCGTGTCGCCCGCCCACGGGAGGCGGAAGCCGGAACGTCGTGGAGTCGAGGAGCTCATCGGGTTGGGTCCACTCCTGTCGTGGGAGCTGAGAACGAATTGGCGTGGCTTGCTGGCACCATCCTAGACGCGACCTCACCACCGAACGCAGCGTTCGGAAGTACCGAGGGCCGTACCCCAATCGTACCCAGCCGGGCGTTGCTACCATCGCCCCGTGCTGGTGCTGCCGAACTGGGCCGAGATCGCCCTGCGCGTCGCGGCGATCGTCGTCGTGGCGCTCGTGGCCTACGTTGCGGTACGCGCCGCCACGCGGATCAGCGGGCGCCACCTCCTCGAACGACGCGCACGGCTCCGCAGCGGGGAGGCGGCCCCTCCGGCCGAACTTGAGCGCCGGATCGGAACCCTCCAGGGGCTTGCCGAGCGCATTGCCGCGATCGTGATCGTGGTCATTGCCACGCTCACCGTCCTGGACCTGTTCGAGATCAACATCGGCCCCGCGGTGGCCGGGCTCGGGGTGGTGGGGATCGCCGTGGGACTCGGCGCGCAGACCCTGATCAAGGACTGGCTGGCGGGCATCTTCGTGGTGATCGAGAACCAGTACAGCGAGGGGGACGTGGTCCGCATCGCCGGGGTCGAGGGGGTGGTGGAGGAGTTCAGCCTGCGCCGGACGGTCCTCCGGGACCTCGACGGGACGGTGCACAGCGTGCCGAACGGCACGATCATGGTGGCATCCAACACGACCCGCCTCTGGTCTCCGCTCGAGGTCGAGCTCGGGCTCCCTGCGGAGGCCGATGCCGCCGCTGCCACCGCGATCGTGAACCGGGTTGGCGAAGAGCTGCGGGCCGATGCTGACTGGGGCCCCCGCATCCTGGCCGCGCCACGGGCGACGCACACCTCGCGCGAAGAGTCGGGCACGACGCTCCACGTGTCTGGCCAGGTTCGCAGTCTCGAGGCGGCAGCGGTCCGCGCGGAGCTTCTCGAGCGGGTCACGACCGCGCTCGAGGCGGCCGATGTGCGGCTGACAGGGAGCTAGGCGGACTCTTCCTCTGGCTCCTCGATGCGGGCCTCCGCCCGCGCCTTGCCGCGGCGACGCGGCTCCGCGTCCTCGGTCTCGGTGACCAGCATCGGCGGCTGGCCATGCTCGATCGTCTCCGCGGTGATCACCACCTTGGTGATGTCGGTTCGCTCCGGGATGTCGTACATGACCTCGAGGAGGGCCTCCTCGACGATCGTGCGCAGCGCGCGGGCCCCGGTCTTGCGGTCGAGGGCCAGCCGGGCGGTCGCCTCGAGCGCCTCGGGCGTGAAGACCAGCTCGACCTTGTCGATCGAGAGGAACTTGCTGAACTGCTTCGTGACGGCGTTCTTCGGCTCCGTCAGGACCCGAACGAGGTCCTGCTGAGCGAGCGCCGCCAGGGAGACCACGACCGGGAGGCGACCCACGAACTCGGGGATCAGGCCGTACTTGAGCAGGTCCTCCGGCATCAGGCGGTCGAGGAGCGCCTTGCGACGCTCGTCCTTCGACTGCTGCGCCTGTGACCCGAAGCCGATCGAACGCTTTCCGACCCGCTCCTCAACGATCTTCTCGAGCCCCTCGAAGGCGCCGCCGCAGACGAACAGGATGTTGGTCGTGTCGATCTGGATGAAGTCCTGGTGCGGATGCTTCCGCCCTCCCTGCGGCGGGACGTTGGCGACAGTGCCTTCCAGGATCTTGAGGAGCGCCTGCTGCACGCCCTCGCCCGACACGTCGCGGGTGATCGAGGGGTTATCGGTCTTGCGCGCGATCTTGTCGATCTCGTCGATGTAGATGATTCCCCGCTGGGCACGCTGGACGTCGAAGTCGGCGGACTGGATCAGCCGCAGCAGGATGTTCTCCACGTCCTCGCCGACGTAGCCGGCCTCGGTCAGGCTGGTCGCATCGGCGATGCAGAACGGGACATCGAGCACCTTGGCCAGGGTCTGGGCCAGCAGCGTCTTGCCGGAGCCGGTCGGCCCAACCAGCAGGACGTTGCTCTTCCCGAGCTCGACGTCGTCGACCTGCTGACCGGCATTCACCCGCTTGTAGTGGTTGTAGACCGCGACCGAGAGGACCTTCTTGGCCTGCTCCTGGCTGATCACGTACTGGTCGAGCTGCTCCTTGATCCGGCGCGGGCTCGGCAGCGGGGCCTGCGAGGTCTTCGGCCTCGGGGCCTCGAGCATCTCCTCTTCGATGATCTCCTGGCAGAGGTTGATGCACTCGTCGCAGATGTAGACGCCCTGGCCTGCGATCAGCTTGCGGACCTGCTCCTGGCTCTTGCCGCAGAAGGAGCAGCGGTACGGGACCTTGCTCTTGGTGGTCATCGGTCTGAGGCGGCCTCGCCGGCTGGTTCGGACAACGGCCCGCAGGATACCACGCGCCTCCCGGCGGACCTTCCTCTAGCCTTGGCCGATGCCTCCGATCGCGTTCGCCCAGCTCGAGACCACCCTCGGACCGATGCTCGCGGCACGCAGCGCGCTCGGAGTCGCCGCCCTCTCCACCGATCTCGGGCTCGACGCCTTCCTGGACCCGCTGAGGCGCCGGTTCGGGGGGCCCCTCGAGCCGGATCCTGACCCACTTGCGACGCTGGGTCGCGAGCTCGGCGAATACCTCGCCGGGCACCGCCGCCGGATCGACGTCGAGCTCGACCTCACCGGCCTCGCGGCGTTCGATGGCAAGGTCTACCTGGCAGCGCGGGCGATCCCGTACGGGGCAACCGCCACGTACGGCGAGGTTGCGATCCGGGTCGGCCATCCGGGTGCGGCGCGCGCGGTGGGCAACGCCATGGCGCGCTGCCCGTTCTTCCCGATCGTTCCCTGCCATCGCATCGTCCGCGCCGCGGACGGCTTCGGGGGCTGGGGCGGCGATCCATCGGTCAAGCGATGGTTGCTCGGCCTCGAGGCCGCCACGTCGGGTCGCTGAGCGGAGTTACTTCTTCGCGGGCGCCGGCTTGGCGTCGGCCTCCGCCGCTTCCTTGGCCGAGGGGACGATCCCTCCCGCGGCCTGGGCCATGCTGATGAGCGACTCGGTGTTGCCGACGAAGACCTCGTCGATGAGGCCATAGGCCTTCGCATCTTCGGCGCTCATGAAGTAGTCGCGCTCCGCATCCTTCTTCACGCGGTCGAACGGCTGGCCGGTATGCTCCGCGAGGATGTGCATCAGCCGATCCGTGAGGTGCAGCATCTCGCGCATCTGGATTTCGACATCGGGGGTGTTGCCACGGAAGCCGCCGGACCCCTGGTGGATCATGATCCGGCTGTTCGGCAGGGCGTAGCGCTTGCCCGTGGCGCCGGCGGCCAGAAGGACCGCCCCCATCGAAGCCGCCTGGCCGATGCAGATGGTGCTCACCGGCGCCCGCAGGTAGCGCATCGTGTCGTAGATCGCCAGCCCGCTGGTGACCACTCCGCCGGGCGAGTTGATATAGAGGCTGATGTCCTTCTCGGCATCCTCGGACTCGAGGAAGAGGAGCTGCGCGATGATCAGGTTCGCGATGTGATCCTCGATCTGGTCGCCGAGGAACACGATCCGCTCCTTGAGCAGGCGTGAGTAGATGTCGAAAGCGCGCTCGCCGCGGGCGCTGCTCTCGATGACCATCGGGACCAGCATTGGTTACTCCGTCTCCTGGGGTGTGGTGTCGGGGTCGGTCGTCGCCCGCTCGATGAGGGCATCCACGAGTTTACGGTTGCGGAGCGTCATGCGCAGGTACGAACGACCGCGGCGCCCGGTGAGGTACTCCCGCAGGCGGGCGTCCTCCCCGTAGCGCGCGAGCTGCTCCGCGATCTCGGCGTCGATCTCCTCGTCGGTGGCGTCGATCCCCTCCTTCTCGGCGATGGCCGAGAGGACGAGGAGCGTCTTCACACGGCGGGCGGCCGGCTCCCGGAGCTCGACGCTCAGCTCCTCAGGGGATTGCTTGGAGAGCTCGAGGTACTGCTCCATGCCGATCCGCTGCTGGGCGAGCCGGGTGCCCAGCTCGTCGCGCATGATCTCGATCTCGTTGGCCACCATCACCTCGGGCAGGTCGACGGTTGCGTTGGAGCTTGCGAAGTCGATGATCCGGTCCGCGAACTGGTGGCGCGCCTCGTCCTCGCCGCGCTTCGTAAGCGCGTCACGGATCTCCGCGCGGAGCTCATCCACGCTCTCCACCTCGCCGGCGCTCCTCGCGAAGTCGTCGTCGACCTCCGGCAGGATCTTCTCCCGCATGTCGAGCAGCGTGGCCTCGAAGTGCGCCTGCCGCCCGCGCAGCGCCTCCGCGCGATAGTCGTCCGGGAAGATCACCTCGAACCCCTTCGTCTCGCCGATGCGCATCCCGACGATCTCCTCCTCGAATCCGGCGACCATCCTGCCCTCCCCCAGCACCAGCGGCAGCCGGTCCGCCGACCCGCCGTCGAACGGCTCCCCGTCGATGGTGCCCGCGAACTTGATGGCGAGCACGTCGCCGTTCTGGGCGCCACGATCGTCGATCGGCCGCAGGGTGGCCTGCTGCTCGCGCAGCTCCTCGACCACCGCATCGACCTGCTCGTCGGTGGTCTCGTGCGGCTCGAGGCTGAACGGGTAGCCGAGGTAGGAGCCGAGCTCAACGTCGGGGCGCACCGCGACGGTCGCGGTGAAGCGCACCGGCTGCCCCTCGGCGACCGTCTGCGGGTCGAGATCCACGCTGGGCTGGTCGATCGGCGCGATATCGGTCTGGTCGAGCGCAGCGTCGTAGCTCGAGCTGACCAGGTGGTCGATCGCCTCCGCGATCACGGAGGCACGTCCCACGAAGCGGTCGATCACCTGGCGCGGCGCCTTGCCGGGACGGAAGCCGGGCACGCGTGTCCGCTCGGCGACATGACGGTAGGCAGTCTCGAAATGCCGGTCGACCTCGGCCGGGGGTACCTCGATCTCGAGGACCATCTTCGAGCCGGGCTCCGGGCGAGTCGATACGGTGACCAATGCTGCTCCAGCGTACGTGGTGGGCGAGGCGAGATTCGAACTCGCACGTCTTGCGACACCGGCTCCTAAAGCCGGCGCGTCTGCCGTTCCGCCACTCGCCCGTTGAGGACGGCGACGAAGAGTCTACCTCAGCGCTTGCGGCTGCCCGCCGACATCGATGAGTAGCCCTCGGGCTCGGCAGCGCCTCCTGCCGTCCCGGCGGCGTCGAGCGGCGCGATCCCCGATGGCGGCTCGCCGGAGAGGAAGCGCTCGACCGCCTTGCGGGCGAGCGCGGCTGAGATGATGGCGGCGGCCGCCTCGAACGCCTTCCATCCGGTGCGCCCCGGGCCGGGCGGCCCCTCGACCATCTGCTTTGCCAGCTCCTTGCGGAGCTTCTTGTTCTTCGTGGGTTCCGCGCGCCAGCGCACCAGCTCGGCCGAGAGGAGCTGTCGCGCCTCGTCGGCACGGGGCCCCACCTTGTCGACGAGCGAATCGACCCACGATTGCATCGACTTCGGCAGGGTGTCGTAGGCCTTCTCCGTCGGCGTGCGCATGAGCCGGCGGCGGGCGAGGCGTGCCAGGCGCACCGGCCCACCGGCAAGCAGGAAGACCGCGCCCGCGCCGAGACCCACGAAAAGCGCTGGATTCTCGCGGAGCCTGGCGCGGAGATCGAGCGTCCGTTGCACGCGCGCCCGCAGCTGCTCCGCGGTCTGCTCCATCTCAACGCGCTGGGCGTCGACCTCTAGCCGCGTTTCAGCAAGCGTTTCGCCCACGCGATGTCCTCCTTGACCGAGTCGATTGTCTCCTGCGGGACCGGCGGCCTGATCCGGCGGGCGCCGCTGTACCCCACGATCACGGCGACCGCGGTGAGCACGATGAAGACGACCAGGGCGACCAACCAGTACGGCAGGCCGGTGAGCGTCGCGATGCCGAGGATGATGAACGCCACAAAGGCGATCAGGGCCAGGAAGAGGAGCACGAGCGCCACGCCGATCAGGATCGCCGCGGAGCGGACCTGCCCGAGGCGCTCTCCCACCTCCTGCCGTCCGCGCTGGACCTCGAGACGAGCCAGGCGCACCCCGCCGCCGATCAGCTGACGGGCGAGGCCAACGATGCTCTCGCCCCCGCCGCTGCGCTGCGTCATCTCACCTCCCAACGGTTCGCCACCATGCGAGGTGGTCGGCCGATTCTACCCGGAGCGCTCGATCCGGCCTCGGAGCATGGCCGGGAACCCTCGGCTATCCTGTCGCGCCAATGGCCAAACGACGAACCTCCGGTGTGCAGCGGCGCTCGCGCGCCAGCGAGGGCGCACTGAATCGGCGTCTCGACGCCCCTCGCGGTCGCACGGTCGACTGGCGGATCGTCGCGCTGGTGGGGTTCCTGGTAGTGGGCGTGGTGGTCGGCATCATCGCGGTGCTGGTTGCAGGATCGGGACCGAGCGCCAACATCGGCCAGGCAGAGCCGGACGATGGCCGCACCCACCTGGCCATGGGCACCATCCCGAACCCGCGGCCCTACTCCTCGACGCCGGGGACCTCGGGTCCGCACTGGGAAACCCCGGCGAACTGGGGCGTCTACACCGACGCCCAGCCCGAGTCGCACCTGATCCACAATCTCGAGCACGGTGGGATCGTGATCTGGTACCAGCCGCGCAAGCTCGACGCGCAGCAGATCCAGGCGCTCACGGACTTCGTCAACACCCAGCTGAGCTCCGAGCGGTACAAGTTCATCCTCTCGCCATGGGGCGGCCAGGATTTCGGCCACCCGATCGCGGTCACCGCATGGCGCTGGCTGCTCTACCTCGACACCGGGAACCTGGACGCCATTCGGGACTTCGCGAACGCGCACTACGGCCAGGCACCGGAGCCGCTCGGCGGCCCAGGCCCACCAGCCTAGGGAGGAGTCGGTTGACCGCCCCGGACCGGCTGCGGCATCATCTCGGGGGGCGGCTAGCTCAACGGCAGAGCAAGTGACTCTTAATCACTAGGTTCAGGGTTCGAATCCCTGGCCGCTCACCAACTCGTTCTCGCCAAAGCGCACTCAGGAAGCGAGCGCCACCGCAACCGCCTCGTCCGTCGCAAGGCGTCGCCCTTCTGCCCACGCGGGGTAAA
>Ga0307312_10002130_pt1 | contig 10372 bp, 9 predicted proteins | sample ER_DNA_202_FD_194489 | JGI IMG/M metagenome (GOLD analysis project Ga0307312, IMG submission 194489) | Bulk soil microbial communities from the East River watershed near Crested Butte, Colorado, United States - ER_DNA_202 | ecosystem: Environmental > Terrestrial > Soil > Floodplain | place: USA...
AAAGAAGATGCGGCAACCGCCGGGGCGGTGATAAAAAAGGCTTATCCCATCGTGGTCGTTACCGTTGTAGATACGGAGAAGCACACCACCGAGGTCATCAACGCTGAAGCCATCGAGAGCCGTCGCACCCCTGACCAGTCCCGTTTCAAAGCGCTCGTCACGGCGTACAAGGCGAGCGTCGAATACAAAAGACTTGCCGAATCGACGCGTAAAAACTGGTCGCCTTGGTTGGATCGGATCGCGGACTATTTTGGAGAGCTTCGGGTTGCTCAATTCGACCGGTCGGAAAGGATTCGGCCGATCATCCGGGGCTGGCGCAACAAATGGGCCGGGACTCCACGCACCGCTGATTATGGGATCCAAGTTCTATCCCGAGTGCTCTCTCATGCCGTTGACCCTCTAGGTAAGATTGCTAGCAATCCCTGCGACGGCATCAAGCAACTTTACAGAGCCGATCGCTCGGAAACTATTTGGACCGACTCCGACATTGCAGCGATTAAGCAAACCTGTTCGTCAGAAATCTCTAATGCAGTTGATCTTGCGCTGTACACTGGTCTGCGTCTGAGCGACCTTCTGCGTGCGTCATGGTCGCACGTTGGCGAAGACTCGATCACGCTTGCTACGGGGAAAAGCCGTGGCCGCCGCGAAGCTATTGTCCCGCTCTACGATGAACTCCGCGACATCCTTGGGCGAATTCCGAAACGATCAACCACTATCCTCACGAACAGCAAGGGTCGACCTTGGACTGCCGATGGCTTTGGATCATCTTTTAATTCGGCGAAGAAAAAGGCAGGGGTTAACGACAAGGACCTTCATTTTCATGATTTGCGCGGCACGGCCGGGACGAAGTTCTACATTGCTGGCCTTCCCATCCGTGTAATTGCCGAAATACTCGGATGGAGCGAGGATCAAGTTGACCGGATCATCAGACGCTACGTGGGTCGCGCGGCCGCAACCAAAGAGACTATCCGAAAGCTCAATGAGGCCAAAAAGAGAACATAACTTGCAAAACTCGCTGCAAAACCTTTCACGAAAATCGGCTAACTATTGGAGCGGGCGAAGGGAATCGAACCCTCGTATGCAGCTTGGGAAGCTGCCGTTCTACCATTGAACTACGCCCGCGCAATTCCACAATACCGAATGCCTTGCGCACCCGGCAAGCGCGCTGTGCCGCTCGTCAGGTCTTGAAATGCTTCGAGAGTTTCAGGCTCTGCGCCTGATAATTCGAGCCAATGCTTTGGCCGTACAATTTTTCCGGCTTTGCGAGCATCTTCTCATAGACCAAACGACCGACGATCTGACCGTGCTCGAGAATGAACGGCACCTCGCGCGATCGCACCTCGAGCACTGCGCGCGCGCCTTTTCCGCCGGCGCCGGCATAGCCGAAGCCGGGATCGAAGAAGCCGGCATAGTGCACGCGGAATTCACCAACCAGCGGATCGAATGGCACCATCTCGGCGGCGTAATCGGGCGGCACCTGCACGGCTTCCTTGGACGCGAGAATGTAGAATTCGTTCGGATCAAGGATCAGGCTTTTGTCGGGCCGCGCGTGCATTGGCTCCCAGTAGTCGGCAACCGTGTATCCACCGCGCCGCTCCACATCGATAAGTCCGGTGTGCCGCTTGGCACGATAGCCGACGAGACCGCCGGGCCCCAGACCCGAAAGCTCGACACTGACTGCCACACCCTCGCTTACGTCGGCATTGTCGGCGTCGACGAGGCGCTCGCGCGCATGCAGAGCGCGCAACGACTCCGCGTCGAGTAAAGCCTGGCCGCGCCGGAAACGAATCTGCGACAGCCGCGAGCCTTCGCGGACTAGCACCGGAAACGTGCGCGGACTGATCTCGGCATAGAGCGGACCGTCGTAGCCGGCCTCAATACGATCGAACCCACGCGTCTCATCGGCGATCACGCGCGTGAAAACGTCGAGCCGCCCGGTCGAGCTTTTCGGATTGGCGGCAGCCGAAATGTCGTCGGGCAATGCCAGACTTTCCAGCAACGGCACGATGTAGACGCAGCCGGTTTCGAGAACTGCGCCGTCGCTCAGCGAAATTTCGTGCAGCTTCAGTCCGTCGATGCGCTGGGCAACGGTTGTGCGGCCCGGCAGGAAACTCGCCCGCACGCGGTAGGCCACCTCGCCCAGACGCAAATCGAGGCTCGCCGGCTGGATCTGATCGGGGACGAACTGGTTTTCGGACAGAATACCGCCGTCCGCGGCGAGCACCGCGATCATGCGGTCGGGCAGAATGCCCTTGTCGTGGACTGCGAAGGAAAGTGTCACGGTGTCCCTGTTCTGCAATCGCGCCGATCTAACCCGAGGAGTGCCTTGACGGGAAGCCATGCACCCCGCTACAAGCACCTTATCCCGTGGTCATTTGAGCCGGCCGGCTTGCAGCCACGTTAAACAAGTCGCTAAAAGGCCGGGGACGCGTGAGCCCGGCCGAGATATTTCTCCGGCCGGTTTTTTGTTGGCCACGCGCGTGGTCCCGAAAGGCGGCTTGCCGGTTTTCGGAAAAGGCCAGGCGCAAGGCTTAAGGAGGCCCATGATGTCCGCATCGACCAAGAGCTACCGTCCCGAAACCCGACTGGTGCATGCCGGCACGCTGCGTTCGCAGTATGGCGAGACCTCGGAGGCTTTGTTCCTCACCCAGGGCTACGTCTACCCGACCGCAGAAGAATGCGAGGCGCGCTTCTCCGGCAAGATTCCGGGTTACGTCTATTCGCGTTACTCCAACCCGACCATGAGCATGTTCGAGCAGCGCATGGCCGCCTTCGAAGGGGCGGAAGCAGCGCGATCGACGGCAACGGGAATGGCCGCCGTCACGACGGCGCTGATGGGCCTCGTCAGAGCCGGCGATCACGTGGTCGCTGCAAAAGCACTGTTCGGTTCCTGCCGCTGGGTGATCGAGGAATGGCTACCGCGCTTCGGCGTGACGTCGACGCTCGTCAACGGCACCGATCTGGATGCGTGGAAGAAAGCGGTCCAGAAGAATACCAAAGCCTTCTTTCTGGAATCGCCGACCAATCCGACGCTGGAGGTGATCGATATCTCGGCCGTTGCCGACATCGCGCACAATGCCGGCGCTCGGCTCGTGGTCGACAATGTTTTTGCGACGCCGCTCTATCAGAGCCCGCTCACCCTTGGTGCCGACTGTGTCGTCTACTCGGCAACCAAGCACATCGATGGTCAGGGCCGCGTGCTCGGCGGAATTATTCTCGGTTCGGAAAAGCTGATCCTTGATCACTACCACCAGATATTGCGTCAGACCGGACCGTCCTTGTCGCCGTTCAATGCCTGGGTTCTGCTCAAGGGTCTTGAGACCCTGCCGGTCCGCGTGCAACGGCAAACCGATAACGCCGGCGCGGTCGCGAATGCGCTTGCCGGACACAAGAAGATCACCCGATTGATCTACCCCGGCCGACCCGACCACCCGCAGGCCGACATCATCCGAAAGCAGATGCGCGCCGGTTCGACACTCTGCTCATTCGAGGTGAAAGGCGGCAAGGAAGGCGCATTCCGTTTTCTCAACACGCTGCAACTGATCGAGATCACGAACAATCTCGGCGACGCGAAGAGTCTTGTCACGCATCCGACAACTACCACGCATCAACGACTCACGCCGGAACAACGTGCCGAGCTCGGCATTGGCGACGGGCTGATTAGGTTTTCCGCCGGACTCGAACATCCGGACGATCTGATCAAAGATCTTCTGACCGCGCTAGAGAAAGCGTGAGAGCAGTGCCCGCTCAGGGCATGACGTGCGACAAGGCGGTCGCCGACATCACAGGGCGCTGTGCGGCCTCGGCGAGGGCGTTGCCAAGACCTTTCGCCATGCAGGCATAGCTCCAGTCGTTCATGTGCAGCCCGTCGGGTGACACGAACGTATCGAACCCCAGCTGCTCGACATCACGCCAGTGGCGCATCACTTCGAAACGGCGGAACAGATCGACATCTTCCCGCTTGGCCGTCGCGGAGATGAGCGTAACCATGGACTCGGCGTCGGGTTTGGCGATCACCTTCGGCGCATATTGTGGATCGATGAGCACGACATCGGCGCCGATCGCGCGGATCTTGGCGAGCCCTTCTCGGATCAGCAGGCCATGATCGCCGAGCTGATGACCGCGGATAACTGAGTTTGTGCCGAGCTGCCAGAGCACCAGATCGGGCTTGGCGGCGATGACCGCGGAATCGAACCGCGCCAGCATGTCGCCGATTTCCTCGCCGTTCACGCCGCGATTAAGCATTGTGAACGACACTTTCGGGAAATGCCGCTTGAGCTCGATGGAAAGCCGGCTGGGATAATTGGCAGCCGGCGAACTTGCCCCGGCGCCCGATGTCGATGACGATCCAATCGCAACGATGGTGATCGGATCACCCGCGGCAACCTTCTGTGCGAGATGCGGGAGCGGATTTGCCAATCGGATCAGATCGAGCGGGGTCGCGCAAGTCGGACCCGCCGTATCGGCGCGCGCGGGCGATGCCAAAGCGAGCCCCGCGAACAGCGTGGCCGCCAACAATGTCGATACTCGACGTTGGGGATTATCGCTCCACAAATGCGCGTCCTCAGTTATCGATCAGCGGCTGCCGTTGATCGGCGGCTCTTCAGGCTTGGCTGCGGAGATCACCATATCGGCCAGCAGCCGCCCTATGCAATCGTGGACACGCTCCGCGATGTCAAGTTTTTTCGTGGCAGAGTATAAATCGAACGTTCCGAGCTCTCCCCACAATTTCATGATGCTGAATCGATCGAATAAAGGCACTTCTTGCTGCAATGCAACCCAGCGCATGTCTTCCACATACGTCCCAAGAGCGATCATCGATTCCGTGCGTGGGCTGTATTGCGCGTTGATTAAAACAACATCAGCGCCCGCGGCATGAGCAGTTTTTATACCTTTATCCAAAGACTGACTAAAAAGATCGGAATCAACGCCAAGCATCGCGTCCACGGTCCCTGTCTGCCAGACCAGAAGCGCAGGTTTGGCGGCACCAAGCGCACCCGGAAGTGCCTTGACCATCTCAGCCGCAGTGCGTCCGGATTTCACATCGGTTGTAACTTTGACGTCTACACCGTGCAGTCGCTCCGCAAGCGCTCGTTGTAGTCGCGCGGGATAGGCGTTGCCGCCACCGCTCGATCCCGGCAATTGCGAAGAGCCGGCGCCGACAACAAGCACGGTCAGCTGCTTGGCGGCCAGCGCGCTTGTGACGCGCGGCAGCCGGAAGCTCGGCTCGATCAGGTTTTCGGCGACACGACATTCGGCCGGATGCTCAGCCCACGCAGGCCCGGCACCCAGCATCAGCAACGCGAGCAGCAGCAGGCGTTTCCTCATGGCTCGCCCCCCGCATAACCCGGCTTTGCGGCGGGCGGCCGCGGTCCTCCGCCTCGACGTTCGGCTTGTCTATACCACGAAATCAGCGCCGCAACGGCGACCATGATGGCAATGCCGGCAAGGCTGACAACGACCTGCGTGACCACTCGGTTGGACACTTCCGTAAAGACAAAGTGACCGGCGAAGGACAGGAACACCCCGAGACAGAATGTTTCAAGCGAGTGCTGGCCGCACACGATCGCCGGCCAGCAAAACCAGGATTTCAGCCCCGGCCAGTCGCGGGGTATGAACGCGACGGTGATAATCGCCAGCGCGAAGAAATGCATGATGCGAAGCACATCGAGATTGGTCTTGTCGATCGGATAGATCGCATCGCCGACCCATTTCGGGACGTAGATTGCAAGACGCGGAAAATACCAGGTCATGGCAATCGAGAATGCGAACAGGAGATACGTAATCGCCAGCCCGATCATGACCGGCGAGTGGATCCAGCGCGAAAGATTTTCCGCGCCACCCAAAGCACACCACGCGCCGAACACGAACAGCAATTGCCATGCAAACGGGTTGAACAGCCAGGTTCCGCTCGGATAGGCCGGGATGTTCCACTCGAACAGCCACATCAACGCGTAGACCGACGCGGATGTGATCAACGCCAGCGACGGGGCGCGCAGCAGCAGCCAGAGCATCGGCGGAAACCACAGCGGCAGCACATCCATGTTCACAGGCTTGAACTTCAGCAATAGAGCCTGAAGGATCGTGACGTCCGGATTCTTGAGGAAGTTGAGGACTCCCATTTCCTCGGTGTAGAGCGGATTGTCGAAACTGCTCGCAACATACGCGATCTCGGCGAGATAAATCGCCAGTAGAAACACATGCGCCACGTATATCTGCCAGGCGCGTTTGAGCACACGCGCGGAGGCCACGATGAACCCGTGCTGGCGCATTGCCCGGCCGTAGACGAAGGCTGCCGTGTAGCCCGAGATAAAGACGAAGATTTCCGTCGCGTCGCTGAAGCCGTAGTTGCGGATGGTCACCCAGTTGACCGCGTTGGACGGGATGTGGTCGAGGAAGATCAGCCAGAGGGCAAGCCCGCGGAACAAATCAAGCCGGAGATCGCGTTCGGTCGAAACCGGGGCCATGTGCGGCTTTTCTTTCGTGCGCTCTTTCGGCCATAATCCCGGGCAACAAGCCAATGGCAAGCCCCGGTAAAGTAAATCTTGCGGCATTTAGATGTACCGCGCCGTAACACGCAAGATTGAAGTCACAGTGACGCCCCGCTTTGTTTCGGAGCGGTCGTCGCCGGGCAACGGCTATTTTTTCTGGGCCTACACGATCAACATTACGAATCTCGGCGCGGAAACTGTGCAGCTCAAGACGCGGCATTGGCGCATCACCGATGCACTCGGCCGTCTGCAAGAAGTGAAGGGGCCAGGCGTCGTCGGTGAAGAACCGACGCTCAAGGCCGGCGAGTCGTTCGAATACACCAGCGGGGTTCCGTTACCGACGGCGTCAGGTTTCATGGTCGGCAGCTACGGCATGGTGAGCGAGGCGGGAGAGCATTTCGACATCGAAATTCCCGCCTTCTCACTCGACTCATCTTACGCCGAGCGCACCATCAACTAGGATTTGCGCCGACCTCTCCCGGCGCGAACTGATAGTTTGCGCTGCAGAATTCGCAGGTCACGGAAATTCTGCCGTCCTCGACCATGTGGTCGCGATCGTCCTGCGAAAAGCTCATCAACATCGCCTCGACATTGGCGCGCGAGCACGAGCATTCCGCGCGCAACGGCCTCGCGCGGAACACACGCACACCCGGCTCGTGGAAAAGGCGATAGACCAACCGCTCGCTCGAAAGCGACGGATCGATAAGCTCGATGTCCTCCACGGTCGAGACCAGCGCCTGACCTTCAACCCAGGCGTCGTCCTCCTTGACGGTATGCGGCGCCGTGCCCTCGGGAGCATCGCCCGGATCGAGATCGGCCGTCCGTGCGCGTTCCGGAGATTTGGGTAGAAACTGCAACATGATCCCGCCCGCGCGCCAGCGGTGGGTCGCACCACCCGTGGCCGCGCGCAACTCTTCCGCCACCGCGAGTCTCACCAGCGTGGGAATCTGTTCGGAGCGCAGGAAGTATTCGTGCGCCACATCTTCGAGTGAGCCGCCATCCAGCGCCACCAGGCCCTGATAGCGGTTCATGTCGGGTCCCTGGTCGATTGTCATGGCGAGGTGTCCCTTGCCAAGCAGAGCACCGCCACTTGCCTCGCCTGCTGCGATAGCGGCGGCCACGCGATCCTTGTGGAAGCGGGCGCAAGCGCGCACTTTGTCCGGGGCGGTGAAATCCACCACCAGCATGCGCACGGGGCCATCGCTCTGCGTCTGCAGAATGAAACGGCCATCGATCTTCAGCGCCGAGCCAAGCATTGCGGTCAGCACCAAAGCTTCGCCCAAAAGCTTGGCCACGGGCTGCGGATAGGCATGCCTTGAAAGAATCTCGTCGACGGCAGGGCCAAGCCGCACAACGCGGCCACGCAGATCGAGCTTGGCCACCTCGAACGGCATGACAGTATCGTCGAGGGCGGTGGACGATGCCGCACGGGTCGGAATGGCGATTTGGGGGGCGGTCATGGCGGGTTCCGTCATGCGCCTTATGTAGAGTTCAACGGACAAAAAGCGAGAGGTTCGTCATTCCGGGGCCGGCCGAAGACCGGAACCCGGAATCCAAAAACGAAATTAGTCATCACATCTGGATTCCGGGTTCGCCGCTGCGCGGCGCCCCGGAATGACCGAAAACATCACGCGTCGGCGTGCAGACACCAGGCGAGCAGACCTTTCTGGGCATGCAGCCGGTTCTCGGCTTCGTCGAAAACGACCGACTGGGGTCCATCGATGACCTCGTCGGTAACTTCCTCCCCGCGATGGGCCGGCAGACAATGCATGAAGAGCGCATCGGGCTTGGCCTTCGCCATCAGGCTCGCATTGATCTGGTAACGCTTGAGTATGTTGTGGCGGTGCTTGCCGTCGCGATCACCCATCGACACCCAGGTGTCGGTGACGATGCAGTCGGCGTCCTTCACGGCAGCGTCGGGATCGTCCCCGATCATGATCGCAGCGCCCGACGACTTGGCCCAATCCATCAGCCATTTCTTCGGCCGCAGCTCCGGCGGCGTCGCGACCCGCAGCTGGAAGTCGAAGCGCTCCGCTGCGTGCATCCAGCTCGCCAGAACATTATTGGAATCGCCGCTCCATGCCACCGTGCGGCCGCGGATCGATCCCCGCTTTTCCTCATACGTCATCACGTCGGCCAACACCTGGCACGGGTGCGAACGTCGCGTCAGTCCGTTGATCACGGGAATGGTCGCATGCCGCGCGAGCTCCGCCACCGCCTCGTGGTCGAGGATGCGGATCATGATCGCGTCGACGTAGCGCGATAGCACGCGCGCCGTATCGCCAATCGTTTCGCCGCGGCCAAGCTGCATTTCCTGTGCGGTCAGAAGAATGGCCTCGCCGCCGAGTTGCCGCATGGCAACGTCAAAGGAAACGCGCGTACGCGTCGACGGCTTGTCAAACACCATTGCCAGGGTTTTCCCGGCGAGCGGCACATTGCGCACGCCGCGCGCCCGTTCGGCCTTCATAGCGCGGCTTTTATCGATGAGCCCGCCCAGCACCGGTTTCGGGATATCGATCAGATCGAGGAAATGCCGGACGCCGTTTGCGGTCATGACGCCACCTTCGCCGCCCGCGCATGCGCTTTTGCAAGACGCGCGCAGGCCCGATCGATGCATCCGATCGCCTCGGTAATCTCCTTTTCGTCGATGGTGAGCGGCGGCAGCAGCCGCACCACATTGTCGCCGGCGGCGACCGTGATCATTTTCTCGGCGCGCAGTTCGTCGACCATTTCCGAGGCCGGAGGGACCATCCGCAAACCGATCAGCAGTCCTTCGCCGCGCACTTCGGCAAGGACCGAAGCATGCCGGTCCTTCAATTCGGCGAGCCGTTGCTTGAGCAGCAGCGCATTCTTGCGCATCCGCTCCAGGAACCCGTCCGCCATCACGACATCAAGGACCGCATTGCCCACTGCCATGGCCAGCGGATTGCCGCCGAATGTCGAGCCGTGTGTGCCGACAGTCATCCCTTTGGATGCTTCCGCCGTTGCCAGGCAGGCGCCGATCGGAAACCCGCCGCCCAGCGCTTTTGCAAGCGCCATGACGTCGGGCTCAACCCCGCTGCGTTCGTAGGCGAACATTTCGCCGGTGCGCGCAATCCCCGTCTGCACCTCGTCGAACACTAGCAAGAGGCCGTGCTGATCGCAGAGCTGGCGCAGGGCGCGCAGGAAGGTCGGCGACGCGACCCGCACGCCGCCCTCGCCCTGGATCGGCTCAATCAGGATCGCTGCCGTCTGCGGACCGATCGCCCGTTTGACCGACTCGATGTCGCCGAAAGGCGCCTGGTCGAAGCCGTCGACCGGCGGGCCGAAGCCTTCGAGATATTTCTTGTTGCCGGTGGCCGCGATGGTTGTGAGCGTGCGGCCGTGAAAGGCGCCCTCGAACGTGATGATGCGGTAGCGTTCCGGCCTGCCCGAGGCGGACTGATATTTGCGCGCGACCTTGATCGCGCATTCCAGCGCCTCAGCACCCGAGTTCTGGAAAAAGACGGTGTCCGCAAAGCTCGCCGCGCACAACCGGTCCGCCAGCCGCTCGCCCTCCGGAATCCGGTAAAGATTGGAGACGTGCCAGACCTTCTGGGCCTGCTCGGTCAGGGCCTTGACCAGGTGTGGATGCGCATGTCCGAGCGCATTGACGGCGACACCGGACGTGAAATCAAGGTAGCGCTCACCCTCGGCCGTGAACAGCCAGGCGCCCTCGCCCCGCTCGAAAGCGAGGTCGACCCGTGCATAGGTTGGCAACAAATGAGAGCTCACGGCCTGCTTCTTCCATCGACCATTTTCGTTATTGCATGACCATTCCGACTATTGGTCACCGCTTTTCGGGGTCATGCGCGCGCCGAAAAGAAATGTGCCGCCTCGCCGGGCGGCACTTTTTTCATTCT
>Ga0307312_10002135_pt1 | contig 10363 bp, 11 predicted proteins | sample ER_DNA_202_FD_194489 | JGI IMG/M metagenome (GOLD analysis project Ga0307312, IMG submission 194489) | Bulk soil microbial communities from the East River watershed near Crested Butte, Colorado, United States - ER_DNA_202 | ecosystem: Environmental > Terrestrial > Soil > Floodplain | place...
GCGGTGGTTGCGTTGAGGGCGGGGAGGAGGTAGCGATGTTCGAGAAGCTCCTGGAGAAACTGCGCGGCAGCTCGCGGGCGCCCGACGATCTCGCGCTCGGAACCACGCGGCCCGGCGACTTCGCCGACGATCCGGCCACTCCGGAACACGAGGGCGAGGGGTTCGCGCCGAACCCCCACGAGCACGAGACCGATGATTCGGCTCCGTAATCTGCTTCGCCGTCTGGGATTCGGGCCGCGGGACATGACTGGCCGTGAAGATGCGCATGTCGATGCGGATGCGGCCGCGCAAAGCCGTGAGCCCAAGCTGCTCGCCGAAGGCGAGTACCCGGGCAGCGTGCCGCCGAACTACATCAAGCCGTACGACGAGGGACGGCCGCGCCACTAGCGCGGCCCGACTCAGCGATCGCCCTCGCCCGCCGCCGGAGGTAGCTCCGCCTGCGGCCCCCGGCGAAGGGCCTTGACCACCTCGCGAAACGGCCGGCCGACCCACGCCGCCGGGACGCGCCAGAGATCTGCGGTGCCGAGAAGCGAAAAGATTCGTACCCGTACGAGGGGCGTGCCCGGAACCCCCGGCACGTCTCGGCCGAACTCGCCTCGGTGGCCGAAGATTCCGAGCCCGCCGAAGTCGACCTCGATCCCTTCCGGGACATAGACGTCGACGTTTCCGAGCAGGACGATCGCCGTGATCGTCGTTACCCGGTGCTCGAGCTCGGCCTGCCGCAGGTCGAGGTCAGCGTCGCCGAGGAAGACGAAAGCGAAGCCGAACCTCGGCAGTCGCCAGCGGCCGGTCCGGACGGTATTCGACAAGACGGCGACCGTGACGCGCTTCGGCCGCCGCCGCTGCTCGACGGTCGCGGATCGCGGGAGGTCGCTCCCGATCGCTTCGAGCTCCTCGAACGTTCGCGCGGCGTAAGCACGCTCCGCTCGCTCCGAAAACTCCTCCAGGGTCAGGCGGCCGGCCGCGCTGTGCTCTCGCAGCTCCAGCACGGTTCGCTCTCGGTCGGCATCGGAGGCGCGAATGGCGGGTACGCGGTCGAGAGCAGTCTTCGAAGAGGTCCGAAGCGGCGGGAACTCGACGCCGAGGCGCGGCGCAACGACCTGGTACAGCCGCACGGGCCGATGGAGGTCCTTCAACTCCTGCTCGCCGAGGTCGCGGAACTCGATCTCCGAGAGCGCATGCTCCTCGTCCTCCAGAAGCGCGACCGACGTATGTGAGACGAGAACCTGCCCACCGTGCCCGGCGGCGCAGATCCGCTCGGCTCGGTGGACTGCAAGTCCGACATATCGGTCGGCGGCGAGCTCAACCGGGCCGGTGTGGATCCCCATCCGGACGCCAAGCTCCGCCGTCCCGGGCCAGCGCTCGGCCCCGAGCGCCTGCTGTGCAGAGACCGCCGCCAGAACCGCGTCGCCTGGACGCGTGAAAGCGACGAAGAACGAGTCTCCATGTGAATCGACCACGCGGCCGGCGTGGTTGACGAACGCGTCGCGCTGGAGGCGCTGCTGCCGCGCCTGAACCGCCGGATAGCCGTCGCCGAGCTGACGGAGCAGCCCCGTCGAGCCTTCGACGTCGCTGAAGAGGAACGTCAGCGTGCCGCTTGTCGGCTCGGACATGAGGGCTATTCTGGCGTTAATGGCAAAGGAAAACGGCAACGGCGCACAGCCGAAGCTGACCGCGAAGGACTACAAGACCGACCAGGAGGTCCGCTGGTGCCCGGGCTGCGGCGATTACGCGATCCTCGCCGCGCTGCAGGGCTTCATGCCGGAGCTCCAGATTCCGAAAGAGCGGATCGTCTTCGTCTCCGGGATCGGCTGCGCGGCTCGCTTCCCGTACTACATGGAGACCTACGGGATGCACTCGATCCATGGCCGCGCGCCGGCTATCGCGACCGGGCTTTCCACCTCGCGACCCGATCTCTCCGTCTGGGTGGTGACCGGGGACGGCGACGCGCTCTCGATCGGCGGCAACCACTTGATCCACGCGCTGCGCCGGAACGTGAACATCAAGATCCTGCTCTTCAACAACGAGATCTACGGTCTGACGAAGGGCCAGTACTCGCCGACGAGCCCCCGCGGGAAGGTGACGAAATCGACGCCGATGGGCTCGCTCGACTGGCCGTTCAATCCGATCTCGCTCGCGATCGGCGCTGAGGCGACCTTCGTCGCGCGGGCGATCGATACCGACCGCGCCCAGCTGACCGAGGTGCTGCGCGCCGCCGCCGCCCATAAGGGCAGCGCGTTCGTCGAGATCTTCCAGAACTGCAACATCTTCAACGACAACGCCTTCGACTTCGTGCGCGAGGACAAGGAGAACCGGATCTACCTCCAGCACGGCGAGCCCGTGCGCTTCGGCCCCGCCGGTGAACGCGGCGTGCGGCTCCGTGGCGACGGCTCCGCCGAGGTCTTCGACGGTGACGACGACGCGCTCGTCTGGGACGCGCATCACCCGGAGGCTTCGCCAGCGTTTGCCCTCTCGCGGTTGACGCGTGACACCGTCGGCGCGACGCCGATCGGCATCTTCAGGGACGTCCAGCGGCCGGTCTATGACCACCTGATGGAAGAGCAGCTCGCAACAGCGCGCGACGAGAAGGAAGGCGAGCTCGAGGCGCTCCTCGCGGGCGGTGACACGTGGACGATCTCGTAGTCATCGAGACCGTCCCGACCGCGATGGAAGCCGGCCTCGTCTGCGGCATCCTCCGTAACGTCGGGATTCGGTGCTTTGATCGCCCGACGAACTTCGCCGCCGGTGCGAACGACGGCTGGGCTTTGAGCGGCTGGCGCGAGGTCGTCGTCCGCAGCGAGGACGCCGACGAGGCCACCAAGGCGCTCGCCGCGCAGCGAGCCGATCCCGTAGAAAGAGGCGGCCCGCAGGAATAAGGTCGCCGTTCACGCGTTTTCCCACGCTCTGCCCCCACAGCAGGAGGATTCCATGGCAACCGACGCCGCGAACGCTTCAGACACGATCGTCCTGATCCACGGCCTCTGGCTGACCCCGCTTAGCTGGGAGAAATGGATCGACCACTACCAGAGCAAGGGCTACAACGTGATCGCCCCAGCGTGGCCGGGCATGGAAGGCGACATCGACCAGGTCCGGAGCAACACGAAGCCGTACGAGAACCTCGGGATCACGGAAATCGCCGACCACTACGAGCAGATCATCCGAGGACTCGACAAGCCGCCGATCATCATCGGCCACTCGTTCGGCGGCCTGATCACGCAGGTCCTGCTCGACCGCGGCCTCGGCGCCGTCGGCGTAGGAATCTCTCCGGCGCCGATCAAGGGGATCCTTGCGCTGCCGTACTCGGCCCTGAAGGTCGCCTCGGTCGCGTTGAAGAACCCGGCGAACAGGCACAGGGCCGTGCCGCTGACGCCCGACGAGTTCCGCTACGGCTTCGGAAACCTGCTTAGCGTCGAGCAGTCGAAGGAGGCCTACGACCGGTTGGCGATCCCAGGTCCGGGGCGCGTTCTCTTCCAGGCCGCCGTCTCGAACTTCACCCCGAATTCACCCGCGGCCGTACACCCGAAGCGTGGCAACCGGCCGCCGCTGCTGCTGCAAGCCAACGGCAAGGACCACACGGTGCCCGCCTCGGTGACGAAGAACGCCTTCAAGATCCAGCGGAAGGCGAGCTCGCCGACCGAGCTGAAGGAATACCCGGATCGGTCCCACTACACCTTCGCGCAGGACGGCTGGGAGGGCGTGGCGGACGACGCCTTCGAGTGGGCGACCCAGCACGCGAAGGTGCCCGCGACGGCTTAGGTCAGCCGCTCTCGACGAGCCGGAGCATCAGCGTGACCGCGGCGCTGGTGCTCAGCTCGCAGACTAGCGAGCGCCAGGTTTTGAACGCCAGGGCATGTCGACTGGCAGAGACGTCTCTCGAGGCGCATTTCCCGGCGATCCCCTCCTCGAGACCGGCTTCTAGCCTAGTCCGCGCAGCTTGGCCGGATCCGCGACCAGGTCGATCTCGACAATCCGGCCCTCGGCGACGCTGAAACTGACGACCGCGATCGGCTTCTGACCGGGGACGACGATCACGCCGGCGTTGCCGTTGACGATCGCCGGTCGCGCGTGGGGGGCGAAGCGGGCGCCGCGGGCCAGGATCGTTTCGGCTACCTCGGCGGCGCCGGTGATCGGCATTCGTGCTCCCTGCGGTCCCCTGTCGGCTCGGAAGACAACGTCCGGGTCAAGGACCTGGATCAGCCCCTCGAAGTCGCCGGCTCGCGCGGCTGCCAGGAAGGCGTCGACCACCCGACGCTGCTCTCGTAGGTCCGGGTCCGTGCGCGGCGTCGCGCCGCGGACCCGGCGTCTCGCTCGGCTCGCCAACTGGCGCGTCGCCGCTTCGGAGCGATCCAGGATCGCCGCGATCTCGTCGAAGGCAACGCCGAACATGTCATGCAGGACGAAGGCAAGGCGCTCGGCCGGAGTGAGCGTGTCGAGCACCACCAGCAAAGCCAGCCCGACGGAGTCGGCCAGCACGGCCTCGTCCTCCGGTCCGTTTTCGATCGTGACGATCGGCTCCGGCAGCGCGACGTAGTCCTCGCGGCGCGTGCGGCGCGAGCGCAGCATGTCGAGGGAGACGCGCGCGACCACCGTGGTCAGCCAGCCGGCGAGGTTCTCGACCGCGTCGGTGTCGGAGCGCGAGAGCCGCAGCCACGCTTCCTGCACTGCGTCCTCGGCCTCGCTCCTCGAGCCGAGCATTCGGTACGCGACCGCTTCTAGGTGCCGCCGGTTGCGCTCGAACTCCTCGGTTTGCCACTCGCTTTGGGTCACGTCACATCTCCACGTTCGAATCCGTCATCTCCCTGACGAACGAAACGCGGCAGTTGTGACTGCCCGAAGGGAGTGACGTGAACGCAATCGAAGTGACCAAGCTCAGCAAGACGTATCCAGGCGGCGTCGAGGCCGTGAAGGGCATCGACTTCGAGGTCGCGGTCGGCGAGGTCTTCGGCCTGCTCGGCCCGAACGGGGCAGGCAAGTCGACGACTGTCGGCATGCTGACGACGACGATCGAGCCGACAGCCGGCAGCGCCCGGCTCGCGGGTTTCGACGTGGCGAAGGAGCCGCTCGCCGCCCGCCGGGTGAGCAGCGTCGTCTTCCAAGAGCCGGTGGTCGACCGCTCGCTGACCGGACGCCGGAACCTCGAGATCCACGCCCGGCTGTGGGGCGTCGAGCCACGCGAGGCGGCCGCGAGGATCGACGAGCTCGCCGGCACGTTCGGCCTCGCCGACCTGATCGACCGGCCCGCAGACACCTACAGCGGCGGCCAGCGCCGGCGGCTGGAGATCGCCCGGGCGCTCGTCTCGCACCCGCGCGTGCTCTTCCTCGACGAGCCGACCGTTGGCCTCGACCCACGCATTCGGGCCGAGCTGCTCGAGGTGATCGCGAGCCTGCGAACCCGTACCGAGCTGACCGTCCTGTTGACAACCCACTACCTCGAGGAGGCAGAGCAACTCTGCGATCGCGTCGCAATCATCCACGCCGGTCGGATCGTCGCGCTCGACACACCCGCGGCCCTGCTCGCGGGCCTCGGCCGGCAACTGGTCGAGATTCGCGTCGACGGGAGTGTCAACTCCGCGCTCGCCTCCCTGCGCGAGCGCGGCGTCGCCGGCGAAGACGCATTCGCCGTCGGCTCGCGCGTGACGGTGCCGCTGCACCGCCACAGCTCGGGCGAGGCGATCGCCGCCATCCACGACCTCGGGCTCGCCGGGGCGATCAGCGCCCGCGAGCCCACTCTCGACGACGTCTACCTGCGGCTGACCGGCGACTCGCTCGCCGCGGCCGCGTGAAAGGAGAGAAATGTCCACTGCTGAAATCGCAATCCCAGTCCCGAGGGCGCGCCCGCGCGCTTTCGGCCCGCTTGCCACGCTCGCGCGGCGCCGCTTCCAACTGACTGCCCGCACCCCGCGCGAGCTCTTCGTTCCTCTCTTGACGCCGATCATGTTCGCGCTCGTGATCGCGCCGGCACTGAAGACGGCGCTGCACACGAGCGCGAGCTACGAGTCCTTCGTCGCGATCGGGACGATCGGCCTGTTGATTCCGCTGAACACGATGTTCTCCGGGCTCAGCGTGATCGTCGACCGGGTCAGCGGCGCCCAGCCCGAGTTGCTGACAGCGCCGATCCCGCGCGGTTTGCTCGTGGTCGGCAACTTGCTCGTTGTGATGGCGACGACCGCGCTCCAGGTCGGCGTCCTGATCGGGGTCGCGCTCGCGCGCGGGATTCATTTCCACGCGACAGGGACCGGAATCGTCTGGTTCGTGGCCACCGCCGCGTTGTTCACGGTCGGGATGTACGGGCTGGCGGAGATCCTCGCCAGCCGCGTGCCTCGGCAGGAGGAGTACATCGCCCGCCTGCCGGCAATCGCGATCCTGCCCTGGTTCCTGGCCGGCGCCCTTTTCCCGATCACGGCGCTCCCGGGCTTCCTGACCTGGGTGGCGAAGTCCCTGCCGCTCACGCACGGGCTGGCGCTGATGCGTTACGGCCTGCGCGGTGACAGCACCGGCCTGCATGCAATCTGGGGCCTGAGCGACCCGACCGCGATGGCAGCGCTCAGCCTTGCGGTCGTCGGCGGGTTCGCGCTCCTGCTGACCGCGGCTTCGATTCGAGTGTTCAGCCGGTCGGCGGTCCGCTAAGCCCAGAGGCGCTCGCGCGAGGCTTCCGCCGCCGACGGGAACTCGCTCGCAGCGCCGGCATCTCGCGAGCCCAACCAGGCGATCGCCACCAGCCACGGAAGTACCGTGACCATCGGCAGCCAGCTTCCGACCGCTGCGCTGGCGGCGACGGTCACAGCGACCAAGAGCAGCGGCGCACCAATCCCAGGTTTGCGGAGCAACTCCATGGATTCAGTGTGCAGGTAACGGCCGCGAAATGTCGAGCCCTCTCCGCCTTGTCACATTTGAGCCGCGACGCTGCTTGAAAAATCGCTACGTGCCCTGTTTGAGAGGCGGCGCCGAGTCGGCGTGGTACTTGAGCCACGCGGTTCGTAGCTCGCGCGTTCGCCGTTCCAACCCTGCTAGCAGGGACCGGGCCTCATCGAGCTCTCCGGACAATGTCTCGACCCGGCGAATTTCGGTCGCCATTTCGCTTAGCTCGCTCGTGGGGTCGGCGTTCAGCTTCCCCAGCCGCCGCTCCGCTGCCCGGAGCTGGGCCTGCGTCGCCCGCGCCCAGCCGCCGGCCTGATCGGCCAGCGCGCGGAGCTCGCTCTCGATCGCCGGCGCGCCGCCGACGACCTCGCGTAAGCGCTTGACGAGGGCGAGATCGAGCTTGTCGGGAAGCGAAGCCACTGGGCGACGGCCGAGCTTGCCAGATCGCGGCAGCCCTCGCTGGTTCATTCCGATGCTTCGGCGACGACGACGAGCCGCTCGCGCCTCGGTGTCACGAGTACCGCGGCCACGACGCCTACGAATGCGGCGGCTCCGGCGATCGTGAACGCGACCTCGTAACCGCGCAGCGAAGGGACGTTCGTGGTGGGGATCAGGTGTGCGGTCAGGATCGCGGCGCCGACCTCGCCGCCTATGACGCCGCCGACCGTGCGCATGACCGTGTTCATGCCGGTGGCGACGCCGGTCTCGGTGGCCCTCACGGCCTCGGTGATCAGAGTCGCCATCGCAGCGAAGGCGAAGCCGACGCCGATGCCGAGCACCGCCAGGGCAACGAGGATTTGCCACGTCTCGGTATTCCAGAACGCGAGCATCACCGCCGAGATCCCCGAGAGCAGCATCCCGGCCGCGAGCGGCCATTTCGACCCGATCCGCCGGCCGATCACCCCCGCCGCGGGCCCCGCGAAAAGCAGGGTGACCGAGCTCGGCAGCAGGTAGAGGCCGGCCTTCGTCGCGCTTGCATTGAAGCCGTAGTCCACCAGCCCCGCCGTGTCAGCGGCCAGTCCGCGCGGCGTCTCGACGAAGTTCGGGATCAGAACGAAGGTGCCGAACATCGCGAAGCCGGTGATCAGCGCGCAGATGTTCGTGAACAGCACCTGCCGCTGGACGAAGACGTGCATGTCGACCATCGGCTCGGGCACGCGCAGCTCTGCGATTACCCAGAGCGCGAGAAACACCGCCGACCCGGCGAAAAGGCCGCCGACGCGCGCCGAGGTCCAGCCCCAGCTCTCACCCTCGGTCAAAGCGAGGAGGAGGCAGACCAGCCCAATGGAGAGCAAGGTGGCGCCGAGGAAGTCGACCCGCGACGGCGTCTTGATCGGCGACTCAGGCACGAATCGGTGGACGGCCACGGTGGCGATCGCCACCGGGATCGCGCCGAAGATGAACAGCCAGCGCCAGGAGAGGTTGTCGACGATCACACCCGACAGGACGATTCCGAAGCCGCCGCCGACGCCGAAGACTGCCGAGATCAGCCCGATCCCGACGCCGACCTTCTCCCGCGGGAACTCGTCGCGGATGATCCCGAAGCTCAGCGGAAACACGGCCGCCCCAAGCCCCTGGAAGGCGCGGAAGAAGATCAGCGCCCAGATGTTCCACGCCGCGGCGGCACCGACGCAGCCGACGAAGAACAGAGCGAGTGAGATGACGAGCAGCCGTTCCTTGCCGTACTGGTCGCCGAGCTTGCCCAAGACCGGGGTCGAGACCGAGGCAACGAGAAGCAGCGCGGTCAGCACCCACGTGACCCAGGTCGTGGTCGTATGCAGGTCGCGCTGCAGAGCAGGCAGCGCCGGGATCACCATCGTCTGCTGCAGCGCGTAGGCCGTACCGGCGAGCGTCAGGATCGCCAGCGTGACGTTGTAGTGCTGCCGCTCTCCCCCCTCGGCCACTAGGCGGAGGCTAGCGAAGCGACGAAGCGACGAAGCCCGCCTGAGTGGTGGGCTTCGTCGCGTGAGCGAGGGGGAAACTGGGTCCGGAGCGCGTTAGCTTTCGTCCGCCTCGGACTGCGCGTGCGTGACGTGCAACTCGGACGGACTCAGATTGTCCGATTCCTGCGTCAGGTCTCTGTTCGGTGCACGTGAGCCGTCTGTAAAGTCGTCGCCGCCTGCGCCGGGGAGGCGAACCGTGAATCTCGTCCCGTGGCCGGGCGCGGAATCGACCTCCACGGATCCGCCCATTCCTTGCGTCAGCTCCTTGACGATCGAGAGGCCGAGCCCCGTCCCGACTGGCCGGTCGGACGAATAGCGGGAGTACAGATAGAAGCGCTCGAACGCTCTGGGCAGATCCTCCTGCCTCAGTCCAGACCCGGTGTCCAGGACGACGAGAGCGCCTGGTTCCGCGGAGACGCGTACGACGCCGCCGCGCGGAGTCAGGCGCAGAGCGTTCTCGACCAGGTTCGAAGCCACCTGCAGGACGCGGTCGGGGTCGCCGATCGCCGGGGCAGGCTCCGGCGCGAAGGCCTCGAGGGTGACGGCGAACTCGCGAGCCTGCCCTTCGTAGCGTTGGACCGCTTCGCGGGCGATCGTCGCGAGATCGATCTTCTCCCGGTGGATCGAGAAGTCGGTGCGGTTCATCCGCGCGAGGTCGAGCAGGTCGCGGACGAGCCGTTCGAGGCGTGCGGCCTCGATCGAGATCGTCTCGACCGCCTCGTCCATGTCGAAGGCGCCGTCTGCGACGCCCTCGGCGTACCCGCGAATCGCGGTCAGCGGCGTCTTCAGCTCGTGGCTGACCGAGAGGAGGAACTGTTTCTCGGCGGCGCGCGCCCGCGCGAGCTGCTCCGCCATCTCGTTGAAGGCCCGGGCGAGGCTGGCGATCTCGTACGCGCCCTCGATCGGAACCGGCTCGGGCTCGCGCGCCTCGGCAAGATGCCGGGTGGCGTCGACCACCCGCCGCACGGGCCGGACGATCCGGCGTGCGAGCAGGAACGCGGCGAGGGCGGCGAGCGCGATTCCGGCCCCGGCGGCGATCAGAAGCCCGACGAGGAAGGGGTAGAAGGCGCTGTTGCCTCGGCTTCTCGGCCGCAAGAGCACAAGCGCTTTCGGCCCCTCTCCGATCCGTCTCGCTGCGAAGAAGTAATCGGTGCCTTTGATCCGCTCTGTGCCGTTGACGTCTTGCCCCTGCCGGACCCGCCGGAGCGTGTCACCCGGCAGATACGGCGACGGCTTTCGCAGATTGTTGACGGCGATGGCCTGCTCCTGCTGCTTCGCCAGCACGAGCTTGTTCAGCGGCCGTAGATGATTGAGCGGCAGGATCGAGAACACCTCGCGAGCTGTCAGCACGTCGGCCTGGTGCGCCAGCCCTTCGAGCGTGGCGTGCTCGACCTGCCTCCGCGTCAGCACCGCGCCGACCACGAGCATCAGGCCGATCGAGAGCACAACCACGAGCACGATCGCGACGAACAGGTTCGTCCGCAGCGAGCGGCGTCGTGTCACGGCCGGACTGTCTTGTACCCGGCCCCGCGAACGGTGCGGATCAGCTCGGGACGACCCAG
>Ga0307312_10002136_pt1 | contig 10361 bp, 9 predicted proteins | sample ER_DNA_202_FD_194489 | JGI IMG/M metagenome (GOLD analysis project Ga0307312, IMG submission 194489) | Bulk soil microbial communities from the East River watershed near Crested Butte, Colorado, United States - ER_DNA_202 | ecosystem: Environmental > Terrestrial > Soil > Floodplain | place: USA...
GGCACGGTTGACTTCTACTCAAGCCTCCCGATGCAGGGAGCCTCGAGCGCGCAGACCATCCCGCTGGTCAACGGGATCAAGCTCGCGCTCTCTCAGGCCAACAACAAGGCCGGCCAGTGGACAGTGAACTACCAGGTGCTCGACGACTCCACCGCGGCGGCCGGGAAGTGGGACCCGGGCCAGACGGCAGCGAACGCGCGCAAGGTCGCCTCGGATTCGAAGGCCGTCTACTACATGGGCGAGTTCAACTCCGGCGCCAGCGAGGTGTCGATCCCGATCCTCAATGAGGCGGGAATCCCGCAGGTGAGCCCGGCGAACACGTACGTCGGCCTGACGACCAACCTGCCGGGCAGCGCTCCCGGCGAGCCGCAGAAGTACTACCCGTCCGGGAACCGTACCTACCTGCGGATCGTGCCGATCGACTCGATCCAGGCCGCCGCCGACCTGATGGCGATGAAGGACGCGGGCTGCACCAAGGTCGCCGTCGCCAACGACAAGGAGGCGTACGGACAGGGCCTGGCCACCCTGCTCGGGCTGGAGAAGGGCTTTTACGGGGTCAACATCGCGAGCGACACCGGGATCGACCCGACCGCGCCCAACTTCCGCTCCTACGCCTCGACGATCAAGGGCCAGGGCGCCGATTGCTTCTTCTTCGCCGGCATCGTCTCCAACGGCGCCGTCCAGATTACCAAGGACGTCCACTCGGCGATCCCCACCGCCAAGGTGTTCGGCGGCGACGGGGTGTGCACGGACTCCTACACCAGCGCCACCAAGGGCGGCGTCCCAGCCTCGCTCTACCCGCTGACCCAGTGCACGGTCGCGACCCAGAACCTGGAAGCGTACCCGGGCGGTAAGGACTTCCTGGCCGCGTACAAGGCCAAGTACGGCGTGGCCGACCCCGACCCGTACGCGATCTACGGCTTCGAGGTGATGAAACTCGGGCTCGACACGGTCAAGAGCCTCGGCGCCAAGGGCAACGACAAGGCCGCCGTGCTGAAGGCCCTGTTCGCGACTAAGGATCGTCAGTCGGTGCTCGGTACCTACGGGTTCAACTCCAACGGCGACACGACGCTGAAGTCCTACGGCCTGTACAAGGTCGGATCCGACGGCGAGCCCGTCTTCTTCAAGACGCTCACGCCCACGAAGACCGTCAGCTAGGGCAACAATGGTGGTGGGGGGCGTACCGCCCCCCACCACCCCCATCAGGTGCAGAACCGCTCAGGCGTCCATCCGCACACCGTCCGACACTCCGCACGGAGCCATGGAAACCACGACAATTCCGCCGGGCGCGCCCCCCGCGGCGCGGGCACGACCGCTGGCGGCGGTCCGCCGCTTCACTGGCCGCTGGGGGCTGATCGCGGCGCTCGCCGCGCTGCCGGTTTACTACGGCATCCACGACCTGACGGTCGGCTACCAGGCCGGTTTCGTGGCAGGCCATGCGGTGATCCGCCATGACCTGTCGAACCTGGGCTTCAACTTCGCGGTGGGCCTGTCCAACGGCGCGATCTGGGCGCTGATCGCGATCGGGTACACGCTCGTTTACGGGATCATCGAGCTGATCAACTTCGCGCACGGCGACGTGTTCATGATCGGCTCTTTCACCGCCGTGGGCCTGTATGCGGTTTTCGGGCTGACGCCCGCCACCGGTGGCGCCTGGCTGGTCGTCGGCCTGCTGATCATATTGATCATCACGATGCTCGTGACCGGATCCCTGAACGTCCTGATCGAGCGGGTCGCCTACCGGCCGCTGCGCAACGCGCCCAAGCTGGCACCGCTGATCACGGCGGTCGGCTTCTCGTTCATCCTGCAGAACGTCGGGCTGCTCTGGCGCGGGGGCTCGCCGCAGAGCGTGCCCGACCTGATCAACGTGCAGCAGACGGTGTTCACCATCGCCGGGGTCCCCATCCAGCGCGGCTACATCCTGGCGTTCGCGGTGATGATCCCCCTCGTGTTCGCGCTGGGCTGGTTCATCAACAGCACCCACGCGGGCCGGGCGATGCGGGCCACCGCCCAGGACCCCGAGGCCGCCCGCCTGATGGGCATCAACGTCAACGCCACGATCTCACTGACCTTCCTGCTCGGCGGCATGCTGGCCGGCGCGGCGGGCCTGGTGTACGCGCTCTACCAGACGAACGTCTGGTTTTTCCAGGGCTTCAAGGCCGGCCTGATCGCGTTCACTGCCGCGGTGATGGGCGGTATCGGCAACGTCCGCGGCGCGGTGCTCGGCGGGCTCATCATCGGCGTCATCCAGGCGCTGGCCGATTCGCGACTGGGCCCGCAGTGGACCGAGGCGGTCGTGTTCGGCTACCTGATCGCGATCATGGTCCTGCGCCCGCGCGGGCTGCTCGGCGAGGAGACGAGGGAGGCCGGATGAGCGGGTTGCGGGCGCGGCTGCTGAAGTGGCCGGAGGCCGCGGCGAGGCGGCTCCCGGTACGAGGGAGCCGGGCGCTGGCGGGTTTTTTCATCGTGGTCGGGATCGTCCTGCCGTTCTTCTTCCAGCAGACGAGCGGCTTCCTGAACGCGACGATCATCGCGATCGCCTACGCGGTGATGTCGCTGGGCCTGAATGTCGTGGTGGGATTCGCCGGGCTGCTCGACCTCGGGTACGTCGCCTTCTACGCGCTCGGCGCGTACTCGCTGGGATGGTTCGCTTCCGGGTTCTTCTTCAAGGCGCAGGTCCACGTGCTCGTCTCCCCGGTCGCGAGCACGCTGCCCGGCATTCACCTCAACTTCATACTGGTCTTGATCGGCGCCGCGCTCATCTGTGCCGCGGCCGGCGTGGTGATCGGCCTGCCGACGCTGCGCCTGCGCGGCGACTACATCGCGATCGTCACGCTCGCGTTCGGGGAGATCATCGGCACGCTCGCGGTCAACGGCCAGAGCATCCACGTCGGCGGCGGCATGACGCTGACCGCAGGCAATCTCGGCATCAGCGCCGTCGACCAGCCGTACTTCCCGGGCATCAGATTCAACCTGCTGGACCTGAGGCCGTGGTACTGGCTGATCCTCGGAATCCTGCTGGTCGTCCTGTTCATCAACCTGCGCCTGCGCGACTCACGGCTCGGCCGCGCCTGGGTCGCGTTGCGCGAGGACGAGGTCGCGGCGGTGTCGATGGGCATCCCGGCCGTCAGGACGAAGCTGCTCGCCTACTCGATCGGCGCCGCGTTCGGCGGCATGGCGGGCGCGTTCTTCGGCACCTACTTCACCGTGGTCAACGCCGCACAGTTCCAGTTCGGGTTCTCGATCTTCATCCTGGCGATGGTCATCATCGGCGGGCTCGGCTCGATCTGGGGCGCGGTCGTCGGCGGCCTGGCCCTCGGCTACATCAACAACTACCTGATTCCCGACGTGCTGAACAATCTGCCCAGCCGGTTCGGGCTGCACTTCCAGCTGACCCAGGTGGAATTCGGGATCTTCGGATTCCTGCTGGTGATGATGATGCTGCTGCGGCCGCAGGGCCTGATCCCGGAACGGCGCCGCCAGCTCGAGCTCACGGCCGAGATCGCGGCCGAGGACGCCCAGCTCGCGGAGGCCCCGGGCGGCGCCGGGAGCACGACATGAGCGCGGCCGAGACGTCCGCTCCGCCCGCCGCCACGGTCTTGCGCGCGGAGCGCATCACGAAGGAGTTCGGCGGACTGGTCGCCGTCGCGGACGTCTCGTTCGACGTCCCGCAGTACTCGATCGTCTCGCTGATCGGGCCGAACGGGGCCGGGAAGACGACCCTGTTCAACATGCTGACCGGGCTGTACCGGCCGACCCAGGGAAGGATTCTCCTCGGCGACCGCGACATCACCCGGTCCCGGCCGGACGTGATCACCGGGCACGGTGTCGCGCGCACCTTCCAGAACATCCGCCTGTTCGGCGCCATGACGGCCGTCGAGAACGTGATGATCGGGCATCACGCCCGGATGCGGGCGGGAGTATTCGGATCCATCATCCGCCCGTCCTGGGTCCGCCGCGAGGAGCGGGAAACGCGGGAACGAGCCCGCGAGCTGCTCGCGTACGTCGGCCTGCCCGAGACGGTATTCGACCGGCTCTCATCGCAACTGTCGTACGGAGACCAGCGCCGGGTGGAGCTCGCGCGGGCCCTGGCGGCCGAGCCGAGCGTGCTGCTGCTCGACGAGCCGACCGCAGGCATGAACCCGCGCGAATCGGCGGCGCTGACCGAGTTCATGCGCAAGCTGCGCGACGAATTGAAGCTGACCATCCTGCTGATTGAGCACGACATGAAGGTGGTGATGGGGGTCTCCGAGCGCGTGACGGTGCTCGACCACGGCAGGAAGATCGCCGAGGGGAAGCCGGCCGAGGTCCGGACGGACCCGCGGGTGATCGAGGCCTATCTCGGAAAGCAGGATTGATGACGCTGCTCGAGGTCACCAACCTCCGTACCCGCTATGGCGCGATCGAGGCGCTGAAAGGCATCTCGCTGACGGTGGAAGCGGGCGAGGTGGTTACGCTGATCGGCTCCAACGGCGCCGGGAAGACGACCACCCTGCGCTCGATATCGGGCCTCACTCCGGCCAGCGCGGGGAAGATCGTGTTCGCCGGGGAGGAGATCACGCGCGTGCCGGCGCACGAGATCGTCGTACGCGGCATCGCCCTTGCTCCCGAGGGTCGCCACTGCTTCCCCCGGATGACGGTGCGCGAGAACCTGGACCTGGGCGCCCATCGGCGACGCGGCCCGGAGATTGCCGAAGATCTCGCCCGGGTCTACGAGCTGTTCCCCCAGCTCAAGGAGCGCACGCGGCAGAAGGCCGGCACGATGTCGGGCGGCGAGCAGCAGATGCTCGCGATCGGCCGCGCCCTGATGGCCCGCCCCAAGCTGCTGATGCTCGACGAGCCATCACTTGGCATCGCGCCGGTCCTGGTACAGCGGATCTACCAGACCATCGGCGAGATCAACCGATCCGGGGTCGCGATCCTGCTGGTGGAGCAGAACGCCAATTACGCGCTCGACACCGCCGCCCGCGGCTATGTGTTCGAAACCGGGCGGATAGTTCTGGCTAACGACTCGGCCAGCCTCCGCGACGACCCCGAGGTCCAGAAAGCGTACCTTGGTACCTGACTGAAAACGGAGCGTGATAGCCATCGGAACTATCGGCGCCAAGGCGCTGTACCTCCTCTTCTTGTGGCTTATCTCGGCGGCCGCCGGGGCGTGGCTGTCGGACCGCAAGGGTTACGGCGAGCGGGTCGGGCTGACGCTGGGCCTGCTGCTGTCGGCCGTGGGGCTGCTGGTCGCCTTGGTGCTGCCGGCCCGCCCTGGCTCCCGGTGGAAGGTCGACGGCTGGCTACCGCGCCGGCGAAGCCTGCGTTGAACGCGCGCCCGTACCGAGAGTGGACAGCCACGCAATCGGCTTGAGGGCTGCTGCGCGCTGAAGCTCACTCCTCCTGCGCGGCGGAGGGAAGCAGCGCCAGTTGCTGGCGGATGCCGTCGAGGAAGAGCTGGAGGCCGTAGCCGAACCGCTCGGCGGGATCAGCGGTAAAGGCCGTTGCGGCGAGCTTGTTCTCGATCCCGTCCACAGTCAGCTTCGGCTCCCAGACGCCGCGCTCGGTCAGTTCGAGCTGCGCTTGTTCTTCGATGGTGTGGCCGAGCACGTAGTGGAACGCGGCAAAGGCAGCCCAGCCGGCCCGGTCGGGCGGCAGCCCGGCGGCCTGGAGGATCTCGATGACCATGTTGCCGAGCAGGATGGTGTTGGGCTCGGCGACGTAGGTTCCGGCCATGACCCTGGCGCCATCGCGGTGGGACAGGAGCACCTGGCGTAGCCGCCAGCCCGCGGCCGAGAGCCGCTCGTCCCACGACCCGGCCGGCAAATCGGCGCCGAAGTCTTCCAGGAACCGGTCGGCCATCGCGTCGAGCAGGGCCTGCTTGCTCGCGAAGTGCCAATAGAGGGCTCCGGCCTGCACGCCCAGGCGAGTGGCGAGCTTGCGCATTGTCAGCGCGTCGAGCCCGTCGGCGTCGAGCAGGGCTATCGCCTCGTCCACCACGTGCTCGCGGCGCAACCGCATACGACTGGCTCCTCATCCTTGGGCCGGCCTGTCCGGCTCGCTTGATTCCCCAGACTAGCTAAATAACTTGAACTTGTTCAACTTGAACTTGTTCAATAAGTACGGAACCGAAGAGATCCTCCCGAAGGAGTCGCTGTTATGTCCCATCTCAGAACCGCCGCCGCGCCGACCGCCTCGGCCGAGCCGGCCGTCCGGCCGCACGCGCGGCCCGGCGTGATCCTGGCCATCGCGTGCGTGGCCAACTTCATGGTCATCATCGACACGTCGATCGTGAACGTCGCCCTGCCAGCCATGAAGGCCGCTCTCGGACTCTCGGCAGCCGATCAGCAGTGGGTGGTCAATGCGTACCTGATCACGTTCGGCGGGTTCCTGCTCCTCGCGGCCCGGGCCGGTGACCTTTTCGGCCGCAAGGGCGTGTTCCAGGCCGGCCTGATGGTCTTTACCGCGGCCAGTCTGGCCGGCGGCCTGGCCCAGGATCCGTGGCTGCTGATCGTGGCCCGCGTCTTGCAGGGCATCGGTGCCGCGGCCCTGGCCTCGTCGAGCCTCAGCCTGATCACCGCCAGCCACCCCGAAGGCCCGGTCCGTACTCACGCACTGTCCTTGTGGGCCGCGGTGGGCTCTTCGGCCGGCGCCGTGGGGGTCGTGCTGGGCGGGCTGCTCACCACCGAGCTGTCCTGGCGCTACGTGCTGTTCATCAATGTCCCCATCGGCATCGCGTTGCTCATCGCCGCCGCGGCCAGCCTCACGCCGTCACCGCCCGGGCGTGACTGGGCACGCCTCGACCTGCCCGGCGCGCTCACCGTGACCGTCGGGGTCAGCTCCCTGGTCTACGCCGTTTCCCAGGCCACCACCAAGGGATGGGGATCGACCCCCGTCATCGTTGCCCTCGCCGTCGCCGGGGTGCTGCTGGCCGCCTTCGGAATGATCGAGGCCCGCAGCGCAGCCCCGCTCGTCCCGCTCCACATCCTCAGGCGGCGCAGCCTGGCCGTGGGTAACACCGTCATGGCCTGCCTGGGTGTGGTCATGACCAGCGGATTTTTCTTCCTGTCCCTGTACCTTCAGCAGATCCTCGGTTACAGCGCGCTGCGCACCGGGGTGGCCATCGTCCCCATGACCGTGCTGCTGGCGGCCGGGCCGCTGGCAGCCAAGCGACTCCTATCGCGCTTCGGCCCCCGCTTCCTGATCCTCGCTGGCGGGATTCTCACCACGGGCGGGGTGGCCTGGATGTCGCTGCTCCCGGACCACTCCGACTACCCGGCCCGCATCCTCGGCCCCACGTTGGTCATCGCAGCCGGCATCGGGCTCATGCTCCTCCCCCTCGCCGCATCCGCCACGGCCGGTGTCGACACCCGCTACGCAGGGCTCGCCTCCGGCCTGTTCAACACGGCGCGCCAGCTCGGCGGCGCCATCGGCCTCGCCGTGCTCGTCACCATCGCCACCACCGCTACCCGCCACAGCCACCTCGCCAGCCCCGCGGCCGCCGCCGTCCACGGCTACCGCATCGCCCTGCTCATAAGCGCAGCCGTCAGCCTGGCCTCGGTGCTCATTGCCTTCCTCCTGCCCACCCCAGCCAAGGAAAAGGAACATCATGAGCTCAGCGCTTGAAACCCTTCGCCGTGACTTCGGCGGCGACATCATCGAACCGGGTAATGCGGAGTACGAATCCGCTAGCGGCTCGCTATTGGCCTCGGGTAATCCGGCCCATGTTCTGCGGCCCCAGAGCGTCGGGGACGTGCAAGCCGGTGTCAGATTCGCGGCCAGGTCAGGGCTTCTGCTATCCGTGCGAGGCGGCGGCCATGGTTTTCCGGGCTTCGGCACCAATGACGGCGGCGTCGTGATCGACCTCAGCAAGCTCGCGAACGTGGGGATCATCGACAAGGAGCGCCACGTCGTGCGGATCGGCGGCGGTGCCACCTGGGGTCAGGTCGCGGCGGCCTTGACCCCGCACGGCCTGGCGATCTCCTCGGGCGACACGAAGAGCGTCGGTGTCGGCGGGCTGACCTTGACCGGTGGCATCGGCTGGAAGGTCAGGAAGCACGGCCTGGCCCTGGACAACGTGGCCGCCGCAGAGGTGGTCACGGCCGATGGAGAGGTCGTGCATGCGAACGCCGAGGAGAACCCGGAGCTGTTCTGGGCGATCCGCGGTGGCGGCGGCAATTTCGGGATCGTGACCGCCTTCGATTTCGCGGCACACCCGACGACAGACGTCTTCTACGGCAAGATCGCCTTCGCGGCATCGGAGGCGGCCACCGTCATTCAGGGCTGGGCGGACTACCTCCGAACCGCCCCCGAAGAGCTCACGTCCACCGCGGACTTTGCCAATCCATTCGGCGGCGGACCCGAAGCACCGGTCGAGATCTACGTCGCCTTTGACGGCGACGACCCGGAACTCGCAGCCCGGGCAATCGACCCGATCCGCCGACTCGGCACGGTGATCGACGACGATATCGCGCTGCAACCCTATCCGGACACGCTCGCGGATGGCACGCCCCCGCCGCCTGGCCTCCAGTTCGCACTCCGAAGCGCATTTGTCGACAAGGAATCAGTGTCCGAGGTGCTTCAGATCCTTGCTGAGGTCAGGGCATCGGAGCGGTCGCCGTTCATCGCCGTTCGCAGTGTCGGCGGCGCGGTATCCCGAATCCCCGACGACGCCACCGCCTACGCGCACCGCCACGCGGAGTTGATGTTCGTGACGACCAGCGCGGGGCCGAAGCCGGTCGTCGAGGCCGCTCGTCCTGCTCTCGAAGCGATCTGGGAGAAACTCACACCTCACGTCAACGGTGCCTACGCAAACTTCCTCTCTTCTGCCACCCAGGAGGATGTCGCCGCGGTTTATTCAACGGAGGTCCATAACCGGCTCGCGGCGGTCAAGCGTCAGTATGACCCCGGCAATCTGTTCGCCTGCAACCACAACGTCCGGCCGCACCAGACCTTGGCCGGCAGGCACAGCGGCGGACGTAACTGCGGAACCGCTGTGCCACGGCCCACCAGATCATGATCGCCCGGATCTGGCCGTTTCTGTTGCGCCGTCGCAATCCGGCATACCGTCGTTGACGTGGTCGACCGGGATGTAGATGACGCCGTGGCGCGGAGCTTCCTTACGGGTCTGCCGGCCGAGCTGGTCGGCAGGTTGCGGGCTGAGGGCGAGCGTGCCGACTACCCGGCCGGGACGACGGTGTACCGGGCCGGCGACGACCCGCGGGCGGCGCTGGTGGTCCGGGGGCTGATCCGGGTGTATCTGAGTTCGCCGGGAGGCCGGCAGGTCACCGTCCGCTATGCCCGGCCCGGTGATGTGCTGGGGATCGCGGTGCTGGTGGGCGGGCCGGCTGATACTGGCGTCCAGGCGGTAGAGCCCTCGAGCGTGTTCCGGATCAGTGCACGGACCCTGACCGAGGCAGCGCGGCGCGACGCCCGGGTGTCCTGGGCCATCGCCGAGGAGCTGAACCGGCGGCTTTATGAGGTGCTGGAGCAGACCGCAGTCAACGCGTTCGGCTCGGTGCGCCAGCGCGTTGCCGCTCACCTGCTCGATCTTGCCTCCGGCCGGCAGCGGCCGGGCGGCCGCCTGGTGGCCCGGGTGTCGCAGCAGGAGCTGGCGGATGCGGCCGGGTCAGTCCGCGAGGTGGTGGCCCGGGCGCTGCGTGACCTGCGCGCTGCCGGGATCTTGGCCACCGCGGCGGACAGCGTCGTGATCCTCGACCCGGCCCGGCTGTACGCCGAATCCGGGGGCCCGGCGGACCTGTGACTTTAGTCGCCGGGCGCGCGACTGAGGTCACTGACGCAGCGGTGAGGCGGCGGCAGCCTGGGGGGGCAGGCCCGGAACAGCCGGGGCGTCAGCAACAGAAAGAGCTTCCCGTCGTGAACGCTTTGACCGCGATGTCCTGGGCCGAGCCCGGGTCGGCGGGGGCGGTGAAGGCGGTGTCGGTGATCAGCACCGGGACCGTGCAGATCCGCCCCGAACACCCCTACGGCAGCCGCAAGCCGCTGTACTGGTGGCTACTGACCTCGCGACGGTGGACACCGCCATGGCCGATCAACGTCTACGTCATCGAGCACGCCCGCAGGCTGATCCTGTTCGACACCGGGCAAGACCGTGCCTCAGTCACCGACGAGAGCTACTTCCCCGGCGGTGCCACCGGCTTCATCTATAACCGGCTCGCCCGCTTCGACATCGGCGAGGACGAGACCCTCACCGCCCAGCTCGCCACGCTCGGATACTCCCCCGCCGACGTGGACACCGCGATCGTGTCCCACCTGCACCAGGACCACATCGGCGGGCTGAGGGAACTGACCGGCTCCGAGCTACTGGTGTCAGCGGCCGAATGGGCCGAGCTGGCCAAGCCCGCCCCGGAGCCGCG
>Ga0307312_10002138_pt1 | contig 10357 bp, 11 predicted proteins | sample ER_DNA_202_FD_194489 | JGI IMG/M metagenome (GOLD analysis project Ga0307312, IMG submission 194489) | Bulk soil microbial communities from the East River watershed near Crested Butte, Colorado, United States - ER_DNA_202 | ecosystem: Environmental > Terrestrial > Soil > Floodplain | place...
GGCAGGACAAGCGTGAACTCCGCCATCGTCTGGCCTTGCTGTCTCTTTGCTCGAAAATTTTTGATCATTGTTTCTGCTTCATTTCTCTTCGGGGACTTCTTTTGCACTTGCTGTTGGTGAGGGGCGGATTCTCAGTCGCTGTTGAGAATCCGCCCCCCGCCAAGAACTGCGTTGCGCGTCAGTTGAGGACGTCAACCACCGACATGAGGTTGTCGAAAATGCCGGTGGACAGCGCGACGAGCGCGGCGATGATGGCGACCGTGATGACGGCGAGAATCACGCCGTACTCAGCCATGGTCTGACCCTCTTCACGCCGGCGGATCGCGGCGATCAGTTCGGTGAGGTAGCCGTAGAACGTCATATACGTTTCACCTCCCTTCGTCATCCCGGGCACGCCTTGGAGCGCGCACACACTTGAAAAATTCAGGTGCGAAGGTGAAACGGGTTTGTCGCTCGAAAGCCGTTCGAATCTGGCAGCGACTATGGTCACGACGTTGAAACCTCCATGTCCCGGCGTGACCGCTCCGCCGCGCAACGACTTCGACAAACTGCACCGAGCATCGTCCAAGTACGGGCCTCAGAGAATCCCCCTCCTGCGGGATTCGGAGAATTTGCGGTTCTTTGCCCCGGTTGGGGGATGACCGGTCGTCGGATCGCCGCTTCGCTAGGTCAAGTCCGTCGCGGCAACGGATGTTTTGGAAATGTGATCCGCGCCGGAGTGGCGGCCTCGGCGCCCGAAAACGGGAGCAAAGGCAATGCCACTAAGCAAGTCTTCGCGGGGGTTCGTTCTCCGCCTCGTCCTCTTCACACTCGCCGGCTGGCTTCTCTGGGCCCTCGGCAAGAACAGCGCGCAGACCGGCCTGAACGACGAGCTCGCGGTCGCCGCGGCCTCCGAGACGAAGCCCACGCGCCCGCGCGCGAAGGAGGCGGGCTTCAGCAAGCGCCGCCTGGCAACAACGCTCGCCTTTACGACCCTCTTCTTCGCCGGCGCCGCGTTCTCGGCTGGTGCCGGCGATCTCGTTGTTGGCGCAGTCGAAGGCTCGACCGACGCCGCAGCGACCTCTACGGAGGCCGCTCCGGAGGATCCGGCCGCTTCGGCGCCTGCAGACGGCCAGAGCTCCGCCGACGATTCGACTCCCGCCGATCCCGCGCCTGATGCAGCTCCCGATCCGGCGTCGAGCGGGAACGACCAGTCCGGCGACTCGGCCGGTGCACCTGCCGACGGCCAGCCGGCCGACGATCAGTCTTCCGGCGACCAGCCCGCTGACGGCGGCCAGCCCACCGGCGACGGCTCGGATTCGGCCGGGTCAGGGTCCGGTCAGCCCGCAGACGGTGGCAACCCCGCCGCCGGCGACGGCTCGGGCGGGCAGCCCGACGAGCCCGCCGCAGGTCCCGACTCGCCTGCTCACGCCGGCGACGGTCAGCCGTCCAGCTCCGGCGGCGACGCCGGCCCGGTGTCGGCCGATCAGGCTCCCGCGGACCTCGAGTTCGACAGTCAGTCCAGCGGAGTCGTCTGGCTCCACCGCAACCTCGGTGACCCGACGCCGCCCGCGAGCCGCCTTTCGAGGCAGTTCTCACACAGCCTCGTCAGGATCTCGCGTGAGAACCACGTCGATTGGGCGTTCGTGCTGGGCGTCCTGCGCGCGCAGGGCTTCCACGGCCGCAACCCGGCCACGGCCCGCCACCTGGAGTCACTCGCGTCCCGCCTCGCGTCCCTGCATGCAAATGCAGACGAGTGGAGGGCCGCACTCGCCCTCAACGGTCGCACGTCGTTCGCCGACCGGGCCGAGGCGCTCGCCCGCTACAACCGGGCAGTCGGCCTCCGCGCGCTGGTGCGCGGGCTCCAGGCCGAGAAGGGCGCGCTCGAGCAGCGGTTGCTGAGCGATCGCCGAGTCGACATCTATCCAGGCGGTCGGGCGGATATCGCCCTCCACCGCGTCAATGTCCGCGTGCTCGCGCTCCTTCTCTACCTGGCCGAGTCGCACGGGCAGGTCACGGTGTCGTGCCTCATCAGCGGACATGGCCTCTACGCCCGCCCGGGCGTCGTCTCGGCGCATATCTACGGCCTCGCCGTGGACATCGCCGGGCTCGAGGGCCAGTCGATCCTCGGCCATCAGCAGGCCGGCGGCCTGACCGAGCGGGCGGTGAGGAACATCCTCCTGCTCCCGGCCGAGCTGCAGCCGAGGCAGGTCATCTCACTGCTCGGCCTGGGCGGCCCATCGTTCCCGCTGGCCGATCACTACGACCACATCCACGTCGGTTACTAGTTAGTGCAGCTTCGCCTGGAGCGTCAGGACGGCAGCACTGTGTGTGAGCGGTGTCTTCTGGCGGAGACGCCGCTCACGCGGCTCAAAGGTCTCCTGGGCCGCGGTGGGCTCGAACGGGGCGAAGGACTACTCCTTCGCCCCGCTTCTTCAATCCACACGTTCTTCATGCGTTTTGCGATCGACGCCGTCTGGGTGGATCACAACATGACCGTGCTCAAGGTCTCGCCAGACCTCAAGGCATGGCGGACAGCCGCCTGCAAAGGGGCCAAGGGCGTCATCGAGCTTACGGCGGGCGAAGCCGAGCACCGCGGAGTGCAGCCGGGCGACCGCCTCGCGCTTACGACGCAGCCGGCAGCAGAACCCGCAGCGCGCGCGGCCTGATCTCGAACTCGAGCGGCGCCTCGAGAACGAGCGGCTCCCCGTCGATCGCGGCGTGCAGACTGGGACGGGAGCCCTCGATTCGAAAACTCTTCGCGGAGCGCTCCACGAGGCCTTCGGCCCGGGTCACGCCTCCGAAAGCGGCGCGAGCCAAAAGAGCCAGCAGTGCCCCGCGGCTGACGCCCTCCACCACGTAGGCGTACAGGAGCCCTTCCTCCAGGCTTGCGCGCTCCCCGAGGTCGGCCAGGCTTTGGAGCCTGTACGCGTTGTTCGCGACGAGCACCACGAGCGCCGAATACTCCTCTCGACGGCCTTCGATCTCGAAGGAGAGTTTCAAAGGCCGCCGGTTGCGCCCCAGCGCGGCTGGAACCATCCGCAGGAAGGCCACCAGCCGATTGCGGGTCTTCCGCTTCGGGTCGTGGACGAAGCTCGCGTAGAGGCCTAGAGAAACGTTGTTCAGGAACAAATGCTCGCTGACCACTCCCACGTCGATACGGCGCTCCTGGCCATGAAAGGCGGCCAGCGCGGAGATCGGGTCATCGCCGTCGAGACCGATGTCACGGGCGAAATGGTTTCGCGTCCCGAAAGGCACGCAAATGAACGGAACATCGCGTTCGAGGGCGACTGTGGCGACCGCCGCGAGCGATCCGTCGCCGCCGGCCATCCCCAGGGCTTCGGCGCCCTCGGCAGCCGCCCGGCCGGCCACCTCGTTCGCGTCCTCTCCTTCCCGAAGGACATGCACCTCCACGCCGAGTGTTCGGGCCTCCTCGACTAGCTCGTCCGCGGAGGGCCGTTGGTCCCCGGAGCGGGGGTTGACGATCAGAACTTGCTTAGACAGCGCCTTCGATGGCATGGAGCGTCCACGCGGGGCCGACGCGAACGAGGTGTCCGTCCGGGTCGGCCAGGTCGTAGACCTCCGTGCCGAAGCGGGTGCGCGTGATCGTCCCGCTTCCGATTCCGTGCGCGTCCAGCCGTTCGACCTCCTGCTCGAGATCGTCAGCTGCAAGTTCGAGCCGAACCGCCCCGCCCACTTCGCGCCCGCGGTCGGGATCCCATGTCAGGACGAGGAAGGTCTGCTGCTCGAGAATGAAGAAGGCGCTGTGGGCGTTCTCACCCTCGTCGTAGGCCGCAGCGGGCCCGTAACCGAGGAGGCGCGAGTAGAAATCGACCGACCGATCGAGGTCGGTGACGTAGAGGTGGACTGCGGTAACGAGACCCACGGCCTACTTCGCCGGCTTGGGCGTCGTCTTACGCTTGTCGCGCTCCTTCTTCTTGCGCTGTCGGTCGCTTTTCCAGCGCCGAATAGCCCTGGAGCCTCTCCCCATGCGCCAACTGTATAAGCTCGTCGGCCGTGCCGCTCGACCCAGGCCGCACCGTCGCTGAGCTCCGCGAGCTTCAGGAGCTGACAGGAGACGAGAACGGGGCGCAGCGCGTCGCCTGGTCCGAGACCTGGGTGCAGGCAAAGGAATGGCTGGCCGAGAAGCTCGCTTCCACGAAAGCGGAGGAAGAGACGGACGAGGCCGGAAACCAGTGGTTTACGCTCCGGGGCGCCTCCGACCGCGCGCTGCTCATCGGCGGCCACATCGACTCGGTGCCCAACGGCGGCTGGCTGGACGGCGCGCTCAACGTGGTCGCGGCTGGAGAGGTGCTACGCCGGATCGCCGAGGAAGGCAAGCCTCCGGTCACGGTTCGCCTCGTCAACTGGGCCGACGAGGAGGGAGCACGGTTCGGTCGCAGCCTGTTTGGCTCCAGTGCCGCGGCCGGGTCCATGATCGATCAGGACGAGCTTCGCACTCGCCGAGATACGGACGGGGAGGCGCTCCCTGAAGTCCTCTCTCGCCAGGGAGTCGATCTCGATCGCGCCCTGGACGCTCGCAGTCAGCTGGAGAAAGCCGCCGCTTACCTCGAGCTCCATATCGAGCAGGGCCCGGTGCTCGAGTCGCTCGGTCTCGCGCTCGGGGTCGTTCTAGGAACCTTCGGCGTCGAGCGCCACCAGATCACTTTCCGCGGCCAGGCGGCCCATGCGGGCTCGACGCCCATGGACAAGCGGCGGGACGCGCTCGGCGCGGCCGCCAAGCTCGCGCTCGAGATCCGCGAGATCGCCAAGCGAACCGGAGACGGTGCCGTTTGCACGATGGGGAGCTGCGTGACGAAACCAGGCATCGTCACGTCGGTCGTCGAGACATGCGTCGTCCTGCTCGACCAGCGTCACCTCGACCCTCACAAGCTCGCGGGGATGCTCTCCGAGGCAAAGGAGGCGAGCGAGCGCTTCGCGCGTGAGGAGGACGTCGACGTGGAGTGGGAACGCGTGTGGGCGATCGAGCCGATCCTCTTCGACGAAGAGCTGGTCGAGCTTGCCGATGAGGCCGTGAAAGAGGTGGCAGGCCAATCGCACCGGCTTCCGAGCGGCCCGCTCCACGACGCCGCGGAGGTTTCGCGTGCGGGCGTTTCGACGGTGATGGTCTTTGTCCAGAGCCTGCGCGGCCTGTCGCACACGAAGCTCGAGGACACGAAGCCCGAACACCTCGAGCTCGCGGTGCAGGCTCTCGACCGCCTCGCCTCAAAAACGATCGAAAAGCTCAGCTAGCGTGGCGCCGTGATGTGGTGCCCCACCTTGCGTGGGTCGCCCGGCTCTCCCGAAGGCTTGCTCACGTGAACCGCGACCTGGCCGTTCTTGCGCTCGATCTCACGCACGATCCACGGCCTTCCATCCACCGATGAGCGGCCAAGCTCGTCTCCCACTTCGGGGATGTCGCCTTCATGGACGCCTCGCCAGAGCTCCTGACCCGTGCTGTTCTCTCTGATCCAGACGACGTCGCCCTCGATCCCAGCATCTGGAGCGGCCGCGCCACCACCGGCCCAGACCCTTTGCGGGTCGTAGGTCGGCTGCTCCGCACGCGTGATCTCTCGCAGCGCGAGGCGGAGCTCCTCTGAGGTTGGGTTGCCCCAGTACCAGAACCCGCACCAGATGTTGCTGATGACCCGGTTCGAGTCGAGGACAAAGGTGTACGGCAGGAAGGGCCGGTGCAGCTCGTCGGTCACCTCGAGGAGGTCGAGCTCCTTCGCGACCTTGCGGCCCTCGTCGGAGAGGAACGGGAAGGCAGCGCCGATCCCCGCCCGGAAGGCGCCGTTCGTGTAGGGATCGTCGACCGTCACGACTGCGATCCGCCCGTACTCGCGCTGCAGCTCTTCTTGCAGGTCGACGAGGTTGCGCACGCGGATCTGCTCCTTGGGACACCACCAGCCGCGAACAAAGGCGAGGACCAGGGGCTGCCGCCTCGCGATCTCGCTCAGGGAAACATTCTTGCCGGTCGTCTCGGGCAGCTCGAGATCGGGAAACTGATTTCCGGGTACGAGGTCGTCTCTCATCGTCTCCCCCTCACTAGGCCGGTCAGATAACGGGGTATCCGCGAGCGCGCCGTTGCAAGCGCCTCTTCGAGTGCCAACGCCGCCCCCTCACCGTGGATTCCCGCCCCGTGCCCACAGAGAACGTGCCGAGGGTCGGACGCTAGTGTCCGAAGAGGCCGAGGTGGCGTGAGGCGAAGCAGCGGGTGGACCCCGAGCAGCTCGTCACGGGCGCGGAAGTAGCGCGCAGTTCCGAGGGCATCGGCGCAGACGAGGACAGCTTCTTCAGGCCACCAGAGAGCCGCCTCCCGCCAGCGGAAGCGGTCGACCAGGCGAAGCGTGTCGAATGGAGATACGGGAACCCCCTCGTAAGGCACGCGGAAGAGCGGCACGCCGAAGCGCGCGGCCAGAGATGCGCAATCACGGTCATGCCGATCGAGGAGCTGAATGACACCGGCCGGCTTGCCGAGCGCCAGCACACGCTCCTCCACGCCCTCTGCATCCAGCGGATCGATAAGCCAGACGCCGTCACCCGCGAGCAGCGCGTGTGAGGCCCGCTGCATGACACGCGGTTCGGGAACGATCCAGCCGAAACCGAACGGAAGCTCGTCGCACCAGGCGAGGGTCAACCGGCGAGGAACGTCTCGTAGAGAAGAAACATGTTCAGCGCGATGATCAGGCTCGCGATCACCCAGGCCGCGCCCGCCGTCAGACGGGTGTTGACGAGCGTTCCCATCAGGTTCCGCCGGCTCGTGAAGATGACGAGCGGGATGAGCGCAAACGGGATGCCGAACGACAGGACCACCTGGCTGATGACAAGCGAGCGGCTTGGATCCACCCCGATCCCCAGGATCACGAGCGCCGGCAGGAGGGTAATGGCACGGCGGAGGAACAATGGGATCCGGCGCTGGATGAACCCCTGCATGACCACCTGGCCGGCCATCGTCCCGATCGACGAGGAGGAAAATCCAGACGCCAGGAGGGCGATCCCGAACAGGATCGCGGCACCCGAGCCCAGCTCGAGCTCGAAGTTCGAGTAGGCATCCTCGATCGACTCGATCCCGATCCCGAAGAAGACCGACGCGGCGATGGCGAGCATGGCGATGTTGACCGCTCCGGCAATCGTCATCGCGATGATCACGTCGACCCGCTCGAACCGCTGGATCTTGCGTTTCTCCTCTTCATTGCGACCGCCGATGCGGTTTTGGGTGAGCGCCGAGTGCAGGTAGACAACGTGCGGCATGACGGTCGCGCCGAGAATGCCGACCGCGAGCAGCACGGATTCAGATCCCTTGAAGCCCGGAATGACGAGATGCCTTGCCACTTGGACGGCGTCCGGTTTCGCCAGGATCACCTGGAAGGCGAAGGCGACGACGATGACGCCGACCATCGCGGCGATCGCTGCCTCGAGGCGCCGGAACCCGTACCGCTGTAGCGCGAGGATTGCGAAGGCGCCGGCGCCGGCCAGCAAGCCTGCCGGGAACAACGGCAATCCGAACAGGAGGTGGAGGCCCAGTGCGGCGCCGATGACCTCGGCGAGGTCGGTGGCCATCGCGATTGCCTCGGCCTGCAACCAGAGCCCGATCGACACGGGCTTCGGAAAGTGGTCACGACAGGTCTCGGGGAGGTTCTTTCCTGTGGCGATCCCGAGCTTGGCCGAGAGCGTCTGGACGAGCATCGCCATGAGGTTGGCCGACAGGACGACCCACAGAAGCAGGTAGCCGTACTTCGCACCGCCAGCGATATTCGTCGCAAAGTTTCCGGGATCGATGTAGGCCACGGCCGCGATGAAAGCCGGGCCTAGGAACGGCCAGAGCCCTCGTAGGCCGGTTCGCTCGCCGCGGAGCGTCGCCTCTGCCGCTCGGAGGGTCGCCGCCTCGCCGGGAAGGACGTCCGCGACCCCTGTTTCGCGGCGCCGGAACGGCTCGGCGACCTGGACGACGGCGCGCTTCATCTCTTCCATTCTAAATTTGATTTTCGACGCGTCAAAAAATCCGCGCCGATTCATACCTCATACCGGCCAGCAACCCCTCGATCGGGTGATACCTGGCCGCGCCCCTTCACCGATAGTCGAAAGAGGGCGGAAAGGCTCTTCCGTCCAAACAATCTGCGGCGACATGAGTACACCCTTGAGAGAACGTCCCGACGCACCCCTTGGAACCCTGATCTTCAGGGCTGGACTCCTACCTGCGGAGACCATCGAAAATGCCCTCGAGGAGGGCGTCAAGACAGGCCGCCGGCTCGGCGAGATCCTCATCGAGCGCGGTCTGATCAAAGAAGAAGACCTCACCCGACTGCTCGCGGGGCAAAAGGGCCTTCCGTTCATCAATTTGCGCGAGCAGCAGATCAACCCCGAGGCCGCACAGCTCCTCGCTGAGGACCAGGCCCGCCTCTTCACTGCGTTGCCGATCGGCTTCGAGGACAACGCCGTGGTCGTTGCGCTCGCCGATCCGACCAACGATGTCCTGACACGCAATGTTCGCGAGGCAGTCGGCCAGGAGGTTCGCCTCGTCGTGGCGGCGCGGAGCGAGTTGAACGAAATGATCGGAGAAGTCTTCAGCGCCGCCCTTGAGGCAGCCCCCGCGGCGCCGGAACCCGAGCCCGAGCTACCGCCCCTGCGGGTCGACACGAGCGTTGCCCCCGGGGAGCCAGAAGCCGCCGTCCCCGACGTCGAGCCCGAGCCGGAGCCCGCTCCCGAGCCCGCCTTCGAAGCGGAGCCGGTATTCGAGGTCACGGTCGAAGCCGAGCCGGTCGTCGAGGTCACGCCCGAGCCGGCGGGGCCGGAGTTCAACGCCTCTGAGTACGAGTTTGATGCTCCTGCCCCCCAACCGGAGCCGGGACCCGAGCTGGAGTCGGAGCCGGAACTTGAACTGGAACCGGAGCCTCAGCCCGAGGCGGTCCCCGAGCCCGAAGCGGCCCCCGAGCCTGTAATGGAGGCAGCTCCCGAGCCGCCCGCGCCCACCCACGAGGCGCCGGCCGAGCCTGAGCCGTTCGTTGCGCCGCTCGCAACCGAGCCGATCGCGCCGCAGAGCATTCCGCAGTCGAACGGCCACTTTCCTGAAGATTTCGAGGACGACACTCCCCCTCCGGCGCCCGCTTCTGGCGGCGCCTTCCGCGTCTCAATCCGGCTGACCTCCGGCGAGCGCGTCACCGTCGCGGACTGCGACGACATCGGCGAGGCCAAGGGCTACGCGAAGGCGCTGACGAAGCAGCTCGGCGCCACAGAGAGCGACGACTGGCCCTTCGTGAACGGCCGCTTCCTCAAGCCTGACACGATCGTCTCGGTCGACGTCGAAGAGATCTAGGTCCGCGGAAGCAACGCAGAGCGGGGCTCGACGGCCATGCCGCGGCGGGCTGCGAGGGCATCGAGCACGAGAACAGTGTCCGCGACGGGAATGTCCTCGAGATAGGCCTCCCGGGTCTCGAACGACTCGAGGACGCGAGCGACCGCCTCCGAGTAAGCCTCGCGGTCCCGCCCGGCCAGCGCTGTGAGCGCATCGGCCACCGGCTGAGGGAAATCGTCCTTCCCGAGGGCCTGGGCTAGCCCAGAGGCACGTTCGTCCTCGGCGATCGTGAGTAGCGCGAGCATGGCTGCGTACGTGCCGACCGGGGACTCCGACTCGGCAGGTTGCTGCTCGAGAGCCCACCGGCTGTCGTCTGCGGCGCCCTCCCAGTCTCCGGCGAGGATCCGTGACTTGATTGCACCGATCAGACGGCCCCAACTGCCCGCCGGGGCGCCTTCCCAGCTCTCGCGGTAGCGCTCCGCCGAGCGCGCGAGCCAGCCCACCGCCTCCGCGCGCCGCCCCTGCATCAGACGGGCAAGACCCGCGCCGCCGGCTGCCATCGCAACCCGCACAAGCTGTTTCTGGCGGGCATCCGGATCTTCCGGAAGCCGGGAAAGGCCGTCAGCGTACCGGCTCTCCTCACGCTCCGCATGGGCGTCCCAGTTCACGCGCGGAGCCTAGCGCGCCCCCACGGATCCCTCCGTCGGGGGATGCCTGTCAACACCGCGATGGCGACAATTGTCATTGCCGTTTGACGCTCCAGGGAGCCCGCCGCCGCAGACGGGCTTCCTCTCCTTAAGAGCCCCGTCGATGATCCAACTTGAACCCCGGTCGGAAAACAGGCAGAATGGCGCGCCCTCGAATGAGGGCCACCCTTTCGAGGGTTCACGCCTAAAGGCAATCGGACGTAAACAGAGAACAGAAAAGGAGTGGCGGGACAAGCCCGCCACCCTCGACATCTATTGAAACCGATCCGCTACTACCACCAAGGGCCGCCGGCGACAACTGCCGCCGCAGTCCCAAGCGCAGCGCAAAGCGTTGCCAGCTTGAGATTCATGGAGCCGTCCTTTCGGGCCGATGACA
>Ga0307312_10002141_pt1 | contig 10352 bp, 9 predicted proteins | sample ER_DNA_202_FD_194489 | JGI IMG/M metagenome (GOLD analysis project Ga0307312, IMG submission 194489) | Bulk soil microbial communities from the East River watershed near Crested Butte, Colorado, United States - ER_DNA_202 | ecosystem: Environmental > Terrestrial > Soil > Floodplain | place: USA...
ACGAGGAGAGGATCCTCGGGGTCGCCGAATCGCTTGCCGGTCTTCTCCTCGAGCCCGGCGAGGTGCTGCTCGATCTCGGCCTCGAGGCCGTCAGGAAGCTCGCCGCCGTTCGCCATGTAGGCGCGGCAGGCGTCGGTCGTGATCGTGAAGCCGGCGGGCACCGGTACGCCAAGCTGGGTCATCTCGGCGAGCCCGATCCCCTTGCCGCCGAGGAGCTCGCGCCCTCCGTCCGAGGGCTCGTCGAAGTCGTAGACGAAGGGGCTCACTCTCGGATTGTCCCATAGCTCCAGGGATTTACTCGTTCCGTCTCCGTGCTCGGCGGTCGGCGAGCCAGGCGAGTGCGCGGAGCCCGAGCCAGACCGGGGTCAGGAGCACGTAGAAGACAAAGATCGCGGCGCCCATGATCGAGAACCACGAGACCCAGCGCCAAACGGGGACGGGCGACTTGGGCGCGGTCATCGTTTCCAGTATCCCCCGGTAACTACTAGGAGACCTGCGTCTCAGTCTGCCGCTGCTCGACGAGGCGGATGACGCGCGCGGCGGTCTCCTCGATCGAGAGCTCGGTGGTGTCGATCACCGGGCAGCCGAGCCGGCGCTGGACCGTTTCCGCCTGCTCGAGCTCGTCGTAGACCTCCAGCAGCTTCGAGTACTTGTGATTCGAGCCGCCCATCCGCCTCGAGCGGTTCTTCCGGATCTCTGCGAGGCGCTTCGCGTCGATCTTCAGCCCGACGATCTTCGCCGGATCGATCTCGAAGAGCTCCGCCGGCGGGTCGATTCCCTTCACGAGCGGCACGTTCGCCGCCCGGTACCCGAGGTAGCCGAGGTAGATCGAGAGCGGGGTCTTCGACGTTCGGGAGACGCCGACCAGCACGATGTCCGCTTCGCTTAGCCCGCCGACCATGCCGTCGTCGTACTTGACGGCAAACTCGATCGCCTCCATCCTCCGGAAGTACGTCTCGTCGAGTGGGTGGCGACCGCCCGGCTGCATCTTCGCGGCCATTCCCGAGACCTTCGCAACGGCTTCGATCGGCTGGCCGAGCAAGTCGCAGTAGTGGAGGCGCGCGCGACGGCAGAGAGTCCGCATCTGCTCGCGCAGCTCCGGCTCGACGAGCGTGTAGACGACGACCGCGCGCCGGCCCTTCGCCCGCTGGACCGCCAGCTCGAGGTCGTCGACGCTCTCCACCATCGGGTGGCGAATCTCCTCGAATGCCTGATCCGGGAACTGGGCCTCCAGCGCATGGACGAGGCGGGTCGCGGTCTCGCCGGTCGAGTCCGAGACGACGTGGAGCTCAACGGGTTGCGGAGCCATCGGGCTCAGGGTAACGCCGTTGCCGCGCCGGACGCCTTTCTGCGGCCTTTCTTAAGGCGTCCGACGCGGTTTTACGGCTGCCGATATGTATCGGCGAAAGGGAACGGCTGCGGCCGGCCGTTCCCAAAGGCGACGCCAAAGCAGCCTGGTGCCGGAAAGGGCGAGGTGCCGCAGCGACGCATGGCTCATACAGCGGCTTTTTCGGCGTTTTCCTGCATGCCCCGTTTGAGTGCCTTTAGTTGGGGATCTTTAGTGGGGTATCTGCGAGAGCTCGCCGAGGCGCCCGAGCGTGTCCCGGACGTTGAGCAGGAGCCGGAGTCGGTTCGCGCGCACGGCTCCGTCCTCGGCCAGGACGAGCACCTGCTCGAAGAATGTGTCGAGCAGTGGCCCGAGCTCGGCCGCTGCCTCAACGGCCGATCCGAAGTCGCCGGCATCCAACGCGGCGGCGATCTGCGGGTCGACTCGCTCGAGCGCCTGCGAGACCTCGACCTCCGCCTGGTCGAGGAGCAGAGACGGGTCGAGCTCGGTAGAGGCCCCTTCCTCCTTCTCCGCAAGCCTGCTGGCGCGCGTATAGGCCGTGTGGATCGGCCCGAACCGCTCGTCGGGCAAGGCGGCGAGTGCCTGGGCCAGCCGCGCGACGCCGCCCAGGTCGCGCACGGAAGCGCGGCGTGCGGCGCGCACATACTCGACCGGCGCGTCCAGCAGGCCCTCGAAGCGCTCCTCGACGAACTCGGCGACCTCCTCGTCCATGAGCGCACGCGGTATCGAGAGGTTGCCCTCGGTCGCAAGCCGGTCGAGGCCGATCGCGGCGCGCCGGAGCCCGTAGGGATCGCGAGAGCCGGTCGGCCGGTGGCCGAGCTCGAAAGAGACGTTGAGCGTGTCGATCTTGTCGGCTGCGGACAGGACCCGCCCGGTCTCCGTCTGCGGGAGCGGCGCATCGGCCGCATCGGGCAGGTACTGCTCGTCGATCGCGGCCGACACTGCTTCGGGATAGCCGGCGAGCCGTGCGTACTCCCCGCCGACGTGACCCTCGAGCTCGGGGAACTCCCGCACGAGCTCGGAGGCCTGGTCGGCCTTCGCGAGCCGCGCCGCCTCAAGGGCCGCCTCGCCGCCGCCGAGGGCCTCGACGAGCCTGGCGAGGCGCGCGGTCTTGTCCGCATACGTGCCGCCGCCGGCGAAGAAAGTGATCGAGCCGAGGCGCTCGGCGAGGCCATCGACTCCGACCTTGACGTCACGCTCGAAGGTGAAGGAGGCGTCTTCCAGGCGGCCTTCGACGACGTTCTCGACGCCGGACCGCACGGTCTCCGGGTCACCGCCGCCCGCGACGAACGCGAACCGGTTCTCGCCGAGGGGAAACGCCCGGATGTGACGCTGGATCGTCGTCTCGACGACGCGGTTCGGCAGTTGCAGGTAGCGCTCGTCGAACCGACCGTCCACGACCATGGCCTTCTCGACGAGATACACGACCTCTTCGAGGACGCCGTTCGGGTCGGTCCAGCCTCCGAGCGCGTCGAGCGCCTCGACGATCTGCCGCCTGCGCTCGGCCGCATCCGGCTCCACGTCTGCCGCCCGCAGCGTTTCAACGTAGGCCGACGCCTGGGGGATCTCGACAGGGCCCGACGTGAACCGGTGGCCGTAGCTCTGCTCGCCGACGACCTTGTCCGCATCGACCATCGCGAGCGTCCAGCGAACGGGACGCGGAAAGCGAAGGCCGCTGTCGTCCCAGCGCATCGTCTTCGCGAACGCGAGCCCGCGCAGGATGGCGTCCACCTGCTCGGGGAGCACTTCCGCAAGCGCTTTGCCCGGGAGCTCAACGCCGAGGGAGCCGTCCCGCTCCTCGAGCTCGTCGACCGTAACGCCGTGCCGCTTGGCGAAGCCCGCAGCAGCCTTGTCCCTCATCGCCACCGGCGGCCCCTTCAGCCACTGGTCCGGCGTTTGCTCGGGAACATCGTCGACGAGCACCGCGAGCCTGCGCGGGGTGATCAGGATCTGGGTCGGATCCACGCCGAGCGTGCGCCTGCACAGCTCCGGGAGCTGGCGCTCCGCCTCGCGGCAGGCCGCCGCCGGCAGCTCCTCGCAGCCGATCTCAACCAGGAGCGTCGCCATCGGCTCCCACATAGAGCTGGGCGAAGCGGCGCGCGAGCTTGCGGACGCGGCCGATGTAGGCAGCGCGCTCGGTGACCGAGACCGCGCCCCGCGCGTCGAGCAGGTTGAACGCGTGCGACGACTTCAGAACCTGGTCGTACGCGGGCAGCGGCAGGCCCTTGTCGAGCAGCTCGCCGGCCTCAGCCTCGTACTCGTCGAAGCGGCGCTGGAGAATGTCGACCGGCGCCTCCTCGTAGTTGTAGCGCGACCACTGGCGCTCGTTCTCGTGGTAGACGTCGCCGAAGGTCACACCCGGAGCCCACTCCAGCTCGAAGACGGACTGCTTGCCCTGGAGGAAGAGCGAGAGCCGTTCGAGCCCGTACGTCATTTCGGCGGGGATCACCTCCACGTCGATGCCTCCGAGCTGCTGGAAGTACGTGAACTGCGTGACCTCCATCCCGTCGCACCAGACCTCCCAGCCGAGGCCCCAGGCTCCGAGCGTCGGCTGCTCCCAGTCGTCCTCGATCAGGCGGATGTCGTGCTTGAGCTGGTCGATCCCGAGCGCGTCGAGCGAGCCGAAGTACTGATCGAGAACGTCCTCGGGCGCCGGCTTGAGGATCACCTGGTACTGGAAGTAGTGCTGGAAGCGGAACGGGTTTTCGCCGTAACGCCCGTCGGCCGGGCGGATCACAGGCTCGACGTACGCGGCCCGCCACTCCTTCTGGCTCGGATCGAGGACGCGCAGAAACGTGGCCGGATTGGACGTGCCCGCCCCGAGCTCGGTGTGGTACGGCTGCATGATCACGGCGCCGCGTTCGGCCCAGTACGCGTTCAGCGCGCCGATCATGTCCTGGAAGTTCACCCGGCGAAGACTACGGATCGCACTCGACGGGAGCCCGTCGCCGCGCTTTCGCGCGGCAGTAGCCCATCAGGCCATGACCGGTGCCAGGCACCGACCATGTGCGGCGGGGACATGACGCGCATCGCAAAGACGCTGGAAAGCCGGACAACCAGAGCCGAAATCGGGACATGTCCGGTGCCTGGCACTGGACGTGGCGGGAATGGACTAGGCGCGCGCGGTCAGGGTGCGCAGGCGGAAGCCGCCGTGGTACTCGTACGACGACGTGATCACGCGTAGCGCCTCCCGCGCGGCTCGCTTCGAGATCGCCGCGTCCGCGAGCGGGGTTCCGAGGAGGCCCTCGATCCCGCGGATTCCCTCGGTCGAAAGCGGCAACGAGTCGGACGCACAACGCTCGCACACCGCGCCGCCGGCCCGCGGCGAATAGCCGACGAGCGGCCCCTCCGACCCGCACTCGGCGCAGCTCGTCAGGTGCGGCAGGTAGCCGGAGAGCCAGAGCAGCTTGAGCTGGAACGAGAGGACGAGCGGGTCGAGGGGCGGCTCCGCGGTACGTACCTCGGCCTCGTCGAGCACGTCGAGAAAGCGCGTGAGGGCCTCGAACGCCTTCGCGCTCCGCTCCTGCTCGGTGAAGAGCCGCAGCATCGCCTCGAGCCCGACGAGGCCGACGGAGAGCCGATACTGATCCTCGCGCGCCCCGCGGTGCGGGCGAAGAAGCGACGCGCCGGTGACCGTGGCCAGCTCTCCGCCTCCCTGGTGCAGCATGAGCTCGACGTGGCTCAGCGGCTCGAGCCGCGCGCCGAAGCGCGACTTCGTCCGCCGGATGCCCTTTGCGACCGCTCCCACCCGCCCCCGCTCGAGCGTGTACAGATGGAGCACGCGGTCGGCCTCGCCGAAACGAATCGAGCGCAGGACGACGGCCTCGGTCTTGTAGCCGCGTCCCGCCATCCGCTCAAGTGTAGAGAGAGGGGTCCCGGGCCACGGGCCCGGGACTCGCGCAAAGTGCTTCGCACTTTCCGCGACTAAAAGCACGCAAGCCGAGGAACGACGCTTCGACGGGCCCGCCCATACCACGTTCGATGAGGTCCCGAACGACAGCCCGGGACTCGCAAGTCGGGCGACGGCAGGGGACCCGACACCGTCCGAGATTCGTAAACGTGTAGATGCGCGTAATTTCGGTCTTTCTCGCCGGCCTTGCATTCATCTCGCTTACAGCAGGGTGCAGCCATGGGCGGATCATTTCGTCGCACGCCGTTCGGGTCGCCGTCCCTCCAGGCTGGCAGCGGATCCAAGGCGCGAGCGACGGCCCGGTGAGCGACCCGCGCACACTCCTTGTGACTGGAACAGCTGGTGTTCGGCCGCAGCCGTCTCGTTGTCAGATCGCGGCCTACCGTCTTCCGCCATCGGGTGCCGTAGTCGTTGTTGTCGCTTGGACGTCGATCAAGACCGCCGGCGGCGGACCATGGACGCCAGGTCGAGCGCCGCTGAAGACCTTATTTGCGGTCCATCGACCAAGCTTCGAGTGCTTCTCGGGTCGAGGCGCCGTCGCGGACGTCCTGCTCGGCGGGAAGCCGTACCAGGTGAACGTCATGGTCGGTGACCGCGCCTCGAAGTCGCGCGTGGCAGAAGCGCTCGCCGTAGCTCGGTCATTCGACCTCGCGCGGTAAAGCACGGCGCGCGGGTCCCAGCCGAGTTTCACATCAAGTCTCTAGCTGATGTGGACCGGCGTGCCGAGCGGCATCAGCCGGAAGAGCCGCAAGATCGCCGCGTTTCGCATCCGCACGCAGCCGTGGGAGACGCGGCCCGGAAGGATCTGCGGCTCGTTCGTGCCGTGGATGCCGACGAACCCGCCGCCGGGCCAGTCGGTGAGGACCGCCGAGCGCGCGTTCAGCCCGAAGGCGCGCGGCCCGTACGCCGGTGCGTCGTAGCCGGAGAGCTTTTCGCGGATGTAGAAGTCGCCGCGAGGAGTCGGCCAATGCGGTTGCCCGACGCCGACCATCGCGCTGAAGATCTGCCTGCCGCGCTTGTAGAGCGTCGCCCGCATGCGCCTGTGGCTGATCGTCATCCGAGTATGGACCGTCTGGAATGTAGTGAGAGAGCCGCGAGACACCCAAGCGGTCGACCCGTTCGGCAGGATCGCGAGCCTGACGCGGACCCAGGCCGGACCGTTGCGGTAGGCGACGCTGTTCAAGACCTCGATTGCGTTCCGGTAGAGCTCCGGTGTCCGATAGGAGATCTGGGAGACAGCGCGCGCGCCTCGCGTGGGGCCCGCGCGGGCGACGGTGCGGTGGCGAACGAAGGCCCAGCGATACGTCTCTGTCGCCCTGTCGCTGAGCAGCGTGCGCTGGGGGTAGACGCCCGGCGGAGGCGGCGGCCCGGGCGGGGGCTTGTTCGCAGAGCCGACGCGGATCACGACCGTCCGCTGAATCTGGCCGACCGGGGCGTCGGTGGAGGCGGTGAACGTCACTCGGTATTGACCGACCTGCGCCTTGCGCGGAGTCCACGTGAACCTCGCTGTCGCCTGGTTCCCGTCCGTGTGGGTCAGGACACCGCCCTGCGGCGCTGAGGCGGCCGCCCGGATCCGGACGCCAACATTCGGAGCGGGCGTGCTCGCAGCAAAGCTGACGGAGAGCTGCGTCTTCGCGGCAACGCCGAGGACGGCTCCTTCGGACGGCGTCTGAGCGAGCCATGAGACGACGACATCCGTGTGGGCCGGAACGGCCGAGCCCGGCGCAAGCACGGCCACTCCCGCCGCGGCAATCGCCACGACGGAAACCCGCCGCAAAGTGCGTACCCAGGAGATCATCATGAATGCCCCGAGGCCGAAGCCCAGAGGCCCCATTCTAGCGGCGTCTCCGGAGCCCTGCCTTTGGGCGTTGTCAGTTGATCGTGACCGGCGTCCCCAGCGGCATCAGGCGGGAGAGGCGCTTGACCGCGGCATTCGGCATCCGGACGCAGCCGTGAGAGACCCGGCCGGGCAGGATCTCGGGCTGGTTCGTCCCGTGGATGCCGATGAAGCCTCCTCCGGGCCAGTCCGTCAGGACAGCCGAGCGCGCGTTCGTCCCGAACGCGATCGGCCCGTAGATGAGGTCCGAGAAGCCGGTGAGCCGCTCGCGGACGTAAAACTCCCCGGCGGGAGTCGGCCAGTACGGCTTGCCCACGCCGACACGGGTCCTGAAGATTGCAGCTCCTTGCCGGTAGAGCGTCGCGGTGAACAGCGTGCGGTCGATGACAAGGCGCGTCCAGATCCGGTGGAAGGATCCGAGAGCGCTCCTCGGGACCCAGCCGGTCGACCCGTTCGGCAGGATCGGAAGGCGGACCTGTACCCAGTACTCGCCGTTCTCGTTTATCTGGCCGGCTAGGGCCAGCACGAGGTTGCCCGTCAACTCGGGAGTTTGCGGCCGCAGCCGCGTGATCGCCCTGGCGTTCGCGCTCGGTCGCGTACGCGCCCCGACCGTGCGTTCGACACGGGCCCAGCGGGACAGGCCGTTCGGCCCACCCAACGAGAAGGGTTCATTGGCGCCATTCGGAGTCGAGGGCAGCACATAGACGAGGAAGCTGCGAGGACGCGCGTAGACATGCGGCAGGTCGTGCGTCGCAGCCGTGAACGTCAGAACGTGCTCTCCAACCTGGTCCGCAGCCGGCGTCCAGGTGAGCGTCGCGACACCGGGCATCCCGTACCCGGCCGTGAAGGTCGTTCCTGCCGGCAGCTTCCGCTTCCCGATCAGCACGAGTTGAGGCTGGGTGCTCGCCGCAGCCAGGTCGACCGTGAACGGATCCCCGGCCGTCACGGTGTACGCCGTTCCGTCCGCAGGGGTCGGCGCCTGCCACGAAAGGGCGAGCTTCGGGCCGCGCGCCGTCCCTGCGCCCGCGCCCACCACGAGGAAGAGCGCCGCGAGCAACGCGATCGCCGTCGTCGTCCCCTGAAATCGTCTATTCATGGACCCCTCTAAGTGTGCCTCATAAAACGCGGCGGAGCGGCCTCTCGGCCGCCCCGTCGATTCGTGAATATTGCGCTCGTCCTAGCCGGTGAACGGCGGCCTGCGGAAGTTCACGCCCTTCGCCTTCTTGATCCTCTTGCACTTTCCCTTGACGCGCTTCGTGCCCTTGCGGCACTTCCTCTTGGGCGTAGGGGCGTACTGATCGCGCGCAGCCGACTTGTGAACCTGGGTGACGCCGTGCACGTGCACGATGCGTGTCGCCTTCGCCACAGCCTGGCCGGCCCCGGTCGCGGCATAGCCGAGCCCGCCGACCGAACCGAGCGCCGCGAGCACGCCTACGGCAATCGCGGAGACGAACGCCAGCCGGAAGCTGCCTCGCGCCTGACGCCCGTCCTGACGAACGCGCGCCTCGAGCTGATGGACGAGCTCGCGGCTGGGCTCGGGACGGTTCGCCCTGAGCTCGGCCTCGAGGCCCGTCTCCCGATTTCTTCGCCAAGATCGCATTCCTAGAACCCCCGTCAGTTGATTTCGCCTTTGCACACCTACTACCGGCCGGCCTGCGATTTCCTTACAGGCTCCGGGTCGCTGCCTTCGATGTGTGCGCGTAGGCGGGCGAGGGCGCGGTGGAGCGCAACTTCGATCGCATTGGTCTTCGCCCCTTGCAGCTCGGCGATCTGGCGCGCCGTCAGATCCGCACCGTAGCGAAGGGCGATCAGGTCACGATCGCGTTCCTCGAGGCGTCCGACGGCGGCCGAGAGAGCGAGCCGGCGGAGTGCGTCGTCCTCGAGATCACGGTGGTCGGCCGCCTCCAGGTGCTCCGACGAGAGCTCGGGGGACGGCGGCCGTCCTTCGATGCAGCGCCGCGCGATGCCGATCAGCCAGGCGGCGGGCTCCCCCTTTGTGGAGTCGTAGCTCTTCTTGTAGCGAAGCGCCCGCTCGAAGGTCTCGCTCGTGATGTCCTCGGCGTCCGGTCCGTCTCCGACGCGGTACGCGACGTAGGAGTAGACCCGCCGGATCAGGGGCTCCGGGTTCGCCAGCGGGTCAACGCGGAACATTGCCGGACTCCCCGAAATCCGAGCTGGCATAGCGGTTGAGCCGCCGGGCCTCCGCCAGCGCCCTTCGGGACTCGTCGCCGGCACTGACCGTGGAGAGGTCGTACCAGAGCGTCCAGTCGCTCCTGTCCTTGGAGATCGCCTTCCGGTAGCTCTCGCGGGCCTCACCTTCTTCTCCGCGGGCAGACTGGACATCGCCGAGCTGCCGCCACGGGTCGGGCGACCAGCGCCACCAGCGGGCAGCCTTGCGCGCCTGCGACGCGGCCTCGTCGTACCGGCCCTTCGTGAGCGCCCGCTCGCTTGCAGCAAGGGCGCTCGCACCGATCACGCCGACGAACGCGACCACTGCGAGCGCGAGAACGACGGCGACCGCTGCGGCGCGCACTCTCGGCGAGAGAAGAGGCGGAGCATCGCGCCGATCGGCGACGGCCAGGAGCGCAGCGGCGCAGGCAAGCGCAGCGATTGTGACCGCCGCCATCTCCCAGTCCCAATCGACGGATGCGTGAACGAGAAAAGCCGCATACGCAGCGAGTGCCAGGGGCGCGAGCGGGTGGCCGCGTGCGAGAACCCCGGCAACGAGAGGTGCGCCGAGTGCGAGCAGGAGCAGGATGAGCCCCACCGGGCCGAGCTCGGCGAGAACCTCGAGGTAGAGATTGTGCGCGTCCCGAACCTTGTGCTGGATGGGGCGGTGCTGGTTCCAGTACTGCTCGTAGGTTCCAGGCCCTGCTCCGAGCAGCGGGTGATCGCGATAGTCGTCCCAGGCCACATGCCAGAGCTCCGACCGGTAGCTCCCCGAGAACGTGAAGAGACGTTTGTTGAGGTTGACCGGCGTCTGGCCCGAGGTGGTCGTGAACGAGTCATAGCCCTTCCTCACCAGCGTGACCGGCCCCCCGTACTGGACGAAGACCGCGAGGAGCGATGCGACCACGACGACCGTGAGCGCGCCGCTGAAGGCGAGTCGCGCGCCGCGCGGAGGCACGATGCGGTGCTCGGCGAATGCCAGCCCGAGCGCGACGATCGCGGACACGGCGGCCAGCACGAGCAGGTAGACGGCCAGATGGTGGCCGTCGTGCGACGCCGCCGAGAGTGGAGCATCCGTTCGCGTCAAT
>Ga0307312_10002142_pt1 | contig 10351 bp, 14 predicted proteins | sample ER_DNA_202_FD_194489 | JGI IMG/M metagenome (GOLD analysis project Ga0307312, IMG submission 194489) | Bulk soil microbial communities from the East River watershed near Crested Butte, Colorado, United States - ER_DNA_202 | ecosystem: Environmental > Terrestrial > Soil > Floodplain | place...
GTCGAACGCATCCTCGGCGCTGCCGCCGTGCGCGGTCGGGTCGGTGAGTGGGCCGATCGTCTCGAGCAGCTCGATGACCGAGCCCGGCCAGCCGTGGGTCATGATCAGCGGCAACGCGTCCTCGTGCTCCGACTTGACGTGGATGAAGTGGATCTCGATGCCGTCGATCTCGGTCGTGAACTGCGGTAGCGCGTTCAGCTTCGCCTCCGCCTTGCGCCAGTCGTACTCGTTCATCCAGTAGCTCGCGAGCGCCTGCATCGTCGGCAGCTGGACGCCTTGCGACCGATCATCGACGAGCTCCTTGCTGGGCCAGCGCGTCGCCGCGATGCGCCGGCGGAGGTCGGCCAGTTCCTCCTCCGACACCTCGGTATGGAAGGCGCGGACGTCGGTTGCACTTTCGATGGTTGCCATGTCGACCTCCCGTCGTCGGGTACCGGTCGACGCCTCGGTCGTCGAGACCGCGCGTCACGGCGACGCGGCGACGATCCACTGAGGACCCTCTCAGACACACGCCCACAGGTCAACGCGGTTCACCAGCTTGGCACAAGGCCGCCGACGCCAACGTCGCGGCGCTCCTGCGACCGCCCCACCTGCGCTAGCTGACAAGCTCTCGGGGCAGATGAGCCAGGTCATTCAGATCGTCGGCGCGCTCGCGATCCTGGTCGCGTTCGTCGCGGCTCAGCTCGGCGTCTTCGACGTGCGCTCGTGGTCGTACCTGTGGCTGAACCTGGTCGGCGCGGTCATCCTCGGGGTCGTCGCGTGGCACGAGCGGCAGTACGGGTTCCTGCTCCTCGAAATCGTCTGGACGATCGTCACTGCCTGCGGGCTCATGACCCGCGCCCGAGGCGCTCAGGCCTAGGCGAACTTCTCCCAGACGGAGACGTGCTTCGTGCTCTCGCTCGTGAACGGCTCGCGGTTCCAGCCGCTCCAGCGCTCGCGCAGCGTCATCCCGGCGATGCGGGCCATCAGGTCGAGCTCCGCCGGCCACACGTAACGGAAGGGCATCGACACCAGTCTCCACTGTCCCTCGACGGGCGAGAGGTGATGCGAGATGAGCCCCTGGTTCGCGATGTCGTACTCGTCGATCCCGATGTGCTCCTTCCCGAAGTCGAACACCTGGAACCGCTCGCCCGAGGGAAGTGTCCGCAAGCCCGGCACGCCGAGCTCGATCACGAAACAGCCGCCCGGCTCGAGGTGCGCCGCGACGTTCTCGAAGCACGCGACCTGCGCGTCCTGCGTGGTCAGGTTGCCGATCGTGTTGAAGACGATGTACGCGAGCGAGAACGTACCGTCGACGCGCGTCGTCGCGAAGTCCCCGATCGTGGCCTCGATCCGTTCCGCGCCAGGCTTCTCGCGCAGCTTCGCGACCATCGCCTCGGAGAGGTCGATCCCATGCACGCGGACGCCGCGCTCCGACAGCGGCAGCGCGATCCGGCCCGTGCCGATCCCGAGCTCCAGCGCCGCGCCGTCACCGGCCAGGGCCGCGAGGAACTCGACGGCTGGATCGAGCACGGCCGGATCGAACATGTCCGCCGCGGACTCGTCGTAGCGCTCGGCCACGTCCTCGCCGAAGTGGTTCTCAGGCATCAGGCCGTCAGAGTTTTCGCGCCTCGATGTAGAGCACGCCGGTGCAGGGGAGGCAGTACGCGTTGAGCTCGTCGCCCAGCTCGACGAGGCGCCGCCTGGCTTCCTTCTTCCCGAGCTGGTCCTCGTACTGGTGGACGAGCGCGATGTACTTCTGGGTCAGCTCCGCGAAGTGCTGCTGGTTGTACTGGGAGTTGATGGTCTCGAGAGACGACATCTGGAAGTCGAGCCGCTCGAACTTGTGGTTCATGGCCGTCGTGTCGCCCTGCCCGCACCCCGCGAGCAGGAGCACGACCAGAAGCAATCCGGCGAGGCGGGTCATGCGCCTCTAGTTCGCGAGCCGCACCGCGACGACAGCTGCGGCGTCGGCCATCTGGGCCAGCATGCGGACATCGACGTTCGCGGGCGTGTCGCAGACCTTGTGGTAGCAGGCATCGAACGGAAGATTGGCAGAGCCGCCGAAGCGGCGCGCGGACGCGGGCGACTTGAGGTCGTCGGCGCCCGTGAAGAGACCGCCGACCGGGATCCCGACGTCGGCGAACGACGCGTGGTCGGACGAGCCGCCGAGCGATTCCTGCTCCACGGGCAGGTGGCGCGCCGCAAAGTAGGCGCGGAACGCGTTCTCGATCCTTCGCGAGCCGGCCGGGCCATCGTCACCGTCGTACACGATCCGGTCGGAGTTCGGCGAGCCGACCATGTCCAGGTTGATCACGCCGCGGATCCCTCGTCTTTGGCGAGGGCTCAGGCTCTGGACGTAGCTCCTCGACCCGATGAGCCCGAGCTCCTCCGCGCCCCAGAAAGCGAACCGCAGCCCGTGCTTCGGCCGCACGTGGAGGCGGCGGGCCTGCCGCGCGATCTCGAGGACGGTCGCACTGCCGGAGCCGTTGTCGTTGATCCCGGGGCCGTTCGCGACCGAGTCGAGGTGCGCGCCGAGGAGGATGACGCCGCTCTGGCGTCCGGGTAGGTCGGCGATGACGTTCGCCGCCCGCGCCTTCGTGGTCGCGACCGAGAGATCGAGGTGCACCCTGACCGTGCCGGCCTGGGCGAGCTGCGTCAACTCGGAGCCGACACCGGACGAGATGACGAGCACCGGGATCCGGACGCCGGGTCCGAAGAGCGTGGCCGAGAGAGGCGCGGTACGCCCCGGGAGCCCGTCGTTCGCGATCAGCGCAGCGGAGGCGCCGCCCGCCTGCGCGATGCCGGCCTTCTGCGAGAACGGGCAGCCGCCGCGCCGCATCAGGGCGATCGCCCCGAGCGTGAACCCGCTGAAGTCGGAGTCCGCACAGCCGCCCGAGCCCCCAACAGCGACGACTGGAGCTGTGACGTTCCCGCCACCCGAGTAGCGCATCGTCAGAAAGTCGCGGTTGCGTGCGTAGCGAACGAGCCCGGGCGAGACACGCTCGAACACCGTCGGCCTCGTCTCGCGGAAGTACTGGAAGGAGAAGGTCTGCTGCCGGGGTCGGAGGCCGGCAGCCCGGAGCTGCCGCACCACATAGGCCACCGACTCCGAGTACCCCGGCGTGCCTGCAGCGCGAGTTCCGTTGTTCCGTTCCGCGACCGCTTCGAGAGCCTCGAGGTGCGTACTCAGATGGCCGGCCGTGATCGCGCGGGCCAGCGCCTGAGTCGAGGCCGGCGAGCGGGCCGCCGGTCCAGCCTTGTGCCCGACCGCCGCGTCGCCGGCTCCCGCACTGAGCAGGAGCCCGATTCCGATCGCCAGAGCGAAACCTCGCACGTGTCTTGATAGACGGCGCGCCCGCCGGGAAGTTGGCCACTCCGCAGCCCGCGCCACGGCGGCTAGGCTGGCCGCGTGGCCAAGGTCGGAAAGCCGCTGGTCAAGGAGTATTCGACCGATGAGATCGTCGTCGAGTGGGAACCGCGGCTCTGCTTCCACTCTGGCAACTGCTCGCGGCTTCTGCCCAAGGTCTTCGATCGCGATCGCCGTCCCTGGGTCAAGGCCGACGAGGCCTCCGCGGACGACATCGAGCGGACCGTCGCGCGGTGCCCGTCGGGCGCCCTTCGGACGAGACGGCTCAAGGGCGTGAGCGTCAAGCCGCAGCAGCGGTACGAGATCTGCGCGTCCGCGGGCGGGCCGCTGCTCGTCACCGGCGGCGTGCGGATCGTCGACGCTGGGGGCAACGTCCTCTACGAAGGCGAGCGGGCCGCGCTCTGCCGGTGCGGCGGCTCGTCGAACAAGCCGCTCTGCGACGGGACGCACAAGCTCAACGGCTTTGAGGGCTAGTGCTGACGCTGTACCAGGCGGAGTGGTGCCCGTTCTCGGGCGCGGTGCGCGAGATCCTCACCGAGCTCGGCCTCGACTTCGTCGCGCGCCAGGTCGAGCCGTGGCCGGAGCAGCGGGCTGCTTTGAGGGCTGTTTCGGGCTCCGACCGGATCCCCGCGCTGGAGACCGAGGACGGCCGCTTCTTCAGCGGGACGCGCGCCGTCTACGAGTACCTGCGCGAGCTCGAGGGCTGGGAGCATGCCGCGGAACACCGGCGCCGCTTCGTCGACCACGAGCCGGCGCGCGAATCGGATGCCGTCGGCCAGCTCGTCGAGCTCTTCGAGCCCTCCGAGGAGGCCGAGATCACGGCCGCGCCGGAGGACGCCGAGGTCGTCGACGTGCCCGAGTCGTCGCAGTACGAGCTTCGGCTCGGAGACAGGCGCATCGGCGTCGCCGCCTACCACCGCCGCCAGAACAGCAACCGGATCGCGTTCGTGCACACAGAGGTCGACCCGGCCTGCGAAGGACGCGGCTTCGGCAGCAAGCTCGTCGCAGCCGTACTCGAGGACGTGCGCCGGAAGGGTCTCGAGGTCGTCCCGCTGTGCCCGTTCATCGCGCACTACATGGCGAGTCATCCCGAGGTGCACGACCTCCTCGCCTCGGGCCACCGCGACCGCGTCACCGCCGCCTAGGCCGTCACGAGGGCTCGGCTCGGCTCCTTCGCAGCCCGCCTGCTCTGGTCTGCAATGTGCTTGGCGACGTAAGCGGCGTCTCGACCACGACCCGGCAGCACGTCGGACGAGAACGAGTACTGGAACACCAGCCCGACGAAGTACAGGCCCGGCTCGGATTCGACGACCCCGCGCGCGTGCTCGGGCTGGCCGGCCTCGTCGAAGACCGGCAGGTCGATCCAGCCGAAGTCCGTCCGGAAGCCGGTGCACCAGATCACGTTCGCGACGTCGAGCACCCGTCCGTCCTCCAACACCGGCCGTCCGTTCTCTACGCCGGTCACGCGCGGCACGCGCTCGGCGCCGGCCTCGGCGAGCTCCTTCGACTTCGTCCGGATCAGCGGGTCGGCTTCCTGGAGCAGCTTCGGACCGACCTTCCGGCCGATCGGGTTGCCGCGCGAGATCACTCGGTGCCCGAGGAACCGGAAGACGCGGAAGCCCGGGCGGAACGGCAGCGTGCCGTGCTTGACCGGGATCTCACTGAGCTTCGGACCGGAGAGCAGGACGCGATGCATCTGGCAGAGCTCGACGGCGAGCTCGGCGCCCGAGTTGCCGGCGCCGACGAGCAGGACGTCGCCATCCTGGAGCTGTGACGGATTGCGGTACGCGGCCGAGTGGAGTTGCACGATTCTCGGATCGAGCTCGGCCGCGAACGCGGGCGTCTTCGGAATGTTGTGTGCGCCGGTTGCCACGATCACGTTCTCGGCCTCGTAGAGCTCCTCGCCGGACGAGATGACGAAGCGGCCGTCAACCTTTTCCAGCCGCTCGACCTCGACGCCGTTCCGGACCGGCAGCTCGAAGTGCGCGGCGTACGACTCGAGGTAGTCAGCCATCTCGTCCTTCGTCGCGAACGACCAGTTCGGCATGTCCAGCCGCTTGCCGGGGAGCCTGCTGAAGTGCGCAGGCGTGAAGAGGCGCAGCGAGTCCCAGCGGTTGCGCCACGCGTCGCCGGTCCGCTCGTTCGCGTCGAGGATGACGAAGGGCCGGCGGCGCTTCGCCATGTGGTAGCCGACGGTCAGGCCCGCCTGGCCTCCGCCGATGATCACGGTCTCTACTCGCGTACGGCTCATCTCGAAACCTCCAGGTCGTCGTTCGTTCAACTCATCGCGGCGTGGACCGGCCAGAGCTCGCGGCGCGGAAGCCGTCGGACGCCCGCGTCTCGGAGCGCCGGGATGTACTCCTCGCGGAAGAACCGGTCCGCGTCCTCCGGGGACTCCCAGACCTCGACTACGCGCCAGCCGCCTTTCGGGCTCGGGCCTGCGATGTGGAAGATCCCGCCGGTCGGCTTACGCGAGCCGAGGCGACGGCGGACCCGCTCGTACGTCTCCTGTGACCCCTCTGCGCTTTCGACCAGCAGTGCGACGGCCACGTCGCCTCCTTTCGTCTCTCACGAGCACGCTAGGAGGGGGACGGCGGCGGCGCATCGCGCGTATCCGCCAACTTGGCGCGGGCCGTTCGTGGTCATTTCTGACCACTCGTTGGTCAGACGAGCTTGTGCTGGAACGCGAAGGCAGTCGCCGCCGTGCGCGAGGTAACGCCAAGCTTGGCGAAGATGTTCTGCACGTGGCGAGCGACCGTGTGCTCGCTGAGAACGAGGTCGGAGGCGATCTCGCGGTTCGTCTTGCCGGCGGCGACGAGGCGGAGCACCTCCAGCTCTCGTCCGCTCAGGCCATACGAGTCGGGAGCCGTTCGGTCGGCGAGCAGTTCGATGCGCGCGAGGTCCGGCGCGGCGGCCAGACGCTCGAAGACCTCACGGGCCGCCGCGAGCTCCAGCGCCGCGCTTTCCTCGTCGTCGAGAGCGCGGCACGCCAATCCGACGAGGACGCGCACCCGGGCCACCTCGTACGGCGCGTCCAGCTCCTGCCATAGGCGACCCGCCTGCCGGAGAGCTACGAGCGCCACTCCCGGATCCCCGTCGGCCAACTCGACCTCGCCCCGGGCGTGAGCCGAGATCGCGTCGAGCATCGTGCGCTTGCCTGCTGCTGCGATTCCGGCCAGCTCGTCAGCGCCGCGGCGAGCCTCGTCGAGATCGCCGGCGGCGAGCATCGCCTCGACGTGGGCGGGGAGCACGGTCGCGCGTGCAAACGGCCCGGCCGCTTCGGCGGCTGAGCGTCGGGTCATCGCGGCAGCGGCCTCGACGTCTCCCTGGGCAAGCCGGAGGAGTGCCAGCCCCGGCTGCGGCTCCCGGCCGAACGCGCTCCCTTCTCGATATGCCGACTCGGCGGCCTCGAACTCTCCCTGGAGACGATGCAGCTCGCCTTGCTGGTAGAGCGCTTGGCCGGTCGCGGCCCGGTTCATCGCCTCCTCGCAGCGCTCCCGGGCCAGCTTCGCCTCAGCGAGCGCGTCCCGCCACTCGCCGTGCAGCTGCTTGAGACCGGCTCGGTGGGCAAGACAGCGGCCCGTGAAGGAGACCATCTGCGGCTGCCCGTCGCACCAGCGCGTCAGCGCGTCCGTCCACTCCTGGGCGCGGCGCACTTCGAAGGCCTCCTCGCAACCCGCGATCACTCCGCAGTAGACGATGCCCGCGACCACCGGCGAGACGGAGTCGGCCGTGACCCCGACCATCGCCTCGTCCAGGAGCTGCAGGCCCTCGACGATCGACCCCTGCTTGATGCGCATGACGCCCTGCGCGTGCAGAGCGATTGCCGCCAGGTCCGAGTCGCCGAAGCGCTCGGCGATCTCGACCGCCTGGACGGCTACTTCGTGCGCCCCGTCATAGTCGCCGGCAGCTTCGCGCTGGAAGACGGCCGGGACCAGGAGCCAGCCTTGCTCGACGCAATCGCGCCCTTCGCGTTCCACGAGCCGCTGAGCTCGGCTGAACCAGCCGCTTGCAGGCCCCATCTCACCGCGGATTGCGAGCGTCATGCCCAGCCAACCGGCGTCTCGCGCAGCCGCGAGGTTGTCGCCGCGCTCGACGTAGGCGAGGTGCGCTCGCTCCAGCACGGCGAGGTACTCGTCCATCCGCCCGATGAGCGACGCCGAGGTCGCCAGGAGATCCAGGTCTCTCGGTTCAAGCGGCTCGACGCGGTCGGCCTCCGACAACGCCGTGTAGGCATCGAGCCAGGCCCGCCTCTCGAACGAGGTGCGGCCGCGCTCGAGCTCCTGCGAGGCATCGACCACAGGCCCACGATATGCCACGACGGACTAGGGTTGTCCCGTGCGGATCCTCCTCGGCATCGTCATCGTCCTCTTCCTCATCCTCTGGGCACGGGCTGTGATCGACGTGTTCAGGCGACACGACCTCTCGGTAGGCGGCAAGGCGGGCTGGACGATCTTCATGCTGATCCTTCCGTTCATCGGGCTGCTCGTGTACACGATGCTGCGGCCCGCGAACGCCTAGCGGGGTCGTGCGCTGAAGATCGTCGGCCTAGGCGGCTCGCTCGCGACACAGTCCCGGAGCCGGGGCGCGCTCGAGACTGCGCTCACGGGGGCTCTAGAAGCCGACGCCCAGACCGAGCTTTTCGATATCCGGGCGCTGGACCTGGCGCTGTACAACCCGGAAGGGGAGCCCAGTGCGAGCACCCTGGCGATGGTCGAGGCCCTGGAGAGCGCAGACGGCCTCCTCTGGAGCAGCCCGCTCTACCAGGGCTCGGTCGCGGGCTCGTTCAAGAACGCCCTCGACTGGCTGCACCTACCCAGCGGGAGCGTGTACCTGACGGACAAGCCGATCGGCCTGATCAGCGTGTCCGGAGGGACGCAGGGGCTGCAGGCGATCAACGCGATGGAGTTCTCGGTGCGCGCGCTCCGCGGGTGGGCGGTGCCGTACGTCGTCCCGGTTCCGCGCGCTGCCTTCGAGGAGGACCGCGTCGTCGATCCGAGCGTCGAGCGGCAGCTGAAGATGCTCGGGAGCGAGGTCGTCCGGCTCGCCGAGCACTTCACGGTGCACGAGTCGCCGGACCACGCGACCGAGTGCGCGCGGGCGCGCGACCGGGTAGCGGCGGCCGTCTAGTCCCGCTCACGCCGGACGAGCGTGTGCAGCTCGTTGTCCTCCGGGTCGACGAACTCACGGACAGCCTGGAAGCCCGCCTTCTCGAACGCTCGAAGCGAAGCCGTGTTCCGCACGTCCGGATCCGCTGCGCAGGCGGTCGTCTCGGGCCGAGCGAAGACGATCTCGTCGACGAATCTGCGGATCATCTCCGTACCAAGCCCACGCCCGGTCTGAGCCTCGTCCCCGATGAACAGATCGAGCCCGGCCGTGCCCTCGCCCTCCTCGATCAGCGCGGCGTAGTCCGGGTAGGCGGACACGAGGTAGGTCTGGATCATCCCGAGCGGCTGGCCGTCGAGAAGCGCGAGGTAGTGCTGGGTCGGATCGGTGCCCTCGATCGTCGGCAGGTAGTGCGCCTCGGTCTCCTCGAACGTCTTGCGCACGGTCCACCAGCGGACGACATGAGGGCGTTGGTGCCACTCGTGGACGAGAGACAGGTCGTCGCGGGTCATCGGCCGGAAGCTGATCGCCATCGCAAGGGGATGATCGCCGAGGCGCGAAGTCGGGCGCATGCTCGAGACCGTGCTCGGAGTCACAGCGGCCGCTTGGGGGGTCCTGATGGCGATCTCGCCGGGGCTGCAGATTCGCAAGATGCTGCTCCACCGCTCGTCGCACCAGGTCTCGATCGCCTACTTCTGGGTGCTGCTCGTCGGCTTCACGCTCTGGGTCGGGTACGGATTGTCGATCCCGAACTGGTACCTCGTCGTCCCGAATGTGGTCGCGTTCACGGTCTGTGCAACGACGATCGCCGTCGCGCTGCGCTACCGGCTCAGACCGGAGCCGGCAGGTAGAACGTGAGCGGCGGGCCGAGCCGCGTCGCCCCCTGACGCCAGGTGACGCGGTAGCCGCGCGGGCCGCGGACCGGGTAGTTGCGCTGCCAGAAGACGGTTCCGCCCCAGGCGGCGCCGGTCTTCTTGACCGGAAAGCTCTTGCACTTCGCCTGCTCTCCGAGCGGGCGCACGCAGATCCGGTAGCGCTGGAAGTACTTCGCTGCGAGGGTCAGCCGGAAGCTGTAGACGCTGCCGGTCTTGAAGATCCCGTAGCAGACGTCGCCGGTCGTGGTGCAGTAGCTCTTGACCCGGGTCTGGTCGGCCGCCGCGCTCGGTGCGACGGCAACGAGACCGGCGATCAGCGCGAGCAGGAGGTTCCGGCGCAGCATAGATCTCCAGTCTGCCGGACTCGAACCGCTCGTCCAAGGGCTTTACGCGATGCGCACAGGTGCCGAGTACTGTTCCAAGTCAAGCAGTCGTGAGAAGGGAAGAATTGAGCGATCGTCCGCAGGGTCGAGCGCGGAGATCGCTGTCGCATCTCCGACGCCTCAGGTCATCGAAGCGCGCGCGCCTCGTCGGCGCGGTCGGCTCGACCGCGATCGGCCTTCTGCTGGTTGCACTGGCGGCCCTGCACGTGCGCAATGCGCCGATGCCTTTCTCGCAGGGCAAGCCGACGCTGCTCGTCGCAGTGGCGCTCCTCTTCCTCGTCGCGTTCCTCGTCAAGGCGTGCGGTTGGGGCCGGCTCTTCGCCTCGCGCGAGAGGCCTGGGCCGATGGCGCTCGCCGCCGCCGGCGGAGGCGCGTCGGTCATGGGCATCGTTCTTCCCGGGCGGTTCGACGAGCTGATCCGGATCGCGATCGTCCGCCGCTTCCCGGGCTGCCCGGCCGGGATCCGTTCCATCTGCCTCTCGCTCGTGACACTTGGACTGATCGACAGTGCAGCGCTTGCTCCTCTCGGCTTCACCGCCGCCGCCTGGCCGGGGAACTCGGCGGCCGTGCGACTGGGCTTCGCAGTCGTCGGCGTTGGCGGAATCCTGTCCGCCGCGGTCGTGATCGCGCTCCCGTAC
>Ga0307312_10002145_pt1 | contig 10341 bp, 9 predicted proteins | sample ER_DNA_202_FD_194489 | JGI IMG/M metagenome (GOLD analysis project Ga0307312, IMG submission 194489) | Bulk soil microbial communities from the East River watershed near Crested Butte, Colorado, United States - ER_DNA_202 | ecosystem: Environmental > Terrestrial > Soil > Floodplain | place: USA...
CGCCGTTCACGACCGCTTCCTCACCGAGGGGTGAGATCTCCACCCTCGGCGCGAACGGGGAAATCGCCCGGAACTCGCGCCCGATGGGCTCGAGCAGCAGCTCGGCGTTGCGACCGATGCCGCCCCCCAGCACGACGAGCTCGGGGTCCACGATGGGCACGATCGACGCGATCGCGAGCGCGATCCGTTCAGCTTCGATCGCGACGACACGTTGCGCGATCACGTCGCCTCGACGTGCGGCTGCGAACACGTTCTTGGCTGACAACGGCGGCGCCATGCCGAGGTCGCGCGCGGTGGCTACGACGCCGGTCGCCCCCGCTGCCGTATCGAGCGCTCCTCGCCGCCGGTACTGCGGATCCCGCGGTTCGGGCACACCGATCGGGAGATAGCCGACCTCGCCGGCGGCTCCCGTCGAGCCACGGTACAGCTCGCCGCCGAGCACGAGCCCCGCGCCCACCCCGGTTCCCACGTGGAGGAACACGAAGTTCGCGACCCCCTTGCCGAGCCCCGTCCACTGCTCGCCGAGAGCGGCCAGGTTCACGTCGTTCTCGAACGCGATCCGCGTCCCGAGCTCGCGCTGGACAGCCTCGACGAGACCCGGCTGCCCCCACCCCGGGAGCGCGTACGCGAGCGCCACCTGCCCGCGCGAGGGCTCGAAGACGCCGGGACTGCCGACCGTCGCGAACGTGATCTGTCGCCACTTGAGACCTGCTTCGGCGGCGAGACCGTGCGCGATCCGCCCGATCTGCTCGATGAGCGTCTTGGCGCTGCGCACGCGAGCGCGCTCGTCACGACGAGCGACGATCTGGCCCTCGAGATTGGCGATGGCCGCTCGGACGAAGTCTCGGCCGACGTCGATGCCCACCACCCAGCCCGCAGTCGGATCGAGCTCGTAGAGAACGGCGGTCGGGCCCTTGCCGCCGCTCGAGCGCCCGGCTTCACGCACGAGGCCCGAGCGAAGAAGCGCAGCGAGCGCCTGCGAAACCGTCGGCTTGGACAACTCGCTGTCTCGAGAGATCTGCGCTCGCGAGACCGGGCCGGTGCGCCGGACGAACTCGAGGACCGCGCGCTCGTTCATCGCCCGAAGGAGACTCGGCGTTCCCGCGGCGAACGTCTGGTCGAGGCTCGAGAGGGTCTCCTTTTGAGCTCTAAAGGAAACTTTCCTAACTAATTGCGGGCATGCTACGCTCAGCCTGGGAGCCGAGTCAAGACCAGCACCACCCCTGAGCTCACCCGTTCGGGAAGAAGCGCGGTAAGTGTCCGCGGTTCGCCTCGAGGAGCGCGTCGAGCAATGGAACCGCGATGTCGTACTCGCGTACAAGCGGGTTGGCCATCAACGCCGCGAGCGCCGCTCGGCGGCTCCCGGTCTTCGCCGCCTCGATGGCCAAACGCTCGTAAGCCTTGGCCGCCTGCACGAGCCCGAGCATCTCGGGGGCGAGCGGAGCGGTGGGGAGCGGGTGCACCCCGCCGCGGTCCACGCGCGCCGAGATCTCGACCACGTCGTCGTGGGGAAGGTTCGGGATCGCGCCGCCGTTACGGGCGTTCACCACTTGTACGTCACCCTCGCCGTCGTACAGGGAGGCGATGAGCATGGCGGCGGCCTCGCTGTAGAAGGCGCCCCCGCGTTCCTCGAGGAGCTTGGGTTTGATGTCGAGCGACGGGTCCTTATACATCTCGAGGAGACCGGCTTCGATCTCCATGACCTCCTTCGCGCGGATGTGGCCCCCTCGCTGCTCCTCGAGCATGCGTTGCGTGAAGTAGTAGTAGCGCAGGTAGTACGACGGGATCGCGCGGAGCAGCCGCACCAGCTCGAGCGGGGCCTCGCCCGCGAGCTCGGCGAGGTAGGAGCGGAACTCCGGCGACGCGTCCGGAGCATCCACGGCCTCGAGCAGCTCGGGAAGCCGATCGACGCCGTCCACGAAGATCGCGCGCTCCCACGACAGGTGGTTCAGCCCCACGTGGTCCAGTTGGATCCGCTCGGGGGCGACGCCGAACAGCCGAGCGAACTCCCGCTGAAAGCCGATCGCCGCGTTACAGAGCCCCACGGCGCGGTGCCCCTCGTCGAGGAGCGCCTGTGTCACCATGCCGGTCGGGTTCGTGAAGTCGACGAACCAGGCGCCCGGTGCCCCTCGGCGCGCTGCGAGCTCGGCGAGCTCGAGTACCACCGGCACCGTGCGGAGCCCCTTCGCGAAGCCGCCGGGGCCGGTCGTCTCTTGGCCGATGCACCCGAATTCGAGCGGGATGGTCTCGTCGACCAGGCGGGCCTGGTTTCCTCCGACGCGCAGTTGCACCACGACGAAGTCGGCGCCCTCGAGCGCCTCGTCGCGGTCGGCGGTGAGCGTGAGTGTGCCCTCCCATCCCACCTTCGCCAGCATCCGCGAGGCGAGACCTCCCACGATCTCGAGGCGGCCAGGGGCGATGTCGAGCATCGCGAGCTCGTCCATCGGCAGCCGGTCCCCTCGACGGGCGAATCCCTCGACCAGCTCGGGGGTGTAGGTGCTTCCAGCACCGACGACCGCCACCTTCACACCCATGGTCCCGGCATCGTACACTCGCGACATGAAATCGTTAGGAAACTTTCCTGACCCATTCCTCGCGGAGATCTGCGCCCAGCCCGACGCTCTGCGCCGGGCCGCGGCATCGCTGGTCGAGCAGCGGGAGTCCCTCGAGCGGATCCGGGAAGCCGGCGCCAACGCCCGCACGATCGTGTTCACCGGCATGGGGAGCTCGTACGACGCGTGCTATCCGGCCGTGAACGACCTCGCCGGACGGGGGGTGCCCTCGGTGCTCGTGGACACGGCCGAGCTGCTGCACTTCCGCCGCGCGATCCTCACGCCACACACCTTGCTCATCATCGTGAGCCAGTCCGGCGAGAGCGCGGAGATCGTGAAGCTCGTCAGCGACCTCGCGAAACAGCGCTCGCGACCGTTCGTGGTCTCGGTCACGAACGGGCTGAACAACGACCTCGCGCACCGAGCCGACATCACACTCGACACGTGGGTCGGGATCGAGACCGGTCCTTCCACCATCACGTTCTCAGGGTCGATGGCGACCTTGTCCGGCATCGCCCGATTGCTGGCCGGAGACAGCGTCGATACGGCGATCGATCGCACGCGAACGGCGGCCGAGGGAGCTGCGCTCGCGGCCGAGCGCCTGCTCGAGGACCCGGAGGCTCATGCAGAGGAACTCGCCTCGTGGATGGGCGGGCGCCAGGTCATGGTCGTGCTCGGGCGTGGTCCCGCACGAGCCGCCGCCGAGATGGGGGCATTGCTGCTGAAGGAGTGCGGCATCATGGCCGAGTCCCTCGAATCGGCGATGTTCCGCCACGGCCCACTCGAGCTCGCAGGGCCGGGGATGTCGGCGATCGTGCTCGCGACCGAACCGGAAACGCGACGCCTTGACCTCGGGCTCGCGGCCGACCTCGTGCAAGCGGGCGTCGCGGTACTCGTGGTGACGCCCGACGGCGAGGAGCCGAAGGGCGCACACGCGGTGGCTACCGGATTCCTGGACCGAGCGCTCATGTCGGCGGTGTCGATCATCCCGGTCCAGCTCCTCGCCTGGAAACTCGCCGTCTCGAGCGGTCGCACTCCCGGGGCGTACACGCGCGCCTCGAAGGTGACGACACGTGAGTGACGCGGCCTCGCCTCGCGTTGCGCTGACATTCGATGCCGAGCACCCGGACCGCCCGCGCTGCCCGCCGCGCAACGCCGAGCGCATCCTCGACGCGCTTTCCTCCGCGGACGTACGCGCGACGTTCTTCGTCCAGGGTCGATGGGCACGTTCACAGCCCCTCGCGGCCAAGCGGATCGCCACCGAGGGCCACCTCGTCGGGCACCACTCTAATTACCACGTTCGGATGACCCTGCTGTCCGACGACGGACTCCGCCAGGACCTCGCCGAGGGAGAGGAGACGATCAAGGACGTCATCGGGACCGATCCTCACCCGTGGTTCCGGTGTCCGTTCGGTGAGGGCAAGGACGACCCTCGCGTGCTGGGCGCGCTCGAAGAGCTCGGCTACCGCAACGTGGATTGGCACGTAGCGGTCGAAGACTGGGAACCGTGGCGCACAGCCGAAGCCATCGCCACCGACGCGGTCGCTGGTGCGCTCGTGCATGGCGACGGAGCCGTCGTGCTCCTGCACACGTGGCCGGGTCCGACGGCCGATGCCCTGCCCACGGTGGTCGAGCGGTTGTCGAGCGCGGGCGCGCGCTTCGTCACGGTCGATGAGCTGGAGCGGCTCCCGTGAGGCGACCGGCGGTGCTCGCGGTCGACGGAGGCGGCTCGAAGGTCGACGCGGTGCTGCTCACACGGGGCGGCGACATCGTCGCTGCCGTGCGACTGAACAACCTCGACCATGACGGCACCGAGAGCGACACGTACCTCGACGGCGTGGAGAGCGCGGTGAACGCCGTTCGCGACCGGGCCGGACTGCACCCGGACCGGATCGTGTCGCCGCTCGGGGCGTTCTGCCTGGCCGGCGCCGATCTGCCGGCCGACGATCGACGGATCGCTCGCTGGTTGGTGAAACGCTCCTTCACGCGGGAGACCATCGTTCGGAACGACACCTTCGCGGTCCTGCGGGCAGGCACCGAACGCACCTGGGGGGTGGCCGTCGTCTGCGGGTACGGCACGAACTGCTCCGGTGTTGCGCCCGACGGACGGATGTTCCGGCTCCCGGCGGTGGGCGGGATCTCAGGTGACTGGGGCGGCGGCCACGACATCGGCGAGATGGCGCTGTGGTACGCGCTCAGGGCGCAGGACGGCCGGGGCGAACCGACGAGCCTCGCCACCCTCGTCCCCGAGCACTTCGGTGTCCGCCGACCCCGCCAGGTGATGGAGGCGATGTACTTCCACCGCCTCGACGAGGGACGCGTCATCGAGCTCCCCCCGGTGGTCTTCCGCGCGGCGGCGGAGGGCGACGCGGTCGCACAGGGCATCGTCGATCGGCAGGCAGACGAGGTCGTCGCGATGGCCGGCACCGCGATCCGCAAGCTGCGGATGCAACAGCTCGATGTGGACGTCGTGCTCGGTGGCGGGATCTTCCGCAACCCGGACCCGGCCTTCTTCGAGCGGATCGAGGAGGGGCTGCGGGCGACCGCGATCGCGGTCTCCATCACCGTACTGAAGGCGCCCCCGGTGGTGGGTGCGACACTGCTCGGTCTGGACCGGCTCGGGGCGACGAACGCAGCTCGAGCCAAGGTCCGCGCCGCCTTGACCCACGACCGGATGAACGCCGACACTCTGCGGGTGAGCTAGGAGGCACTCGATGGCGAAGATCGAGCTCGATGGCGTGACGAAGGTCTTCGGCTCGGACGTCATCGCCGTGGACGATGTCTCGCTTCAGATCGAAGACGGGGAGTTCATGGTGCTCGTGGGCCCATCGGGGTGCGGCAAGTCGACCATCCTTCGGATCCTCGCGGGCCTGGAGGACGTCACCGCCGGCGAGGTGATCATCGGCGATCGGCAGGTGACCGACCTGCCGCCGAAGGACCGGGATATCGCGATGGTGTTCCAGAACTACGCGCTCTACCCCCACATGACGGTGGAGCAGAACCTCGGCTTCGGTTTGAAGCTGCGCAAGATGCCGAGGGACGAGATCAAGTCTCGGGTGGATGACGCCGCGAAGATCCTGGGCCTCGAGCCGCTCATGCAGCGCAAGCCCGCGGCCTTGTCGGGCGGCCAACGCCAGCGGGTGGCGATGGGCCGCGCGATGGTCCGGGAACCGATCGCGTTCCTGATGGACGAGCCCCTTTCGAACCTGGACGCGAAGCTCCGCGTGCAGATGCGGGCGCAGCTCGCGCAGCTGCACGACCGGCTCCAGACGACCACCGTCTACGTCACGCACGACCAGGTCGAAGCGATGACCCTCGGCGAGCGCGTGGCTGTGCTGAGGGACGGACTCCTCCAGCAGGTCGACACCCCACAGAACCTCTACAACCATCCCGCGAACCTCTTCGTCGCCGCGTTCATGGGCTCGCCCCCGATGAACCTCGTCGAAGCGCGCGTCGCGGACGGAAAGGTGTCGTTCGCCAACTTCCAGCTGCCGCTGGCATCGGCTCACGCCATCAGCAACTACGAGGGCCGCTCCGTGATCTTGGGGATCCGTCCCGCGGACCTGGAGGACACGGCCGTGAGGTCGAACGACTCGCTACCGTCGATCGAGGTCTCAGCCGACGTGACCGAGGAGCTCGGCTCGGAGATCAACGTCTTGTTCGTGATCGATGCCCCTCCCGTCGCGACCGAGGAGCTCATGGCGGCCGCCGACGCACCGGACGCGGAGCCGATCGTGCTGCTCGGGGACTCGCCGAGAGCGACCTTCTGCGCACGCGTCGATGCCCGTAGCTCGGTCCGTCCCGGCTCGAAGATCCGGCTTTCGGTCGATCCGGCGAGGTTCCACTTCTTCGACACCCGCACCGGGCTCGCGGTGAGCGACGACGCGGCCACGATGGCGACGGCTTAACGCTCCGGCTCGGTCGTGCTTCCGCCGGCCGGCAGCCAACACTCGACCGTGGCGCCCTGGCCCGGCGCGCTCCGCAGTCGACACCATCCACCCGCGACCTCCGCGCGCTCGATCATCGTCGGCACCCCGATGTGGCCGGGTTGCGAATCGGTCACGTCCTTGCCTTCGAACCCCTTCCCGTCATCGGAGACGCGGAGCGAGAAGCCGTGGTCCTCGTCCGCGAGCGCCACCGTGAGATGCGTGGCCCCCGCGTGCTTCCGAGCGTTCGTGATGGCTTCCTGTGCGATGCGGAACAGCGTCGCGCGAACCTCCGGCGGCGGCTCCGCCTCGAGGGTGTCCACGATCTCGAAACCGATCGCGTCTTCCGCACTCGCGTTGCCGAGATACGACCGGAGTGCGGGAACGAGCCCATCTCGGTCCAGCGCCGGCGGGCGGAGCTCGAACAGCAGATGCCGCAGGCGCTTCACGGCCTCGTTCATCGTCTCGTGGAGTTCGTCCGCCTCGGCTCGTAGTTGAGGGTCCTCGAGTCGCCGCGCGAGCGACTGCGCGCGCATGTCGGCAGCGCTGATCACCTGGATCGAGTCGTCGTGTATGTCGGCAGCGATCCGCCGACGTTCCTCCTCTTGGGCCTGCTCGAGCCGCGTCAGGAGGCGCCGTCGGTCATCGAGCGTGCGGCGCAGGACCTCGAGGCTCTTTCGAAGCTTGTCCTCGACCTGCTTCTGCTCGGTGATGTCGAGCATGATCCCCCGCCAGAACATCGGCCGGCCGTCGTTGTCGCGTACGAGGACGGCCTCGTCACGGAACCAGACTTCCCGCCCGTCCGCCGCGAAGATCCGGTATTCGGAGCGGAACGGGAACCCGTTCGCGTTCGAAGCCTGGTGCTCGTGTACCACGCGCTCACGATCGTCGTCGTGCATCCGAGCGAGCCACATGCTCGGGTCATCACGCCACTCGTCGGCGGAGATCCCCAAGATCTCGAAGATCTGTGGGCTCGTATAGACGTTCGTGGACAGATCATCGTTCGCGTCGATGTACAAGATCGCGGGGATCCCCTCCACGAGATGTCGATAGGTCTCGTGCGCCTCGCGCAAGCTCTGCATGAACTGTGGCGAGAGTGGGATCGTGGTCATAGCTTGTATCCGAACCGGCGAAGGAGCTCCTTGCGCTCGGCCACTTGATCGTCGTCCTCGACGCCATTCGGCGAACGGCCGTCCACGACGCCGAGGATCGCGCGCCCCTGATCGGTCTGCCCCACGACGACCTCGAGCAGGTTCGCGGTGGCGCAGTAGACGTGGCAGACCTCAGGGACCGCCTTCACGGCGTTCAAGACGTTGATCGGGAACCCCTCACGCAACGCGATGATGAACGCGTGGCCGGCGCCGATCGCCTCCGCATTACGGACGGCCACGTCGATCAGCTCCTGATCGTTGCCGCTCCACCGGACCAAACACGGCCCGCTCGATTCGCAGAAAGCTACGCCGAAGCGCACGACGGTCGATGCCGTGACGAGCGCTTCGTGGAGGTCCTCGACCGTTTTGATGAAGTGCGACTGGCCGAGGATGACGTTCAGGTCGTCGGGCTTGTCGAAACGGACGGTAGTGATCTCCACGCCGGCGGGACCCCTTCCAGCTCCTAGAACACGGTGCCGAGCCTCGAGACTAGACCCGCGAGGAGCGAGATTCGAGGAACCACGCTGTCGAGGTCGATCCACTCCTTCGGGCCGTGATCATCGCCTCCGACGGGGCCGAGACCGTCCAGCGTAGGGACACCCGCCGCCGATGTCGTGTTCGCATCGGACGCTCCGCCCGTTGCCGCGTCCTTCAATCCGAAGCCGAGCTCGGCTGCCACCTCCGTCGCGAGTGCCGCGAGCTTGGCACCGCCTTCACCCTTCTCCATCGGGCGGTGCCACGCGCCACCGGTGACCGCGACCTCGATGTCCGAGACGGTGTGCCGGTTCGCGATGTCCATGATGGCCTCCTCGGCCGCTCGGAGCGTCGCCTCGAACGGGGAGCGCACGTCGATGTCGAGGACGCAGATCGCGGGAACGACGTTCGTCCTCGTGCCGCCGTTCACGACCCCGACGTTCACCGTGACGCCCGGCCAGCGACCGTTGAGCGCCTGGAGAGCGACGGTCTTGTGCGCTGCTTCCAAGATCGCGCTCCGCCCGCGTTCGGGCTCCACGCCCGCGTGCGCGGCGCGGCCACGAACCTCGATGCGGAAGTCGGAGACGCCCTTGCGACTCGAGACGATGTCCCCGTTCTCCCGAGCGCCCTCGAGCACGAAGGCAACGTCCGCCTCGGCGGCCAGGCTCATGATGTGGTCGCGCGAGAAGGGGGAGCCGATCTCTTCATCCGGGTTGCACACGTACGTCACGCTACCGAAGCCGTCGAACCCGGCTTCCTGCAACGCCTCGACGGCGAAGAAGCCGGTGAGCAGACCGCCTTTCATGTCGGACACGCCGGGGCCGAGCGCTCGCGAACCATCCACCTGGAACGGCCGCTCGGCAACGGTGCCAGGGTCGAAGACCGTGTCGGTATGACCGATCATCAGCACTCGCGGGCCCCCGGCGCCCGACAAACGACTGACGATCAGATCGCCGAGCAGGGGCTCCTCCTCGGCTGGGCGATGCGGGATGCGCTCAACGGCCCAACCCCCCGCGCCGAATCGCTCGGCGCACATGTCGGCGATGGCGTTCACACCCTCGGGTGTGTAGGAACCACAGTCGACGTTCACCATGTCGCGAAGGGCATCAACGAACTCACCGTAGGACCGCGAAGCGATCTCGCGGAACGTGTTCATCCCTTCGACCATGTGCTCGTCCTCGACCGGATCGAGCGTCATCCTACGGGGTAGCATCCGCGCGTGGCCCGGCGCGAAGGCGACTTGAACGGCTGGTGGACCTTCTGGAAGGTGGTCCTGGGGGCGCTCTGGCGGTTGCCGTTCCGGCTGCGGATCGTGGGATCGGAGCGCATCCCGCGTTCTGGAGGGGCCATCATGGCCGCGAACCACGTGAGCGGGCTGGATGGCGTGCTGTTCGCGCTCGCCACCGCCGAGCGAACCCGTCGGATGACTCGGTTCCTCGTCGCTGCTGAGTTCTTCCGGTGGCCGGTGATCGGCTGGGCGCTCCGCCGGTTCCGGCACATCCCTCTTCGCCGAGGGGAACGTGACACGCCCGCGCTCGTTGAAGCCCTCGACGCGATCGGCGGCGGGGCGCTCGCCGGGATCTTCCCGGAAGGCAGGGTCAATCCGGATCCGCGGTCGATGCAGCGAGGCAAGTCCGGCGTCGCGAGGCTCGCGCTCTCGAGCGGCGCACCGGTCGTGCCAGCGGGTATCTGGGGCACCCAAACCCGGTGGCCGAAGAGCGGGTTCACCCTGCGCCGACCCCTGCGAACGACCCACGTCGTCGCCTACGGTGAGCCGATCCCCCCGGCCGGCGATCCCGCTTCGGCGGCCGACGTCCAGGCGTTCACCGATCTGGTCATGGCGGGTATCGCGAAGCAGGTTGAAGAGGCGCGCGCGATCGCCGAAACCCTCGGATGAACGGACGTGCCGGCTAGATCGCCGCGACGGCGGAGATGAGGTTGGAGTCGCGGAGCTTGCGAAGCGCCTCGCGCTCGATCAGGCGTACGCGCTCGCCCGAGAGCCCGAGAACCTTGCCGGTTTCGCGGAGCGAGAGCGGCTGGCCGTTCTCCAAGCCGTAGCGGAGAGCGACCACGTGGCGCTCGCGCTCGTCAAGGACGCGGTCGACCGCCTCCCCGATCTCCTCTCGGAGCAGAGCGTCCTCGACCTCGTTGAACGCAGCGTCCGAATCGACTTCCTCGATGAGGTCGCCGAGCTCGGTGTCCTCGCCGACGGGCGACTGAAGCGACAGCGGCTCGCGG
>Ga0307312_10002148_pt1 | contig 10333 bp, 9 predicted proteins | sample ER_DNA_202_FD_194489 | JGI IMG/M metagenome (GOLD analysis project Ga0307312, IMG submission 194489) | Bulk soil microbial communities from the East River watershed near Crested Butte, Colorado, United States - ER_DNA_202 | ecosystem: Environmental > Terrestrial > Soil > Floodplain | place: USA...
ACCGGAACTCTCGACCTCTCGCGCCACACGAAAGCGGCTGACATTGTCGTTGCAGCGGCCGGCCGGCCGGGATTGATCACGGGTGAGATGATCAAGCCCGACGCAGTCTGCGTAGACGTCGGCATCACCCGCACGGACGCCGGTCTCGTCGGCGATCTTGATCCAGGCGTGCACGAGGTGGCGAGTTGGGTGGCACCCATCCCGGGCGGCATCGGGCCGATGACGCGCGCCATGCTGTTGAGCAATGTCGTCGAACGCGCCGAACAATTGGTGGCTCGTGCCGCGGCGGTCTGAAGCAAGCGCGGCTGCCCGATCATTGCGCCAGTGGCCGCTGCTGATCGTGGTGATTGGAGTAGTCGCTGGGTTGGTGGTGAGCTTCCTTGGCGAATCGACCTGGCGGCTGGGCTGCCTGCTGATCGGCGCATCGCTTGGCGTCGGAGCCGTGGAACGTGTCGTATTGCCCAGCAGGGATGCCGGGCTGCTTCAAGTGCGTACCAAGGCCTTCGACGTCGCCGTGCTCGGGCTTGGTGCCGTAGCGATCATCGCCCTCGCGATCGTGGTGCCTAACGGGCGTTAATTTGAGGGCTGCTCGCGCAATCGCCCGTAGAGTCCGCCTACTTCGTCGTCGCTCGCAGAGGAAAGAACGGCTCGCATTATCCATTGCTCGCTCCGCTCGCTGAGGCCGGCGCTCCGCGCCAGCCTGGCTCAGCACGGCGGCGCGCGATTTCCCGACGCTCGCAGCCGATGCGGTCCCGCCGCTTACCCTCCGCTCTGGCTCACTCCTACGGCGACAACAATGATCGTGATGATGATCGTCAGAGCGATGGATATCAGTGCAATGATCGTAAAGACTTTGCCAAGGATGCGGCCGATGTTGACGTTCTGCTCATTGGAGTACTGGATGCCGGAGGCGTGAATCTCCCGCTTGGCCTTGTTTCCCATGTACCACGCGATTGGCGCGAAGATCGTGATGAAGATGCCGAGAATCCCGAAGACCAAGATCAACGTGCCCTGGGGGTGCTCCTGCGGCGGCGCTCCGTACGGCTGGCCGTAGGGCATCGGTTGCCCGCCGGACTGGTACTGGCCCGGCTGCTGATAAGGAGACTGAGGGCTCGGCTGGGCCTGCGGTTGTTCGTCGTACGGATTGCTCATGCGCCCCATTGTTGCCTATGCCGATGAACACCGCAGCAAGACACCGCGCTGAAGTTCAGAGTGAACAACGAAAGAATCAAGTAGCCGACGAATAAGCCAGCTAGGATCTTTGGACCGCGTCTCAGAGTTCCCGAAGACTCGGGTCGGTCAATAGTTCGTGTTCGCAATTCCGACAACGATCGCGAGCACGATGAATAGCGTTGCCAAGACCGTGATCGATACGCCGACAATGCCTGTAATAAGACCGGCGACTGCCTGGGAGCGGCCGGTGTAGCGTCCCGGCTCCGCGTCGATCTCGTTCTTGACCCGGCGGCCGAGGACGATTCCGCCAATCCCCACTAGTCCGCCAACGATGCAGCCCAAGCCCAAGACAGTGCCGAGGATGCCCAGGACGAGAGCCAGCGCCGCCTGTGGGTGCGGCGTCGGAATCTGCGTTGACTGCGCGCCGTATGGGCTTACGCCGCCGAAACTTGGCTGGTACGGATTGGCTTCGTAAGGATTGCGGTAGCTGGATGAGTCGCCATGGCCCTGGATCGGGTCGTACCGCGGGGGCGCCTGAGGGTCAAAGCCTGGCCCTGTCACTGTGTACGTGGAGTCTGCGCTGGAGCCGCCGTATCCACCAACCGGTCTGCCGTATGGGTCGACCGACGGGTTTGCATACGGGTCGTCACCGGGATAGGAGGGCCAGTGGCTCGCATATTGGTCGTTCGACCCGTCACCGAGCGGCTGATACGGCGTGGTTTGCTCAGGGTTATCAGAGCTGAGCCCGTCCGAGGGACTTGATCCCTCACGGCTGAACGGGCTCGGTTGGTGGCTTTCAGTCATGCAGTCAAGTGTGACGCAGGACCGGGCACATTAGGCCACGTCGCTACCGGATGAGGCCGAGTGCCCGCACGGCCTCGCGTTCCTCGATCAACTCAGCCACGCTGGCGTCAATCTTGCCGCGGGAGAAGCTGTTGATCTGCAGGCCGGGGACGATCTGGTACGTGCCGTCGGAAGTGGTGCAGGGGAAAGAGGAGATCAGGCCCTCGGGCACCTCATAGGACCCGTCGGAGGGCACGGACATGGACATCCAGTCCCCTTCAGCCGTGCCAAGCACCCAGTCCCGCATGTGGCCGATGGTTGCGTTGGCGGCGCTTCCTGCCGAACTGGCCCCTCGGGCCTCGATCACTGCAGCTCCACGCTTCTGCACGGTGGGTAAGAACGTCGACTCCAGCCATTTCTGGTCGTTGATCAACTCCGCGGCATTCTGGCCACGTACCAACGTGTTGAACAGGTCAGGGTACTGGGTCGCAGAGTGATTGCCCCAGATTGTCATGTGCGTGATATCACTGACACTTGCGCCGGTTTTCGCCGCCAGTTGTGCAATGGCTCGGTTGTGATCGAGGCGGGTCAGCGCATTGAAGCGCTCGGCGGGGATATCGGGTGCGTTGCGCATGGCGATCAGCGCATTGGTATTCGCCGGATTTCCGGTCACGAGCACCTTGACGTCATCGGCAGCGTTGTTGTTCAGCGCCTCGCCTTGCGGCTTGAAAATTCCACCATTGGCCTCCAGCAGATCTCTGCGCTCCATTCCTTTGGTACGGGGTCGGGCGCCGACTAGGCAGGCCAGATTGACCCCATCGAAGATCATCTTGGGGTCATCCCCGATCTCGATCTTGGTGAGTAGCGGGAACGCGCAGTCATCGAGCTCCATCACCACGCCTTCCAGCGTGCTGAGTGCCGGGGTGATCTCGAGGAGGCGTAGCTCCACCGGCTGATCGGGGCCCAGCATCGAACCACTAGCAATGCGGAACAACAGGCTGTAGCCGATCTGGCCGGCAGCGCCGGTCACGGCGACCTTTACGGGGATGCTCAAGGACTCTCCTCAGTGATGCGCAGGGCGGATATTTGGTGATCGCTCGCGCAATGCCGACGCTCGCGATCACGAGGAATACGTAGGGTGACGCTAGCAAGCCGAGCAGCGCCTGGCACGGTGAGGTCTGTGATGGATGCCACCCCTGAGACCGAGCCGGTCGCCGCGGCAATAGCGGCGCTTGAAGGACGGCACGGCACCCGGTGGATCGGCGTCGACGGCAAGGGCGCGACGGGCAAGACAACGCTGGCTGCCCAGATTGCGACAGCATTGCCGGGGTCGGTGGTCGTCCATGTCGACGACTTCGCACGGCCCGACCTCCGCGGCTGGGAGCGAGATCGATTCGTGCGCCAGGTACTGCAGCCGCTGCTGGCTGGGCAACCCGGTCGCTATCAGCGGTGGGATTTCGATCGCAACATAGGCGCAGAGTGGCACACCGTTCCCGTCGGCGTGCCCGTCGTCGTCGAGGGGGTATCGGCCACCGACGTACGGCTTGGCGTCCCGTGGGACTTCACGATCTGGGTCGAGGTGCCGTACGAGATCCGGTTGGCACGAGTCCTTGAGCGGGACGGCCCGGCGATGATGGATCGCTGGCTGACCGACTGGATGCCGAGCGAGGCCGCGTACGAGCAGGCACAGCGGCCGCAGGATCGGGTCGACCTGGTGTATCGGCCGCCTTGGGCTGCTTGAGATTGGCGAAGGCGATGCCGTCAGCTTGAGGGTGCGATCGTTCGGTAGGTTGGCGGCATGGCGAAGATCAAGGTCGAGGGCATTGTCGTCGAACTCGACGGCGATGAAATGACGCGCATTATTTGGCATTTCATCAAGGACCGGCTCATTCATCCCTACCTCGATGTGAATCTCGATTACTACGATCTCAGCATCACGAATCGCGACGCCACAGACGATCAGGTGACGATTGATGCAGCGAATGCGATCAAGAAGCATGGCGTGGGCGTTAAGTGCGCCACCATTACCCCGGATGAAGCCCGGGTGCAGGAATTTAGCCTCAAGAAGATGTGGAGCTCCCCCAACGGCACTATTCGCAACATCCTGGGCGGCGTGGTGTTTCGGGAGCCGATCATCATCTCCAACATCCCGCGCCTGGTGCCCAACTGGACGAAGCCGATCATCATCGGCCGTCACGCGCACGGCGATCAATACATGGCAACGAATTTCAAGGTGCCGGGCGCCGGCCAGCTGACGATCACCTTCACCCCGGAGGATGGCGGTGAACCGATTCAGCATGTCGTGACGAATTACCCAGCTGATGGTGGCGTGGCGTTAGGCATGTTCAACTTCAACCACTCGATCGCCGATTTCGCTCGAGCGTCTTTCTCTTATGGTTTGGAGCGCGGCTACCCCGTGTACCTGTCGACCAAGAACACGATTTTGAAGGCGTACGACGGCGCGTTCAAGGACATCTTCGCGGAAGTCTTTGAGAACGAGTACGAGGCTGATTTCAAGGCTGCCGGGTTGACGTATGAGCACCGGCTCATCGACGACATGGTTGCGGCGTCACTGAAGTGGGGCGGTGGCTATGTGTGGGCCTGCAAGAACTACGACGGCGACGTACAGTCCGACACCGTCGCTCAGGGCTTCGGCTCGCTGGGTCTCATGACCAGTGTGTTGATGACGCCCGATGGCAAGACGGTCGAGGCTGAAGCTGCGCACGGCACGGTGACGCGGCACTTCCGTCAATATCAGGAAGGCAACCCGACCTCGACGAATCCGATCGCCTCGATCTACGCCTGGACCGGCGGATTGAAGCATCGCGGCAAGCTCGACAGCACTCCCGACGTGATTGCCTTTGGAGAGGCACTGGAGGACGTCGTCATCAAGTCGGTCGAGGACGGCGCGATGACCAAGGACCTGGCCATGCTGGTAGGCCCCGACCAGCCTTGGCTCACCACCGAGGAATTTCTGGACACCCTCGACAAAAACCTCGCGACCCGCCTCGCTACCTGACTCCCTTACCCCCGACTTGACAGCCCTTTGAGACGCTGACAAGTCGGCCTAGAGGTGGGAGTTAGAGGCTGGTAGCGCGGCCTATCTGTACCAGCTTCCAGCCGGCATTACGCCAGGTGGGGGGGTGCAGCTTGAGGCGTCCGTCGATGATCACTTTGGAGGCGACCAGCTTGCCGAGGCGTTCCGGGTCGAGTTGTCGAAACTCGGGCCATTCGGTGAGGTGCAGCACTACCTGGGCGCCAAGCAGTGCCTGCTCGACGCTGGCCACCTGGGTGAAACCCTCTCGCGGTGGCAGGCGTGCCTGCGGATCATAGATGCGTACGTCTGCGCCCGACGCATGCAGCTGATCGGCGACGGTGAGTGCGGGGGAGTTGCGGGTGTCGTCCGTGCCGGGCTTGAACGCAGCACCCAGCACCGCTATCCGTTTTCCGACGACATCTCCACCAGCCTGCTCGATTGCCAGCTCTGCCAGCTCGGTCCGCTGACCCGCGTTGATCGCCTCCACCGAGTGAATGAAGTCGCTCAGCACAGTCACGCCGAGCTCGTCGGCACGTACGGCCAGCGCCGCGATGTCCTTGGGCAGACAGCCCCCGCCGAACCCCAGCCCGGCGTTGAGGAACTCCCGCCCGATCCGCTCGTCGTATCCCATTGCATCGGCCAGCAAGACGACGTCGCCGCCCGCCGCCTGGCACATCTGCGCCATCGCGTTGATGAAACTGATCTTGGTCGCCAGATAAGCGTTGGCCGCGACCTTGATCAGCTCACTGGTCGCGATGTCACATCGAACCACCGGCGTACGGTCGCTGATCGGGATCGCATAGATCTCCTCCAGCAGGTCCAAGGCGTCCCGAGAGTGGGTACCGAAAACCAGCCGATCGGGCCGCAGCGTGTCCTCCACCGCATACGCCTCGCGCAGAAACTCAGGATTCCAGGCCACCTCGACGCCATCGCCGGCCGGTGACAAACGACGTAGTCGTTCTTCAAGCGCCATCGCGGTGCCGACCGGCACGGTGGACTTGCCCACGACCAGCGTCGGCTTCGTCAACAGCGGCGCCAATGTGTCTACCGCGGCATGTAACTGGCCGAGGTCGGCTGCACCACCCGGCCCGGACGGGGTTCCCAGCGCCAGGAAATGCACGTCCGCCCAATCCGCGATTTCGGCGTAGTCGGTGGTGAAATGCAACCGTCCGGATGCGGTATGGCGCTCCAGCAGGGGCTCCAGGCCGACCTCGAAGATGTGCGACTGGCCAGCGTTCAGAGTCTTGATCCGATCGGCATCAATGTCGACGCCGATCACCTGGTGGCCGAACTCGGCCATCCCGGCGGCATGTGTAGCACCCATGTAATTGGTGCCAATCACGCTTACCCGCAATGTCACTCGCAGATCCTCCCACAAATCACTGACACACCAGCCCCCTCGCGTTGCAGATCCATAACTACCCAGATTCGCTGGCTCACGGCGTTGAATAGAGCACCAGATCGGCTACCTCGCCGTCTCCCACCGGTTCGGACGCCGGCTGAATGCCAATCTCTCGATAGCCGGCGCGCTCGGCCACCCGGCGCGACGCCATATTGCTCGAGGCGCAACGAATCAGCAGTGACGTGGCTAGCCCGGAGTCCTTCGCGTACTCAGTAACCAATCGCACGGCCTCCGTAACAACTCCTTGACCCCGCGCATCCGGGTGTGCCCAATAGCCGATCTCGCCACGCGTGGCATACCCGCCGAGGCCGTCCAGGCTGATCGAGCCGAGGCAATGGTCATCAGCGGGATCGGCGATGCACCAGGTGAGACCAGCCGCGCGGGCAGCGAGCTCTGCCGTCGCGTTCAGATAAGCGAGCGCATTCTTCGTCCGGTACGGCCGGGGCATGGAAATCAGCCAATAGGAGGTACGCGAGTCCGAGCAGGCTTCGACGATGCGATCGACATCAGACTGCTGAAAGGCTCGCAGCTTGACGCCCCGGCCGGGCATCTCAATGGGATCAAGCCAGGGTTGCGGCACGCGGGGATCGTCGCGCGTCAAGGTGGCGATCCAGCCGTCCAGCAATTCGCCACGGTGCACGAGCAGCCGCCTGATCACCCCATCGAAGACGAAGCCAACTCTGCTCGCAACACGCCGCGACGACCAATTGCCGACCACAGCTCGCCACCTGATGACCTGAAGACCCAGATCATCGAATCCATATCCGCACACCAGCTCCAAGGCAGCTTTCATGATCGAGCGCCCGCGCGCGGCGGGATGCAGCCCGAAGCCGACCTCCGCGATACCGTCGCCTTCCAGACGAAGATCGATACTGCCGCAGAAGCCGCGTTGCGCTCCGCGCTGCCCCTCGATCGTCCAGCCGAGTCGTTCACCGCTGGTCCAGCCGGCGGCGGTCAGAGTCAGGAACTCCTCGGCATCGCGAAGCTGGTAGCCGCCGTCGGGCGTAGGCACTGTCGTCCACCTGATCATCTCGGGATCACGGCACTGCTCCAGCATCGCGGGAAGATCGCGGGCGCTGGCCGCTCGGAGCGTCACACCGGCCTTCGCATCTATCAAGATCGGCACGGCATCGGGAAAACTCCGCGCGGTCGGCAGCACGCCTGGCGGGGCGCTTGGCGCCGGACTTGGCGGTGCGCTCGGCTGGGCAGACGGGTCGGGGTTCGCATCAGCCATGGGTTTCATCCAACCTCTCCCGCCGTGGCGCGCGGACAACAGGCTTCTTTGCACCGACCATGCCTGAACGCAGCATGTTCACTAGGCTTGCTGAGGTGAACGGCGACGCCGACTGCGACAGACCTTTGACTTTTTCCAGCCATGTCTAGCGTCATCCTCAACGTCTCGCTGATCTTGATCTTGGTTATGATCCAGGGCATTTTTGTCGCCGCCGAACTCGCATTGGTCTCACTCCGGGATAGTCAGGTCAGGCAGCTCGCGCATCGCGGGAAGCGCGGTCAATTGGTCGCCAAGCTGACCTCGAATCCCAACCTCTTCCTTTCCGTGGCCCAAGTCGGTGTCACGCTCTCAGGCTTTCTTGCCGCCGCTTTCGGCGCCGACAAGCTGTCCGGTGATCTGGCGCCCCAATTGGAGCGACTGGGCTTGAGCAGCGGTGCGGCCGACACAATCTCGTTGGTGTTGATCACCATCGTGATCTCCTACGTCTCGATCGTGCTCGGCGAGCTCACCGCTAAACGGTTGGCGCTGCAACGCGCCGAGAGCGTTGCACTCACGCTGGCGCCGCTAGTGGATTTCACAGGTCGAATCGCACGACCGGTGATCTGGCTGCTCGGCGTCTCCACCAACATCCTGGTCCGGATTTTAGGTGGTGACCCGAAGATCTCGCGTGAGGAGGTGACCAATGAGGAAATCCGCGCCATGGTCAGCGGATCGACCACGCTCGGCGATGAGGAGCGCCGAATCGTCGATGATGTCTTTGCGGCTGGTGAGCGTAGCCTCCGCGAGGTCATGGTGCCGCGTACCGAGGTCGACTTCCTCCCGGGCGACATGCCCGCACACCGCGCCGTACGCGAATTGCTGAACGCGCCGCACTCCCGCTATCCCGTGATCGGAGAGTCTGCCGACGACGTCATCGGATTCGTGCACGTGCGGGACCTGCTCGATCCCGACATCAGATCACGTAGCACGCCCGTGGCCGAAGTCGCACGTCCCGTGCTATCACTGCCGGATACGGTGCCAGTGCTGCGAGCGCTCAGCGACATGCGGCGCAGCTCGGCACATCTGGCGATCGTTCTCGATGAGTACGGCGGCACAGCTGGCATTGTGACGATGGAAGATCTGGTCGAGGAGCTGGTCGGCGACATCACCGACGAGTACGACGTCGTCGTCGAAGAACGGATCGGCGTACGTGGCGACCTGGTGATTGATGGGCTGACCACGCTGGACGACTTCGCGGAGAAAACTGGTCTGATCCTGCCGCAGGGTCCTTACGACACGCTGGCGGGGTTTTTCATGGCGCGGCTTGGTCAGCTGCCGAGCGTCGGCGACGCAATCTCTCTAGAGCTCGTCTCCGTGGATCAAGCAGATGAGGAGCCTGCCCAGGTTGAACTCAAGGTGAGTGAGCTGGATGGGCGCCGGGCGGCAACCTTTGTCGTGCACCGCCAGGATGGAAACGACTTCACCCCGGCAACTTCCTAGCTATTGCCGAGTTTCCCTAGGCGTCTTCGCGGCGAGTCTCGACCCGTCGCAGAAACCCACGTGGACATCCCGTACTGATGCGATACACACATTGCAAAGTGTGTATCGCGAAAGGAGCGGACGTCCACGTGCGTTTCCTCCAAGGTGGTTTGGGAGTGATGCGTACGCGGAAAACCGCTCCGGTCGCCGCCGGGATGCGTGGAACAATGACGCCGGTGCGCACCGGCGCCATCTGGAAAGGAACCTCGGTATCTCATGTCCTCACACAGCCGTGCTGGCAGGCCTCGCGTACTCTCGCTGGCCCAGCCGACCGCGGATTCGATGCACCTTGGCAATTTTCTCGGTGCACTGCGCCAGTGGGTGCCGCTGCAAGATGATCATGAGGCCTTCTATGGGATCGCCGATCTGCATGCACTCACCATCCCGACGCCACCAGAGGTGCTTCGGGAGCGGACGCTGCGAAGCGCGGCGCAACTACTTGCCGCTGGCATAGACCCCGCAAAGGCCACGGTCTTCCTGCAGTCGCATGTTCCCGAACACACCCAACTCAACTGGGTGCTGGGCTGCTTGACGGGATTCGGGCAGGCGCAACGAATGACGCAGTTCAAGGACAAGGCCGCCAAGATGGGGCCAGAGGCCACCAACGTGGGCCTGTTCACCTATCCGGTGCTGATGGCTGCCGACATCTTGCTGTATCAGACCGATCAAGTGCCAGTAGGCGAGGACCAGCGCCAGCATCTCGAGCTCACCCGTGACCTCGCGTTGCGCTTCAACTCTCGCTACGGCTCGACGTTCGTCGTTCCGGAGCCCTACATCCTGCCCTCGGTGGGCCGAATTGCTGATCTTGCCGAGCCGATGTCGAAGATGAGCAAGTCGCTGTCGGCACCGACCGGCATTGTCGAGCTGCTTGACGATCCCGCGCTCAACATTCGCAAGATCAAATCCGCTGTGACAGATTCCGGCAGGGAGATCAGCTTCGATGAGATCAACAAACCAGGCGTGTCGAATCTGCTGACGATTTTGTCTGCCTTGACTGACACGCCGATCGACACCCTCGTTCAGGAGTTCGAGGGGCGGGGCTACGGAGATCTGAAGAGCACCGTGGCCGACGCTGTAACCGAGTTCGCGACGCCCTACCGGAATCGCACTTTCGAGCTGCTGGAGGAGCGCGGCGAACTCGAATCGATCCTCGTCAAGGGGGCCGACCGGGCCCGAGAGGTGGCCA
>Ga0307312_10002149_pt1 | contig 10333 bp, 10 predicted proteins | sample ER_DNA_202_FD_194489 | JGI IMG/M metagenome (GOLD analysis project Ga0307312, IMG submission 194489) | Bulk soil microbial communities from the East River watershed near Crested Butte, Colorado, United States - ER_DNA_202 | ecosystem: Environmental > Terrestrial > Soil > Floodplain | place...
CGGTGGTCGGCCTCAAGGCGTTCATGACTGCGGCCTGGAATGCGCAGGTGTCAGGTCATGATATCGAAGTTCCTGGTCCCACGTTCAATTTCGGCGAATTCACGCGGTCCCGCGCCAAGTTGAAATTCGCTGTCGAGTTCTGAACGGAGTAGCCAAGATGGTCGGAACAATTGCAAGGATTGCGCTTGCTGCCTCACTGGCTGCGGGCGCCTGTCTTTCTGCGACTGCGCAACAAACGGCATCCGTGACCGTCAGCGTCAAGAATCACCGTTTTCAGCCCGCGGAAATCCATGCACCCGCCAACGTTCCCGTTGAGCTGCGGGTGAAGAACCTCGATTCAGCGCCGATGGAATTCGAGAGCGTCAGCTTGCGCGTGGAAAAAGTTGTGACGGGAAATGGTGAAGGCATCATTCGGCTGAGGCCGCTGGCTCCCGGTCGCTACGAATTTTTTGACGACTTCCATCCGGAAACACGTGGCACGCTGGTCGCCAAATAGCATTCAGAACTTGTCCGCTATTTGGCACAAGCAGACATGCTGATCGCTGCCCAGAATGTCAGCTATTGGGTTAAAGCGGAAATCACACGGACTGGTCGCAATGTCCGCATAAGATGTTAGCGATGGAATATCCGACTGGAACGTTTCTCGATGCCGTAACTGATTACGGCAAGGAACCAGCTTCGGCGCGGCACTGTTCCATGTCCGCTTTTGGCACTTAGCGGACATTTCAACGGCACCTGAGAAACGCTTCCACTATCCCTACTTGAGTGGCTACGATGCCGTTCCGAGCTCTAGGAGAGGGCATGAAGCGGCGCGAGTTCATCGCAGTTCTCGGCGGTGCGGCAGCGTGGCCATTCGCGGCGCGCGCGCAGCAACCGGCGATACCAGTGATTGGATTCCTCGATCCCAGATCGCCGGAAGCTCTCGTGTTGCGCGCATTCTATCGTGGCCTCAAGGATGCTGGCTATATCGAGCGCGAGAACGTGATGATCGAATACCGCTGGGCCGAGAATCAAATGGATCGGTTGCCGGCGCTGGCAGCCGAACTAGTTAGCCTGAGGGTCGGCGTGATCATCTCGCCCGGAGGTCTCGCTTCGACGTTGGCCGCAAAGCAGGCAACGACAACAATCCCGATCGTCTTTGCCATTTCCGACGACCCCGTTAGGCTTGGTCTAGTCGCCAGCTTGGCCCGGCCTGGCGGCAACTTGACAGGAATCAATTTTTTCGCCGGTGAGTTGACCGCGAAGCGGCTGGAACTCCTGCGTGAGCTGGTACCTACGGCAACGCGTGTGGCCGTGCTTGTCAATCCGGCGAATACCGCGAATGCCGAAGCCACGTTGAAAGAAGTGGCCGCGGCAGCTCGCACAATTGGATTGAAAATCCAAGTCTTCAACGCCAGCACCGGCCGCGAGATCGATGCCGCCTTCGCAACACTTGTGCGTGAGCAAGCCGACGCACTCTTCGTCGGCATCGACCCTTTTTTCAACAGCCGACGTGTCCAATTGGTCCATCTGGCGACGCTGCACAAATTGCCAGCGTCATATGCCGCGCGTGATTTTGCTGAAGCAGGGGGCCTGATGAGCTACGGAGCCAACATTACGGATGCTTGGCGTCAGGTCGGCGTCTATACCGGCCGCATTCTCAAAGGCGCCCAGCCCGCGGACTTGCCGGTGATGCAGTCGGACAAGTTCGAACTGTTCATCAACACCGCAATCGCTAGGATGCTCGGACTCACCGTTCCGCTCTCGTTGCTCGCGCGCGCCGACGGGGTGATCGAATGAAAGGCGGAATGTCCGCTTTTGACCCAAAGACATCAGCTGGCTTCACGTCCGACCCTTTCAGTGTGCTAGTTTGATCCGTCACGAACCCCTGTCTTGAGCCTGTGGAAGTGGCACGCTTTACCGTCGAAAGCGGACAATCGTGAGTGCGAGTGACATGCCTATTCGGAGTCCGTGAACATCGGCTGTTTTATGCGATGCTTTCAGGCTAAGCAGACTCACCCCACAATACCTCCATGAAACACATCGGCTTCCTCTCCTTCGGCCATTGGACCCCGTCGCCACAGTCGCAGACGCGGTCGGCGGGCGACGCGCTGCTGCAATCGATCGAGCTCGCCGTCGCGGCCGAGGAGCTGGGCGCGGACGGGGCCTATTTCCGGGTGCATCACTTCGCCCGTCAGCTCGGCTCGCCGTTCCCTCTGCTCGCGGCCTGCGGCGCCAAGACCAAGCGCATCGAGATCGGCACCGCGGTCATCGACATGCGCTACGAGAACCCAATGTACATGGCGGAGGACGCAGGCAGCGCCGACCTCATCGCCGGCGGGCGCCTGCAGCTCGGCATCAGCCGCGGCTCGCCCGAGCAGGTGATTGAAGGCTGGCGGTACTTCGGTTACGTCCCGCCGGACGGCATGACCGACGCCGACATGGCGCGGCGCCACACCGAGGTCTTTCTCGAAGTGCTGCGCGGCGAGGGCTTCGCCAAGCCCAACCCGCGGCCAATGTTCCCGAACCCGACCGGCCTGCTGCGGCTCGAGCCTTATTCGGAGGGCCTGCGCGAACGCATTTGGTGGGGCGCCGGCACCAACGCGACGGCGATATGGGCGGCCAAGCTCGGCATGAACCTGCAAAGCTCGACGCTTAAAATCGACGAGAGCGGCAAGCCGTTCCACGTCCAGCAGGCGGAGCAGATCAGGCTTTACCGCGCGGCGTGGAAGGAGGCCGGCCACGCGCGCACGCCGCGGGTGTCGGTCAGCCGCAGCATCTTCGCGCTGGTCGACGACCGCGACCGCATGTATTTCGGGCGCGGTGGCGAGAATGGGGACCAGATCGGCATGCTCAGCGAAACGGAGCGTGCCATTTTCGGGCGCAGCTACGCCGCCGAGCCGGACGCGCTTATCGCGCAGCTCAAAGAGGACGAGGCCATCGCCGAGGCCGACACGCTGCTGCTGACCGTGCCTAATCAGCTCGGCGTCGACTACAACGCCCACGTCATCGAGGCGATCCTGAAGCACGTCGCGCCGGGCTTGGGGTGGCGGGAAGGCGCGACGCGGACCACCGCTCGAGGCGCAAATATTCCATAGTGGACGCTACGCGACAGACTCCAGCAATCGAAGCTGCTCGTTCCACGGAAGGGCTGCTAGGTCGGTCCATTTATTGAGGGTAAGGGATGGTTGCTGAATTTCCTGCAGAATTTCGCCCGTGATATCGGGCGCCAGATACGCCAACTTTATTCTGTTGCGGATCACTTTTGGATGGAGACCGGCGGCGCGCGCGAGGTCGTCGATACTGGGATAGGAGCCGTCGAGAAGCAGTCTGAGCCAAACATGCGCACGAACAACAGCCTGCGCGAGTCGCGGCTTGATTACCCGATCGCTATCGACTCCGGCTTGGCCGATCTGAACAAGACTGCTTTTATTTGCTGGGTACCAAGGAATTTCGATCGGAGCGCCGAGGTCACCTGTGTATTTCAGCCTGATCGTTAAGCTTTTTGCTTTCACAACCAGGCGGTCAATTTCCACCAAATCTTGAGGTGTTGCGCATTGAGTATCGTCACCGTTCATGTGGGATCGAAGCGTAGTTATCACCGCGGCCTCAATTTCTGCGGCGGAAACGCGCGGAACGCTGCCCGCCTCGGACTTGCGTCCCCGAAGCAGCGCCGAGCTGACGTAAAATGGGTAGCGGACGCCGCGCTTCGTCGTGAAACTCGGGCTCATGCGATTGCCGCGATCATCAAAGAGCAGGCCAGCAAGCAGGGCGCCGCTTCTATGACGTCGTCCCGTTCTGCCGGCACTATTGGCTTTCAGCAGCTGCTGGACTGCCGCGAAAATTTCGCGCGAGAGGATCGGCTCATGCTCGCCAGAAAACCAATGCCCGTCGTGTCCGGTTTCGCCGAGATAGGTGCGATTCTTGAGCAGCTAGGCAAGTGGGCCATAAGTAAAGGTTATGCCTCCGACCGTTTTGCTGGCGATCGGGCGTGCCTTGGTGACAACGCCCTCGCTATTGAGTTCGTCGATCAACTTTTGAAACGATTTGAGAGCGACATAGCGCGTAAAGATCGTCTGCACGGTCTTGGCTTCGGCGTGGTTGACGACCGTCATAGCCCAGTGGTGCACTGCCACCGGTCCATTTCCCCTTTTTACGCGAAGCGGCGATCTTGTCGCGCACACGCTCCGACGCTAACTTGCGCTCGAATTGGGCAAAGGACAAAAGCACATTGAGTGTCAGTCGGCCCATCGAGGTTGTGGTGTTGAATTGCTGAGTGACGGCTACAAATGAAACCGATCTCGCGTCGAAGATTTCGACCAATTTTGCAAAATCAGCGAGCGAACGCGTGAGGCGATCGATCTTGTAGACGACGACCACGTCAATTTGCCCGGCCTCGATGTCCGAAAGCATCTTATGTAGGGCGGGCCGGTCCATGTTGCCGCCCGAAAAGGCTGGATCGTCGTAAAGCTTGGAGACTGGCTGCCAACCCTGGGAAGCCTGCGATTTGATGTAAGCTTCACAGGCCGCGCGCTGTGCATCGAGCGAGTTGAATTCAAGCTCCAAGCCATGCTCGGTGGATTTGCGCGTGTAGATTGCGCAACGCAGCACTTTTTCTGACTTACTTCCCATCGGCTTTAGTCTTTGCTCGGCCGCAATCCGAAAAACCTCGGGCCGTTCCAGCGTGAGCGGGTGATCAGGCGGGCGATTTCGGACAAGCTCTCATAGCTCTTATCGTTGTATCGGAAGCCATTCTGTAAGACCGTGACGCGGTGGCTGACGCCCTTCCATTCGCGCACCAGGATCGCTCCGGCCTTGATGCGCCTTGGCAACACCATCTTGCCCGGAGAGTCTTGGCATGCTGTGCGATCAATTGTTTCAGCAAGCGCGCGGTTGCGGGATCGAGGCCGCCGTAGGCATTTTCCCGAATTTTGTGCGCGATACTCCTCCGCAGCAGATCGGGGCCGAAGGCCTTTGGCGGCTCAGATTTGAACGTTGCACGCCAGCGTGCACGAAGCTCAATGATCGGCATCCCTCGAAGCCGATCGAGCTCAGCCTCGAGCGCTGTGCGCACATCGTCCGGCGTCGCCGCGACGGCTCGCGCATCCAAGGGCCGGCGTTGATTCGAGAACGTATCCATGAGCCCGAAACCAACGACACTGATGCTCTGTTTGCTCCGGCTTGCCAGTCCTTTCTGGATAATATTGTTGCTGGTTTTAGGAGGTCCGGCGCGGTTCCGACGAACTGACTAGGCCGAGCAGAAGGCGAACGGACTTGCTCAGGATCTGATCAAGGCTGAGCAGAAGACCAAGCTTCAGCAATTGACCGCTCCAGTCGACGGCGTGACACAGCAACTCGCGATTCATACGGTTGGCGGTGTTGTCACGCCAGCGCAAGTACTTTTGGTGGTCGTGCCGAGTGACAGCCGTCTCGAAATCGAAGCTCTTGTTTCTAACCGCGACATTGGCTTTGTCCATGCTGGGCAAGAAGCCGAGATCAAAATCGACACTTTCAATTTCACTCGCTATGGCCTCCTGCACGGGCAGGTGCTCAGCATTTCTCAGGACGCCGTCATCCGCGACCGTAAGCAGGACCGGTCTCAGGACCTGGGAACTCAGAACGAGACCAGCGAACCTAAAGGCTAGGAGTTGAACTACACCGCGCGCATTTCACTCGACCGCACGCGGATGCAAATCGATGACAGGGTGGTCAACCTGTCGCCTGGCATGGTGGCGACGGTAGAAATCAAGACCGGATCACGCACGATCTTGAGCTATCTTTTGTCGCCGCTACTTCGCTACCGACAAGAGACATTGCGCGAGCGGTGAAGCGCGCTGCTCGGAGGCAGAACAGTCGCGGTAGGTCCACGACGGCAGGGCCCTATGGGTGAAAGTTCGCTCTCCGGGGTAAGTCGAATTATGGACCGGATATGAGAACCGCCTGCCTCCGTGGCCTAAAACCGACTCACAGCCACAGCACTTTCCTTCTCAATTCGAGATCGTGTTTTAGCAAGCTCGACGCGCCGGTCCAGGTGACGGAGCCGCGCTCCAGCACCACAGTGCGATCCGACAAAGCCAGTGCAAGGTCGAGGTGATGGTCGACAATGATCATTGCGATCTCATGCCGCAGTCGGTCAAAGACGTCAAAAAGTTCTTCAGTGACGGCCGGCGATAGTCCCTCAAATGGCTCATCGAGCAATAGCACGCGCACGTCGCCCGCCAGCGCACGCGCGACCGCCACCATCTGCTGTTCACCGCCGGACAGATAATCGGCAGGCGTGCGCCACCGCTCAGCCAGTCGCGGAAAGATGGCGACGATGCGCTCGTCATCCCAATGGATTCCGGCTCCCCTGGTGCGCTTGAGGCGACCAAGCAAGAGGTTGTCGGATACGGTCATGCCGGCGAATAGGCCACGCCCTTGAGGGACATAACCGATGCCGCGCCGGGCAATCTCGGCCGAGGACTGGCCTAGGGTTTCCTGGTCCAAAAGCTTAATCGAGCCGGCTTCCGGCTTGGCAATGCCGATAAGGCTTTTCAACAACGTTGATTTTCCGGCACCGTTGCGCCCCAGCAACGCGACGATCTCGCGCTCGCGCACGTCGAAGGACACGGCGTTGAGGATATGGCTTTTGCCATAAAACGTGTCGATGCCATCCACAGCGAGAAGTCGACTAGATCCCGCAGCGGACGCGCGCTCCTGCGTCGCGACAGCGGTAGCGCCAGACCCAATATAGACCTCACGCACTTTATCATTGTTGCGCGCATCCTCGACGCTGCCATCGACGAGAACCGCGCCGTCATTCATAACAGTGACGTGATCGGCAATTTGAAAGACACGGTCGATATCGTGCTCAACCAGTAGTATTGGAATCTCTGTGGAAATTGTCTTGATCAGTCTTGCAATGCGTTCACGCTCGGCGGCCGCAAGTCCTGCCAGCGGCTCATCCAGTAGAAGAATTCGCGGCTGCGTCCCCAAAGCAAGGCCCATATCGAGTAGGCGCTGGCCGCCATAGGAAAGCGATGACGCCTCGGCATCTTCGATGCCAGCAAGACCAAGATAGCGGATGAGTTCCGCGGTCTCAGCGTGAAGATCGGCAAGCGAAGCCGTCGAGTGCCACATCGCGTATCGCATGCGCGAACGCGCTTGAATGGCGAGGCGAATATTTTCCTGAACGTTCAAGCCGGCAAACAAATTGGTGATCTGAAACGAACGGCCAACGCCGGCCCGCGTGATATCTTCCGGCCTAAGTCCCCCAATGGACTTTCCTTCGAGGTCGACCGAACCCGCATCCGGCCGGTAAAGGCCGGATAGCACATTGAATGCAGTCGTTTTGCCCGCGCCATTTGGCCCGATCAAGGCGTGCAGCGTCTTGTCGAGCACAGAGAGGTCAAAACCGCGCACGGCATGGATGCCACCGAAGCTCTTGTCGAGGTTTCTTGCGGAAAGCACCAAGCTCTTGTTCTCACCTCCACGCAGCAAGGTTTGTGGCAACGAAAGACCTTCAGCTGTTCTGCGGGTTGCCATCGCGGCGGCTTTGATCTCTCGCCTGCGGAACGGAGCCGATAGGCGCTCGGCGACACCGACGAGACCCGTCGGCGAGAACACAATGAACCCAATAAAAAGAAGACCAAAATAGAACAGCCAGTGCGGGGTCCATATCGATAGAAACTCGCGAAATAGAATGAAGAATAAGGCACCAAGAGCCGGGCCGAGAAAGCTTCGCATCCCACCAATGACGACCATAGCAATGAGTTCACCCGAGAAAGCCACAGAAAGTGGCTCGGCTGAGGCAAAGCGGTGATTGAAAACCGAAAGTGTGCCCGCGACAGCGACAACCGCTGCCGAGAGCACGAAACCGATCAGCTTGTACCGATTTGTCGAATAACCGATGAAGCGCGCACGCTGTTCATTTTCACGAATCGCCACCAGCACGCTGCCAACTGGTGATCGATGGAAGCGCCAAAGCAGGACACAGATCAACATCGCAATTGCAGCAACCAGAAAATAGTAGTTGCTGTCGCGCTCAAGATCGACGCCCAGTACCGTCGCACGTGTGACACCGCCGAGCCCGCTTTCGCCGCCTGTAAACTCGGTCCAGCGATAGCCAATGGCAAAGAGCAGCGCAGTCAGAGCCAGCGTCAATAATGAAAAATAGACGCCACGTCGCCGCAAGATCAGTGCGCCAGACAGCACAGCAGACACGGTTACGAAAGCAATCGCGAACAAAGAGGGCAAAATGACAGAGCCTGGAAACCAGTAGCGCTGGCTCAGAGCCGCGGCATAGGCGCCGAGCCCGAACCAGGCGCCGTGTCCGAATGAAACAAGGCCAGTATTGCCGACAAGAATATTGAGCCCCATGCACGCAATCGCAAATGCGACAACGTCAACGGCAGAGCGCAGCGGCAGTCCTACAAAATCGAGCGCGAAAGGAAGGGCAAGTAGCGAGAGAGCAACGATGATGAGGGACGCGCGGTTGTTTTGCACCGTCACTACTCAAATTTTTCGATGCGTTCGCCGAAGAGCCCGCGTGGCCGCAGCAACAGGACAAGAGCCATCAAGAGATACATCGATGCTTCACCCCAAGACGGGTTGAAGTAGATGGTAATTCCGCGCACGACGCCGACGAGCATGGCAGCGGCGATCACGCCCCAGAACGACCCCAGACCCCCAATGACGACAACGACAAAGGCGGCTGTGAGAATTTCCGCCCCCATCGCTGGGTGCACGCCGGCGATCGGCGCAAGCAGAACACCGGCAAGTCCGGCGAGCCCGACGCCCAGCGCCGCGATTGCGGTCATATACGGCGCAAGCGAGATCCCGAGCGATCCGACGATGTCGGGATTCTGCACGCCTGCTCGCACCACGCGGCCAAAGGTCGTTCGATAGACAATGAACCAGGTGGCCGTAACGGCTGCGAGGGCCACTCCGAAAATGAACAGGCGGTAGCGCGGATAGATGAAGTCGCCTACCAGCACTTGGCCGCGCAATTCGGCCGGGATGGAAAATGGAAGTGGCGAGGCGCCGAACACAATGCGAAGTGCCTGCTCGATTACCATCGCCAGTCCGAAGGTCAGCAGCAGGCTCAAAATCGGGTCGGCGCGGTAAAAACGGCGGAACAGTAGCCGTTCAATGACGATGCCGAGACAGCCAACAATCACTGGCGAAGCGATGAACGCGCCAAAGAAACCTACGCGATTCGCCAAGATCACGGCGAGGTAGGCGCCGATAGCATAGAAGCCGCCATGCGCGAGATTAACGATTCCACCAAGGGCGAAGATCAGCGACAGACCAAGCGCGATCAGAAGGTAATACGCGCCGACCAAAAGCCCATTCAGAACCTGCTCGAGGACGAAAACAGATTGCACGAGGAAGACTCGGCGCTGAATAATCAAAGCGATTCCCGAGTGCCGTGGAACCACCCGGAACGATGCTGTTCAGTTCAAAGGATCACCCGATCTTGCAGGTACCGTCCTTTGGCGGAGCAATAGTCTCCATGTCTTCGTTCGGACCGGGCACAGTGCCGAGTGCGTTATAGATGTCCCATTGGTCCTTCATCTTGCTCGGGTCTTTCGCCTGTACCGCGTACATCTCCATGATCATCTGATTGTCATACGGGCGGAAATAGGCCTCACGCGCCTTCATCACGTCGAACTTGGCGCCTTTGCGCAGATGCTCGGCGAGCTTCTGCGGATCTGCCGATTTCATTTCGTTCATCGCCTGCGCGACGATTTTCAGCGAGTTGTAATCGCCCCATGATTGGTTGTCTGGAAGCCTGTTATATTTTCTCTGGAATGCTTCGACGTATTTCTTGGAGCTCGGCGTATCGACCAGATGATGCCACACGAGCGGCCAGATGCCTGAGAAGTTGCCTTTGCCAGCACCCCAGGCAACGACCGTGTCGAAGCCGAAGCCGGCCACGGGAAATTTTAGTCCGTATTCGGAATACTGCTTGATAAAATTTGTAATCTGATTGCCGGCGAGGTTCGACACCACGAGGTCGGGTTGTGATTGCCTGATCTTTAGAAGATAGGGGCTAAAGTCGGTTGCGTCAGTGGGTACGAGCTCATCGGCCGCGAATTGACCGCCATTCGCCTCCATGAATTTCTTTGCGACGCGCAGAAGATCGTGACCGAAGGCGTAATCTGCTGTCAGCGAATACCATTTTTTGCCCTTCACCATGTTTTCGCGTAGCAGGTATTGTCCAACTGCCATTACGTACATCGAGTTCGCGCCCTCGATATGGAACATATACGGATTGCAGCTCGCACCGCGCAGCGCATCAGAATTGCAGCCGGTGTTTATGAAGACCGTCTTCATTCTGTTCGCTACTTGACCGATCGCAAGGCCGGAAGCT
>Ga0307312_10002150_pt1 | contig 10332 bp, 11 predicted proteins | sample ER_DNA_202_FD_194489 | JGI IMG/M metagenome (GOLD analysis project Ga0307312, IMG submission 194489) | Bulk soil microbial communities from the East River watershed near Crested Butte, Colorado, United States - ER_DNA_202 | ecosystem: Environmental > Terrestrial > Soil > Floodplain | place...
TTTGGGCAGGGAAACGGCGAGCGCCGCGGCAGCAGGCTCTTTGCTGAGAGGTGCGGTCGGCGGCGATTTTGACGCACAGCTTCCGCCGGGAAGCGTCAATGGAGCGGATTTCGGGGTCGACGTCAGTCTGCGGCAGGCGGCCGGGAACCAGCTCGGAGACAACGACGTCTACATCGCACTCCGCTGGAAGAACGGCGGCGGGCAGACGAAGCCGACGACGGCTGACACCAACGCTGGCTGCACCGGCACCGTCGCTCTCCCCACAGCCCCGCGCGGGAAGGTCTGTATCTACGTTGCGGGCGGGGACAATGCCGCCAACGTCTCTGGGTACTCCGTCCGGCCAGGGACTGACCAGAGCCGCTACGGCTTCAAGCTGAAGTGGGACGTCACGCACAACGGCGACACGTTCATCGACGCAGTGTGGGCCTACAGGTACCCGTAGGAAGGGCTCTAACCGGTGGGCGGGGGCGCGGTGGGCGTCCCCGCTTGCACTCTTCGACAGCTAGGCGCGCGCACTCTCGAAGCGGAGCTTCGCCAGCTTGAGGTCGTCCGGAATCCGCGTCGGGTAGCTCCGCGTCAGGCAGGCGCGGCAAAACGTATTACCCGGGCGCCGTGTCGCCTCCTGGAGGCCCTCGAGTGACAGGTAGGCGAGGCTCGAGGCTCCAATCTCCTCACGCACATCCTCGACCGACCGGCCAGCGGCGACGAGTTCGTCCTCGTCGGCCATGTCGATTCCGTAAAAGCACGGCGACAGGATGGGCGGAGAGGACACGCGTACGTGGACCTCGAGCGCGCCCGCCTCGAAGAGCATCGCCACGATCTGGCGCGTCGTCGAGCCGCGCACGATGGAGTCGTCGACGACCACGACGCGCTTCCCGGCGACCTCGGCGAGCGGGTTGAACTTCGTCTTGATTCCGTGCTCGCGCAGCGCCTGGTCGGGCTGGATGAACGTGCGCCCGACGTAGCGGTTCTTGATCAGCCCCTCCGCGAACGGAATCCCGGACGCGCGCGCGAAGCCGATCGCAGCCGGTGTTCCCGAGTCCGGTATGGGCATGACGAGATCCGCGTCTACCGGCGCCTCCTCGGCGAGGCGCTCGCCCATGCGAATGCGGGCGCCGTGGAGCTCGACGCCGCGAAGCTTCGAATCCGGACGCGCGAAGTAGATGAACTCGAAGATGCAGAGCGCGCCCTCTCGTTTCGGCTCAACGGCCTGCACGCTGCGGGAGCCGTGCCCGTCGATCACCACGAGCTCGCCGGGCGCGACCTCGCGGTCGAACTCGGCCCCGAGGAGGTCGAACGCGCAGCTTTCGGAGGCGAGGAGCCAGTCGTCGTCCAGGCGTCCGAGTGCGAGGGGACGGATCCCGTCCGGATCTCGAAAGCCGATCAGCTGGCCTTCCGAGAGGACAACCGCTGAGAACGCACCCTCGATCCGGGCCATGGTCGCCGCGACGGCCTCCTCGAGCGGCCGTTCGTCGTGCGCGATCAGCGCCGCGATCACCTCCGTGTCGGAGGTCGAATGGAGGCGGACGCCCTGCTCGACGAGCTGGGCGCGGAGCTCACCGGTATTCGTGAGGTTGCCGTTGTGGCCGAGTGCGACCGTGCGGGCACGGCCGTGCTGGACGATCGGTTGCGCGTTCGTCCAGTGCGTCGAGCCGGTCGTCGAATAGCGGGAGTGCCCGATAGCAACCTGGCCCCGAAGCCCGCGCAGCTTCTGCTCGCTGAAGACCTGGGTCACCAGACCCATGTCGCGCAAGACCGTGAGGCGGCCCCGGTCGGAGACCGCGATGCCGGCCGATTCCTGGCCGCGGTGCTGGAGCGCGAAGAGGCCGAAGTAGGAGAGACGCGCGACGTCGCGCTCGGGGCCGTAGATCCCGAAGACGCCGCACATCAGAGCTCGCCTCCGGAGGACTCGGAGAGCTCCGCGACCTCGACGCCCAGCAGCTTGCGGCCGCCGACGGTGCCGATCTTGTGATTCGGGATGCCTTCAAGGACGGAGACGTCCTCTGCCGAGAGTGCGACGACGGCCTGGCCGCCGCCCTCGCCGAACCAGGTCACTGCGTCTTCCTCGAGCTCGATGCGGGCGCCGATGCCGGAGACAATCGCGGCCTCGGCGAGCGCGACCGCCAGTCCGCCCTCGGAGGCATCGTGGGCGCACGTGAGGACGGGCGCCCCGCGCCAGAGGAAGCGAATGAGCTTCGCCTCGGCGACAAGATCGGGTTGCGGCGGCCGGCCGGCCGGCCCGCCGAGGAACAGGGCCTGGTACTCCGAGCCGTCGAGGGAAAGCTCCGGTGCACCGACGGCGTAGACGGCATCGCCCTCGCGCCATGCTCCCGGGATCAGGGACACGTCCGCGACGAGGCCGACGCAGCCGACGACTGGAGTCGGCCAGATGGCCTTTCCATCGGTCTCGTTGTAGAGGGAGACGTTGCCGGAAACGACCGGAGTCTGAAGCGCTTCACAGGCGAGGGCGATGCCCTCGATCGTCTCGCTCAGCTCCCAGGCGATCTCTTCCTTCTCGGGATTTCCGAGGTTGAGACAATCCGTGACCGCGAGTGGACGACCCCCGGCGCAGGCGACGTTTCGCGCCGCTTCGAGGGCGGCGAGCGAGCCGCCGGCGCGTGGATCGAGCGCGGCGATCCGCCCGGCTCCGTCGAGAGAGATCGCCAGGCCGCGCAAGGAAGGCCGCAGCCGCAGGACCGCGCCGTCGAGCCCGGGACGCCGGACCGTGCGCGAACCGACAAGGTGGTCGTACTGGCGGTAGACCGGCGCCCGGCTCCGCACGTTCGGCGAGCCGAGCAGGTCCAAAAGCTCCTGCGGCTCGGCCGCGATTGGGCGGTGTGCAATCGGTTCGTCCAGCTCGCGCGGCCGCGTCTCGATCCGGTAGCGCGGCGTCTCCTCGGTCAAGAGCGCGACCGGGATCTCGCCCACGATCTCGTCCTCGAAGAACGCCCGCAAGAGGCCCGATTCGGTCACGACGCCGATCGCCGAGCACTCGAGTTCCCATTTCTCGCAGACGGCCGCGACCTCGTCCAGGCGCTCCGTGACGCACACCATCCGCTCCTGGCTCTCCGAGATGACGATCTCGACCGGCCCGAGGTCGGCCTCCCGGAGAGGAACGCGGTCGAGGTTGACGTCGATGCCGACCTCCCCGCGACTCGCCATCTCGGCGAGCGAGGAAGCAAGCCCGGCTGCGCCGAGGTCCTGCAGCCCCTCGACCAAGCCGCCCTCCACGAGCTCAAGACTGGCCTCGATGAGCTTCTTGCCGGTGAATGGATCGCCGATCTGCACGGTGGGACGCTTGTCCTCGTCCTCGTCGGAGAGCTCCTGGCTTGCGAGGACGCTCGCGCCGCCGATGCCGTCGCGTCCGGTCGTTGCGCCGAAGAGGACGATGAGATCGCCCGGCCTCGTCGCGCGCGCGCGCATCACGCGCTCCGTGGGGACGAGCCCCACGCACATCGCGTTCACGAGGGGGTTCTCCGCGTACTCCTCCGCAAAGAACGTGTCTCCGCCGATCGTCGGCACGCCCACGCAGTTGCCGTAGTGGCCGATGCCGGCGACGGCGCGGCCGAAGGAGAAGTCAGGCTTGCCGAAGCGCAAGCCGTCGAGGAGCGCGACCGGTCGCGCCCCCATGGCTACCACGTCCCGGAGGATGCCGCCGACTCCTGTCGCCGCGCCCTGGAAGGGCTCGACCGCCGACGGATGGTTGTGGCTCTCCACCTTGAACGCGACCGCCTCACCTTCGCCGAGGTCGACGACGCCTGCGTTCTCGCCGGGCCCCTGAAGCACCCCCGGGCCGTCGCTCGGGAAACGCTTCAGCAGAAGGGCCGAATGCTTGTAGCCGCAGTGCTCCGACCAGAGGAGGGAAAAAACCGCCAGCTCGAACTCGTTCGGCGGGCGACCGAGCAGACCCACGATTACGTCGAATTCCCCGTCCGTGAGGCCGAGCGCGCGGTGTAGCGGCTGTTCCGCGACCGAGCTCAAAAGAGGACCCCACAATACCGCCTCGCCCGGATCTCGACGGGTAGCGTACGAGCATGGTGCGCGGCTACGTCCCTCTCCTGCTGATCGTGGGGGGGATCTGGGGAGCCTCGTATCTCTTCATCAAGGTGGCCGTCCGGGAGATCGAGCCGACGGCGATGATGGATCTTCGGCTGCTCCTCGCTGCTGCCGTACTCCTTCCTTTCCTCGCCGTGCGCCTCGGCCTCAAGGGGTCGGTCCGGGAGATCCGCTCGACCGGCACAGGCGCGTTCATCCTCGGCGTGACGAACATGGCCTTTCCATTCATTCTCATCGCCTGGGGTGAGAAGCACATCGACTCGGGCGTAGCGGCGATCGCGAACGCAACGGTCCCGATCTTCGTCGCCATCCTCGCGATCCGCTTCAACCCCAGCGAGCAGGTGCGCGGTGTGCGGCTCGCCGGGGTCGTTCTGGGGCTCGTCGGAGTCGGCATCCTGACAGGCCTTCACCCACAGGGCGGCTGGTGGGGGGTGGCGGGCACGCTCGCGGTTGTCGTCGCCTCGCTCTCCTATGCCTCGGCGAACCTCTTCACCCAGCACCGGTTCCCGCGGACGTCGCCCTTAGTGATCACGACCGCTTCGACCCTGGCTGCCTCGCTCGTCCTCCTTCCGTTCGCGCTTCTCCAGCTCCCGGACGCGATGCCGAGCTGGAAGGCCCTCGCGTCGGTCGCCGCACTCGGACTCGCGGGAACGGCGCTCGCCCTCCTTTTCTTCTACGCGATGCTGGCCCGCTACGGAGCCTCGCGGGCATCACTCGTGACCTACCTGCTGCCGCCGTTCGCGCTCTTCTACGGGCTCGTGTTTCTCGATGAGCGCATGACGCTGAACGCGGTGCTCGGACTTCTGCTCATCCTTGCGGGCGTCGCTCTGGGCTCCGGCGTCTTCCAGCTGGCGCGGTCGCGCTCGGCTGCAACGGCGACGCCTCGGCCTTGAGCGAAACGCTAGCGGGCGAGGGATTCCTTGTTCGGCGCGCGAGCGCCGACGACGTCGAGTTCATGGCCGACCTCGCGGTCCACGAGGACGTCGAGCCCTTCATGGCCGCGGTCTCTGCACGTGACCGCGAGTCCCTGCTCGCCGAGGTGGAGCGTTCGGAGGCAGAGCCGGAGCACTATGGCCGTTTCATCGTCGAGGTGGAGGGACAGCGAGCCGGCGTGATGGCGTTCGAGGTTTTCAGCCGCCGGAGCCGCATCGCAGATCTCCGCGGGCTCATGCTCGATCCGGCCTTTCGCGGACGAGGGATCGCTGACGCTGCCGCCCGCCTGCTCGTCCGCCATCTGCTCTTCGATCTCGACTACCACCGTGTCCAGCTTGAGTGCTACGGCTTCAACGAGCGCGCGATCAGGCACGCCGAGCGGACCGGATTCGTGAAGGAGGGCGTGAAGCGCAACGCATACTGGCGCCATGGGGAGTGGGTCGACGGCGTCATCTTCGGGCTCGTTCGCGAGGATCTCGAGTGACCAAACGACCGGATGTCATCGTCGTGGGCGCGGGGATCTCCGGGTTGACTGCCGCGTACCGGCTCGACCAGGCGGGCCTCGACGTGCGGGTCCTCGAAGCACGCGACCGGGTCGGCGGCCGGGCCTGGCGCATCCCCCTTGGAGAGACGTTCTTCGATGCGGGCTGCGAGGCGCTCGACCACGAGCATGCGACGCTTCGGCGCCTGGCCGACGAGCTGAGCGTTGATGTCCTCGAGGCGCCGGCGTGGGAGGCCGACCCGCCGCTCGGGCTCGAAGGAGACGATGCCGCCCTGTTTCGTGGGCTCGAGGCCGAAATCGCTTCGCTGGCAGATCGGGTCGATCCCGAGCATCCCGAGGATGTGGAGGACGCCGGCGCCCTCGACCGCCAGACGCTCGCCGGTTGGCTCGAGGAGCGGGATGCGAGCGCGCGTGTGCTCGAGGCGGCCGAACTCTGGATCTCCGTGGCGTCGTCAAGCGTTCCGACGAGTGACATGTCGCTTCTCGCCTACGCGGCGAAGCTCGCCGCGGGCGCGGCGCCCACCGGGCTCAGGCTCCGTTTTGCGGATGGGCCGAGCGCCCTCACTGATCGGCTGACCGACCAGCTCGAGGGCGCCGTGGACTTCGACCGCCCGGTGGCCGCTCTCGATGACATGGGCAACGAGGTGTCGATCCGGCTCGAGGACGGTTCGGTCGAGCGCTCGGAGCGCGTCATCGTCGCCATTCCCTTGACGTTGCAACGGCGCATTCGCTTCAGTCCGCCTCTGCCGGAGCACCGTCGGCTCGCGCTCGCCGAGGCGCGCTATGGGGAGGTCGTCAAGGAAGCAGCCTTGCTCGATGGCTCTCCCGGGACATCACTGCCAGCACTCTCCGGCGACGGCCATATCTACCAGTCGGCGAACGATGCGAACGTCGTCGTCCGGTTTGCCGGCGCAGGTGCCGCGCGGAAGGATGTCGATCTGCCACGGCTCCTCGGTGTCGCGCCGAGCGCCCACGCGCGCGTGGACTGGTCGGGCGAGCCGTGGACGCGCGGGAGCTACCTGATCCTCGGCCCGGGCCAGCTCCTCAACTGGGGAAACCGTCTGAGTGAGCCCCACGGGCAGCTTTACTTCGGGGGCGCGGAGCGATCCACGCTCAAGAGCTACATGGAGGGGGCGGCGCGAGGCGGCGAAGACGTGGCCCGCGAAATTCTCGGGGCCCCGTCGGGCGGCGGGTAGGCTGCCCGCGTGGAGCTGATCCATACCTGCTACCGCATCACCGAGCCGGACCGCTCGGTCGCCTTCTACGAGGCGCTCGGCTTCGAGAAGCGCCGCGAGCTCCCGATTCGCGAGGAGGCAGTCAACATCTTCCTCGGCATCCCGGGCCAGGAGTCGCCGGAGCTCGAGCTGACATACAACTTCGGCGTCGACTCCTACGAGCTCGGGACCGCCTACGGGCACATTGCGGTCACCGTCGACGACATGTCGGAGACCCTCGCCCAGCTGGCGGAGAAGGGCATCGAGCCGGAGAAGCCGCCGTACAGCGTGCGGGAGGGCGGATCGCTTCTCTGCTTCGTCCGCGATCCGGACGGCTACCGGGTCGAGTTGATCGAGCGCGCGTAGGTCTCGCGCTACGCGGGGTTCGTCGCAAAGCCGGCCGAAGCTAGATCTTCACGCTCTGCGGTTGTGATCTCGAAGGGCGCTCCGACTTCGGCGCCGATCACAAGCACGACGGTGCCATCGGCCAAAGCCGTCGCGGATCGACGGGTGGTGACGTCGTGAGCGCTGACGAAGGTTCCTGCCGGGGCATCGACCTCCAAGCCATCGACGACGAAGCGGGCCGTCCCTGCATGCACGAAGTACAGCTCTTGGTGCGGCTCGACACCCGGATCCGCGTGGTCGTGCTCCCCGATGATGCTGTCGCCTGCTCGCGCCGCCGTGTACGCGTTGATACCAAATGCCGTGATACCGAAGTGATTGCGGATCGGCTGCCACGTCGAATCGGAATACGAGACTCGCCCGCCGGGGATACCTGAGAGCGCGGAATATGTCGGCTGAGACATGTCCGTCAGTCCGGCAGCAAACCGAAGGGGTAGCGGGTCTCCCGCTGCGGCGGGAACCGCGCGTCGGCGAGCGCGCCGTCCTGAGTGTCCTCGGGCGAGCTCGCGTTGTAGCGGGCGGCGGCTTCGTCGGCGCAATATTCGCCCCAGGGGCCGTCCTTCTGGAACTGCCGTGAGCTCGCGCACAGGAGCACGCAAGGCCCATCGCCGGCACCTATGAACGCGTGGCGCGTCTCCGGCGGGCAGTGAACGAAGTCCCATTGCTTGAGCGGCCGCTCCTGCCCTTCGACGATGAGCAGCCCCTCGCCCGAGAGTACGAGGAAGTCCTCCTGCTCCGTCTCCCAGTGATACGTCCCGGTCGGCTCGCCGGGGCTTACGACCCGGATGGCCATGCCGAGCATCGGGAAGAAGGTCTCCGCCTCGTACTCGTCGTAGCCGGTGAGAGGCACGCTGTGGCCTTGACCCGGCTTGTCGAACCAGCGCGCCTCGCGCGCGTTCATGACGAACCAGCCGACGCTCGCCGGCACGAGCCCTGCCTCGGTCTCTTTGAGCTCAGCCTCGGGAACCACGTTCGGATGATACGGCGGCTGCAACCAGCCCTAGCCGTTCCAGGGCGGAACCTCGAGCGCTCGCTCGTACGCCGCACGGTCGTGCACGGGATCGCCGTGAGAGACGATCACGCGCTCGAACGGAAGCTCGAGCAGCGCGCGAAGCGCTGGGAGTGCTCGCTCTTCGTGCCACGGCGTCGCCCAGACTCGTAGTTCCCCGCCGGGCGCGGTGAGCGCATCCGCGAACACGAGCGCACGCTGCTCCGGAAGCCACAGCGGAGTCTCGTTCCTGCCTCGACCGTCATAAAGAGCGATGAGCCCGCCCGGTAGAGAGCTGCTGGGCTCGATGGGCTCGAGGTCCGTCTCAGGAATGTCGTGGCGCCAGAACAGGCTCGGGCCGAAGGCCGTCGCGCCGTACCGGCGCACGAAGAGGTCGACGTCGCGGACATGGTCCGGCTTGAGGACGACGACGAGCGTCGGCGGCGCGGCGTCCAAGCGGTCCCACACATCGGTGGCGTCCTCGGGCGGCGCGATCGGATCGAGCAGCGCGACCTCGCCTCCCGATGAGACGTACGTCGAGGTCACCAGAGGTTCCCAGTCGGCTTCGGGATTCCAGTCGGGATGCTCTCTGCGCCAGATCCAGAGACCCGGCGAGACGTCTCGGAGCTCGAACGGCACGGCCACTATTGTGGACTGATGGCTCGCCAGATTGCGTTCCTCCGCGCGATCAATCTCGCCAGCAAGAGGCGTGTGAGCATGAGCGCCCTGCGTGAGCTGCTCACCGACCTCGGCTACGAGGACGTGCGCACGCACCTGCAGAGCGGCAACGTCGTTTTGACCAGCAATGCGTCGGCGAAACGCCTCGAGACCGAGCTCGAGCAGCACCTTGCTGCAAAGCTGAGACTGGACATCCAGGTGCTCGTGCGCACTCGGGATCAGCTGGCGGAGGTGATCAAGCGCAACCCGCTTGGCAAGGTTGCCGACAACCCGTCGCGCTACATGGTGAGCTTCCTGTCCGCGAAGCCGAGTGCAAAAGTCGTGCGCGAGCTCGCGAAAGTGGACGTTGCGCCGGAGCAGTTCATCGTCAGCGGCCGCGAGATTTACGCCTGGTACCCGAACGGGTTCCAGCGGGCGAAGCTCGGCAAGGTCCTTTCCGAGCAGCGGCTGGGCGTCGCGGCGACTGCCCGTAACTGGAACACCGTCACAAAATTGCTCGAGCTCGCTGACGCCTAACGGCACGAAGTCGTCACGGTTCGTCACACACACGCCCGATCTAGAGCTCTAGCGTGGGTGCCATGGCGAAAGCGACGACGCCGTGGGGAAAGACCGAGGTGCTCGAGGAGCTGACCGTGCCGCAGCGCGCCGGCGACAAGCGCTTCGCGACCGTCGTGCAGCTCCTCATTGACGAGAAGGGGGATGAGCTCGTCCGCTTCGCCTATTCCACCGATGGGACGGCTCGACGAGGCCCGGTCACTCTGCGCGCCCGCGACCTCGAGCGTCTGTGGGCGGCGCTGGCGGAGCACCCCGGCCTCGCGCGTTCGCTCGCTCTGGCCAACGGCAAGCATAAGGAACGTTGAAAGGAGGGTTCAGGAAATGTAGTGGTACTGATGCTCCCACCTGGGCAAGCTGAATGCGTGACGACATTCGTTGTGCGCCGCGTGCTCTGGACGGTTCCAATCCTCTGGGTCGTGGTCACGATTGTCTTCTTCATGATGCGCTCGATCGGAGGCGATCCCTTCCGGAGGGGTCCGTTACTCGGGCTGTCGAACGTCGGCTGGGTGAAGTACGGCGACTACCAGCCCCCCGCGATCAAGCGCAACCAGCGAGAGCGCTATGGGCTCGACCTGCCCTGGTATGAGCAGTACGCCAACTATTTGAGGGGCGTAGCAACGTTCGACTTCGGGCCGTCCCTCTCGTTTCGGAACGTGCGCGTGAACGAGCTGATCAAGGAGCTCGCACCACGGTCGCTCGAGCTTGCCCTGCTTTCGTTCGCCTGGGCGATGGCGATCGGGATACCGATCGCGCTCCTGGCCGCGACGAGGCCGGGATCTCTGTTCGATTACGTCGCTCGGCTTGTCTCGGGCCTTGGGCTGGCGTTGCCGAATTTCTTCGTGGCCACGCTTCTCGTCTACTACCTGTCCGTGAAGCTCGGAGTTCTGCCCACCAGCGGATGGACGGCTGGGTGGAGGAACAAGATCCTGCCTTCGTTCACGCTGGGCCTCCTGCCGATGGCTTACTGCGTCCGGCTGCTGCGCGGCTCGATGCTGGAGACGCTC
>Ga0307312_10002152_pt1 | contig 10329 bp, 8 predicted proteins | sample ER_DNA_202_FD_194489 | JGI IMG/M metagenome (GOLD analysis project Ga0307312, IMG submission 194489) | Bulk soil microbial communities from the East River watershed near Crested Butte, Colorado, United States - ER_DNA_202 | ecosystem: Environmental > Terrestrial > Soil > Floodplain | place: USA...
CCCCCGGGTCGCTTCGCAACCAGAGAAGGGTGAGGCGCGCCGGACGATGTGGTCGCTCCTCTGGCTTACCACCGGAATTGCCCTCGTGCTCGTCGCCGGCCTCTGCGCATCGGCGCATTGGCTCGTCCCGTTCTTCTTCGGGGGCGAGTTCTCCGACGCCGTCACGGTTACGTACATAGTGCTGCCGGGAACCATCTTCCTGAGCGCACGACGGGTGCTGTCCGAGGGGCTCAAGGGCCGTGGCTACCCGCTCACCGGGACGCTCGGCGAGCTTCTGGCGCTGGCCTGGGCCGCCGTCGCACTGGCGGTGTTCGTTCCCCTCTGGGGAATCGACGGCGCGGCCGTGGCTCTCTCCAGCTCCTACGTCGTGAGCCTGCTGTTGCTGGTGGTGCTCGCCGGTGGACACGGCGAGCTGGAGTCGGCCGGCCGGTCACTCCGCTCGTTGCCTCGCGATTTGGTCCGGGCTACCAGAGGATCCGGCCACCCCGCTGAGGTTGCCCTCCAGGAGACCGACCGCCCAGCCCGCGTCTCTTAGGTGTGGTGGGCTTGCGATCTCGAGCGGCCATCATCGTTCTCGCGCTGCTGATCGCGTCCACGCAGGGATGTGGGAAGGACGGGAGCCGGGAGGGCCCGCCGTTCGAGCCCGGGAGCATAGACAACCCGCACTCCCTCCTGATCACGAACAGCGATGTCGAGGGAGTTGGCCCATCAACGCCTTACGGCGTCGCCCTTCGCTGGTGGAGAGCGCTTCAGCTCGCGGACGTGGATGGGGTGAAGCGGAGCTATGCAGTTCGCATCAGCAGTAGGGAGACGAGACGCCAGATCTATGACTTCCAGCCACGCTTCTCGCAACCCATCGACCCTGAGGTCCAAACGCAGGGCAACCGAGCCACGATGGACGTGATCGTGCGAACGGCGATTCCTGTTCCCGCAGCACCAAGCGTGGTGAGGGTGATTGACTTTCCAACTCGGTTCGAGCTGCTACGGAACGCCGCCGGGTGGAGGCTCCTGGTCAGCTCGTACCGGAACTTCGTCCAAGCTCGGCCCTTCCCTCGGCAAGCCGTGCGCTGACCTTCCCGCCACCTGGGGCTCCCATGGCACCGGCCTGCCGAGCAGCTCGGCCAGTCGCCCGACCTCAGGACGGTAGATCTCGCTTAGCAGCGCACGCGCTGCGGGATCCATCGGCGGCGGAGTCGCCTGCTTCAGCAAACCTACTCGCAGCCTGCTCCGCAAGGATCGTGGAACCGTGGACCGAACGAATCTTCGCACCTTGCCGCTGGCGAGAAGCGCCGCGCTGAGCCTGTTCCGGGGCAGCGAGGCCGGGTTCATCCGCCGCTGCGCGGCGCCGGCGGTTGCCGACCGTACGCCCAAGAAGGAATGGACGTCAGCGATCGTGCTCGCCTCGTACCTGACGAAGTCCTCGAAGAACAACACATGGACCCGAGCGCCGAAACGGTCGACGTACCTCTGTACCTGGTCTGTGTACCTCCCACAGTCGATGTGTAAGGACGAAACGCCCCATCCTCCCGGCCCAGAGCGCTGCTCCTCGAGGAGGGCATCGAGGAAGGATCGCCTCTCGATTCCCTCGCGAACGTCGTTCCAGTACTGCGAGTAAGCCCGGTCGACCGGGTCTCGCAGCATGATCAGGATTCTTGCCTCAGGGACGACGCCCTTGATCCGCTCGGCGGCCTGACTGTCCCAGAGGTAGGAGGTACTCGCCTCCCCGAGCACCTCCTCAGTCGTAGCGTCCTCGAACAGGGCGAGGTACTCGTCTTCATCAGTCACATGGGGAAAGAAGGCCTTCCGCCCAGGGGCCGGCTCGATTTGGGAGAAGAAGTGAGGCTCCTTCATCGGCGACATGTAGATCGCCGGGTGCCGAGCCAGCTCTCGGTACAGGGATGTGGTCCCCGCCTTCGCCGCCCCGACGAGGAACAGGTTGGGCCACCTGAGCCTAGCGGGACCTGTCATGACGCTGCACTAGCCTCGGGCATCTACCGGCTGCCAACCGGGATCGTGGTCTGGAGAGATCGCGCTGGTGCCGCTGGTCCGCGTGCGACAGAACACGGCCCCCAAGACGATAACCGCCAGAACCATGGCTGCCTGCAAGGCCTGGAGTGTGAAGTTCGCGCGCATCCAGCTGATCATGAACGGCAACAATGCGGAGTAGGCGATGATCGCCACCGTGCTGTTCCGGTGGCGAAGGTAGTAGAGCCAGGCCCCCTTCCAGAAGGCGCCGAAGAGCAGCGCGAATATGAACACCCCGATGAGGCCGCCGTCGCGAAACGGCTCCCCGAAGGGCGAGAACGTGCTGCACTGGCCCCGGTAGCCGCACGGGGTGCCTCCCCACACCAAGGCGAGGACCTCCTGATCGACAGGCGGGGGCTTGCCCGACCACAGCTGTCTGGGAACCAACGTGATGAACGGCCCGAGCAGGGTCGACCTGCCGTACGTGTAGTGAAGATGGCTGGGCACGACCTGCATCTCGATGGCAAGGGCGGGGGCCATACCCGTGTCCTGGGTCTCGAACAGGCCCTCCACCGCGTTCCACGGCAGCCACTGATAGGGGTCGACGTCCGCGGGCCGGGCGTGCGCGAGCCGGAGGTCCCGGACCACGGACACAGCTGTCAGGGCCACCAGGGCCGCGACGCAGACGGTGAGCGCCGACGGACGCCGGCCTCGCCTCAGGTAGTAGTAGACGGCAAGCGCCCCCACCATGACGATCACGTAACGACGCTGTCCGGCGGCAGAGTTGTAAACGAGAAATGCGAGGATCGAAGCGAGCGCAGCCCATCCCGCGATGCGTCCCATGCGCGCTTCCCCACCGAGTCTGTTTCGAATGGACCGGAAGAACAGGGCTGCCGGAACCATCAGCAGGATCGAGGCGAGAAAGTACTTGCTCGTGGCCGTAGGACTCGCAACGAGGTGCTGGAGGCGACCCTCGCCTCGGAAGAAGAAGTCCGCCGGGTCACGCCACCCGCGTGCGTCGACGAAGAACATCAAGAAAGCGACGAAGGCGACAGCCAACACGGCCGTCGACCAGATCATCAGACGACGGGGTTCCAGTCTCGGGGGGTCGGGAAGCCGCGACGAGAGAAAGCTTGCGGGTGGGGTCAGGTAACCAATGACGAAGCCGGTCCCCGCCAGCAGGCCGGCGACAAGCATCTTGGTGAACGTTGGAGAGGTCAGCCTCGCCGTATAGATGAAGTTCTCGTGCCAAAGGTCCCAGGCCGGCCGGAGAACGAACAAAAGCAGGAACAGCAGCCCGAACCAGATCAGGGGCTCGAAGAGGTCAAGCCTCCCTCGCAGCGCCAGAAGCCCACAGGGGAGCACCACGGAGGCGGCGGAGAGCGCCAAGAGCACCCATCGCCAATCGAGCAAGGACAGCGCCGCCGCAAGCCCAACTACGAGCAATCCGGCGGCCAGGACAGCCGTGAAGGGGAGAATCAACCTCTCCCTGCGCGCACCCGTCACGGATCCGCTCACGGAGCAAGGAATGGGGCGCGCGGGTTGAGCAGGCGGGCACGCGCCAGCGCCAGGCGGGCCCCGCGGACGTCGCCCGACTTGACGCCCAACCGCGCACGCACGAACCACAGCTGCCAGTTGTAGGGAGCGCGCTGGATCGCTTCGCCGAGGTCTCGAATGGCGGCTGGGAGGTTGCTACCCAGCTCCTCGACGAGGGCGAGCTGAAGTCGGGGCTCCGAGGCCCAGGGCTGGAGCGTGCTCGCGTCCCGCGCGTCTTGGGCGGCAGGTGCAAGGTCCCCGGCGCTCACCGCTGCCCGGCTGTCGCCGAGTTTGACCTCGGTGAGGAAGAGGATGCCCCCAGCCCAGACGGCAGCCCAACCTACGAGCAGTGTCGCCACGCCGAGCCCGAATCGAGAGGGTCGCCCTCTCGAGAGTCGTGCTCTTGCGCCGTCAACCGCCTGGAGTCCTCCGCTGGAGGCCGCTTCCGAGGGGAGCGTCGCCGGCCCGGTGAGGAGCGCCGCGGCGAGCACCACAAGACCGAAGCACGCGGGCAGCTCCCAGGTCCAATCGATTGCCGCCGAGACGATGCCCGCCGCCAGGATCGCCAGCGCGGCGCCCAGCGCTCCCCCGCGCGAACTGGTAGGGCCCCGGCGAGAACCCGAGACGGCCGCGAAGCCAAGGAACCCGAGGACGAGTACCAGGCCGATGACGCCAAGCTCGCCCATGGCCTCGATGAAGAGTGAGTGCGCATCCCGGACCGGCCGCGTCAAGGAGCCGTGTTCGGCCCAATAGGCCTCGTAGCCGCCAGCGCCGATGCCGCGAACAGGGTGGGCCTCGAAAGCGTCGAGCGCCGTTGACCAGTACTGATAGCGGCCGCTCCCCCGCCCGCTGGTCAAATGAGCTGCGACGTAGGTGGTCTTCGTCTCCAACGGTTCAACTCGCTTGAACTCCTGCCACCGCGCCGAGGGCCCGGCGATGAAGATCCCTGCGATGGCGGCGACCACGACCGCCACGCCGACCGCGCGAGCCAGCCGGGCAGGGATCTGGATCCTTCCAAGCCCCTCATCGAACAAGAACCGCACGGTCCCGACGGCCAACACGACCCCGATCGAGAGCGCCAGCATCTGATCCCCCTGGGCGGCGGCGGCCGAGTTCCCGAGACCGTCCACGAGCTCGTGTCTGCGGCTTGCCAGAGAAATGAGCAGCGCCCCGCCGACCCCTCCCATGACCAGGCCGCCGAACATCCGCGCCCGCGCCGGACCAAGTGCCAGGAGCACGGCAAGCCCGATTACGCCCGCTGCCACCCCTCCGCGCGAAGCGGCCAGATAGACGACGAGGATCGGTAGGGGGATCACCGCAACCGCCGCCGCTCTGACCGCGGCGCCTCGAGCCTGGGCCCCCCACCAGACGAGCAGCACAGCCGCGATCGCCATCGCCGCACCCAGGCCGTTCCAGTAGCCGATCGGATAGCTGAGTCTGCCAGCGACCGCCGGGAGAAACGCTCCGAGGTGCTTGACGCCACCGAATGACGGCTCGAAGCGGCTCACAAGCGCCAACCCTGCGACCACCACAAGGCCGAGCGCGACCCCCCCGAGCCATGCCCGAGCGCTCGCTCGCGGGGATGCGATCACGATCAGAACGAACAGACCCAGGTAGCCGAGCGCCCGGACGATCTCCGCGAAGGTGCCACCGTCGTCACTCGCCCAACCAGCCGAGATCGCCACCCAGGCGGCAAGAACGGCAAGGCAGACGCCCGCGCCCACGGCCGCAGCGGGAACGCGTGCCCGCGGCCATCCTCCCAACGCCAGCGCGATCACCACCGCCCACCAGATCGCCACGGTGGCTCCGGCGATGACCTCGATCGAGTATCCCCCGTCAGCGACCGCGACCGCGACGTAGAGAACTGCGACGACGACGGCGATCACCGGTTGCAGCGTCGCTGGCCGCCTCGCGCCGGTGCGATGCCCTATTCGATGCCCGGTTCTGCGGGCGGCGTACCGAGGGATTACTATCCTGTGCACAGCGTGGGACTAAGCAGGGTTCAATCTGGGCATCGCCGGTGCCGCGTTATGTGGGTAACAGTCATTTTGGCTGTACTCGCGGCGCCAGCGACGGCCGCGGTGGCCAGTCCTCCTGCGATCGACCAATATACCCAACACCTTCCGCAGGCTGGGGGGGGCTCCACTCCCTCCAGCGGGGGGACTCCCGCCGCGCAGCCGGGGCTGCTCTCGAAGAAGACTCAGGCGGCCCTGTCCGATCCCGACGGTCGGCGCCTCGCTCAGATAGCCACCGCCCGCGACTTGGGTGCGCCCGCAGCGGCGGGCCGGCGCGCGTCAGCAGCGGCGCACGCTGGGACCGTGACATCCGACGAGCAAGGCTTCGCGACCGTGGCAGCCGACACCGCACTGAGCGGACCCGGCCTCGTCCTGGTCGGGGCCCTCGGCGGGATCGCGCTCGTCGGGGGCTGGAGCCGGTCCATTCGGCGCGGTCGAGCCTCCGGTGACCTCAACTGATGCGCAGAACAATCGCCGCCACTATCGCAGTGATCGGCCTCTGCCTCGCCGTCTTCGCCGCCCCGTCCGCAGCGGTCCCGCGCGAGCTGTTCGGCATCAGTAACGGCCAACCACTCAACCAGCAGGATTTCCGCAAGCTGAAGTCCACCGGGGTCCGCACCTTGCGGTTCGCGATCAACTGGTACAACGTGCAACCGAGCCCTGGCTCGCCTAAGTGGGGCGCCACCGACGAGCTCGTGGGCGACCTCGCCGCGCGGGGCATCCACCCGGTTCCGTTTATCTACGGATCCCCATCCTGGGTGGCCAAGCAGCCCAAGCGGCCGCCGCTTGGCAGCGCCAGGAAGGTGCGAGCCTGGCGAAAGTTTTTGGTCCTTGTCGTGCAGCGCTACGGGCGCCAGGGCACGTACTGGACCGGCGGGGCGTATCAGCAGGCGCATCCCGGCGCCCAGCCCACGCCCATCACCGCCTACCAGATCTGGAACGAGCCGAATCTGCCGAAGTACTTCCCCCGAAAGAAGACGATCCGAAAGTACGGGAAGCTGGTGAAGATCGCGCATCGGGCTATCAACGGGGTTGATCGCCGCGCGAAGGTCGTGCTCGCGGGGCTGACGGGCTATGCGGAACCGCGCGGCTGGACCTTCCTCGACAGGCTGTACCGCGTCAAGAGGATCAAACAGAACTTCGAGGTTGCCGCCCTCCATCCCTACGCGGCCACCATCGGTCAATTCCGGACCGAGGCTCGTCGCATCCGCCAGGTGATCGAGGGGCACCACGATGGGCACACCGCACTGTGGCTCACGGAGGTCGGATGGGGGTCCGACCATGGCACCCGCCGTTTCCCCCTCAATAAGGGCCTTCAGGGCCAGGCGCGGATGCTGCGGAAGTCTTTCAAGCTGGTTCTTCACAAGCGAAGGTCTTGGCATATCCAGCGACTCTTCTGGTTCGATTGGCGTGATCCCGCCCGCGGCACAGGGGCGTATTGCAGCTTCTGCCCGTCCGCTGGGCTCCTTCGCCACAACCAAAATCCGAAGCCCGCGTATCGCGCATTCAGGCGCTTCACGCCGGGCGACTGAGCCCGGCGCGCGTTCTCTTCGATGCCGGTAGGGTGTGTCCGGTGCTGAGGAGGTGCGTGCCAAGGATGACCCGCCTAGCGATCGTTCTCACCGGGCTGGTCCTGTCGCTTCTGGTCCCGTCCACGGCAGGGGCGGTCCGATCGGAGTTCTTCGGCATCGTCACATACACGCTCGATGACCAGGACATCGGGGGGATGGCCTACTCCCACATCCGGACGAACCGCTACCTGCTCAAATGGGGGTGGGTGCAGCCGAGCCAGGGCTCCTTTAATTGGGGCCCAACGGACCGGTCCATCGGTCGGCTTGCCTCGCGCGGCATCCGGGTGGTCCCGGCCGTGTGGGGAAACCCGGATTGGGTGGCCGGTTCGGCCTCGACCCCCCCGATCGGTGGACCGGCGGGCGAGCAGGCGTGGCGAACCTTCCTCAGTGCGTTGGTGGCGCGCTACGGACCGGGCGGCAGCTACTGGGCCACCAGCTACCGCCAGCAATACGGCAGCGCCACGCCGTTGCCGATCCAGTCCTGGCAGATCTGGAACGAGCCCAATCTGCGGAAGTACTTCGCGCCGGACCCGTCGCCGGGCAAGTACGCCCGGCTCGTGCAGATCTCCCACGACGCCATAAAGAGCCGGGATCCCAAGGCCCGGATCGTGCTCGCCGGAATGCCCGGCTATGGGGACGTGAAGGCCTGGGACTTCCTCAAGGGCTTCTACTCGGTAGCCGGGATCAAGAACTACTTCGACGTCGTCTCCCTGCATCCATACGGATCCGACCTCGCCCACGTCGGCCTCGAGATCCAAAACGTCCGGAACGTGATGACGAACGGCGGGGACGCGACCACGCCGCTGTGGCTCACCGAGTTCGCCTGGGGTTCGGCGAATCCCGACGGCTTCGGCATCAATAGGGGCCTCACGGGTCAAGCGCAGATGCTCTCCAGCTCCTTCAAGATGATCCTGAGCCACCGAAGCGCCTGGAACGTGCAGCGCCTGTTTTGGTACCACTGGCGCGATCCCCTTAATGTCGTGGCGACGTGCAGCTTCTGCGCCACCGCGGGGCTGCTGAACAACAACCGCACCTCGAAGCCCGCCTACGCCGCGTTCAGGAGCTTCGTGGCCGAGACGACCCCGCCCCGGGCGAGCATCACCGCGGGGGCAAGCCAGGGGGGCTTCACCAAGGACCCGACCCCGAGCTTCTCCTTTGCCTCGAACGAGCCCGGCTCGACCTTCGTGTGCAGGGTCGACGGAAGCGCCTTCAAGCCCTGTAGCTCGCCGTATACGACCCCGCTGCTCTCGAACGCCAAGCACGTCTTCTTCGTCAGGGCGATCGACGCCCCCGGAAACGAGAGCCAGATCGTGTGGCGGTCCTTCACCGTCGACACCAAGGCCCCGCCGGCGCCTCGGATCACTGACACCGACCCCAATTCGCCGGCCAACGACAACGCCCCCGAGGTGAAGGGCTCCGCCGAGGCGGGCACAGCCGTGAGGCTCTACAAGTCGGCGGGCTGCACGGCTGGCACCACGGTGGGCGTGGGCTCGGCCGCCAAGTTCGCCTCGCCGGGCATCACCGCCTCGGTCCCCGACAACACGACGACGGCGTTCCGCGCCAGGGCGACAGACGCCGCCGGGAACTCCTCACCGTGCTCGGCCGCGTTCAACTACGTCGAGGACTCGACGCCGTAGGCGACGATCGCCTCCGGGCCGCCGGGCGGGTACAGCCAGCCGGAGCCTGAAACGCTTGGGGCGCAGGTGGCGCGCCTCGAATTCGGTGCCTGTACGCTTTGATCAGGTGGGGTGCAGGGTGTAGGTGCAGGGTGTAAGGAATAAGGCATGGGGTGCAGGGTGCAAGGCATGGGGTGCAGGGTGCAAGGCATGGACTGCGAGTGAGCCGCGTCGCAGTCGTTCTCGCCGTACTCGGCCTGTCGCTCCTCGCCCCGTCCACGGCAGCGGCGACCGGATCGGAGTTCTTCGGCATCACCCAAGGACCCACGCTCGATGGCCAGGACCTCCAGGGGATGGCCGCCGCCCGGGTCCGGACGGACCGCTTCGTGCTCAAATGGGGGTGGGTGCAGCCGAACCAGGGCTCCTTTAATTGGGGCCCGCCCGACAGGTTCATCGGCCGGCTTGCCCGGCGCGGCATCCGGGTGGTCCCGGCGCTGTGGGGAAATCCGCCTTGGGTGTACGGCTCCCCGGCGCGTCCCCCGCTGGACGGGCCGCAGAGCGTGCAGGCGTGGCGAAGCTTCCTCAGTGCGTTGGTGGCGCGCTACGGACCGGGCGGCAGATACTGGGCCACCAGCTACCGGCAACAGTACGGAGCGGACGCCACGCCGCTGCCGATCCAGTCCTGGCAGATCTGGAACGAGCCCAATTTGTCCAAGTACTTCGCGCCGTACCCGTCGGCCACAACCTACGCCCGACTGGTGGCAATCTCCCACGACGCGATCCGCGGCGTGGATCCGCATGCCCAGATCGTGCTCGCCGGAATGCCCGGTTATGGGGACGTGAAGGCCTGCACCCGTACGCGCGCGACCTCGACCGCCAACGCCAAGAGATCGCGCAATTCCGCGCGGTGATGAGGAACCGCGGAGACCAGGCCACGCCGCTGTGGATCACCGAGCTCGCCTGGGGTTCGGCGCCTCCCGACAGCATCGGCATCAACAAGGGCCTCACGGGTCAGGCGCAGATGCTCTCCGGCTCCCTCAAGATGATCCTGAACAACCGCGCGGCTTGGAACGTGCAGCGCCTCTTTTGGTTCCACTGGCGCGATCCGCCGCCCTCCCTAGGGGGCGGGTGCAGCTTCTGCGCCAGCTCGGGGCTGCTGAACTACAACCGCACCTCGAAGCCCGCCTACGCCGCGTTCAGGAGCTTCGCGGCCGAGACGACCCCGCCCCGGGCGAGCATCACCGCGGGGCCAAGCCAGGGAGGCTTCACCAAGGACCCGACCCCGAGCTTCTCCTTGGCCTCGAACGAGCCCGGCTCGACCTTCGTGTGCCGGTTCGACGCAAGCGCCTTCAAGCCGTGTGGTTCGACTTATACGTCCCCGCTGCTCTCGAACGGCAAGCACGTCTTTCTCGTCAGGGCGATCGACGCCCCCGGGAACGAGAGCCAGAAGGCATTGCGTTACTTCACCGTCGACACGGTTCCCCCGGCGGTGACGATCTCCTCCGGTCCCCCGAACGGTTCGACCTCGTCCGATCCGAATCCCTCGTTCGGCTTTGCCTCCAACGACTCCGGCGCCGGCCTCAGCTGCCAGCTCGATGGCGGCGGCTTTCACGCCTGCAGCTCGCC
>Ga0307312_10002158_pt1 | contig 10312 bp, 11 predicted proteins | sample ER_DNA_202_FD_194489 | JGI IMG/M metagenome (GOLD analysis project Ga0307312, IMG submission 194489) | Bulk soil microbial communities from the East River watershed near Crested Butte, Colorado, United States - ER_DNA_202 | ecosystem: Environmental > Terrestrial > Soil > Floodplain | place...
CCTCCGGCGTGAAATGGAGGGTCCGGAAGACCACTTCCTTAACCTTCGCGGGGCTATCGACTGCCGCCCGGATCACATCGTCGGTGTCGGTGACGACTTGTGGACGGGTCGGCCGGAACAGCTCTTCGGAGCCCGCCAGTGAAACGCGCTTGAAGGTGGTCATATTCGATGATTCTCCATCACTTTCGCCGCGAGCGCACGGTATGCCCTCGCGCCATCGGAATCTTTTGCGTATTGAAGGATCGACTGTCCCGCGAGCGGCGTCTCCGCGAAACGGATCGAGTCGGTGACCCCGAAGTCGTAAACCTTGTCACCGTACTTTTCTCGCACTGCTGCGAGCACCTCTTGCGAGTGGAGGGCGCGTTGCTTGTAGAGCGTCGGCAGGATGCCTGTCAGCTCGAGCCTTGGGTTCAACCTGCGCTTGACGCGCTCCATGGTCACCAGCAGCTCCTGCATGCCCTTGAGCGCAAGGAATTCAGCCTGGAGCGGAACCAGCACCTCGTCAGCCGCGACAAGTGCATTGATGACGATAAGGTCGAGTGAAGGTGGGCAGTCGATGATGATGAAGTCGTACCGCTTCTGAGCGGCTTCCAGCTTGTCGCGGAGGATGCTCTCGCGCCCTATCTCGTTGATCAGCTGGTTCTCCGCGCCGGCCAGCTCGACATCAGCCGGAATGTAGTGGACGCCCATCTGGGCGGCCTCCTGGACGACATCGGTAACCGTCGTTTCAGGGTTGACCAGCAGGTCGTAAATGGTCTTCTGAATGTCGCTCGGCGGCTTCATATAGAGGGTGAGATGGCCTTGCGCATCGAGATCGATGAGCAATATCCGCTGACCCAACTCCGCCAGAGCGGCGCCGAGGTTCACGGCGGTGGTGGTCTTGCCCACACCCCCTTTTTGCATCGCGACCGCGATCGTTCGGGCCAAGAGTGATGCGAGTCTAACCCAAGGCAGGCTATACCGGCCCAAACGGGGGGTCTTTGGGGGCGGTGCTTCTACAATTGGCCGCGGTGTACGGGACCCTCCCGATGAAGGCGCCCTTCGGGGCACAAGCCGTGGCGCGATGATCATCGACATCGTCGTGGTCCTCGTTTTGATCATCGCCCTGTTCATCGGTTACCAGAAAGGCGTGATCCAGCCGCTGATGGCCGAGATCTTCTTCTTCGGCACCCTCCTGGTGGTCTTCCGCTTCCACGACCAGTACACGGCCAAAATGCAGGAGATCGCCCACCTCAACGCAGTGCTGAGCATCTTCGTGGCGATCATCCTGGCCATCGTCATGGGCTTTATCGGTGGGGCGATCGGCGGCGCCTTTCACAGGATCGAGTCGATTCGCGGCATCGATGGCTTGCTTGGGGTCTTCGTCCATGTCGCCGTCACTCTCGTGGTCGTCTACCTCGCGGTCTCGGCGCTGGTCGTGCTCGACAATGCTTTCGAGCCCACCCTTAGGAGTGCCACCCTCACGCTGGCACAGGTCAACAAGCTCGAGGACTGGATCCAATCCAACCCGATCACGTCGGCCATGGTCTCCAAGCAGGACATGAAAGCCCTCAAAGACGCGGCGGGTAGCCCCTCTGGCGCGCGCCTGGATGCCGTTCAGGGGATCCATCAGCTTCAACAGATCTACACGGGCTTCCTCTCGCCTCAGCTGCACGGATCGAGAAGCGTGCCGATCATTCTCGGAATCGGCAGTCGCCTGCCGGTGATCGGCCATGTCGCCCCGAGCGACCTGAAGCCGGCTGTGACGCCCGCACCGTCTCCAAGCCCGAGCCCGACCACCACGCCCAAAAAGACACCGACGCCGTCAAAGAAGCCGTAGCCATGCTTGACCTCGCATTGACCTCGGACCAGGAGCAGCTCGTGGCCACCGTCCGCGACTTCTGCGCCCGCGAGTTCGCGCCGACCATCGCTGCCAACGATCGCGCCGGTCACCACGATCCCGAGATCTTTGCCAAGCTCGCCTCGATCGGCCTCCCGGGTGTGTGTTTCCCACAGCGCTACGGCGGCTTCGGCCTCGACTACCTGTCGCTGGGGCTCGTATGCGAAGAGCTCGAGTACGTCGACACCGTCTTCCGCACTGTGCTTTCGGTCCACGTCGGCCTGGTCGGCATGGGCCTCTACACGTGGGCGACCGAAGACCAGAAGCAGCGATGGCTCGTGCCAATGGCAAAAGGCGAGAAGCTCGCCTGCTACGGCCTCACCGAGCCAAACGCCGGCTCAGATGTCGCGTCGATGCAGGCCACGGCGCGTCGCCAGGGCGACAACTACGTGCTCAACGGACAGAAGGTGTGGGTCTCGGACGCTGACACAGCCGACTTCTTTCTCGTCTTCGCGAAGACCGACCCCAAGGCGGGGCACCGCGGAGTCTCGGCCTTCATGCTCGATCGCACCGCCTGCGGCAAGGCACTGCGCACCGAGCCGATCGAGGACAGGCTGGGCATCCGCGCAGGCGACGTCGGATCGATTTTCCTGTCAGACGTGGAGGTTGGTGAAGCCGATCGGATCGGCGACGAAGGCGACGGTTTCAAGATCGCGATGAGCTGCCTCGACAACGGCCGCTACACAGTGGCCGCCGGCGCCACCGGCACCGTGCGCGCAAGCCTCGATGCGTCAGTGAAATACGCTCGCGAACGAAAGACGTTCGGCCAGGAGATAGGTCGGTATCAGCTGATCCAGCAGATGATCGCCCGAATGTCCCGTGACTACGAGATCTGCAGGCTCCTCTACTACAAGGTCGCGTGGATGAAGAACAAGGGCGAGCGGCACACGCGCAACGTGTCGATGGCCAAGCAGTACGCGACGGACGCGGCCTTCAACGCGGCTCACGACGCGATCGAGGTTCATGGCGCGTACGGCTACTCGGCGGAGTACCCGGTCGAGCGATTCCTGCGCAATGCTAGGGCGCCGATCATCTACGAGGGGACGCGCGAGGTGCACACCATCCTGCAGGGCGAGTACGCCCTCGGCTACCGCGAGGACCGGCCGGTCAAGAAGTCACTCCCTCCTTACCAGCCCGATTGATCCATACGGCGGAGGCTGAAGGGTCGGCTGCCACAGCCGCCACGCCGCGGCGGGGCAACCTGAACCATCTCGATTTCGTCGTCCTTTCCATCTACTGGGTGGCGATCGGCTACATGTGGACGAGCCTTGGCGGCCTGATCCTTCCTGACCTGGTACTCGAGCTGGTCGGCAATCAGAACAAGGGCTTCGCGCTCGGCGTGCTCGAGGGTGTGGGCTCGTTGATGGCGGTGGTCTGGCAGCCAATGGCGGGTGCGCTGTCCGACCGAACTCATACTCGCTTCGGCCGGCGCCACCCCTACATCGTCGGCGGCACCGTCGGCGACGTCCTTTTCCTGGTCGGCATGGCGCTCTCCGGCAGCTTCGGGCTCGTCCTGATCTTCTATTTCCTGCTCCAGACCGCCTCGAACACCGCCCAGGGTCCTTACCAGGGCCTGATGCCTGATGTCGTGCCCGAGACCCAGCGTGGAACGGCGTCGGGTTACTTCGGCGTCGCGAACGTGGTCGGGCTGATGGCCGGCACGATCGGCGCGGGCTACATCCTCGCCCACGCAGGCCGCGCAGCGGCGATCCTCAGCATCTGCGTCCTGCTCGTGCTGACCATGCTGCCCACCGTCCTCCTGATCCCAGACCGCGCCGCTCGGACGGCGGGCCAGTTCACGAGCGCGCGGGAGGCGATCGTCACGACTTTCTCGCGGCCGCTTCGATATCCAAGCTTCCTTTGGCTCATGGCCTCTCGATTCCTAATCCTCATGGGGCTGGTCGGCGTCCAGAGTTTCGTGTTCTTCTACTTCAGCGATGTCTTCTTTCACAACGACCGGATGGACACCATCACAGCGAGCTACACGCTCCTCGGCCTTGTGATAGTTGCTGCGTTCCTCGTCTCCTGGCCTGCCGCCCGCGCCTCTGATCGGTTCGGTCGCCGCCCGTTCATCCTGGTTGGAGGGCTTTTAGGGGCTGCCGGCGTGCTCATGCTTGTGTTCAGTCACTTCCAGCTGCTGCCCACCCAGCTCCTGGAGCCCCTGGCCGAAAAGTTGAAGGTGCCGCCGCTGGCGGCCCAGGCGACCTTGGTCGGAGTCCTGATCGGGATTGGATATGGCGTGTTCTTCTCGGTCGACTGGGCCTTCGTCCAGGACGTGATTCCAACCAAGGAGGCGGGCCTCTTCATGGGCTTCAGTAACATCGCCACTGCCGGGTCGGGTATCGTCGCCCGTTTCATCGGCGGATTTTTGCTCGACCCGTTCAACGACGGTCCGCAGCTGCTCGGCTTGCCGGGAGGCTTTCCCGTCATCTTCTCCGTCTTCAGTGCGTCCCTGCTGGTCGGCGCGCTACTCATCTTGAAAGTACCTGAGGTGCGAAAACGATGATGAATCTGGACGGTCTGATGCCCTGGGGTGGGCTCGCCGGAGCGCCATTCGACGCTGCCGACATGGTGGTGGCCGGCATCCCTTACGACGGTTCGGCGGTATATCGGAAGGGCGCCGCCCTTGCGCCGCAGCGAATACGCAGCCTGTCGGCTGCAATGCCCCCCGTCACCGAGGACGGCCAGGTACTGCAGGGACTTCGAGTGCACGACATGGGCGACCTTGACCCAGGTCCTGAAATCGCCGGGGGCTGGATGAGCGTCGCGGAGCGCCTGTCGACGGTCCCGCTCGCTTCGCTCCTGACTGTCCTCGGCGGGGACCACTGCACGGCCATCGCCACGATTGCGGCGCAGGCGCGCCGCCACCCTGACATGCAGCTCCTATGGGTGGACGCCCACCCCGATCTTTGCGATTTCTCGCGCGGGGGGCGCTGGACCTGCGGCTGCGCGATGCGGAGGGCGCTCGAGGTGTCGGCGATCGACCCTGCACGGGTGGTGATCGCCGGCGGGCGTGACTACGACCCCGAGGAGGTCGAGTTCATCAAGGCGACAGGCATCCTGCTGGTTTCGGCGCGCGAGCTGGCCGCCGATCCGGCCGCCTCGGCCCTGGCGATCGGGGATCGTCTGGCCGGAAAGAAGGTGCACGTCTCGTTCGACATCGACGCACTCGACCCTGCGCACGCGCCTGGAACCGAGATCCCTTCGGCGGGCGGGCTCACCACACGGGCCGCGCTCGACCTCCTCGGGGCGGTGCTCAACCGCACGAGCCCTGTGGGCTTCGATGTGGTCGAGGTATCGCCGCCGTTCGACAATGGGGATATCACGACCTTCGCCGCGTTGAAGCTCATCTTCGAGTTCTGGGGCATGTCCTGGAATGGAAAGCGCTGACGTAGTCATCGCGGGGGGCGGCATCGCGGGTTGCGCCCTCGCATACCAGCTCGCCAAACGCAAGGTCGACGTGGTGCTCCTGGAGCGCGAGACGCTGGGCTCGCAGTCGACCGGCAAATGCGCGGGCGGCGTTCGCCAGCAGTTCTCGACCGAGGCCAACGTCAGGGTTCAGCGGATGTCGGTGAAGATGCTGGAGGCGTTCGAGCACGACACAGGGCATCCGGCGGACTTTCGCCAGATCGGCTACCTCTTCCTTTTCACTCAGCCTCAACAGGTGGAGGACTTCCGCCACAACATGGAGATGTGGCATCGGGTCGGCCTCACAGAGGCGCGCTGGGTGGATCCGGCCGAGGCCGCGAAGATGGTGCCCGTGCTCAACGTGGACGACGTGCTGGGCTGCTCGTTCTGCCCCACAGACGGAATCGCGAGCCCGGCCGACGTCACCGCCGGCTATGCGTCAGCCGCCCGCCGCCTTGGCGCGCGCTTGAAAGAGGGAGTTGACGTTACCGGCATCGATGTTGCCTCCGGCCGCGTGCAGGGAGTGCGCACCTCAGCGGGCGACATTGCAACTCGGATGGTCATCAACTGCGCCGGCGCCTGGGCAGCCTCGATCGGCCGCCTCGCTGGGCTCGAGATCCCTGTGCTTCCGTATCGCCGCCACATCGCGGTCACCGGCACATTCCCAGCCCTTCCGCGGACGACGCCGATGACTGTGGATTTCCGTACCTCTCTCTACTTTCACCCCGAAGGGGACGGCGTCCTCATCGGCATGAGCGATCGGTCCGAGCCGTCCGGGTTCGTTACCGACGTCAACTGGGAGTTCCTGGAGAAGATGTTCGAGCAGGCGGCGCTCCGGGCGCCTGCTCTGGCGAGCGCTGGTGTGAAGACGGCGTGGGCCGGCCTCTACGAGTCCACTCCCGACCACCAGGCGATCCTGGGTCCGGTAGGCGAGGTCGAAGGTTTCTGGTGCGCCGCTGGTTTCAGCGGGCACGGGTTCATGCAGGCGCCCGCCGCCGCGTTGCTTGTGACTCAGCTCCTCCTCGACCACAAATCGGAGATCGACATCTCCCCGTTCGCTTTCGAACGATTCGCGCGTGGCGCTCTGGTCACCGAACGAAACGTGATCTAGCGAAACCTGCCGCCCTAGTGCCGGGCCAATAAAACCAGTGCGATCAGGGCCAGGCCGCCGAGCATCAGCACGCCCGAGCATCCCGCCTGCACCACCGTGTAGACGATCCCACCCATAGAACCGTACGTAGCAGCGATTTCGGCCCTCCGCCGGCGAGTGCGGATCGCCGCCACGACGCCTCCAGCGCCGAGTAACACGGCAAGGACCCCGAAGCCGACGCCTGCCACTACTTCCCCGCTCATCCCAGCGGTCAGTATGCCAACGGTTACGATTCTGACCCGTGGCAAGGATCCTCCTCTTGGGCTCGACAGGCTTTTTCGGCCGTGGCGTTGCGCACCGGCTGATCGATGGAGGCCACCAGCTGAGGGTGCTCGTGCGCGACCCGATGAAGGCTGCCGCCTTCAAGGTCCGAGGGGCCCAGGTCGTCGTCGGCGATGCGCTCAATCCGGCCGCCGTGACCCAGGCCGCCCAGGGAGTGGAGCATGTCATCAGCCTCGTCGCGGTGCGTCGAAACCGCCCGCAGTCCTTCCTGGAGGTCAACGTCGACGGCCCAAGAATCATGGCCGAGGCGGCCAAGGCGGCGGGCGTGCGATCGGTCGTCCTGGTCAGCGCCATCGGGGCACGGCTCGATCCACATCTCAAGTACCTGACCTCGCGATGGATGGGTGAGCAAGAGCTTGCGAAGACCGGCGTGTCGGGGACCATCCTGCGGTTCTCGTTCGTGCTTGCCGAAGAGGGAGGCGTCCTCAATGACTTCGAGCGCGCCGCCAATTTCGGTCCGTTCCTGATCATCCCTGGCAGCGGACAGGCCCAGCTGCAGCCGATCCTTCGCGAGGACGCGGCCCGCTGCGTCGTCGAGGCGATCGACAAACCGGAGCTGAATGGAAGGATCGTGGAGCTGGGTGGCCCCGAGGTTGTCACCTATGAGGCGATGTTCGATTGGTTCATCCAGGCCCGTGGACTCAAGAAGCCCAAGCTGAAACTGCCGACCGTATTGCTCATCCCTGGGGCGATGGCGATGGAGGCGATGCTCGCCGACCCGATCGTCACACCTGACGAGATCAACACGATCCAGCTCGACAACATCGCCGACGGCATCGACTCCGTCAGCGCGCATTTCGGCTGGCGGCCGACCCGTCCGAGCTCATGGGCACAGGAGCACTGGAAGAAGACCCGCGCTCGCTGAGGCTCCGCGCCTTCTTCGGGTTGCCGGTGCCCGAGCCTCAACGTGAAGAGCTGAGAAGCTTTATCACGACCTGCGCCTCGCTCGCGCCGGCCTTCCGCTGGACGCCGGCTGAGAATCTTCACCTCACCATCCGATTCGTCGGCGGCGTCGAACGCTCAGTCGTGGAGCCTGTGGCCGATGCGCTGGTCGATCGTCCGCCGGCCGCGTTCGACCTCGAGCTGGGCAGCTTCGGAACGTTCGGGCGCGGCCCGGGCGCTCGCGTGGTGTGGCTCGGTCTTCAGTCAGGCGCTGATGGCGCGGCAGCGGTCGCGGCGCGCGTGGAAGAGGAATGCCTGCGGGCAGGGCTGGTCGGCGCATTCAGTAAGTCCCATCCTGGTCGCCGCGCCAGCGCGCAGAACAGGCCGTTCCGGGCGCACCTCACGCTGGCTCGAGCGCGCGCGCGCTATGGCGCGAGCCTTCCTGATCTGCCGGCGCCGCCTTCCCTTGAGCAGTGGCGCGCCGACGAGCTGATCCTTTACGCGAGCCGCCTCACCAGGTCGGGAGCCACCTACGAGGTCGTCAGGACTCTACGCCTCGCGTAAGCCGGCCTCGGCGCATTCCAGGTCCTGCTCAGGGCGTGCGCCGCTGACGCCGATGGCGCCGACGATCTTTCCTTCCACCTTGATGGGCAGGGAGCCGAGTCCAGGGATCATGGGAACACGCACCATGCGGTCCGCCGCGCTGAAAAAGCCGGGCCTGTCCTGAGCCATCTGCGCCAGTGCGGCGCCATCCCGTAGGAGCATCGCCGCCCCCACTGCCTTGGCCTCGGCCAGCTGAGGCGAAAGTGGCGCGGCGCCGTCCATCCTGCCGAGTGCGATGAGGAGCCCACCTTCGTCGACAACAGCCGCGGTCACCTTGATGCCGAGCTGTCCAGCTTTGGCATGAGCCTTCTCGATGGCCTGGTTGGCGTCGGAGAGACTCAATGGCATGGCTTACGCTCTAGTTTCGCATGGACCTGAAAGGGAAGGTTGCAATCGTCACAGGTGGCGGCACAGGCATTGGTCGTGCTGTGTCGCTGCGCCTGGCGAAGGCCGGAGCCAGGGCAGTGGTGGTCAACTATTCGCGCTCCAAAGACGAAGCAGAGGCAACTGCGGCGGAGCTCGAACCGCTCGGCTCCGAGGCGCTTGTGTACAAGACCGACATCGCTGATGAGGCGGCGGTCAAGGCGATGGTCGCTGCCACAACCGATCGATTCGGACGGTTGGATGTGCTTGTGAACAACGCGGGCACCACTCACTTCATCGCATTTCCCGACCTCGACGCGTTGACCGAGGAGGTTTGGAACGACATCATCGGTGTGAATCTCAAGGGCACGTTTTACTGCTGTCGCGCTGCAGCTCCCGAGCTGCGCAAAGCCAAAGGCGCAATTGTCAACGTTGCCTCGATCGCAGGTCACCGCGGGTCTGGGTCGTCGATTGCCTACGGCGTGTCCAAGGCGGGCGTCTTGCAGCTGACTCGTGGACTTGCGATCGCTCTGGCCCCCGACGTGCGCGTCAACTCGGTATCGCCTGGCCTCGTTTCGACGCGATGGTTTCGCAAGCGTTTCGGAGACGAGTCAGCCGCCACTCAGGAAAAGTCGTTCGCCGAAATCACGCCGCTGCGTGCGATTGCAAGCCCCGACCATGTAGCACAAGCGGTCATGGCTTTCGTCGAAAACGACATTGTCACAGGCCAGGACATCGTCGTTGACGGTGGTAAAAACGTTGGCTACTGAAGAATGAGAGCGCTCGTTCTGGCGCAAGCTATTTATGGTGGGTTGGCGGCGAACTGACTTTCGGGCTTGCGCTCGGAAGCAACCCCCCGTACTGTTGGTTTTGGCTCCGAGGGAAACGTTCGAGAGAGCAGGAACAGGCCGCAAGGCAGGTACCAGCAATCAAGAGGCGATCCGTCGGGGTCATTTCTTTTTCAGGCGCAAAGCACAAGCCGACCCCTGCCCCAATCGTTAGGCTCTAGCGCAGTGTCGGTCGCCCAGCGCCCCACCAAACAATCCGAATCCAACCCCTCGACCTCAGTCGAGGTGTCGATAGTGATGCCCTGCCTCAACGAGGCGGAGACGTTGGCCACGTGCATTCAGAAGGCCCAGAAGGCGATCGAGAAAGACGCCATTTCGGCTGAGATCATCGTCGCCGACAACGGCAGCACCGATGGCTCGCAAGGCATCGCCAACGAGCTCGGGGCGCGCCTTGTGCCTGTCACCAGGAAGGGATACGGCAGCGCCCTGATCGGCGGCATCGAAGCCGCGCGGGGCGAGTTCGTGATCATGGGCGACGCCGACGACAGCTACGACTTCACCGCCATCGCACCGCTGATCGCCAAGCTGCGCGATGGCTGCGACCTCGTAGTGGGCAACCGCTTCCTCGGTGGCATCGAACCTGGCGCGATGCCCTGGTCACATCGCTGGATTGGGAATCCAGTGCTGACTTTTATCAGCAGGATCTTTTTCCACACGCCCGTCGGTGACATGCACTGCGGCCTGCGCGGCTTCCGCAAGGAAGCCTACGAGCGCATGAAGCTCCGGGCGATTGGCATGGAGTTCGCAAGCGAGATGGTGATCAAAGCATCCCTCAAGGGCATGCGCATAGCCCAGGTGCCGGTGGCGCTCCGGCCCGACGGGCGCTCGCGTCCGCCGCACCTCCGCACCTGGCGCGACGGCTGGCGGCACCTGCGCTTCATGTTGCTGTTCAGTCCA
>Ga0307312_10002160_pt1 | contig 10310 bp, 7 predicted proteins | sample ER_DNA_202_FD_194489 | JGI IMG/M metagenome (GOLD analysis project Ga0307312, IMG submission 194489) | Bulk soil microbial communities from the East River watershed near Crested Butte, Colorado, United States - ER_DNA_202 | ecosystem: Environmental > Terrestrial > Soil > Floodplain | place: USA...
ACCCGGCGACAGCGTTCGAGGAGGTGGTCCGGGAGGCACCGGCGCTCCTGGAGGCTGAAGCGGCCGTCCTCCGTCTCCTGGAGGAGGATGAGCTCATCGTTCGTGCGGCCTCCGGACCGGGTACTTCCGGAGTCGTCGGGTCGCGGTCGAGCTCAGCGGGAGGCGTGGCGGGTGTGGTCGCCCAGTCACGCTCCATGCTCGCGGTGGAGGACGCAACGGCGACGCCCCGCTTTGCGCGGGAGGACCCGCTTGTCCGGAGCGGGATGGCGAGCGTTGTGGCGATTCCGATGTTCGCCCACGGAGGCGCGCTGAACGGCGTTCTCGCGGTGTACGACCGGGCAGCGCGGGTCTGGCGCGACGACGAGATTCAGGCTCTCGCGGCTCTTGCGGCGACCGCCTCGGCCGCGTTCTCGAGCGCGGAGCTCTACGCCCGCGTTGCCGAGGAGAAGGAGCGAAGCGAGGCCATCCTTTCCAACATCGCCGACGGGATCGTCGCGGTCGACCGCGACGGCGCCATCGTCCTCTGGAACGCCATGGCCGAGCAGATCACGGGCGTACCTGCCGAGGAGGCCCTCGGGCGGCGAGTCGCCGAAGTGCTCCAGCGAGAGCTGGCAACGGAGGCTGACTCCCCACCCGGTGAGAGGCACGTCGCTTTCCTGCGCGGTGACAAGGAGGTCTGGCTCTCCCTCACGGAGGCGCTGATGCTCGACGCCGCGGGGAACGTCGGGGGGCGGATCTTCGCCTTCCGGGACGTCTCCAGCGAACGCGTCGTCGAGCAGATGAAATCCGACTTCGTCGCCACGGTCTCACACGAACTCCGTACGCCGCTGACCTCCATCTACGGGTTCGCCGAAACGCTTCTCCGGGGCGACGTCGAGTTTTCGGATGTCGAACGCCGAACGTTCCTTGGCTACATCGCGTCCGAATCGGAACGCCTCATCAACATCGTGGACGACCTGCTCAACGTGGCCCGGCTCGAAACGGGCGCACTGGGCCTCAGCCTCGGACGCACCGATATCGGCCAGGTCGTCCGCGAGACGGTGGCGCGATTCGGCGAGCACGTCGACGGGAACTTCGCGTTCGACGTTGAGGTGCCCCGCGGTTCCGTCTATGTGCACGCCGATAGCGAGAAGCTCGCGCAGATCGTCATGAACCTCGTTGACAACGCAGTCAAGTTCTCGCCCGACGGGGGACGGATCGCGGTCAGCGCTCGGCGCCGTTCCGACACGGCCGAGATCCGGGTCATCGACGAGGGTATCGGTATCCCGCGTTCGGACCAGCAGCGGATCTTCACGAAGTTCTACCGGGCGGAGGACGCTGTCCGACATAGCCCGCAAGGGACCGGGCTCGGACTCTTCCTTGCCCGCGGGCTCCTTGCGGCTATGAACGGGCGGATCTGGGTGGAATCCAAGGAGGGCGAGGGCTCGACCTTCGTCTTCGAGCTTCCGGTGGTCAAGGAAGGCGTCAAGGAACCGGCGCCCGAGCGGGAAGAGGCGGCTCGCGCGGGATGAAGACGCTCGTTATCGACGACGAGGCGCCCATCCGCCTCCTTTGCCGGGTGAATCTGGAGGCTGAAGGAATCGAGGTCATCGAGGCCGGAGACGGCGCAAGCGGTGTCGATCTGGCCAAGCAGGAAAGGCCTGACGCGATCCTCCTCGATGTGATGATGCCCGGCCTCGACGGCTGGAGCGCGGCCGAGCGATTGCTCACCGACGAGGATACGAGCGCGATCCCGATCATCTTCCTGACCGCCCGCGCCGACCTACGCGATCGAGTTCGGGGCCTGGATGTGGGTGGACTCGACTATGTGACCAAGCCCTTCAATCCGGTCGAGCTCGCGCCTCTTGTTCGCGGGGTTGTCGACGCCGTCGAGCGAGGCGAGCGCGAGCAGATCCGAACCGACCGGATCGCTGAGCTCAGGGCTCTTTTCGGAAGCTCCTAACGCGCCGGTGTAGACCTGGCCGTCTGCGCCAGCACGATCCCCGCGAGCACGAGGATGCCGCCGGCGATCTGAAATGGCCCGATTGACTCCTCGAGCCACGCGTAGGCGACGAGTCCGCCGAGCACCGGCTCAGCCATCGCAACCACGGTCGCTCTCGTTGCCGGGATGTGGTGAAGGGCCGTGATCATCAGGACGAAGGGAACAACCGTCCCGAGCATGACGACGTAGCCAACGAGGAGCCAGACGGGGGCGGCGACATGGTCGAGGCGCCCCAGGAGCGAGGCGTGAGCCGTCAATCGGCTCCACGGAAAGCTCCACCACGGCTGCGCGATGGTCCAGAAGGCGGTGGCGAAGATGAAGCCCCAGGCGAGTAGCGAGAAAACGTCGCGCCCGCGCTGAAGGCTGCGCTCGGCCATGAGGATGTAGAGGGCGTAGGCGCACGCTGCCGCGAGAGAGGCGGCAACGCCGACACCGTCGAGCGCTGTGCCGCTCCAGAGCTCGACGACGAGCGAGAGTCCGGCGAGGGCGAGCGCGAGGGCCAGCCAGAGCCGCCGCCGGACCGGTTCGTGAACGAAGAAGCGCGCCCAGAGGGCCACGAGGACCGGCGCGATGTACTGGATCACGAGGGCGATCCCGATATCGAGGTGCGTGATCGCGACGAAGTAAAGGAAATGGACGAACGCGAGACCGCCGATTCCGAAGACGGCGAGAAAGCCGACCTCGCGGCGTGAAACGCTGAGGGTCGCCGGGCGGACGAGCGCGACGGCGACGAAGAGCACGAGACCGGCGCCGGTGGACCGAAGCTCGGCCAGGCGGAGCGCGGAGATGTCGCCGGAGTCGACGATGATCTTTCCGACGGTGCCGTTCACGGCCCAGAGCGAGACGGCGACGAGTACGAGCGCGTAGCCAACCGCGGGCCTCCGCGCGGATACCGCTGGGCCGCCCTCTAGCTCGGCAGACGTCAGAGCCGCGTCGACCACGGCGCCCGAGGTTAGCGGTACGCTTGGCCGGAGCGGGGCGTAGCTCAGTCTGGTCAGAGTGCCGCGTTTGGGACGCGGAAGTCGCCGGTTCGAGTCCGGCCGCCCCGACTGACTTCAGCGCCGCTCTGATACACAAGCCCCATGCGCTACCGCAAGCTTGGAAGGTGGGGGCTCAAGATCTCGGAGATCGGGCTCGGCTCCTGGCTCACGTACGGCGGCTCGGTCGAGGACGAGAAGGCCATCGCCTGCATCCACCGCGCTTTCGAGCTCGGCGTCAACTTCTTCGACACGGCGAACGTCTATCGACGCGGCGCTGCGGAGGAGGTCACGGGCCGTGCGCTCAAGGACTTTCGCCGGGACGACTACGTGCTCGCCACGAAGGTGTACTTCCCCATGGGCGAAGGGCCCAACGACCGCGGGCTTTCGCGCAAGCACATCATGGAGCAATGCCACGCCTCGCTACGAAGGCTCGGCGTGGACTACGTCGACCTCTACCAGTGCCACCGCCCAGACGCGGACGCGCCTCTGGAGGAGACTCTGCGGGCCCTCGACGACATCGTCACGCAGGGAAAGGCCCTGTACGTCGGCGTATCTATGTGGCCGGCCGAGTTGCTCGATGAGGCCAGGCGCTTGCAGTCCAAGCTCAACCTCGACCCAATCGTCTCGAACCAGCCGGAGTACTCGATGCTCACGCGCGACATCGAGAGGGACGTGCTCCCGGTCTCGAAGCAGCTCGGGATCGGGCAGGTCGTCTACTCGCCGATCGCACAGGGAGTCCTCGCCGGCAAGTACAAGCCGGGTGAACGGCCACCGGAAGGCACACGCGCCGCGACCCAGGGCGACGCCGACTTCATGGAGCGCTTCATGCGGGACGACCTCCTGGGGGCGGTGCAGCAGCTCCGGCCGATCGCGGACGAGCTCGGCATCACCATGGCCCAGCTGGCGATTGCCTGGGTGCTGCGCGAGCCGGGTGTCTCGAGCGCGATCGTCGGTGCCTCGCGGCCGGAGCAGGTCGACGAGAACGTCGCCGCGAGCGGCGTCGAGCTCCCGCCCGAGGTGCTCGGGCGAATCGACGAGATCCTCGCTCCCGTCCTGTAAGAGCTAAAGGACGCGCCCGACGAGCGAGAGGGCCAGGAAGACCCACACGAGTCCGAGAATAACGGCGAGGACGAGTCCGACGACCGTGCTCGCCTCCCGGGGGTCGCCCTGCCTCGCCGCACGCCAGCCGACGACTCCGAAGACCACTGCCATCAGCGACGCCAGGGTCGTTGCGGGCAAGAGGCTGTCCGCGACCGCGAGCGTCGCGAACCAGGTAAGAATTCCCGTTCCGCCGAGCCAGAGGAAAGCGCTTGCAGCGCGATCGTCGTCTTCGAGCGAGCGCACGTCGTCTTCAAGCGTCCGTACCAACCCCCACACGGTCGCAGAGTAGGCCTGCTCGCGAACCCGTTCCTCCCCCGGAGGGGTTACAAATCGCGGCGGCGGAAGCCGAAAATCGCCGCGCAAGCTAGCAATGCGAGGTACCCGAGAACGTAGGGAGCGAGCGAGGGTCCGGCCGCCTGGGCCCCGCCGAAGGGTCCCAGCGACAGGGCCGCCCGCGTGAACCCCTGCGTGTCGGCGGTGATCGCGTTGAGGCCGTCCTGGTAAAGCGCCTCGAAGGGAAGCGCCCAGGATGAGACCGTAGCGATCGTGTTCAGGCTGCCCGAGTTGAGCGCCTCCCCGATCTGGCCGAGGAGACCTGCGACGAGTCCTGCGCCGAAGATCATGAAGATAGCGATTCCGTTGGCAATTGCGGAGAGGAACACCGAGCCGACGAGCGAGAGCCCGACGAGGACCACGACGGCGCCCACGAGCTCGGCCGCCGGGAGCACCAACCGGTCGGGCCACCAGCCCGTGATGGCATGGGTGATGAGCAAGGTGCTGATGTAGACGCAAACGACGTAGACGGCGCAGACGGCAGTCGCCGCACCGAAGCGGCCGCCGAGGAGCGCCGTTCGCCCCACGGGACGGACGACGAGGGGCTGGAGAAGCCCGCGCTCCGTGTCCCCGCGCACGACGGCGTGCGTTAGGAAGATGGCGAGCACTGTGCCGAGGAAGAGCGTGGCGAACATGGCCAAGCCGAAGAGAGTCGCGCTAAAGAGGACCTGCTGGTCGACAATCGCGCCGGGGCCGATCTCCTCGGTCCGAAAGGCCTCCGTGGACTGGAAGGCCTTGTAGACCCCGAATGCGTACAGGGCCAGGAAGGCACCGGTCAGCACGATGACGATCGGAAAGACGCGGCGGCGGACGCTTTCGCGCACTGCGTAGCCAGCGATGATCCAGGCGCCGCTCATGCCCCTGGCCGCCTGCCGCTCCAGCCCGGCGAAGCCGGGCTTCGCAGCCGGCTGACGTCGCTGGCAGCAGGATTCGGCGCTCGCGCCGCCTCGCCGTACTGCCCTTGTACTGTCTCGGCGTCGCTCGCTTGCCTCCTTTGCCAGCGACGACCCAGGAACATGAGCATTCTCACGAGGATTCACCCTCCACGGCCTCGAGATAGATCTCCTCGAGGGTGCTCGTGAGGACGCGGACGCCGTAGACGCTCTCGCCAGCCGCGACCAGCTCGCCGACGATCCGGGGGACGTCTTCCCGCCCCGCGCCCGCGTATTTCCGCACCGAGCCGTCGACGTCGATCTCGACGCCCCGGGGCCTCGCCAAGTCCTCCGTGCGGCCGGCGGTGACAACGACACCGCGGTTGAGGATGATGACGCGGTCGCACACGAGCTCGACCTCGGAGAGAAGGTGCGAGTTGAGCAGGACGGCAACACCGCGTCGGCGGAGCTCCTCGAGGAGCCCGCGGACGGTCCTGCGTCCGGCCGGGTCGAGAGCGCTCGTGGGCTCGTCCAGAAAGAGCATGCGCGGTGTCCCGACGAGAGCCTGCGCGATTCCGAGGCGCTGCTGCATCCCTTTCGACATGTCCTCGACGCGGCGGGTGCGGGCCTCCACGAGCCCGACGAGTTCGAGGAGCTCGGTGCGCTCGGATTCGCCTCCGCCCGAGGCGGCCAGGCGTTGATGCAGCTCGAGCACCTCGTCCGCCGAGTACCAGCCAGGAAAGCGGAAGAGCTCTGCGAGGTAGCCCATCGCCGATCGAGCCTCCCGCGAGCCCGCGGGCGCGCCGCACACTTCCGCCTTGCCGGAACTGGCCCGCACGAGGCCGCAGCCAATCTTCACGAGCGTTGACTTTCCGGCGCCGTTGGGCCCCAGCAGGCCGACCAGTTCGCCTTCCTCAACGGAAACGTCGACCCCTCCCAGAGCCGTGACGTTCCCATACCGCTTGCCAAGCCCCTGTGCCGAGAAGGCGGTTGCCATCGGTCCGAGTGTACGCAGCATGTACTAGAAGGACCGCGCCGGTCCCCCTAGGCTTCTCGTCGTGCCCGCCTGCGCCAACTGCGGTCAGGAGAACCCGAATGTCGCGCGCTTCTGCCTCGCGTGCGGTGCTCCGCTCGCGGATTCCGGCGTTGCCCGCGAGGAGCGGAAGGTCGTCACGGTTCTCTTCGCCGACCTCGTGGGCTTCACGAGCCGGGCTGAGCAGCTAGACCCCGAGGACGTGCGCGCCATGCTGTCGCCGTACTACGCACGCTTGCGCAGCGAGCTCGAGCGCCGTGGCGGCACGGTGGAGAAGTTCATCGGCGACGCGGTGATGGCCCTCTTCGGCGCGCCGGTCGCCCACGAGGACGATCCCGAGCGCGCCGTTCGAGCCGCGCTCGCGATCCGCGACGGCATCGCCGAGCTCAACGAAGCCGATCCGAAGCTCGAGCTCCAGGTTCGGATCGCCGTCAACACCGGCGAGGCCCTCGTCGCCCTCGGGGCACAGCCCTCCGAGGGTGAAGGCATGGCCTCGGGCGACGTCGTCAACACCGCGGCCCGGCTTCAGTCATCGGCGCCCGTCAACGGCATCCTCGTTGGGGAGACGACCTACCGCGCGACCGAGCGGACGATCGAGTACGGCGAGGCTCCCCCGGTCGCGGCCAAGGGCAAGAAAGATGCGGTCAAGGTTTGGGAGGCGATCGAGCCGCGCGCCCGCTTCGGCGTCGACATCGGTCGGCGTGGCCGGGTCCCCCTGGTGGGGCGCGAGCAGGAGCTCGAGGTCCTTCTTAACGCCCTCTCGCGCGTCCGTACCGAAGGCGCCTCCCAGCTCGTCACCCTCGTCGGTGTTCCGGGAATCGGGAAGAGCCGGCTCGTCGTCGAGCTTTCCGCGGCGGTCGACGAGGATCCTGAGCTGATCTTCTGGCGTCAGGGGCGATCGCTGCCGTACGGAGAAGGGGTGACCTTCTGGGCTCTCGCCGAGATCGTCAAAGCACAAGCCGGCATCCTCGAGACCGACTCGGCAGAGGAAGCCCTCGCAAAGCTTCGCCGAACCGTCAATGACGTCGTCGCAGACGGGGGAGAGGCCGACTGGATTGAAAGCCAACTCCGGCCGCTCGTGGGCCTGGAGGACGAAGCCCAGCCTGGGGGCGATCGACAGGCCGAGGCGTTCGGTGCCTGGCGCCGCTTCTTCGAACACCTCGCGGAGCGAAGCCCGCTTGTCCTGGTCTTCGAGGATCTGCACTGGGCCGACAGCGGCCTGCTCGACTTTGTGGACGACCTCGTCGAGTGGGCGAGCGCAGTGCCGCTGCTCGTCGTCTGCGTCGCCCGCCCAGAGCTTCTGACCAGGCGTCCGGGCTGGGGAGGAGGGAAACCCAACGCGACGACGCTTTCCCTCTCGCCCTTGACGCGGGACGACACGGCGCGGCTCGTGGCCGCTCTCCTCGAACAGGCCGTCCTTCCGGCCGATCTGCAGGCCGCGCTCCTTGCGCGCGCCGAAGGCAACCCGCTCTACGCGGAGGAGTACGTGCGCATGCTCCAGGACCGGGGGTTTCTGCGGCGCGAGGATGGCGCCTGGCGCTTCGAGGGCTCCGACGACCTGCCTTTGCCCGAGTCGGTCCAGGGTATCGTCGCCGCACGACTCGACGCGCTCTCTCTGGAGGAGAAAGCCCTCGCCCAGGATGCCGCCGTCATCGGCAAGGTTTTCTGGGCCGGAGCCGTCGATGCCGTCGGCGGCACCGACCGCGGCGCCGTCGAAGAGCGCCTCCACGCGCTCAGCCGCAAGGAGTTCGTCCGCCGCGAGCGGCGATCCTCGGTCGCCGGCGAGGACCAGTACATCTTCCTGCACGTTCTCGTTCGCGACGTCGCCTACGGTCAGATTCCGCGCGGCAGCCGCTCCGCCAAGCATCGAGCCGCCGCGGAGTGGATCGCCTCGCTGAGCGCCGACCGCTCGGAGGATCACGCGGAGATGCTGGCGCACCACTACCTGAGCGCTCTCGAGCTCGCTCGGGCGGCGGGGCAGGAGACAGGCGAGTTCGCCGAGCCCGCTCGCCTGGCGATTCGCGAAGCCGGCGACCGGGCGCTCGCTCTGAACGCGTTTGCGGCCGCCACGCGCTTCTATAGAGCCGCCCTCGACCTGTGGCCGGAGCGAGACCTGGAACGACCCCAGCTGCTTCTTCGTCTGGGCACGGCCGTCTACGCGGCAGAAGCCAAGGGCGCCGACATCCTCGAAGAGGCGCGAGATGCTCTGATCGCAGCAGGAGATCGTGAAGGCGCCGCCGAGGCGGGGACGAAGCTCGGAGAGATTTTCGGCAACCAGGGGCAGCGCCCGCTGGAGGAGAAGCATCTCGCCCAGGCTGCAGCCCTGCTCGAAGGAGCGCCCCCGTCTCGATCCAAGGCCTTCACCCTCAGCGGCCTGGCCGCCTCGCACATGATGGGGGGCAATACAGCCGAAGCTGTTCGCGTGGCGAGGGAAGCTCTCACCATCGCGGAAGACCTGGGGCTCCAAGAGCGCCGAACGCACGCCATGAGCGTGATGGGCGTCAGCATGATGGACGGCGGAGATCCGGAAGGCGTCGCGGTTCTCGAGCAAGGGCTCGAAATTGCCCTGGAGCACAACCTCCCGGAAGCGACACACGTGTACGGGAACCTCGCCGAGGTGGTCAGCAACTTCGGGGGAGATCTGCCGCGCGCTGCCGAACTCAGAGAGGAAGGGTTACGCCTGGCGGAGCGCTACGGCCTCGCCCACCAGATCACCTGGTTCGTGGGCGAGCGCGTGGTCGCCTACTACTGGGTTGGGCGCTGGGACGAGGCGCTTGCAGGCGCCGAGGAGATGTTCTCGAAGGCAGCGGCCGGGTCGCCGAATTACATGGACGTCCAAGCGCACACGGTGGTGGCCAGGATCGCGCTGGCCCGCGGCGAGGCCGACGCGCTCGCCCGAGCACAACGCGCGCTGGAGCTCGCCCGGGCCGTGCGGGATCCGCAACTCGTTTACCCCAGCCTCGCCTTTTGCGGACGGGCGTCCGAGCAGTGCGGACGGCGGGAGGAGGCAGTCGCGCTGATCGACGAGCTTCTGTCCATGTGGCGCGAGAAACCGCATACCCTCCTCCACTCGCATCTCCAGTCGTTCCCCGACGCCGCCGTTGTTTTCGCCGCGCTCGGGCGAGGGCCGGAGCTGGTAGCGATCGGGGCGCTGGCGCGAGTACAAACGCCCTGGGTCGAAGCCGCGACCGCGTATGTGAGCGACGATTTCTCGGCCGCGGCGGAGATTTACGCCAGAGCCGGCTCGCTGCCAGACGAGGCACTCGCGCGCCTGCGGGCAGCCGAAGCGCTCATCGCCGAAGGACGTCGCGCCGAAGGTGATGAGCAACTTCAGCAAGCGCTCGCCTTTTACCGCTCCGTCGGTGCGAACGCCTACCTCCGACAGGGCGAGGCTCTCCTCGCACGGACGGCGTGATGATCGACGCCGACGTCGTGGCCGAAGGGCGGCGTCTCCTCGACAAGGCGACGGCGGAAGGCGTGCCGCTGCGCTTGCTAGGAGGCGTGGCGATTCGCCTCCGGGCTGCAGGCCAGCTCGCCCCCGCCTTCCGTCGCAGCTACGCGGACCTCGACTTCGTCACGACGAGGAAGGGGTCACGGCGGGCTGAAGAGCTCCTGCGGCAGGAGGGGTACGTTCCGCACGTCGCCTACAACGCACTCCACGGCGGCGAGCGCCTCCTGTTCTTCGACGACCCTCACGAACGCCAGGTCGATGTCTTCGTCGGGGTCTTCTCCATGTGCCACAAGGTTCCCCTTGGGGATCGAATCGAGCTCGACCCGATGTCGATTCCGCTTGCGGAGCTCCTGCTGACGAAGCTCCAGGTCGTCGAGCTGAACGAAAAGGACGTGCGCGACGCCCTTGCGCTCCTGCACGACCATCCGGTTGGGGAGGAGGACGGCGACACGCTCAATGCGGGCCGAGTCGCAGAGCTTTGCGCCGACGACTGGGGCCTGTGGCGCACGATTACGCAGAACCTGCTCTCTTGCCGGGCCTTCGCCGACACGTACGAGGT
>Ga0307312_10002162_pt1 | contig 10308 bp, 18 predicted proteins | sample ER_DNA_202_FD_194489 | JGI IMG/M metagenome (GOLD analysis project Ga0307312, IMG submission 194489) | Bulk soil microbial communities from the East River watershed near Crested Butte, Colorado, United States - ER_DNA_202 | ecosystem: Environmental > Terrestrial > Soil > Floodplain | place...
ACGCCGCAGGACGTCACGCTGCAGGAATTGCGGGTCGAGATGTTCATGCCGGCGGACGCCGCCTCGGAGGCGGCGCTTATCGCTTTCGCCGCATAGAGCGCGGTAGCAAAAGTGGGAACCGGTTTTGCGCTCGACCGCGCTCTAAAAATTTTGGATTAGCGCATGATCTTATCGCCGAACCGCTCACACTTCGGCGGATCATGCGCTGTATGCCTGAGCCTGTGCGGCTCGCTTCTCGAATGTCATCGCCTGCATCACTTCGGCAAAAGGACCGCGGCGGTCGCTCAAACTCGCCGTCGTCAACCCGGCACCGTCGGCGCCGACGCGGGTGCGCGCGCGGATCAGGATCCATTCGCCCTCGGGCGCACGGAAGAAATAAAGGCTGATCTCCGGGTTGATAAAGGTCCATTCGCGCATGTCGACAATCTGCGCGACGCCTGAGGAGAAATCCGCCGCCTGCACCGCCTGTAGCAGCGGCGTGTTGGTTTCGCCTTGCACCATCGGCACATCGAGCCGCATCCAGGCCGCGGCAGGTCCCGGTGTCTCCAGCGCGCCCTCGATCAGCCGCGCCGACACGTTCTGGAAATAGCGGCTCCATTTCTGCGCAAAAGCCGGCGGCGGCGTGCCGGTCTCGGGCGCGGCATCGCCGTCAGCTGTTTTCGAGAAGGGGTCGGCGGGGGATTCGCCTTGCGCGGTCAACAATGCCGTGCAGCGGCCGATCTCGACATCGCCGTCCATCAGCCGTACTTGAAGTGTCTTGGCCTTGCGGCCGTCGCGCAGCATGTCGGTCAGGAGCCGGAATGCGCGCAATCCCGCCGGTCGCCAGAGATCGAAGGTGAGGCGGCGCACCGCAAAGCCGGACGCAACCGCCAGCCGTTCGACCTCGCGCACCATCAGCGCGGTGCTGGCGCTGCCCTGCAGCGTGTCCGGCGACCATGGCCCGCCCGCATGTTCGGTGGCGCGAAACAGATTGCCCTCAGGTATGAAGATGGCAGTCATTGGCGCAGCTCCGCACTGAAATCTCTCGCTTTCTTACGAAGACGGCCCCGCATCCACAATAACCGCGGAGGTTATGTGGGGCGTGGCATGCGGCCGGCGCACTTGTTTCGCCTTCCGTCCGGCTTATTTTGGAAAAGCATCGTTTCAGCGAGGAGGCCCCGATGAGCACCCTAAAACCGCTTCAGATCGACATCGTCTCCGACGTGGTCTGCCCGTGGTGCTACATTGGCAAGCGCCGCATCGAGAACGCGCTGGCGCTGACGCCGGATGTGCCGGTCGAGATCCACTGGCGGCCGTTCTTCCTCAATTCCTGGGTGCCGCGCGAGGGCATCAGTCGCGACGAATACCTCACCACAAAATTCGGCTCGCCCGAAGCCTATAAGGGCATCGCCGGCCGCGTCGTCGCCGCAGCCAACGAAGACGGCCTTGTCTACAGGCCCGATCTGGTCAAGCGACAGCCCAACACCATCAACTGCCATCGGCTGATTCATTGGGCCGACGCGCAAGGCAAATCGGCCGAGATGAAACAGCGGCTGATGGAATTGTATTTCAAGGAGGGCGGCGATCTCACCGACACCAACGTGCTGGTGCAGGCGGCGACAGATATCGGGCTCGACGCCGGCGACGTGCGCAAGCGGCTTGCGACCGATGAAGACGTGGAGCTGATCTCGGCGCAGGCGAAAGACGCCTCCGACAAGGGCATCTCCGGCGTTCCGACGTTTGTGTTCGCGCAAAAATACGCGGTGTCCGGCGCGCAGCCCGCCGAACAGCTCGCCCGCGCCATCCGCCAGGTGTCGGCCGAAGTGAATGCGCAGGCGGCGGAGTAGGGCAAGGCGCAAACTCCGCAATCGCCGCCTTGAAAAATTGGTTATTTGTAGCTACAATAACTAAATGAAGATCACCTGCGATCCGGTCAAGCGTGCCACGACGCTTGCGGAACGTGGGCTGGATTTTGAGGACGCAGCGGAGGTGTTTCGCGGCGATACGCTGGATTTTCCCGATGATCGCCGGGATTACGGCGAACTGCGGATGCTTACCGTCGGCCATCTCCGCGGACGCATGGTGATTGTGATCTGGACGCCGCGCGGAAATGCACGGCACGTCATCTCAATGAGGAAAGCAAATGCCCGCGAAAAAGCGCGCTTTGGGGAGCGATTTGAAAAAGATTGACCGTCATGCCGTGCAGCCGCACGAGTATGACGAGATACCGGAATTGACCGAAGAGTGGTTTGCATCGGCGGATCACCATCGTGGCGGCAAGCTGGTTCGGCGCGGACGTCCGAAATCCGACGATCCCAAACAGCTTGTTTCGCTGCGACTCGATGCCGAGGTGCTGCGGTGGTTCAAGCGTACCGGCGCAGGATATCAGTCGCGCATCGGCGAGGTTCTCAGGCGTCACGTTCAGCGAAATACCTCGCGCAAGAAGAGAGCGGGTTGAGGCGCTGATCCGGGTTCGACGTCAGTCCGCCGTCCGCAGGTGTCGCATCGTGAACTCAATCTGGCCGTTGGGAAGCTGTCGCCAGTTCTCGACGATCGGCGTGAAGTTTCCCTGCGGAAGCTGATTGAGGATTTCGCGGGCTTTCCGACGAGCTTCGTCAATTGGCAGCTTGAATATCTGCGGCGGCTGCACGGCGGACATCCGGGCTGCCAAATCCGGCGGGCGAACGTGCATGTCGGACCTCCAGAGCTGCCGGGGGCGGGGGGCTGGCACAAATCGCGCCGATCTTGGGCGTCCAAGCGTGAAACTAAAGGCTTGGGGAGGGTGCCGTCACCATTATCCCCGCTAATCACCGGCTGCGCGAACCGATTCCGCCCAGCCTGTGCGCTGCACAAACGCTCTTCCCGGACCCTGCGGGGGCCTCCCGAGGGAGATCCAGCATATGCTTAAGAAGCGTTAACTAATTTGTGCCGTAATTGCCGCGATGATTCCGAAAGGAGTTTTCGATGGCAAAGTTTGCAATTGGCGACAAGGTCGACAAAGCAGCCGACGACCATCATGAGGCCGGCACTGTCATTGCGGTGTTTTCGACCACGGACGGCCATTTTCGCTACGCGGTCGACATGGAAGGCTACGGCGCGCTCGAGTTTTTCACCGAGGAAAATCTGGTCGTTCACGCTGACTAGTTCCCCGACCGGGACCGGGCCCGCCGGCGTTCACTGCCCGAATCGGCGCTGAAGCCGACATTGCCCGTTGGGCATCGATCTTGTGGATGATCGGACCCAAGGTTCGATCTGATGATCGTCTGACGCTGGCGGGTGCATGCCACTCGCCGGACGGCTTCAGCCTGCTATAGTCCCGGGATTGCGCGGAGCGCCTTCAGCGAGCGCACACCTTCCCAGCGGGGGCGTATGCGGCGACGCGAGCTAATCACAATACTTGGCGGTGCCACGATATGGCCGTTGATGGCAAGCGCGCAACGCTTGGCTGGAACGCCGCATGTCATCTATCTCGCCCCGGTTGACATTCCGTCGCAGACTGACGGAACCCGCAGGCTTGTGAGCCAGCTAGGCTACGTTGAAGGAAGCAATATTCGCCTTGAGTTTCGCAACGCAGCGGGAAATGTCGATGCGCTCCCGGCGCTCGCGGAGGAATTAGTGCGGGAGGGCGGCGTAGACGTCATTGTCGCGATCAGCACGCCTGCCGCGCTTGCCGCCTACAAGGCAACGCAAACAATTCCGATTGTCGCCTTCACCGCCGTCGACCCCGTCGAGTCGGGCCTGGCGATTAGCCTTGCGCGTCCCGGCCGCAACGTAACCGGCATTGCGGTTTTTTCCGAGGAAACCACGGTCAAGCGCGTCGAACTGATGCGGGACGTTGTCCCGCGCGCGGTCCGGCTTGGAACGGTGACGACAAAAGTCACTAGCGGCGCCCAGAGCCTTGCGCCGGTCCTGGAGACCGGTCGCACGCTCGGCTTCACGGTTGAAGCCATCAACATCGATGACCCCGCCGATCTTGCCAAGGCGTTAAGCCCGGAAGTCCTCGCGGGATTTGACGCACTTGTGTTTGTCCCGGATGTTATACTCAACGCGCACATGGCCGAGGTCATCAAGTTGGTCGGCCTAAGCAACAAACCCGCGATTTTTCCTTCGCCCGACTGGGTCGCCAATGGCGGCTTCATGTCGTACGGGCCTGATTTTTCCGACGCTACGCGTCACCTGATCTCGCAGCTTGATCGCGTTCTGAAAGGCGCAAAGCCAGGCGACTTGCCCTTCGAACGTCCGACCAAGTTCGATCTCAGGATCAACCTCCGCGTCGCCAAAGCGATGGGCATCGAGCTGTCGCCAACCATCCTCGCCCGCGCCGACGAGGTGATCGAGTAAGCCCGCGACACTCACCGGCCTTATTGTTATCCGCTGATCGCCGGTGAAGGGAAGGCGCTCTTTGCGACGATGGAACGTCGTCGTGGGCTCGAACTCCGGAAGGTTCAGAAGCTTCGTGATGGGCGCGTGAGCTTGATCTACGGAATCGGCTAACGGCGCGCCGTCTCCATTTCGCTGGTATTTAGCCATCACAATTGCGGAAGCCCGACTTGGAGTGGGCTATCCCGCGCCGCCGTTTGCAGGGTAAGCTCGGCACCAGGGATGGCAGAGAGAGACAGGCGATGAGGACCTTCACCGTTGCGGCGGCAATGCTGGCGTTGATCGCGCTGCCAGCGCATGCGCAAGTGGGCGGCAAACGGCATCAGGGCGACGCAAAGAAGACGGAGCAGAAAAAGCCGGAAGTGGACGAGAAGGCCTACAAGGCCGCGCTCGAGAGGATTCCGGAGCCCAAGCAGAAGTATGATCCCTGGGGCGTTGCGCGGCCCGCAGAACCTGCGAAGCAAACGAAATAAGAAACCGATCCAGGCCCGCTCGCGTCATGCCGACCGCGGTGGCGTCATGGCGCTGGCGCGTCGTCCTCGTGACCGGCGTCGAAATTTCGGCGACAGATCAAAAAAGCTGGCCCGCCGTGGTCGAACTAGGAGAACGCGACGCCGATACGCTTGTCGCGGCTCCAGACCCGACGGCAGCGGCGGATGAATTGATCGGCCTTGATCTCAAGCGTGAATGTCGTCGGCAGGCTGATGCTGCTTGCAAGCTCGAGAGTGGCGCCGCTTGTCGACAAATTGCGGACGACGCACGCCACCCCGCTGTCATCGAACGAGACCGTACCGCCCTTCAGCACCTTGTGTCGCCGTACCGCCCTCTTCTCGACCGTGCTATCGCTCATCTTCGTGGTCCGCGTTTCTATCCTGCTGGACCTAGCATGGCGGAGTTGCGGATTGATAATCTGATCGGCGCCATCCAGGGTGCCTGTTTATGCCTGGTTTACGATGATGCGTTGCAATTCTCAGAGACGTCCTCACAGCATCGCAAAAGCGCTCGATACGATCGCCACCGGCTTGGTGTCGGCTGCGCCGAACAAGGTGACGCGGCCGAAGCTCATGGTGCGCCCCAGTCGAACCACGCGTGCGTCGGCCAGCACGTCCGATTGTGTGACAGCGCGCATGAAATGCGTGGTTTGATCGACGGTTGTCATCGGCCGGTAGCCGCGGTTCGCCGCAAGTATCGCAAACACCATCGAAGTGTCGGCGAGCGCCATCAGCGCCTGACCGCAGACAATGCCGCCCTTCCGGCATAAGCGCTCGGAGAAGGCCATACGCAGGATCGCGCCCGGCTGCCAGTCGGCCGCAGCGCCCGGCGGCGCGGCGCATTCGAGGCGCTCGATGGACAGGCCGAGGTCCTGCACCCACGGTGCGAACACATCGCCAAGGACGCGCCTGGCTTCCTCGATATCGAATTCCCCGGTCGGTTGTTCGTGTTGCATGAATGCTGGTTCCTGACCCTACGGGCATTCTTAAATGCATTTGGTGGAAATGGACAATCGCGGCGCGGCTTGAAAATGCCTGACTTGAGGCCGTATGATAAGGGCGTGGGGAGTAGCGCGGCCATGTTCAGGCGATTGATACTGATTTTCAGCGCGATCGCGCTGGGTCTCGGCCTCAGCGGCTGCACCAAATGCGGCCCGATCTGGGACGACTGGACGCAATCGCCGAGATCCTGCAAGTCGGACCGGCTCTGACGGGAGGCCGGCGTGCTTGGCGTGGCGTTCCGCGCGGTGGTATGTTGTAGGGAAATGCAGGGAGCATTCCATGAAGGTTTTCCGTTCGGCGGCGGTCATCGTCTTTCTGGCAGGGCCGGCTTACGCGCAGATTGCGACGCCCAACATCAATCTGATCCCGGAGCTGCAATCCAAAACGCCGGAGGAGAAGGAAGCCGAGGCGGTGAGAGACAAGGCCTACAAGGAATCGCTGCGGAAGATCCCGGACGCCAAGGTCTCTTCCGATCCGTGGGGTAGCGTGCGGGGCGCAGAGACGCCGAAAGCCTCAGCTCCGGCGAAGCCGCGCACCAAAACCGGCAGCACGGCAAACTGAGAGCGAAGCGTTAGAGGTCTGATCCAGCTGAAGTCGAATCAGACCTAACGTGATCTTTTTGCATCAGCAAGATCTTTTCGGGAAGACCAATTTCCACTTTGCGCTAACGCCGCCTTTCGGGGGGCGGGATTATGCTCTAGATCAGTACGGCCGATTGATCCAGTAGCGTTTCGTAGCACTCGCAGGACATCCGCAGCAGCGCCGGCCGGTCCAGGATCTTGATCACGCCGCGCGAATAGGTGATCGCGCCCGCGCTTTGTACCTTGCTGGCGACTTCGGTCACCGAGGTGCGCCTCACCCCCAGCATTTCGGCGAGAAATTCCTGCGTCAATGCAACGGTGTCGCTGGCCGTCCGGTCCGCGGATTGCAACAGCCAACGGCAAAATCGCTCCTCGATCGAGTGCAGCGCATTGCAGGCGGCCGTGACCCGCGCTTGCGACAGCAATACCTCATTGTACCGGATACAGAGATTGCGGAGGGGATCGCTGGCGGCAACGGCGTTCCTGAAATGGGGCGCGGCGATCCTGCTGCAGGCAATCGGCATCTGTACGACGACGCGGACCAGAGATTTGTACAGGCCAAGCCCGGCCATCGCCCCGACCACGCCCTCGCGGCCGACGGTCGCGGTCTCGATCGCCTTGCCGTCGCGCAGCACCGTGAGCAGCGACAGCATGCCGTCATGCGGGAAGTAGATCTGGTCGACCTCATCCCCGGCTTCACCCAACACAATGCCCTGCTGCAAGTGGATCGTCGCGAGATGCGGAAGCAGGCGATCGAAATGAGCGCGCGGAAGGGAGGTCAGCAGCCTATTGTCCAAGGGGTGACCGGCGTTTGAAAAGGCTAATACCACTGCGATATCCCGCCCGGTCGGTCGGGCCGATTTTACCGCAGGGGTGGGGGGAGGGCGCTCCGAGAAGCGAACCGCGGGAAGCTCGTATATAGGGACAACCAGGGGGCGTTGTCGGTCCGGTAGCCGTCATAGCGCCGATCCCCTTAGGGCCTGAGCCCTGACAGAAGGGGCTATCGCGGATCGAATTGAGTGTCCGGAGACGGGCACAAGCGGGACCGTTCGAGTCGTGTCCCGTGCGCCTATCCGACTTCGCTGATCAACCGATGCTTCTTGTCGGTCCTCGGCGCGCCGAAAGTGTCGCCGAGCAGCCGATCGAACTCCAGTCTCGAAATGTCATAGCATTCGCAGGCGCGCCGCCGCAGTCCCTCGTGATCGAGGATCGTGACGTGGCCGCGCCGATACTGGATCAGCCCGGCTTTTTGCAAGCTCCCCATCACGTCGGTGACCGTCGTTCGCCGGACACCGAGCATCATCCCGAGGAATTCGTGGGTGAGCAAAAAATCGTCTGCAGGCATCCGGTCGCGGGTCATCAGGAGCCAGCGGCAACAACGCTGTTCAACCTTGTGGAGGTGGATGCATGCCGCAGACTGCGCGACCTGGTTGAAGAAGGCGTGGGCATAGCGCAGCATGATCAGGTGCAGTGTCGGGCTGCGCTCGAGTTCGCCGCGGAAAATGCGGGCGTCGATGCTGAGAGCCGTCCCGGGGACCTGTACGTAAACCGATGAGGGTGCGTCACGATCGCCGAGACAAACCGGCAATCCCACGACCCCTTCGTTGCCGATGGTGCCGACCTCGGCGCTGGCGCCATCGGCCGTCGTGATCACGAGTGAAGCGAGCCCGTCGACGGGGAAATAAATATGTTCAATCGGACGCGATGCCTCATAGAGGCTTTTTCTATAATCGAACACGACCTGCGACAAATGCGGCCGCAGCCGCTCGTAATCGCTATCCGACAACAACGAGAGTAATCGGTTGGTCCGTTGATTGCGCCCGGGCATGGCTTTGCCTCCCGTGTTTGATGGCTGCTCCATCGCCGATGGATAAGCCGGTCAGGCAAGGCCAGGCTCGTCCGAGCCGGCGTTTCGGATCGGGTTTCCTTATCCTCCATCGCGGTGGCGCGCGCAGCGTATTCATCGGCGAGCTCGAGAAGACGATCGCGCAAATTCGTGTCGGTGGAATCGCGGGCGAGGCGGCGGCTACGCTCGGCTTGCCCGTGAAGCTGTAAATACTGCGCCATCGGACTCACTCGCAACAAGGCGGGAGTCCCCCTTCGGGGCTCTCAGTTGCCGGCGCCTGAAGATCGTTGCCGGCAATGGTTTGATTGTATCGATTTTATGTCCGGTACGCGACTCATTTTCCCTTTCCGGCGGGGCGGCAGGGGACTCGGATTGGTCCCTTTAAGCGCTATATTTCCGGGGTCATTATTTGTGTTCGGAGTTGCGACATGGCCTCTCGCCCGCGCGATCTCGCCGACCGGATGGCCCGACGGCGCAAGCTTGATGACGGCTATCTGCGCGAAACGTTCACCCTGCCGCGCGAAAAAGCGCGGGCCAAGGCGCGCGATTTCCTCACCCGCTATCCCAAGGCCGCCTACATGAGCTCCGTCGAAAGCTGGCGCGAACTGCCTGATGGAGACATCGAATTCACCATGCGGCGGCTGCCGAGCGCCGACTAGCGCTGCTTTTACCGAACCGGCCGGTGCCCGGGATGGCGGCGAGGGTTTTTCGGGTGTGTTCGCTGGTCTGGCGCAACGGCGAACGCGTCGGCGCCGGCTTGTCAGCAAGAAAGAGCTTCGCGAGCGCTTTGAGCCGGCTGTCGCCGATCCGAAGCAGCAGAAGGCGCCGGCCGCACTGGATCTCAGCGCCGGGCATTAAATCTGCCTGTCCGGTTGCCGACGTCGAAGTTCTAAAATCGTGACTTCAAGCGAACGCGACGCCGATGCGTTTTTGCTTGCGCCAGATGACGTGGCAGGCTCGCGTCAGTTGATCGGTCCGAACAACCAGCGTGAATCGGTCCGGAATATAGAGCGGGCTCAGGACTTCGAGCGCCGCCCCGGTGTCAGAAAGGTTGCGCACATGACAGTCAATTGCTTCGCCGCCGCACTCAATCGAGCCGGCCTTCAAGACACGGCGACGCGGTACAATCCGTTGATGGTCCATCGGGCTGGAATACGCTGAAATTCTAAGCATTCCATAAATGGGAAACCTCGCAACTCTACGGAGAATCGTTAGTGTTCTGTTAATGGCATATCCTGGCGCCGCTCCAGGCCACCGCGACATTCGAAATGAGGCCACTCGGGGTCGCAGCAGGCGAGTTTCAATGCCTGGTGGTGGTCGAATAGACCAGGGACTGATCCTCAAACTCCTCGATCGGGAGCTTGTTGGCACCGGCCGCTGCGTATACCTCCTGCAGCGACATCATGCCTGCGGTTACGGAAGCACGGCTCGTCGCGGCCGAATGCGATTGCAGCATGGTGGTTGCCGCAGCGAGCAAGGCGACCGCCGCGAATGCAGAAATCATCAAGCGCTTCATGAGAACCTCCATTGCCCAGCCACAGGTGTGTCTGCGAGACGGGCGGCGAGGTTCAACCGCCTGATGCGGGGCCGTGCGAGGCGGCTATATCTTTGTGGGCGAACGAACTTTTCCCAATTAGCCGCTTTGAGGGCTCGGATTGGCGTTCATCCAGGCGAGCTTATTTTTTCAGGTGCGGGCGGATTGACCGGCTGGTTCCACATCCGGCGCCAGCGGAGACGGATCGGGCGACATCGTCTCATCGACCTGGGCCTTGAGATCGGCCGCCTTTTCGATCAGGACCGCCGCAAGTTCCGGGTTGTTGGTTGATTTGGCGAACTTGAGAAGCGTCGTCGCCTGACGCGTGAAATAGCTTCTGCCGACCACTCTACTTTCCCCGTACTGTCCGTGCCCGCAAGTACATCACGCGCAAGTCGGGATTTCGTTCCGACCCAAATGTACGAAAGTGAACTCAAGGGCCGGAGGTGCCCGCTATGAAACACCTCCGTGGTTCTGCGGAGTTTAGTCGTGGAA
>Ga0307312_10002163_pt1 | contig 10300 bp, 8 predicted proteins | sample ER_DNA_202_FD_194489 | JGI IMG/M metagenome (GOLD analysis project Ga0307312, IMG submission 194489) | Bulk soil microbial communities from the East River watershed near Crested Butte, Colorado, United States - ER_DNA_202 | ecosystem: Environmental > Terrestrial > Soil > Floodplain | place: USA...
GATCGGTGCCGCCGAGGTATCCGCCCTTGGCACGCACGACCAGCAGCGCCGCGGACTGCATGCCTCGCTTGTCGCCGCCGCCCGCCTGCCCGGCGACCAGCGCCGCGAGCAACCGGTCAGCGAGCGATCCGCGGCTGCGCTCGAACGTCTCCGCCATGTTACGCACCGTTGCGTCCGACACCATGATGTTGGCCTGCGCGGCGTAACCATGACCCACGATGAGTTGGCCTTTGCCGCCCATCCGCCCATCTGCCCCACCGCCCGTCCGTCCCCCCGCCCAATCGAACGTCGAGTCGCCGGTCCAGCTCGCCGAATTGCCATGCGCGTCCACCATCCCCACCTGTCGCTGTGAGGGCTGCGGGTCGCTGCGCATGATAATCCGCATCGCCTCCGGCGCCGTGGCGCCGCGCGCCAACAGGTCCAGACCCTGCTCTCCGTAGTCCGTGTTGCTCAGCGCCTGCGTCGCGACCGCACCGACGCCGGCTCGGGCCCACGGCACGAGCCCCCCGACGTTGGGGAACTTCGATTGCACGGCGATCCCCAGATCTCCCGTAGCGGAGTCGTAGGCGACGATGCTGTAGGTGTGCGCGCGTTTGGTAAAATCAGATGGTGGAGGGAGTAGAGGTTGGTGGAGGATCTGAAAAACCGCGAGCAGGAGCATTCGGCTATTCCTTTCTCATTTTCTTCTTGAGCTCCTCGAGCTGGCGAGCCGCCGCTGCTTCGCGCGCCGCCCGGTCCAGGTCGGACCTGAGCAGCTCGTCCTGGAGATCGAGTGCCGGCTCCGTGCCGGCCGCGGCCTCCTGCGCAGAGCGCTGAGCTTCCATGACGGGACGGTCACGGTCGGCGGTCTTGAGCTGCGCCCGCATGTCGTCCAGCTCGCGCTGCGCGAGTGCCAGCTCTTCGCGTTGATTGGCGAGCTTGCGCTCGAGCACGCCCAGACGCTCGCGATGTTTGATCGCGAAGCGCTCCGCTACCGCGACAGTCTCCGCGTCTTGAATCTCGCCGGCGAGCCGGCCACGGCGCTCGGCGTCCGCGAGGCGTTGCCGTTCAGCAGCGAGCTCGCGCTCAGTGCGGACCACGGCCTCCTGGACCTCGACGACGGCGACCTTCGCGTCGACGACCGCCTCACGCATCTGGCGTGCGAGCGATCGCAGGTCGGGGGTCGACGCCGCATCGAGGGCGGCGCGAAAGGCGTCCCGCAAGCGCTCGAACGTGTCTAACTCTTGCGAACGGTCTTGGCGAAAAAGTCGGAGAAGACGGGCTCCACAGCGGGCGACTCGCACTTAGGACAGGTGGGACGCGGCCGCGCGGAGTGCTCCGCCATCGACTCGGCGCGCGCGAAGCGCACGTCACACACCTTGCAGCGGTACTCGTACAGTGGCATGGAGCAACGTTATTCCCGCGCAAAACCCGGGTCAAGTTGACGCACCCCCTGCCGGTCGCAAATTGCTGGGGATGCTCCGGGCCCTGTTTCGCATTGCGGTGGTCGGCATGGTGGCGGCCAGTGTGGGCGGCGCCTGCGGCGGCCTCGAACCCGAGTCGATTCCGCCGATCTGCGCCCCCTCGTTGGTCGGCCTGTGCGGCACGGTGCGATTTCGCGGGACGATTCCCGACAGCACCAACAACGTCTTCATCGCCGCCTACATCACCTTGCCGCAGACCTGCAACGACCTGATCAACAATCGCCGCCCCGTGATCCCCGGATCCGTACCCTACACCGACTCGGCCGCGGCCTACAGCGTGGCGCTATCGCCCGGCACCTATCAATGGGTGCTCGCCGTCTGGAAAAAGGTCGGCACTCTAACGCTCAGCCCAGCCGACACCGCGCTGCTGCGCGTCGCCGGTTACTACCGCAGCCTCACCGACTCGACCCAGCCCGGCCTCGTCACTGTGCCGACTGGCCCCGCGGTGCGCGATATCGACTTCGTCGTCAACTTCGACAGCCTGCGGCCGGCGACAGACTTCGTCACATGCACCGCGCAGTAGCGGCCCTGCTGTTCGCGCTCGCACCGGTCTCGGCGGCCGCGCAGGGCCTGGTGCGCGGCACGGTGCGCGACAAGGACGGTGCGTCGATCAGCGGCGCGAACATCGCAATCCCCGGCACGACGCTCTCCACGCGCTCCGATCTTCAAGGGCTCTACCGAATCACGGACGTGCCCCCGGGTCGCGTGCGCGTGTACGCCGCCGCCCTCGGGTACGGCCCAGTCGATACCGTCGTCGCGCTGACGGGAGGCGACTCGACCATCGTGGACTTCAGGCTCTCGCCGGCGCCGCTCGCGCTCTCGCCGGTCGACGTGGTCAGCGATCGCGTGCCTCATTTCGGCGATCGTCCGGCGACCAGCGTGGGACAAGTGACGGAGCGGGACCTCGATCGCCGAGCCGTCAACACGGTCGACGAAGCGATCGATCACGTGTCCGGTCTGCAGATGGTGAACGGTCAGACCAACATCCGCGGCTCGACCGGCTACGTGCAAGGCATCAACTCGCGCGTCCTCATGACCGTCGACGGCATTCCCATGAACCAGGGCGACCGCGGCGGCATCAACTGGGACCTGGTAGCAGTCGACGAGATCGAAAGCGTCGAGATTCTCAAAGGCGCGGGCTCATCACTGTACGGATCCGCGGCGTTCGGCGGTGTGATCAACGTGACGACGCGCGACGTCCCCGCGGGACTGCATACTCGTCTGCGCGCGACGGGCGGAGTGTACGGCGATCCCCCGCACGAGGTCTGGCGGTTCCGCGACAGCCCGGGAATACTGGGCAGCGCCGACTTGTCGGCGTCGTATGGGACCGATGCCCTTGGCGGAAGGATTTCGGTCGGCGATCGCCACTCCGACGGCTATCGGCAACAGGACCAGGAAGATCATCTCCATTTCGCCGGGCGGGCCCGGTGGCAACACGCGAACACGCGCGTCGACTTCTCGGGCGCGTGGGCAGCGGACCGCTATGACGTGCCGCTGAGCTGGTGCAACCAGGGCGAATGCGACGACCGCGGTCAGGCTTTCCAGCCGTTCCTTGTCGATACCTCCGAGCTCGGCGCCCGGACCGATTCCCGCAAAGCGTATGTCGCGGCCCGGGTTCGCACGACCGTCTCACCCCAGTTTGCGTGGACCGCGCGGGGATCGTGGCTCCGCACGCATTTCGTGGACATTCGCCGCAACGGGACCGCGCTAGGGACGGAGTTCGGCGTAGGCGATCGGTTCGGTGCCGCGGGACAGATCGAGGCGCATCCGGAATCGACCCGCACAGTGGTGGTCGGCGTCGAGGCGACCCTTTCGGATGTCGCAAGCGACATCTTCGGCAGCCACTCCCAGTCAGAATTCGCGGCCTACGGGCAGAGTGATCAGCGAATCGGCGCCGTGCGGGTCAGCGGTGGCGCTCGGCTCGATTTTCTGGCCGTGGACGGCGGCTCCCTCACGGCAGTCGTGAGTCCGCGCATCGGATTCACGTTCCCCACGGACCGGCGCGAACGAGATGGCGGAATGCTGCGCGCATCCATCGGCCGCGGATTCCGGTCGCCAACGATTGCCGAGCGATTCGTGCACACGTTCGCATTGGGATTCGAGGTCGTCCCGAATCCGACGCTGCATCCGGAGACAGCGTGGTCCTTCGAGATGGGCCATATCAGCGCTCCGCTTTTCCGCTTCATGCGCGTGGACGCTGCGGTGTTCTGGACGGAAGCACGAGACTTGATCGAGCCTCGAATCATCGTGATCCCCGGCATGCCCGACACAATCAGGATTCAACTCCAGAATGTGGTCCGCGCTCGGATCGCCGGCCTGGATGCCAGCGTGATTACCGCGCCGATCCCCGACCGGCTCATTGCCACGCTCGGCTACACGTATCTCGCCACGCGACGGCGGCTCGCGGGCGACAGCACCGAAGGGCCGCTCGCATTTCGCCCGCGCCACCTGCTCACGCTCGGCGCCGACTACACGCTGGGCGCCTTGGACCTCGGGGCCGATTTCCGGTTGGCGAGCCGGCCCGAGCGCATCGAGCTCGAGGGATTCGTCGATCCGCGCCGCGTACCGGTGAAAGTGTTGGACCTGCGCGCGGCCTGGAAGCCGGCCGGTGGGCCCGTCGAAGTCCGTGTGCTGGCCACGAATGTGCTCAACTACATTTATAACCTGGTGCCGGAAACGCTCGCACCGGTCCGTACGGTTACCCTGACCGCGATCTGGACGCATTAGCGTTAGATTGCATCCCATGCGACTGATGCCTCTGTTGTTGCTCGTGGCGGCTGCTTGCAGCCGGGGGAACGGTGGCTCGCCAACCTGTGGCATTGCGATGCTCGCCGGTCCGGGGTTGATCACATCCCAGCTCACCAATGGCCGCGCGGTGCTCACCGATCCGCCACGTGGCATTCCCGATTCCCTCCCCGCGCTCCTGCCTCAGAAGAATGATCGCGGTGCGGTGATCGTCAGTCGCGATGCCGAAGGCAAGATCTCGATGCAGTTCCGCGGACCCTCGTTCCCGTCTCGCGGCTACGGCTTGCTGGTCGTCGACGACACGTCACAGCGGGCGATGGGCGTCCTCCTCCTCGATCAGGAGGAGCCGGCGAATCACCCGTCGATCGGCACGATCGTCGGGGGGGGCACCGCGCTGAACCTCTACGGCGTTCGCGTGGACTGGGCCAGCGTCAGCAACCCCCGTTGTCCCTTGTTTGGCGGTCCGGCGACCCAAACGTCGTGAGCACGGCGCCAGCCGTCGCCGTGACGGCGCCGCGCCGCCTCGTCGATGGCCGCGAGCGCGTCACCCTGAACACCGCGTATGTTCGCGCGCTCGAGAGCGCGGGCCTCGTCCCGCTGGCCGTTCCGACCATGCTGGCGGCGGATCGGGCCGGCGCCGCGCTTGCCGCCGTGCGGGGCCTCGTCCTCACAGGTGGTGAAGACGTCGCTCCCGATCGCTACGGCGCGACACCACATCCTCGCCTCGGTGACGTCGATCCCGTGCGCGACGCCGCGGAGCTGGCATTGATCACCGCCGCGCGCGCCCGCCGGCTGCCGATTCTCGCGATCTGTCGTGGTATTCAGATTCTCAACGTCGCGCTCGGCGGTACACTGTACCAGGATCTAGACAGCGAGCGGCCGAGCGCCGTCCCCCACAGCGACGAGACGAGTCGTCACCCGGTGCGCGTAGCCGCTGGATCGCTCCTCGAGCGCACGCTCGGCACCCGCTCGGCAACCGTGAACAGTCGACACCATCAGGCGATCCGCGATCTGGCGCCGGGACTCAAGGCGGTCGCGTGGGCCGAAGATGGTGTGATCGAAGGCGCCGAGCCGGCGAATGCGAATGAAGCGTGGATCGTCGCGGTCCAATGGCACCCGGAGGATCTTACGGAGCGAGCACTGTTCGAAGGGTTCGCGCAGGCGGTCGCGTGAGCGTCGCCCGACACGCGTTCCCCTCGCCGGAATGGGTCGCCGCCTACGGCGCGGCGATTAATGCGAGCGAGGAATACCGCACTGCCTCCACGGAGTGGACTCACGGCGCAGTCGCCCTGGTCATGCCGGCCCTGCCGGCTATCGGCGTGCCCGACGATGTGGCGATCCTGCTCGATCTCGACCGCGGGGTCTGTCGTTCCGCCCGCCTGGTCACCCGCCCGGACGCGCAACAGGCACCCTTCATCTTGACCGCCGAGTACCGCTACTGGAAGCAGATCATCAAGAAGGAGCTCGGTCCGATCGCCGGCATCATGCAGCGGAAGGTCGCGCTGCAGGGATCGTTGCCGATCGTGGTCCGGTTCATCAAATCGGCCGAAGCGCTCGTCGACGCCGCGACGCGGGTCCCGACGCTGTTTCTGGACGAAGGCAAATGACGCAGGGCGGGGGGGGTGGGGGGGGCGGGGGGGGCTCGGTCGCGGAGGTGCTCACCCGGCTGACCGCCCTCTCGCAGGAGCTGGCGGGCGCGTTCCGGCCGGTGACCATCGTCGAGATCGTAGCTCGCGTGTTGACCGAACAGCTGGCACCGGGCCGGCTGTCTGTGATGCTGCTGGACGTCGACACCAATCGGCTCGTGGTGAGCTACCACAACGGTCCCCGCCCCGCGACCACGGACGAACCGCTGTTGCAGCTGGCCCTGCGCCGCGGGCCACTCGTTTTCCCCGACAAAGTCGCCGCACGGGCCGCCGAGCTCGACGTCAAGGTGGAGAGGCCGACGCCGGCGAGTTGGCTGGGCGTCCCGATCGTCGCCGTCTCGCGCACGATCGGGGCGGTGGCCATGGAAGGAGAAAGCGCGAACGCGCTGGATGACACCGCTCTGATGTTCACGCGCGCCGTCCTGGCACAGGCCGGCATCGCGCTGGAGAACGCGCGCCTGGTCGAGCTGTTGTCGAGCGGCAAGCGTGAGTGGGAGCAGACGGTCGACGCGTTCAACCAGGCCATCTGCTACGTGGATCCGCAGGGGGCGGTGCGGCGCGCGAACCGCATGTTCGCCGAGATGATCAAGCTCCCCGTCACGGCGCTTGCAGGCCGGCCCTGGTTGACGCTGTTGCCGCCCTCGTGGGTCGATCAGGTTGCCCGGCTGCTCACACCCGAAGGCGCGGCCACTCCCGTCGAGGTGCGCGCGGGCGAACGGACGCTGCTGGTCACCGCGATTGCCACCGGCGAGCCCGGTGCCACGGTGCTGCTGTTCGAGGATCAAAGCGAGAAGCGGCGCCTGCAGGAACAGCTGCTGCAATCCGAGAAAATGTCCGCGATCGGGCAGCTGATCGCGGGAGTCGCGCACGACCTCAACAACCCCCTCGCCTCTGTCGTCGGCTTCAGCGACTTGCTCGGCGAAGCGGCGGATGTGCCGCCGCGTCTCGCCGAGCCGCTCGCGATTATTCGCCAGGAAGCCGAGCGTGCCTCGGCGATCGTGCGCAACCTGCTATCCTTCGCGCGCCGCCAGGAAGGCGAGCGCCAGCTCCAGTCGATCCGCCCGATTCTCGAGTCCACCCATCAGCTTCTGAAGAACCAGCTGCTGGCGGCGCGCATCGCGCTCACGCTCACCTTCGAGCCGGGCCTGCCGGAGGTGGAGGTGCACGCGAATCAGATCAAGCAGGTTTTCGTGAACATCATCAATAACGCCGCTCAGGCGATCGCCAGCACGCATGCCAAGGAAGGCGGGGGACGGATCGAGATCGCCACCAAATGCGAGCCGGACGGCCTGTCGGTCAACATCTCCGACAACGGCCCGGGCATCCCGGAGGCCGTTGCGCAGCGCGTGTTCGAGCCGTTCTTCAGCACGAAATCCGAGGGCGAAGGGACGGGCCTCGGCCTCTCCATTTGCCTGGGTATCGTCAAGGAGCACGGCGGCAACATCGCGGTGGATCCCGGCGGCGCGGGCAGCGGCCGCGGCGCGACCTTCAGCGTCGAGCTGCCGACGGGCGTCCATGCGGAGCTAAGCCCTCACGCCCGTGGTGCCGAACGCGAGCCGGCCCCCGCTGAACGCCACGAGCACCTGCGGGTACTCGTTGTTGATGACGAGCCGCATATCCTGCATTACATGCAAGCGACGCTGGAAAGTTGGGGTCATGAGGTCGTCTTGGCTCATGACGGGAGTCAGGCGTTGAAGCGCGCTTTGATGCAACCCTTCGATCTGATCATCTGCGATTTGCGTATGCCGCGGCTGGGGGGGCGCGACATGTTCCATACCCTCGCGCGCATGCACCCGAGGGTGGCCGATCGCATCATTTTTGCCACGGGCGATACGGTCCGCGGCGACACGCTGCAATTCCTCGAAGAGCTGGGCCGGCCATTCCTTCAGAAGCCCTTCAAACTCGATGCCCTGCGCCGCGTACTCGCCGGAGTCGTGAAAGTCCCCGCGTAACAGGAGCGCCGCGTGCGCGTGCTGCAGGTCGACTCAGGACGCGAATGGCGCGGCGGCCAAAACCAGGTATGGCTGCTGTGCCGCGAGCTCCAGAAGCACGGCGAGGTCGAGCAGGTGCTCGTCACCAAGCAGACGGGCGAGCTCGCCCGGCGCGCTGCGGCGGACGGCGTGACGGTACAGCCGGCCACCTGGGAAATCGGCCTCGATCCACGCGCCTGGTGGCACCTCCGTCGCACGATCGCGGCATTCGCGCCGGACATCATTCACGTGCACGACAGCCATGCGCTCACACTAGCGGCGACGGTGGCGCTCGGGCGCACACTCGTCGCGACGCGGCGCGTCGACTTTCACGTCGGACGCTTCGGCGCATGGCGGCGTCCTGACCGCATCATCGCCGTGTCGGAAGCCGTCAAGCGTATCCTCACGAGCGACGGGATCGCGGCGGATGCCATCACCGTCGTCCCCGACGGCATCGATCCCCAGGAGATCCGGAAGGCCTCAATGCCGGCGCTCGACATCCGCAGCCAGCTCGGCATTCCCGCCGACGCGCCGCTGGCGGTCAACGCCGCGGCGCTCGTGGATCACAAAGACCAGCGCACCCTGCTGCGCGCCGCCCAGTACGCACGTGCGCTGGCGCCGGAACTGCACTGGATCATCGCCGGCGAAGGGCCATTACGTGCGAGGATCAGTGCCGAGATCGGGCGCCTCGAGCTAGAGGACCGTGTGCACCTCGTCGGCTATGTCGACCGCATCGACGCCCTGATCGCCGAGGCGAGCATCTTCGTGATGTCGTCGAAAACGGAGGGGATGGGCAGCGTCATCCTGAACGCGCTGGCGCTCGGACGTCCCGTCGTGGCCACCGCGGCAGGCGGCATTCCCGAAATCCTCCCCGCCGAGGTGCTAGTCCCTCCCGGCACCGCCGACGCGCTCGCGCACAAAGTGGTGCAGGTCCTGCATCATCCCACCCCAATTCCCTTCCCGCCTCGCTTCACCGCCCACGCCATGGCACAAGGAGTCTTGGACGTCTATAGGGCCCTTCTCTAGATTGCAGGGCCATGATCTACGTCTGTATGCCGGTCCACAATGAGGCGAGCACGGTTGGGCTCGTGCTCTGGAAGGTGCGTCAGGTATTCACCGCCTTCGAACGGGAATACCAGATCATCGCGTGTGACGATGCCTCGACCGACGGCACCACAGACGTGCTGATCTCATACGCGCGGGTGCTGCCCCTGACCGTCATCAAGCATCAGGCGCGCCAAGGCTACGCGCGCAGCCTCGAAGAGCTGCTGCGGCTCGCCCTGCAGCGCACCGATCGTCCCAAGCGCGACTGCGCCATCACGCTGCACGCCGACTTCGTGCACGCGCCGGAGACGATGGAAGAGATGGTCAAACGGCTCGAGTCCGGCGCCGATCTGGTCGTGGCGGAGCAATATCGGTCTCGCGGCGAGCGGTCCTGGCCGGAGCGCTGGGCTCGGCAGTGGGCGCCACGCCTGCTGCGCGTCGGTGGCGGCGTGAAGGACTCGATCTCGGGGTTCACCGCGCTGCGCTTGATCGTGCTGCGGCAGGCCACCAGGGCGGGAGAAGCGCGATTGCTGACAACCGAGGGATGGGCGGCTAACGCGGAGCTGCTGGCGCGGCTGGGCGCGCACGCGCGCAGGATCGAGCTCGTATCGAGCGCGGCCCGCTACGACCTCAAGCAGCGGCCGTCGCGCTCCAACCCCTGGCAGGAGCTCCTCGCCGCCTGGCGATCGCGCGGCCGCATCAGTGCCGCGCGCAAGGGCTCGGCGATGATATTGCTCGCCCTGCTGACCGGAGGATCACTGCGCGCTCAGGACACCGGATCGGCAGTTGCTCCCGCCTCGGTTTCCCGTCGGGTGCTGCATGTACCGCCGGCCATGCCATTCCCGGTCGGCGAGCGGCTGACATTCAGCGCGAAGTACGGAATCTTCAGCGTGGGCAGCGCCACGATGGAAGTCATGGGCATCGACACGGTCCACAACATGGAGACGGTACACATTCGCTTTAAGATCTCCGGCGGGGCGCTCTGGTATCACCTCGACCAGACGATCGAATCATGGGTGGGACGGTACGATTTCCGTTCGCGCCGGTTTACGTCCGTCCAGGACGAGCGCGACAAGCATCGCGAGCACCGCTACGAGATTTACCCAGACTCCGGCTTCTATAGAGAGGAGGGGCGTGACACGACCTTCTCGACCGTGCTCGAGCCGCTCGACGACGCGGCGTTTCTCTATTGGATTCGCACCGTCGCGCTGGAGGTCGGCAAGCGGTACGAATACGCGCGCTATTTCCGGCCCGATCGCAACCCGGTGATTATCGAAGTACTGGGGCGCGAGCGGGTCAGCGTTGCGGGGAAGAAGTGGCGGGCGCTCGTCGTCCGCCCCAAGATTCCGCAGGGGCGCGGAATCTTCGCCGAGAAGTCGGAGACCCGCATCTGGCTCTCCGACGATCCGCAGCGCCTCGTGCTCGCGATCCA
>Ga0307312_10002164_pt1 | contig 10299 bp, 10 predicted proteins | sample ER_DNA_202_FD_194489 | JGI IMG/M metagenome (GOLD analysis project Ga0307312, IMG submission 194489) | Bulk soil microbial communities from the East River watershed near Crested Butte, Colorado, United States - ER_DNA_202 | ecosystem: Environmental > Terrestrial > Soil > Floodplain | place...
GGAACTCACCCCGCAACAGATAAAGGCGATCCAGGATTGTCGCGGCGAAGCAATGAAAATGACGAAACACATGCCACCAGTGAGCTGAGTAGCCGCGGATTTGCTTAAGATATTCGTACGAGGTTCGACGGGCCGCGCATGCAGTAATTACAAAATAGGAAGTGATCGGGTATAACAGCAGCCTTCCCGCCCAACGCCCGATGCGGGTCGCAATCCACGCGAGTAATCGCAGTGAAGTCAGTGTACCGCGTTCCGGCAACGCCGACCAACGCACTGCCTCCGAGGATTTCGTCTCGAGAACGTCCGAGGTCATTTGTCAGACACGACGTTTTGTCCGCAAATTGCGCCAGTAAAAAAGTGTGGATAAATCTCGCGAATGCGATCGATATCGGGCGCAACTTCGACGCGTTGAAAGCCTGCGCGAGTAAACGCGGTCCGCCACTGCTCGGCAGTCAAAAAGCCTGGATTGGGGCGAACCTCAGGATCTGTCTGGACGTTTATGAAACTCTCAAGAATCTGAAACATCAGCTCGGGGTAGATTGGTTGATTGGAGTAGGGGCGCAGGCATTCGCCGATCACGAGCCAGCCGTCGCTCGCCAGAGCCGAGCGTGCTTCGTTCAAACTAAACAGGAGATCCTTGGAGATATGCATCACGTTAACGGCGTATACCAGATCGAATTCATCTGGGTTGATGCCCTGAGTGTTCCAAGGCAAATCGAGATTGAGCGCGGCCCATTCCAGCGGCACCTCAGAATACTGCCTTGCAAGTTTGCGTTGGCCACATCGCAGGAAGAACGCGTTAGGCTCTGTGACAAGATAGCGTTCGACCCGTGGCAAAAGTCCGCGTTCATCAAACAAACGTAGCAAAATTTCGCTGGCGCTGCCGGGCCCTGCGCCGATCTCTAAAATCCGAAGCGTGTGCTGACTGGAAACACGCTCAGCGGCAAGTGCCGCGCCAACCCAGTTGTTTACGGCATAGGTTAAATTGTCGTTGTGAAAATAATTCAGCCACAGCGGCACGCCTTGCGGACCTAGCAAATTGCGATCACCGCTTTGTTCGCCATTGGCGACAACTGGATAGAGGCTCGCCGCGTGATCCAGTAAATCCAAAGTCGCCGCGTTTGCAGGATCGATTTGCAGACCTGCTGCACGCAGGTTTTCGAGATCGGGTTTCCGCAACATGTGTGGCAGATGGTAGAAACGAGAGTTCCCGTCGGTCCGTGCCTCGACACAATCGATTTCGACCAAACGTTCCAGGATCCAATGTAACGCGAACTTGAAAGAGGGCTGAAACGAAAGGTGACTACACAAGTTATCGACCGATTGCCATTCGCTGAGGTGATCGATCAGATTCAACCGGCGCGCCAGATCGATAGCGATTTCGACGCTGTAACGCTCCATCAGTTCGATGCTCTGATACAGTCGTTCACTGAACACTGGCTGTGGATATTCCTTTAGGTATTCAGCGAGGCGCGGATCGCTTGGCTGTACCTTAAACGGTTGCATGTCGGGGAGTGGCGCGTTCACGAAGTCACCTTTGTCCCGCAATAAACTTCAAGTTGGCCCTCAGCTATTACACGGCCTTCGACGCGGCAGCAAAAATTGACTTCACTCGGGTCGTCATTGTTCGCGGAAAGGCAGATCGTAAACTGCTGTTCGGGCTTTAGTGGCTGCAGAAACTTAGCCGTCCGGATCGCAGTAAGCTCATAGTCTTTCTGCCAATCATGCAACGCTGCGCGAACTTCATCGAGGATCAATACGCCCGGCACGAGAGGCGCGTCTGGAAAATGTCCGGGCAAGCTGGCATGATCGGCGGTAATCGCGCGGCGCACTTCAAAGGTCATGTCAGCGAAGTTTTCCTCATGCCACCAGCTCCAGCAACTCAAACAGATATTCTTATAAGACTGCGGCGTAATCGTAACCCAGGATGCCTGGAAAATCGGACGCCGAGTTGTTGTCCCTACCTCTTAACCAGCTTTTCCGCTCGAGTGCCAGATGTACGTTTCCTGCCCACGGCTAGGCCAAACCGATCGCAATAGGCTGCAAATCGAGCGGCGCTCTCTGCTTCTTGCACCTCAAACTGTGCGAGATCGTACCGATGAAGCTTATATCGTTCCTCCGGCTGGCTTGCCAGCGCTCGGCGCATCCGTTGTTCTACTTTCTGGGACAACGACCAACCGAAGTGCGCATAAATACGTCGCACCGCCACGAGGGGGTCGCGACGGATCTCAGCATAATTTACGTCGCAAATGCGATGCTCTGCTAATCGACCTCGCTCTTGCAAGAATCTATCGAGTGTCTTCGACCAGTAGTCGATAGCCTCGCGGCAAACCGTTTGTGGATCGACCGCATCGCTAAATACCCGCCGAAGAATCGTTATGAGACTGGATACCGAAGCCATGGCATCGAGCGGCGCACGGTGGGTCTGGACGAAAAGCGCATTTGGATAAACAGCCAGCAGAGTTGGCAGGGCAAACATGTGCGTGGGGGCCTTGAGCACCCAACGCCGCGCATTGCGCCGGACCTGCAGGTGTTGAAGGAAACGGCGGTGATATTCGTACGCCGGTCGCAAATCTTGGCGAAAGAACCAGGCCCGATACGAAGGTACATAATACATCGCATCGAACTGGTCACTCATAAACGTCGGCGCCATGAGACTGACACACTCTTGCGGAAGCTCTGCACCAACGGGGTGGACTTGGCGAAATGTTGGCGCCAGCCAGTTGAAGCAATTGCAACTGGTAATCGCGCGTTGAATTCGTCGTTTCTCATTATCGCGAATAGGTGGGGATGGCGTCATGACTTCCCAAGTGAGGGGAACTCGGTGCTCGGGATCCAAGGCGAGCAAGGTGTGCAAGAGAGTCGTACCGCTACGTGGCAAACCAACGATGAACAGCGGTTCGCGAATTTCCTGTCGCACGATGCTTGGATACGCCTCCCGATCCCGTTGCATCAACAAACGTGAACACAATGTCCGCATGAGATCGGCTCGAAGGACAATTCTTCCGATCAGATTGAGTTGGGACTCGCGCTGGCAAGAATCGATCAATCGTGAGAGGCCTTCGAAAAAGTCGCCTCCGCCAAAATCAGCAAGGCCACAACGGCGCTTTGCCGTCTTGATTAAATCAACTGCCCGAATGGGAGTGCGTGGAATTCGGCTTTTGTCCAGTAAAGTGCCACAGCCATTGAGAAGCCGCACAGGTAAGATCGGGCGAGTTTGATCAAGAGTCGTGGTGGAGAAATTCATTCCTGATAAGGATTGTTGTTGTTCTGCCAGATTCGGCAACCGTTGGCTACTAAGACTTTAGGGCAATATTAGCGCAAAAAAGAAACAGAGGGAGCATCCCTGGTGGTTGCACCGTTATGATAATCGCTCCACTTTGCTTCTGATGAGAACGGAAAAGGCAATGTTTGGCGCAGGCTGCTTTTGGGGAGTGGAAGAAACTTTCCGCGATTTGAAAGGCGTCTTGTCTACAGCAGTCGGTTATGCTAGCGGAACGAAAGAGAATCCGACCTACCAAGATGTTTGCACTGACAAGACCGGCCACGCCGAAGTCGTGGAAGTGGAATTCGATCCATCACAAATCACATTCGACGAACTTTTGGATGTTTTCTGGTCGAACCACAATCCCACGACATTGAACCGGCAAGGGCCGGATGTTGGAACGCAGTATCGCTCAGTGATTTTTTATCATTCGCCCGAGCAAAAGTCGGCCGCGGAAACATCCAGGGAAAAGATCGATATGAGCGGGCGTTTTCGCCAGCCAGTGGTAACGCAAATTGAACCTGCGCCGACGTTCTGGCGCGCAGAAGAATATCATCAGCGTTATCTGCAAAAGCGCGGGCAGTCACATTGCGCGATCTGATTTTAATCGCGAATGGGTAGCCACGTAGTTCGAACCAAGAATTTCGCTGCCGACGCTGCCGACTTCATTCTTGACCGGGCCCATCAAGCCCTTCGTGAACGCAACGAATTCCGGCTTGCACTCTCCGGCGGGAACACTCCCATTCCGATTTATATGCGGCTTGCCGCAATCGGGCATGATCTGCCATGGGACTTGACCCGAATTACGTTCGGAGACGAGCGTTGCGTCCCCCCGGATGACCGACAGAGCAATTTCAGAATGGCCTGGGAGACTCTTCTCGCGCCCGCCGCAGTTCCTGAGAAATCAATCCTGCGTATGCGCGGTGAAATCGATCCACAAATCGCGGCGCAGGAATACCAGGATCAACTCGATCTTTTGGCCACCCAGCGAGGCGAACAGATTTACCGGCATGATCTGATTCTTCTCGGCCTCGGGGACGACGGCCATACGGCGTCGCTTTTTCCTGGAACTGTTGCGTTAGATGAAACGATAAGGCGAGTGGTCGCAAACTTTGTTCCAAAGTTAGATGCCTGGCGATTGACATTCACGTTACCTCTCATCAATCACGCACGGCACGTCTGTTTCCTGGTCGGCGCGGCGAAAAACGCTGATTTAATCGACCGCGTCCTCGAAGGTGACCCGCAATTTCCAGCGTCGAGAGTCAATCCATCAGCTGGCGATGTGACATGGATTATCGGGTAGGTGCTTACCCGATATCCTTGTCTTAACGCCCTCAGTATTCTTCGCCCTCGTCTTCCCGTGGTGGCACGACGCGATCGTCCACTGCGTACGCATGAAGCATTACCGCGAAGAGGTAAAAGAAAAAGAGACCGAGGCCCCACCCGGCAGATGCGAACGCCGCCAGCAACACGAAGATCCCGACCGGGATCGCCCCTAACATCCATAAAAACCCCGCAAGCTTGTGTCCCTTGTAAATATGCCCCAAGCCGGGAATGATACTAAAGATAACTGCGATTGCGTCGCTCGCTTTGCCTTCCGCTGTTTCAGTTGCGCCGCGTTTCCAATCACATCGGTCACACTTTTGGGCATCTTTTGGCAGCTGATGCCCGCAGTAAGGACAGGGCATTTTGTCTCCGGTGCTTGGTTCGTGCGAAGTGGCCGGCGCGTCTGTGTACTCTACGCTCATTTCAGTCCCTGAAGGTTCACAAGACAGGCGGAATTCGTCAAGCAAACTTGCAGTTGGCCGCGAGACAACCCTTCGATAGACTCGATTGCAAAGGATTGAAAGGCGCGCTTCTTCTTTTCCTCGGATTCTCCGCGCACGCTTTTGGCGCGGGGTTGAGTTCTTATAGTCAGTTGGTTGTTAATGACTCTGTCACGACGCCGCGCAACGGAGTGCGCGTGACTTACCTCGGCACAAACGGCTTCGAGCTTCGATCGGGAAATCATGTGCTTCTTGTCGATCCTTACTTTTCGCGAATCAATCTTTCGCGAATCGCTCTCGGCGCGACGATCGAACCGGATTTGCAGCGCATCGACGACGCGATGAAACATCTCGGGTCAGGGGTCGATGCGATTGTTGTCACTCACGGACACTTCGATCATTTGCTCGATGTGCCGGTCATCATGCAGAAAATCGGCGCGCGCTTGATCGCTTCACGAGTCGCTGTGTCGCTCGCCGAGCGCGCCGGTGCATCGGCTTCGCGGTGTGAGATTGTGATGGCTGGAAATATTCGCCGAATCGGGCCTTGGAAAATTAGTGCATTCGCCGCGACGCACGATCGGCTTTTTTGCTGCGTCCCGTTTGCGGGTGAGCCGCACGGGGACGGTCCGCCAAGGCGTGCCGCCGATTGGGTCTGCGGCGAACCGCTCGCTTATCTAATCGAGATTAATGGCGCGCATGTTTATGTTGATTCGGGCGGAACGTCTGCCGTATTGCCGCCGGCGAATATCACGTCTGTCGATCTTGCTATTCTCGGTGCGGCCCTTCCCGATTCGCGCGCAAGATTTTCAGCCACCGTCCAGCGACTGCGCCCGAGCTACGTATTTCCAAGCCATCAGGACAATTTTTTCCGGCCGCTGAGCGCCGGATTCGCATTCGGCCCGCTCACGGATTTCCCGCGCTTGCTTCGCGATTGCAAAAAAGCACAACTCCCGGGGCGATTGATTTTGCTCGATTATTTTCGGCCATGGACTCTGCGGAGAAACTAACACCGCCGCGCGAACGTTACGCGCTCCTGTTTACCGGGCTCGCCCCAGTCGTGCCGCAGATCCTTGGGAGCGCCTTTAACATCTGGTACAACGCGGCCGTCATCGAGCCGATGCTCACGTCGCCCGCCCTGAAGCAGCGCTTCTTTGCGACCGTCATCATTTACAACGCATTGGCCTTTCCGATCGGGATCTGGCTTTGGGTGAAACGGATTCGCTACTTCGCTCCCGCTTTTCGCCAACTTTGTAGTGGATCGATAATCGATCCGAAGTCGCTCACGCAGGCGCGCCGCCGGCTCATCCATTTGCCTTGGTTTGCCGCGGCGATTTGCGGCGGTGCGTGGTTTCTGTGCGTTCCCGTTTTTCTCGGCTCGCTCATGCAAGTGGAACCGTCGCTCGATGCGCGATTGCTCTGGCACTTGCCCGTTTCATTTTGTATTTCCGGTTTCATCTCGATCACGCACTCGATTTTCCTAGTCGAGCTCGCGACTCATTGGGGATTGTTTCCCATTTTTTTTCGCGGTGTCCGCGCCGATCTCATCCCCGGCGTGGTCACGCTCTCGCTCCGCGGGCGCGGCATTCTCTGGGCGATCTCGGCATCGCTCTGTCCGATAGGCTCGCTCCTCCTTCTCGCGTTCGCACCGAAAGCGCCTGGCACTAACGCAGCATGGTTCGCCGTTTTCGTCGGCACAATTGGGATCGCGTTCGGTCTTTGCACCGCGCTCATGATCAGTTGGCTCGTCGCCAAACCGATCGATCAACTTCGCGCCGCGGCCGACGCGGTTTCGCGTGGAGAATTGGATGTCGATATCAACGTGACACGCGCGGACGAATTTGGGCGGTTGCTGGGCGAATTCGACAACATGGTCCGCGAACTCAGAGACAAGGAGAAATTACGTCAGACATTCGGCTTGCACGTCGGCAAACGCGCAGCCGAACAAATTCTGGCGCACGACCCCGGATTGAGCGGAGTCGAGGAAGAGATCACCGTCATGTTTGTGGACATGCGTTCCTGGACCGCACGAACGAGCGTATCTGCACCGAGCGACGTAGTCGAAGTAATGAACGATTTTTTTCGGGTAACCGTACGCGTCGTCGAGGAAAAACATCGCGGGATGGTAAACAAATATTTAGGCGACGGATTCATGGCGATTTTCGGCGTGGGCGACTCCGGCTCCAATCACGCCGGCGATGCAGTTGCCGCCGGCCGGGAAATTCTGTCCGCGGTGAGACAGCTGAATGAGGATCTTGCGGCTAAAGGTCGCGCGCCGATTCAAATCGGAATTGGAATTCATTCGGGGCCGGCGATTGTGGGCAGCATCGGCTCGCCCCAAAGACTCGAGTTCACCGCTATCGGGAACACCGTGAATATCGCTTCGCGCATGCAGGGGCTGACGAAGGCGACCGGAAGACCGCTGCTGGTGACGGCGGCGGTGCGAGATCGTTCCGGTGATTCGTTCAGCTTCGAGGAACTACCGCCACAGGAAGTCCGCGGCATCGACGGGCGATTGTCGATCTTCGCCGTGCGATACGAAAACTAATCATGACGTCACTCTCTGAGATTGTTAACTATACAAATGATTTTCTGCGCATTCGTGAAATAGGCGACTGGGACAACGCGCTTAATGGTCTGCAGATCGAAAATTCCGGAGGCGTTAGTAAAATCGGAGCGAGCGTTGACGCCTCGACACGAGTCTTGGCAGCCGCGTCAAAACAGAATGTCGATCTCCTGATCGTGCATCACGGTTTGTTTTGGCCAGGTCTGCAACCGGTGACTGGAGTGTTGCGTCGGCAACTGGAACTCGCCTTTGAAAACAACATGGCGCTTTACAGTGCACATCTGCCGCTCGATCTCCATCCGCAGCTCGGCAATAACGCGCAGATCGCTGCAGCACTCGGACTTAAATCGAATCAGCCGTTCTTCGAAGAAAAAGGTCAATTGATTGGCGTGAAGGCGCGCGTTTCGTTGCCGTGCAATGAACTTGATCGCAAATTGCAAAAAGCACTGAGTGGTCCCGCAAAGGCCTTCATGTTCGGTCCAAAGAAAACTGGAACAATCGGGATCATTACCGGCGGCGCCGGCTCGGAAATCTACAAGGTTGCGCAGGAGGGGATCGACACCTTTATCACCGGCGAAGCGCCGCATTGGGCGGCAGTGGCGGCCGACGAACTTGGGATGAATCTCCTGCTCGGTGGACATTACGCCACCGAGGTTTTTGGCGTAAAGGCGCTGGCTGCGCATTTGTCCAAACGGTTCAAAATTCCATGGGCCTTCATCGATTGCCCAACGGGAATGTGACAGATGATCCGAATGACGAAGCTCGAATGACGAATGACGAAACAATGTCGAAGCGCGTTCGGCGTTTTCGTATCGTCTTAGCTGTTTTTGTGATCATTGCGTCTTCGACCGTGGCCTCGGCCAAAGGCGTTCGGTCAACACAGCTAGGTGGATACAAGGCTGTTCGAGTCCACTACAGCCCTCTAAACAAAATGATAATGTCCGTCCGCATCAACGGGCAGCCCGCAAGTTTGCTTGTCGATACCGGCTCCAACCAAGTCATCTTGGATGCAGCCTCGGCCGAATCATTTGACGTGCGACCGTCACGGCGCGATCTGGGCTATATCCAGTTTACGCGAATCAATGGCCAGTTGCTTCCCATCGGGTTCGCGCAAAGTCTTATGGCTGGCGGCATGAATTTTGGCAGTATTCCGGTAACGCTGCGCGATTCAAGCCATTCCGAGAATGGGGACGCTCGCGTTGATGGCGTTCTGGGTCTGGATCTTCTCACCCGGCATAAAGCCGTGATCAATTGCCGGACGAAACTTATTTTCTTTAAAGTCGATCGAACACGACAAGTGGATCTCAGTTCCGTCGCATCGGCGGAGAAATTCACCAAAATCCCCTTGCGACGAGAGGAGAACGGCGCCTTGACTGTGCCGTGTTCGATTCACGGGCAACCCGCTCGTTTGCTCGTCGATACGGGCGCATTTATTACGATTTTCCACGAGGGTTTCCTTAAATCGGTCGGCATTCCGGTGGAAGCAACACGCGTCTCTGCACATTTTGCTCGTAGCACGGCGCGGAAACTTAGTGCAGGACAAATCAACGACCTCAAGGTTGGTGACTTCAAAATGCCGCCCGCGAAATTTGGCGTTACGGCATTGCCTAATTTCACGTTGCTGCAAAGCAGTGCCAGAATCAGCGGGATCCTGGGAATCGATACGCTGTACAGCTGTCATGCCATCATCGATCTCGACGGCATGAATCTGTTTTTGAAATAGCCAATGCAGCGAACCCCCGCGCTGCGGCCTGCTTCTGTTAGTAAAGTTTTTGCTTTCCCAAATCGTCGGACGCTGTTCTTTGTTCGCCGATGACTGCGGCTGAAGATCGGCGAGGAAGCACCCGCGCGGCAGGAATCGTTGGCATGGCGATTCTGTCGAGTCGCGTCCTCGGATTGATTCGCGAGATGGTGTTTGCCGGTCTCTTCGGCGCCGGAAAAAATCTCGACGCGTTTTTAATGGCATTTCGATTGCCGAATCTGCTGCGTGATTTGTTCGCTGAAGGCGCGCTATCGACGGCATTCATCACGACGTTTTCAAAGAAAATCGCGGTCGATGGCGATCAATCAGCATGGCGTCTGGCGAACAAGGTTGCGACGCTCACGGCCGTTTTCATGAGCGTAGTCACGCTGCTCGGCATCGTGTTCGCCCCGCAGCTGGTCGACCTTTTAACATGGGGAAGCTGGTCGCCGGACAAGACCGCGCTGACTATTTTACTCACGCGCATCATGTGGCCATTCATGTTGCTCGTGTCGCTCGCCGCGTTGGTGATGGGCATGCTCAATGCCAAGCACGTTTTCGGCCCACCGGCCATGGCGTCGAGTTATTTCAATCTCGGTTCAATTATTGCCGGTGTCGCAATTGGCTGGTGGCTAGATCCGCATTTTGGTGCGCGCTCGCTCGTGGGATTGGCAATCGGGACGCTGGTCGGCGGAGCCTGGCAATTGGCAGGACAATTCCCTTCTCTTTGGCGCGTTGGTTACAAATATCACGCCGATTTTCAGTGGCGCGATGAAGGCGTGCGGGCTGTGCTCACGCTCATGGGGCCTGCCGTGATCGCCGCCAGCGCCGTGCAGGTGAACGTGCTCATCAACAGCGGATTCGCGGCGAGCCTTGGCAACGGTCCGGTGAGTTGGTTGAACATTGCATTTCGCCTGATGCAGTTACCGCTCGGAATTTTCGGCGTCGCGATTGGTACAGTTAC
>Ga0307312_10002165_pt1 | contig 10298 bp, 10 predicted proteins | sample ER_DNA_202_FD_194489 | JGI IMG/M metagenome (GOLD analysis project Ga0307312, IMG submission 194489) | Bulk soil microbial communities from the East River watershed near Crested Butte, Colorado, United States - ER_DNA_202 | ecosystem: Environmental > Terrestrial > Soil > Floodplain | place...
CTGCTCGGCGTGCCACCCGTTCTATACCGGCAAGCAGAAGCTGGTCGACACGGGTGGCCGGGTCGAGCGCTTCAAGCGTCGCGCGGCGCGGAGCACGCGCTAACCCCTAGGGGAGGCAGCGGGGGTGCCGCGAACGACCGCGACGCCTTGGCGCCGCCTGGGAAGGTGACGGTGACCGAACGCACGCAGAGCCCTCCATCGGCCGACGCCGCCCCGGCGTTCGACGGGCGCCCGCGCCTCGCCGAGGCGCGGATGCCGGACGGGCTACCGGTGGCGAGCCGCGACGCGCCCGTGGGCGGCCAGGCGGTGCTCGAGGGCGTGATGATGCGCGGGGTCTCGACCTGGGCCGTGGCGGTCCGCAAGCCGGACGGCGAGGTGGACGTCACCTCGGAGCCGCTGGTCTCCTGGGCGAAGCGCAACCGCGTGCTCCGCTGGCCGGTGATCCGCGGCGTGGTCGCCCTGGCGGAGTCCCTTCGGATTGGCTTCCGGGCGCTGGCGATCTCGGCCAACGCCCAGATCGAGCCCGAGGAAGGCGAGGAGGAGCCGCAGCAGATCGGCGGGTTCGTCTGGGGGATCACGGTGGCGCTGTCGCTGGTTTTCGCGATTGGCCTCTTCTTCGTCGTGCCCGTCAGTGCGACGAGCCTGATCAAGGACCAGCTCGGCTCGTCTGTCCTCTTCTGGCTCGTCGAGGGGATCCTGCGCACCGCGATCTTCATCGGCTACATCGCGGCGATCAGCCGTCTGCGCGACCTGCGGCGCGTTTTCGAGTACCACGGCGCCGAGCACAAGACGATCTCCTGCTATGAGGCGGGCGACCGCCTGACCCCGGCGCGGGCCGAGCTCTACTCCCGGCTGCACCCTCGCTGTGGCACGAGCTTTTTGCTGGTCGTCATGGTGGTCGCGATCTTCGTCTTCGCGCCGCTCGGCCTTCCGGACTGGTACTGGCTGCTCGCCTCGCGGATCCTCGGCATTCCGCTGATCGCCGGCATCTCCTACGAGGTGATCAAGTGGGCGGGGCGCAACCGCCGGAAGCGCTGGGTGCGGGCGGTGATGTGGCCTGGCCTGATGCTCCAGAACCTGACGACCCGGGAGCCCGACCGCGAGCAGCTTGCCGTTGCTATCGCTGCGCTGGAAGCCGTGTTGGCGGTGGAGAGCCCCGAGCAGGCGGCGAAAGCCGGCGCGATCGAGATCGTCGCCTAGTCGATCAAACCGATGGCGCCGCTCCCCGCCGCTTGGCGCGTTCGTTGCCCTATGCGCAACTAAAGCGCCAACGCGGACGATTTAGCCCAAGCTCTCGCAGCTCAGCTCGCTGCCGGTCCCACCGCCTTGGATGCAGCTATCGGTGCCGCCACCGCCGTTGATGTGGTCATTTCCGCCTCCCCCGAACAGGAAGTCGCCGTCGGCGTTGCCGAACACCTCGTCGGGCCCTCCTTCACCGGCGACCCTGTCGCTACCGGCGCCGCCCTTGAGCGTGTCGTGGTTGCCGTCCCCCGTGATCCGGTCGTCACCGCCGCCGCCCTTGGAGACGTCGGCGATCGGGTCGGAGGCCACGTATCCATAGCCGTCGAGCTTGTCGGCGCCGGGTCCGCCGAGCAGCTTGCTGTCACCCAGCAGCCTGTCCTTGCCTCGACCGCCGAGCAACACGTTGTCGTCCCCGCGCCGCCCGTCGAGGAAGTCCCTGCCACCCTCGCCCGCGATCTTGTCGCCTCCGTCGCCGCCGTGCAGCTCGTCGTCGCCCGGGCCGCCGCAAATGAAGTCGGCGCCCTCGTGGGAATCAACCACGTCGTCGCCACCGTCAGAGGAGATCACGTCGGTACCCGGGGTCCCGTCCAGGTGGTTGTTGCCCGGCCCGCCGACGATGGTGGGCGTGCGGCCGAAGCACTCATGGGCGGCATCGCTAAACCCTGGGACGCCGAGCCCGGCGAGCACGACGAGGGCGGCCACGGGGCCGCACAACCGCGCCCACGGAAGCTGCCGTCCCCCGCCTTGGCTGACCATGGTCACGCCTCGCAGTTGACCACGCTGCCGGTGCCGGGGCCCTGGTCGCAGGTGTCGAAGTCGGCGCCGCCGTCGAGGTCGTCGTTGCCCGGACCGCCGCGCAGCTCGTCGTCGCCGGCGTTGCCGAGGATCCGGTCCCGGTGAGTCAGCCCCGTCAGCTTGTCGGCGTCCGCGCCGCCGCGGATGACGTCGCGACCGCGCCCGCTGCCATCCCCCGCGATCTGGTCCCGGCCGGGTCCTCCCTTGAGAATGTCTCGGTGCGAATCGTTTACGTAGCCGGTGCCGTTGATCCTGTCGTTGCCCGGGCCCCCGGTCGACTGCTCGCCACCGATCATCCGGTCTCTGCCCCGTCCGCCGATCATCACGTCACCCAGTTCGCCCCGACGCCCGTCAAGGAAGTCTCGGCCGTCACCCCCGACGATTCTGTCGCCGCCGTTGTAGCCGTGGAGCTCGTCGGATCCGTTTCCGCCGTCGAGAAAGTCGTCGGCCCTGCCGGTGTCGATTGTGTCGTCGCCGCCCTCCCCGCAGACGTAGTCGACCCCATCGCCGGCCGCAACCGTGTCGTTGCCCCCACCCGCGACGATGACGTCGCTGCCCGCGGTGCCGTGGATGGTGTCGTTGCCGGCGCCGCGGAGGATCGTCGCCGGCTTGCCGAAGCAGGTTTGGCGCCCGGCCGCCGCCTCGCCTCCGCCCCAAGCCGCAAGCAGCGCGTAGAGCACGGCGCCGCAGATGACCGCGCGACCCGCCGCTTGGCGCGTTTGACCCGCCATGCGCGAATGAGGCACCAACCCGATCGGATTCACGGGCACCGCCTCAGCTCTCGCAGCGGGTCACGGCCCCCGTGCCCAGCCCCTGGTTGCAGAGGTCGGTGCCCGAGCCGCCGTCGATGTCGTCATTGCCGTCCTCGCCCCGGAGCTGGTCGTTGCCGGCGTTGCCGAACAGGTGATCGTTTCCGTCGCCGGCGAAGATGTAGTCGTTCCTCCCACCGCCCTTCAGCCGCTCGCCGTTCGATCCACCGCTGATGTTGTCGCGACCGCCGCCGCCGTCCGTGACGTCCGGGCTGATCCCGCTGACCGTGTAATAGCCGAAGCTCTCGATCGCGTCGTTGCCGGGGCCGCCGTCGATCTTGCCCTCGGCTTGGATCAAGTCCTTTCCGCGGCCACCCTTGGAGACGTTCCCCTGCTGGCTGCGCCGGCCGTCGAGCCAGTCGTCGCCGGGCCCACCGTTCATGTAGCCGGCTCCCTCAGCGGCGTGGATCGTGTCGTTGCCCGGGCCGGCACAGACGAAGTCCTTGCCCTGGCGCGAGCGGATCGAGTCGTTGCCGCCGCGGGCGATGATCACGTCGCGGCCGTTGGTGCCGACGATCTGGTTGTTGCCGTTGTTGCCGACGATTGTCGGGGCCTTGCCGAAGCAGCGCTGGCCGGCGTCGGAAGCCGACGGGAGGGCGAGGGCCACGGCCGCAGCGGTGAGCAGCCCCAGGCCCGAGACGAACAGGTTTCGCGCTGGATCTGAGTTCATGGCGTTCGTGGGCAATGGTCGCACTCAGCCGGCAACTTGACTACCCACCCTAGGGTGAATCGTGGGACCCCCTTTCCTCGGTCCCTCGCGTCACACTTCACGGGACATGATCGAATCGCTCGTCGAGCAGATCGAAGCCCGCTTCGCGGAGCTGGAGCGGCAGATGTCGGACCCGGCGGTGATCGCCGACCGGGAGCGCTACGCCGAGGTCGGACGCGAGTACCGGGAGCTCGAGCCCGCTCACGAGCTGGCGCGCCAGTACGTCCAGCTACGCGACGATCTGGAGGGCGCCAGGGAGCTCTTGGCCGAGGACGGCGACGACCCGGAGCTGCGCAAGCTGGTCGCCGATGCGCCTGGCCGGCTCGAGCAGCTCGGCGAGCAGATCCGCCTGGCGACGGTGGAGCGGGACCCGAACGACTCCAAGAACGTCCTGGTCGAGATCCGTGCCGGGACGGGCGGCGATGAGGCGGCGCTGTTCGCGGGCGACCTGTTCAAGATGCTCACTCGTTACGCGGAGCAGGGCGGCTTCGGGACCGAGGTCCTCTCGTCCTCGCCGGCCGAGGTCGGCGGCTTCAAGGAGGTCACCTTCGCCGTCAAGGGCGAGGGCGCCTACTCGGTGTTCAAGTACGAGGGCGGGACCCACCGCGTGCAGCGGGTGCCGAAGACCGAGTCGCAGGGGCGGATCCACACCTCGACCGCGACCGTGGCGGTGCTGCCCGAGGCCGAGGACGTCGAGGTCGAGATCGACCCCAACGAGCTCCAGGTGGACGTGTATCGATCCTCCGGGCCTGGCGGCCAGTCGGTCAACACCACCGACTCGGCCGTGCGGGTGACGCACAGGCCTACTGGGATCGCCGTCTCGATGCAGGACGAGAAGTCGCAGCTTCAGAACCGTGAGAAGGCAATGCGTGTGCTGCGCGCCCGCCTCTACGAGCAGAAGCTGGCCGAGCAGCATGCCGAGATCGCCTCCGAGCGTCGCTCACAGGTGGGCTCGGGGGAGCGCTCGGAGAAGATCCGGACCTACAACTTCCCCCAGGGCCGGGTCACCGACCACCGCGTCAAGCTCACGGCCCACAACCTCGACCAGGTGCTGGCGGGCGATCTGCGCGAGTTCACCGAGGCGCTCGCGGCGGAGGAGAAGCGCCGGCGCCTCGAGGCGCAGGCGGCCGAAGCAGCGTCCTGATGTCGCCCGGAGCCGACGCAGGAGCGGTGCGCGAGGCCCTGGCCGCGGCGAGTGATGCGCTGGCCGCGGCGGGGGTCGAGGACGTGCGGCTGGACGCCGAGCTGCTGCTGGCCGAGGCGACAGGGTGGGATCGGGCGCGGCTCGCCGCCGAGCCCGAGGCGGCGGTCGAGGCGGGCGCCGCCCGCCGCTTCGGTGAGATGGTGCGCCGCCGCGTCCGACGCGAGCCGGTCGCCTACATCCTCGGCCGCAAGGGCTTTCGCGGGCTCGAGCTCTCGGTCGATGGCAGGGCGCTGATCCCGCGTCCGGAGACGGAGCTCCTCGTCGAGATCGCGCTGGAGCTCGAGCCCAGCACGGCGCTCGACGTCGGCACCGGGTCCGGCGCCGTGGCGCTGGCGGTCGCGGACGAGCTTCCGGGCTGTGAGGTGACCGGGACGGACACCTCGACGGCGGCGCTCGACCTGGCTCGCGAGAACGCCGAGCGACTGGAGATCGATGGCCGGGTCCGCTTCGAGCGCGGGACCGTGCCCGAGGGTCGGCGCTTCGAGTTGGTGCTCGCGAACCTCCCCTACGTTCGCGAGGACGACTGGGCGAGCCTGGCGCCCGAGATCACCGGCTACGAGCCGCGCGAAGCGCTTGTGGGCGGCGCTGACGGCGTCGAGGCGATCGCCTCCACCGTCCCGGCGACCGTCGCGGCTCTCGAGCCGGGCGCATCGCTCGCCCTGGAGGTAGGCGCAGGTCAGGCCGGCGAGGTCGCGGAGCTCTTGCTGGACCTCGGCTTCGGTCAGGTCGAGGGGCGCCAGGACCTCGCCGGGATCCCCCGGGTGGTCCTTGGCAGTTCGTGACCCCGACGGTTTCGATCGCCAACGACGGAGCCGGCCCTGCGCGCCAGGCGCTCGAGGGCTGCGTCTCCGAGGGCGGCGTCGCGATCTTTCCCGCGGACACGCTCTACGGGCTCGGCTGCGACCCGTCGAGCGCGAGGGCGATCGAGCGGATTCACTCGCTGAAGGGCCGCGACGAAGCCAAGCCCTCGGCCCTGATGTTCTTCGCGCCCCTCGCCATGCGCGAGCTGCTCTCGACCCTCGGGCCGCGCACCCGCGAGGCGCTGGGGGCGCTGCTCCCCGGGGCCGTGACCCTCGTCGTCCACAATCCCCGGGGCCTCTACCCCCTCGCCAGCGGCGATCATCCCGAACGGCTCGGGGTCCGGCTGATCGAGGGACCGCTCGGCGGCGCCGGCTGCGCGATCTTCCAGACCAGCGCCAACCGCAGCGGCGAGCCGGCGCCGAGCCGCTTCCAGGACATCGATGCGGAGATCCTCGGGGGCGCCGACCTGGCGATCGACGGCGGTGAGCTCGGCGGCGAGCCTTCGACCGTGGTGGACTTGACGACGCTCGACTCGGATGGCGCCTGGAGCGTGCTCCGGGAGGGGGCGGTGGCGGCCGCCCAGGTCGGCGTCAGACTGGGCGAGCCGCCGGACTAGGATTCGGCGCCGGTCGCCTCCAGCGCCTCGTTGAGGGTCCCGTAGGTCTCGACCCGGATCGCCTGGCCCCTCGCGCAGCGACCACACCATCACCAGCTCCTGCTGGGTCTCGATTCCAGTCGTTCGTCCTCGGGCGCGCAACGTGGTCGGCACGATGACTCGCCCACCGACATCCCGGAATTCCCGCGGCTCGAAGCGGACCTCGTCCATCGCGTCGTAGAAGGAGTCGAAATAGCGGCGGACCCCATCATGGCCGCGGTACGTGTCGGGCTCGGCGGCCAGGTCGGCGGGCGTTGTGACCTCGAATTCCGGGTGGATGAACGGGAGCAGCGCCTCGACGTCACCCTCGCTGAGGGCCTCGAAGCCAGCGCGAACGAGCTCCACGTTCTGGCTCGACATCCCCCCAGCGTACGCAAGCCGGGGTCGCCAGCGCCGCTGCTATCGTCGCCGCACCCTGATGCTTCCCGACGACTTCCAGACCGCATCGCTCGCCGACGTTGACCCGGCGATCGCCGAGGTGCTGCACCGTGAGCTGCATCGCCAGCAGAACACGCTGGAGATGATCGCCTCGGAGAACTTCGTCCCCCAGGCCGTGCTCGAGGCGACCGGATCGGTGCTCACGAACAAGTACGCCGAGGGCTACCCGGGCCGGCGCTACTACGGCGGCTGCGAGGAGGTGGACGTCGCCGAGCAGTTGGCGATTGACCGGGCCACGGAGCTGTTTGGAGCCGAGCACGTCAACGTCCAGTCCCACGCCGGGGCGCAGGCGAACAACGCCGCCTACATGGCGATGCTCGAGCCGGGCGAGACGATCCTGGGGATGGCGCTCGACCACGGAGGCCATCTCACGCACGGCATGAGGCTGAACGTCTCAGGCAAGCTGTACGAGGTCGTCGCCTACCACGTCCGGCGCGAGGACTTTCGCTGCGACATGGAGGAGGTCGAGCGGCTGGCGCAGGAGCATCGGCCGAAGGTGATCGTCGCCGGCTGGTCGGCGTACCCGCGCCAGCTCGACTTCGCCGCCTTCCGAGAGATCGCCGACGGAGTGGGCGCCCGCCTGATGGTCGACATGGCCCATTTCGCCGGATTGGTGGCGGCCGGCGAGCACCCGAACCCCGTGCCGCACGCCGACGTCGTCACGACGACGATCCACAAGACGCTCGGCGGCCCGCGCAGCGGCATGATCCTGTGCACCGAGGAGCTCGCCAAGGACATCGACCGCTCCGTGTTTCCAGGCCAGCAGGGCGGGCCGCTGATGCACGTGATCGCCGCCAAGGCGGTGGCGCTGGGGATCGCTCAGTCGGAGCCCTTCCGGGTCCGCCAACGGCAGACGGTGGCCAACGCGAAGGCGTTCGCAGAGGAGCTGATCGCCGGCGGGGTCTCGGTCCTGACCGGCGGCACGGACGTTCACCTGGTGCTGGTCGACCTGGGGCCGACCGGGCTGGATGGCAAGACCGCCGAGAGCCGCCTCGAGGAGGTGGGGATCACCGTCAACCGCAACGCGATCCCGTTCGACGAGCGCCCGCCGATGAACCCATCCGGCCTGCGGATCGGAACGCCGGCCCTGACCACGCGGGGCCTGGTCGAGGAGGACATGGGAGAGATCGCCAGGGTGACCTGCATCGCCCTGTCGGACGGCTTCGAGGCCGAGAAGGCCCAGCTGCTCGAGCGGACCCGGGCCTTGATGGAGCGCTATCCCCTCTATCCGCAGCTCTCCGCCGCTCCGGTCTAGGCCGACCGCTCCGCGAGGCGACGTGCGCGCTTCACCATCCCGGGGGCACCGAGCCGCTCCGCCCACGCCTCAAACGCGGGCGCGGGCCCCTGCCATCGCCAGTCGTCCACCGCCCCGACGGGCGCATCGGTGCGCAGGGTGGCGAGATGGCGGAACAGCATCGCGATGTCGCGCTGTGCAACCAGCGTAGCCGCGAGCTTCGCGCCCCCGCGCACGGCCAGGTCCCAGTCGCTCGCCTCCCCCGGGATCCCCTCGAGATGCTCGTAGCGGGCGAGCACCACCGACGCCGACTTCGCGCCCCACCCGGGGAGGCCCGGGAACCCGTCGGCACTGTCGCCCACGAGCGCGAGCCAGTCGGGGATCGAGGCTGGGCCCACACCGAACTTCTCGCGCACGCCTGCCTCGTCGAACAGCCGCCGGTTGCGGCGGTCGAGCTGGACGACTCGCACCTCCGCCACGCACTGGGCGAGGTCCTTGTCGGGCGTGCAGATCAGCACCTGCTCGACCCGGCCGTCAGCAGCGGCATGCTCGGCCGCCGCGGCCAGGGCGTCGTCGGCCTCCTGCTCGACCATGGCCCAGACGCGAATGCCGAGCGCCTCGAGCGCCTCCTCGAGCAACGGGAACTGCGCCAGGAGATCCGCATCGACACCGGCGCCCGTCTTGTAACCCGGCCACAGCTCGTTGCGGAACGATTCGATCACGTGGTCCGTGGCCACCCCGAGGTGGGTGGCGCCGTCCTCGAGCATCGTGAGGACGGTCCCCAGCACCCCCCGCACCGCACCCACCTCGGTGTCGTCCGGGTCGCGGTGCGACGGCACGGCGTAGAAGTGACGGAACAGCTCGTACGTCCCGTCGAGTAGGTGGACCCGCACGTGGCGGGAGGCTACTGCGTCGCGGTCTGGCGCTAGAAGGCACCGCCGGTGCTTGCCATCGCGGGTGGCGCGCTGTGCCTCGCGGGCGTAGCGGTGACCCGCCGCTGAGAACGGTCGCTTCGTCATCATGCGGCGGCCATGGCTGCCGTCGAGATACGTGACCTGCACAAGCAGTTCGGCAAGGTGAAGGCTGTCGAAGGCCTCAGCTTCGATGTCGAGGCCGGGCGCGTCACCGGTTTCCTAGGGCCGAACGGTGCCGGGAAGAGCACCACCCTGCGCGCTCTGCTCGGGCTCGTGCTGCCTACGAGCGGGACGGCCACGTTCGGTGGCAGCCGCTACGAGGAGCTCGACCGGCCGAGCGCACAGGTGGGTGCCGTGCTCGAGGACGCGGCCTTCCACCCAGGGCGCACGGCACGCAACCACCTGCGCGTCCTGGCCGTAGCCGGTGAGCATCCGCCGGCCCGCGTCGACGAGGTGCTGGCCGCCGTCGGCCTCACCGAGGCAGCCAATCGACGGGTGAAGGGCTTCTCGATGGGCATGCGCCAGCGGCTCGCGATCGCCGCGGCGCTGCTCGGCGACCCCGAGGTACTGATTCTCGACGAGCCCACCAACGGCCTCGACCCTCCCGGCATCAGCTGGATGCGCACCCTCTTGCGCCACCAGGCGGACAACGGGCGTGCCGTGCTCGTGTCGAGCCACCTGCTGGCCGAGGTCGCGCAGTCAGTGGACGACGTGGTGGTGATCGCGAACGGCCGGCTGCGAGGCCACGGCACGCTCGAGCGGGTGCTGGGGGGCGACGAGGGCCCCGCCACCGAGGTGGGTGCCCAGGACCAGGATCGGCTCGCGGGCGCGCTCGAGCGCCGCGGCTACGCAGTGGAGAGCAATGGCAAAAACCTGCTCGTGCTCGGCGTCACCCCTGAGCAGGTCGGCTTGATCGCCGCCGAGGAACAGGTGGCGCTGCGTCTGCTGACCCCGCGCTTGCGCTCGCTCGAAGCCGCCTTCCTCGCGCTGACCGGAGACGACCAATGAGCCCCGTGGTTCGCGCCGAGCTCTTGAAGCTGCGCACCACGCGCACGTTCGTCGCGCTCGTGGCCTCCGCCCTGGCGCTGTCGTTGCTGGTGGTCGGACTCACGACGGCACTAAGCAACAACCTGACGGAGGGAGATGTGCGCGAGCTGTTCACCGCCGACTTCAGCGGCCCCTTCATCCTGCTGCTCGGCATCATGGGCATGGCGGGCGAGTGGCGCCACAGGACGATCACGAGCACGATCTTGGCGGCGCCCGACCGGCTGCGCCTGCTCACCGCCAAGACACTCTCCTACGCGGCTGCCGGCGCCGTGCTCTCGCTGATCGTGACCCTGACGATCATGGCGATCGGAACGCTGATCCTGTCCACCCGCGGGGAGACCACCATCGGGGTCGGCGACCTCGCGGACGTTCTGTGGCGCAACCTGGTGGTCGCCGCCTTGTTCGGGTCGCTCGGCGTTGGCATCGGCGCGGTCGTGCGCAACCAGATCG